>Ga0209023_10008243_pt1 | contig 10500 bp, 6 predicted proteins | sample LakOneMetagenome_FD_187468 | JGI IMG/M metagenome (GOLD analysis project Ga0209023, IMG submission 187468) | Freshwater and sediment microbial communities from Lake Erie, Canada (SPAdes) (version 2) | ecosystem: Environmental > Aquatic > Freshwater > Lentic | place: Lake Erie, Canada | collected...
CCTCGCCGCCGAGCAGGGCCTTGGCCAGGTGCTCGCCTATCTGCAATCGACGTTCGACATGGACGGCGTGATGGCGCTGCTCTTCCTGCTGGCGCTGCTTGGCCTGTCGATCACCTTCATCATGAACTGGCTCGAACGCAGGCTACTGGTCTGGCAGTAGACGCCGCGGGTCGGCGCCTGACAGCGAAAGGAAATGCCGATGTCACGGATCATGCCGGCCGCGATCGCTTTTGCGCTCGCCATCGCATCCGCGCAGGCCGCGGAGAAGAAATACGATCAGGGCGCGACCGACACCGAGATACTGCTCGGCAATATCGTGCCCTACAGCGGCCCGGCCTCGGTCTATTCTGTCTATGCGAAGGTCTTCGAAGGTTATTTCAACCGGCTGAACGAGGCGGGCGGGATCAACGGCCGCAAGATCCGCATGATCTCCTACGACGACGCCTATTCGCCGCCCAAGACGGTCGAGCAGGCGCGTCGACTGGTCGAGAACGACGGCGTGCTGCTGCTGTTTGGCGTCGTCGGCACGCCCACCAATGTCGCGATCCAGAAATACATGAACGGCAAGAAGACGCCGCAGCTCTTCGCGGGCACCGGGTCCTCCGCGCTCGCCGATCCCGCCCATTTCCCGTGGTCGATCGGCTTCCAGCCGAACTATCGCGCCGAGGGCCGTCTCTATGCGAGCTACGTTCTCGCCAACAAGCCGCAGGGCCGCATCGGCGTGCTCTATCAGGACGACGATTTCGGCAAGGATCTGCTTCAGGGGTTGATCGAGGGCCTGGGCGACAAAGCCGCGTCGATGATCGTCGCCAAATCCTCCTACGACACGCGCACGCCGACCGTGGATTCGCAGGTCGTGCAGCTGAAGGCCTCCGGCGCCGATATCGTGATGGATTTTACGACGCCGAAATTCTCGACGCAGGCGATCCGCAAGATCGCCGAACTGCAATGGAACCCGATGCAGTTCGTCGCCTCCGTCGGATCGCATGTCGGCAGCGTCTTGAAGCCCGCGGGATTCGAGAATGCGAAGGGCGTCATCACCGGGCATTGGGTCAAGGACCCCAACGATCCCGGCATGGCGGACGACGCCGGCGTCAAGGAATGGAGCGCCTTCATGACGCGCTACTATCCCGGCGGCGACCAGACCAACAACATCAATGTCATCGCCTATGTGCTCGCGCAGACGCTCGAACAGGTCCTGCGCAAATGCGGCGACGACCTCACGCACGAAAACATCATGCGCGCGGCGCTCAATCTCGGCGCCTACAAGCCGCCGCTGCTGATTCCCGGCGTGCGGATCGAGCCGTCGGCCAAGGATTATCTGGTCGTGCGCGACTTGCGGCTCGATCAGTTCGACGGCGTCAAATATGTGCCGATCGGGCCCGCGATGGAGATGAAGTAGGGAACCGTTTACCGCTCTGGCAGTCCCGGCGTTCAGGCGGTTGCCGATGGCCTGCGCCGGATTGCGAACATGCGCGGAGATGCGATACTCGCTCCGTCAAGTTCCGGCCAGAAAGTCCTCCCATGTCGAAATCGTTCTCGGCGCGCCGCCTCGCGCTCGCCATGTCCCTTGCGGCGCCTCTTCTCTCTTTTGGCCATCGCGCCGAAGCCCAGACAAATATCGCGCTCGACAATCTGACGGTCACGACAGACAAGTCGAAATTCACGATCAAACATGTCGATTTCATCGGCGCGAACATTACGGCCGACGAGGCGACGAAGCTCCTGACAAATGCGACGCGCGAGGAAGCCGCCGCCATACTTGGCAAGCTCGAGGCCAAACAAATCGTAATCCCGGAGGCCACCGTCGTGCCCGCCGACGGCTCCGGCGCCGTCGTACTGCGCGACCTCCAGGCGAACGATATCAGCAAAGGCGTCGTGTCGCGCGTGAGCCTCGCCTCGTTCGAGGGAGACGGCAAGGACAAGTCTGGCGGCCGGGTCACGCTCAAGGGCGGCGCGATCACGATGGACAAGCTCGACGCCGGGCAGCTGATCGCGGCGCTGAAGAGCGGCGGATCGCTTGAAGGCCCGCTCAAGGCGTCGCGCTTCGTGTCGAATGGCGTCGAAATTTCCGCGCCCGACAAGGATACGCCAGCCGATGCGCCGGGCGGCAACATTGTCCGACTCAAAATGGCGTCCATGAACGCCGAGCAGACCTACGAGGCGGATATTCCGGCGCGCACCGCCATCTCTATCAACGGCCTCACGGTGGAACTGCCGAAGGCGTCCAAGGCTGGCGCAACGCTTGCTGCCGAGGGCTACGAGCGCATCGAGACCAACTGGCGCTTTGCCGGGGCCTACGATTCCGCTCAGCGCAGCTACAGTCTTGACGAGTTTTCCGTCGATGCGCCGACCGTCGCCGCGCTGCGACTTGGCGGCAAACTGGCCGATGTGGACAAGGCCATCGTGACCGGCAACGCCGAAGGGCGCATCGGCGCAGCCGCAGGCAGTGCGATCGGTTCGCTCGAACTGCGTGTCGTGAATGCGGGCGCTTTCGAGAAGATCGTCGCGCATGTCGCGAAGGATCAGAGCAAGGCCCCGGCTCAGGTTCTGGCGGAATGGAAGGCCGCGGCGACCATGCTCCTGCCGGCCATGGCCGGTGGCGCTCCCGTCGGCGCGGCAGCGGGCGCGGCTGTCGCGAAATTCGTCGACAATCCGAAGAGCCTGACGATCGCCGTCAAGGGCAAGGGCGGCCCGCTCAAGATTGCGGACCTGCTGAGTGGCGCGGATCCGATGGCTCTGCTGCAGAAGGTCGATGTCGCCTTTTTCACGGATGGCGCGCCTGTCGCGGCGCCCGCCGCGGCTCCGAGGGCCGTGGCTCAGGCGCCGGCTGCCCCGGCGCCCACGCCGAAGAAGCTGACCGGCCTTGAAGCCTGGGCGGCGATTGTCGGCAACAGCGTCGCGGGCAAGGATTCCGATGGCGACGAATTGGTGGAGTATTACAAGCCCGATGGCACGCTGAAACAACTCAACGACGATACGGTCACGAGCGGCAAATGGGCCCTGAAGGGCCAGAAGGTCTGTATCGCCTATTCCAGCGACGACGACGAGACGTGCTACCAGATCGAAGTCTTCGGCGACGCCGCCACCTTCACCGACGATGATGGCGACGGCCAGCGTTACAAGATATTGCCCGGCAATCCGAAAGGATTGTGAGGGTCACGCCGCCGCTTCCGCGCTTGTCGCAGCCAGCGCGGGCGTCGTGTCAGGCAGACGCGCGATCATGTCGATCAGCGCGCGGTCGTGCAGGGCGACCATCCGCTCCTTCGGGTGCAGCCAGGCGATCGCGTCGTCGATCGTCTCGGCCTCGTTGAGCTTGGCTTCGGCGAGAGCGCGCTCCGGCGTGATGTCGCCCTTCGCGCGGCGCTGATATTCCGGCAGGAACGCCTCGTGCGCCGAGCGGAACGCGGGATCGGCGTGGATGATGCGAATGCAGTCGATGTGATCGTCATGCTCAGCCGAAAGTTCGCGCGCGAGCGCATTGGCGCGCGTGGCGATCGGCGGGACGCTGCGCTCTTCCGGCGTGGTCAGCAGGCCGATCTTGCGCAGGCCGAGCCCGATGGCGAGCTGCCCGCTCGCCCATGAAATCGGGATGGCGAAAATCAGGCCCGCGATCGTCGGCGACATCCACGCGACCAGCGACGGCGAGATCAGGAGGCCGGCGACGAGACTCACCGCGCCCAGCAACATGTGCGAGCGATGCTTGCGCACGATCGCCTTGAACGGGATCGAGCCGTCGTCCCGGCGCTGCGGATTCCAGCCGGTGTCGAAGCCGAACAGGATGTTCATCACATGGCCGGTCTGCACGAGCATCATGATCGGCGCGAGCAACGCCGACATGATGATCTCGAGGAAGGCCGAAATGATCAGGCGGAAAAAGCCGCCGCCGTCGCGCCGCGTCGGGCCGTCGATCAGCGCCAGGAACAGGCCGAAGAATTTCGGCGCGAGCAAGATGCCCATCGTCAGCGCGAACAGCGCGAGCGAACGCTCCGCGTCGAACCGCGGCCATGCCGGGAAGAGCGTGAAGTCGCTCGTGAAATATTCCGGCCGGATATAGGTCGCCTGCAGCACGATCATGATGCCGATGACCAGCTGCATCAGCCACAGCGGCGAGGCGAGATAGCCGAAAATGCCGGTCATGAAATGCTGGCGCGAGGCCCAGTGCAGCCCCTTGGTCGGCAGGAGGCGCGTGTGCTGCAGATTGCCCTGGCACCAGCGCCGGTCGCGCGCGGAAACGTCGATCAGCGACGGCGGGCTTTCCTCGTAGGAGCCTTTCAGCGTCGGCAGCATGTAGACGGCGTAGCCCGCGCGGCGGATCAGTGCGGCTTCGACGAAATCGTGGCTGAGGATGTGCCCGCCGAACGGCGGTTTTCCACGCAAATCGGGCAATCCACAATGCGCGGCGAAGGCGCCGGTGCGGATGATCGCGTTATGGCCCCAGTAATTGCCGTCGCGGCCCATCCAGGCCGACAGGCCCGCCGCGATCACCGGGCCGTAGATGCGCGCGGCGAATTGCTGCACGCGGGCAAACAGCGTGTTGCGGTTGATGATGAGCGGCAGCGTCTGGATGATGCCGGAATCGGGATCGGCCTCCATGCGCTGCGCCAGGGTGACGATCGCATGGCCCGTCATCAGGCTGTCGGCGTCGAGCACGACCATGTGCGGATAGGCGCCGCCCCAGCGCGAGACGAAGTCGGCGATATTGCCGGCCTTGCGCGCCGTGTTTTTCTGGCGATGGCGATAATAGACGGTCGCGTTCGGGCCGAGACGCTCGCGCAGCGCGAGCAGCGCGCGTTCTTCGGCGATCCACACGTCCGGATCGGTCGTGTCGGACAGGAAGAACCAGTCGAAATGCCGGCCGAGCCCCGTCGCCTCGACATCCTCCCAGATCGCCTGCAGCGAGCCGAACACGCGGCTCGGCTCCTCGTTGTAGATCGGCATGACCACGGCGGTCTTGGCGCTGAGCGACGTCGGCTGCTCGAAGCGCATGCGGCCGTAGATCAGCGTCCAGACAAGGCCGACGATGCCGCTCGTAAACGCGAGTGCGATCCACGAGAAATTCGCGACGAAGAGCAGTAGCAGCGCCCATTTCAGAAACGTGACGCCGCCGACCTCGACGACCTTGTACATTTCATGCGCGCCATAGGCGGTAAGCGCGATGCCGCCGCCGAACACGACAAGCCGGGCTAGCCACGGGCTGTGGGTCTTCGCGGTCAGCAGCCACTTGCGCCGCGTGCTTGTATCGAAGCGCGACAGGCTCTGCACCGGCATCGCGAGCGGCGATTCCGGCGGCATGATCGGGGCCGGCTTTTGCTGCACGGCCGGGCGGCTTTCGGTCAGAGCGTCCATCTGTAGAGCCAGGTCTCGCTCACGGGTTTGCCCTCGGCTTCCAGCACCAGGCGAATTTCGGATTGCGTCTCGGCGGCAGGATCGAGATCGAACACGACGCGGTAGAGCTTGCGATCGCGGTAGAGATAGGTGCGCATGTTGGCGATGGCGCCGGGGCTGGCGGTCAATGCGGGCTTGATGTCCTTGAGTCCCTGCGGGTCGGCCAGTGCCTCGCCGGAAAACGCCACAATGAATTTCCGCCGCTTGCCGCCGCCGCGCCCGCCGCGCGATTCCGACACCTTGAGCAGGGGCGGCTGCGCCGGCGGGTCCCAGCACCAGAACTGCCGATAGGCCCAGGACGTTTCAGCGCCGGCGACGAGCCCGCCCTTCGGCCGCCAATAGGCAATGCAATTGGAATTGGTTTCCGATTCGGCGGGAATCTCGGTGAGCGTCACCAGCCCGGCGCCGAACTCGCTGAGGGGCTCGATCCACAGCGACGGCCGCGTCTCCCATTTGAGTTCGTCGTCCTCGTAGGAGTCGAAATCCCGGTTGCGCATCAGGAAGCCGAACCCCTTCGGCTTTTCGTCGACGAAGGAGGAGATCTGCAGCGTCTGCCGGTTGGTGACCGGCCGCCAGATCCATTCGTCCTTGCCGCTGTTCATCTGAAGGCCGTTAACGTCGGCGATCGTGGGCCGCACGTCGTCGGGCCGCCGGCGGTCGAGCGGCGAGGAAATGCTCGTCGCGCTCATCGAGCCGATGCCGACATTCTCGACATTGGCGCGCGGCGACAGCGTCATTTCCGTGTCGATGATGATCGCTTCGCCCGGCCGGATGGTGAAGCGGTAGGCGCCCGCAACGCTATCGGAATCGAGCAGCGCATGAACGACCAGCGCATTGCTCGCCAGCGTCGGCTTCTCGATCCACACGGCCTTGAATTGCGGAAATTCCTCGCCGCGTGGATCGGCCGTCTTCAACGACAGGCCGCGCGCCTGCACGCCATAGGCCTGCCCGGGCGCGCGCGCCTTGAAGAAACTGGCGCCCTGGAAAATAGCGACCTCCGCAAGCCGGCCCTCGCGCGGCACGAGCACGCGGAAGCCTGAAAATCCGATATCCGGCGATTCCTGCGGCGGCTTCACGGAGCCGAATTCGAAATCCGCCGGGCTGTAGGCGAGACGGCGCGACAGGCCGTTCTCCACCAGCTGGATCATCATATGGGAATTGAAGATGAACCCGCGATGAAGCGGCTCGATCACGAAGCCGACCTTGTCGTCGGCCCAGATCAGCTTCTCGCGACGGTAGCGCAGCCCGACATACTGCTCGTAGTTCAGGCCGTTGAGCCCGTCGGGCAGGTCGGTCGGCGAGGGCTTGAAGGGCGTCTTGGCGAAGCTGCGCGCAAGATCCTGCACCATGCTCTGCTGGAAAGGCGTCGGCTGCTCGGCTGCGGCCGGGGTCTGCGCGAGAACCGGAGACGAAAGCAGCAGGCCCGCCCCGCTCGCCACGCCTTTCAGTACGTCTCGACGCACGATCATGGACAAACAGACTTTCCGAAACGCAGGCGTGACCATCGCGCGAACGTGAGTTATTTCACGCAGGCCCTGCCGGCGGGTCGAACGCGACCGCGATCCTTCCGCGCTCAACGGCTCGTGTTTATACTGTTCAATCGTTTTGGCAACGGCGTCAGCCGTCTCGCCCGCCTTCCCGGAGATCGAAATGTCGTCTGCCCGCCGCTGCCTAGCCGTCGTTCTGGCCGCAGGGGAAGGCACGCGGATGCGCTCCGCAAAGGCCAAGGTCCTGCATGAGGTCGCGGGCCGCGCCATGGTCGCCCATGTCGTCGCCGCGGTGCAGGCGGCGGGCGCGGACGCCGTCGCGCTGGTGGTCGGCCCCGGCCGCGAGGATGTGGCCGCTGCCGCGCGCAGTTTCGCGCCCGCCGCGGAAGTCTTCGTGCAGACCGAGCGCCTTGGCACGGCCCATGCGGTGCTTGCCGCCCGCGCCGCGCTGGAACGCGGCTATGACGACGTGATCGTCGCCTTCGCCGATACGCCCCTGATCCTGCCCGAGACCTTCGCCAGCCTGCGCGCGGCCATAGCCGAAGGCGCGGCGGTGGCGGCGCTGGGCTTCGAGGCCGCCGACCCGCAGGGCTACGGACGCCTGCTCATCGGCCCGGACGGCAGCCTGGCCGCGATCCGGGAGCACAAGGACGCGACCGAGGCCGAGCGCGCGACGCGGCTCTGCAATGCCGGCCTGATGGCGCTGTCGGGCGCGCGGGCGCTCGAACTGCTGGACGCCGTCGGCAACCAGAATGCGCAGAAGGAATATTACCTGACCGACGTCGTCGCCGGCGCCCGGGCGAAAGGCCTCAAGGCCGTCCACCGCACAGCGCCCGAGAGCGAGGTGCAGGGCGTCAACGACCGCGTCCAGCTCGCCGCCGCCGAGGCCGTGGCGCAAAGGCGCCTGCGCGAGGCTGCGATGCGCGCCGGCGCGACGCTGGTGGCGCCGGATACTGTCCATTTCAGCGCCGACACGAAACTTGGCCGCGATGTCGTCGTGGAGCCCAATGTCGTGTTTGGACCCGGTGTCGAGATCTCCGACGGCGTGACCATCCGCGCCTTTTCGCATCTGGAGGGCGCCAAGGTGGAGACCGGCGCCACCATCGGCCCGTTCGCACGGCTGCGCCCCGGCGCGAAGCTCGAGGCGGACGCCCACATCGGCAATTTCGTGGAGATCAAGGCCTCGACCATCGGCAGGGGCGCCAAGGTCAACCATCTCGCCTATATCGGCGACGCCTCCGTTGGCGCGAAGTCCAACGTCGGCGCCGGCGTGATCACCTGCAATTACGACGGTTTCGGCAAATACCGGACCGAGATCGGGGAGGGCGTCTTCGTCGGCACCAATTCGTCGCTTGTCGCGCCGGTGAAGATCGGGGCCGGCGCCTATATCGGCTCGGGCTCCGTCATCACCGACGATGTCGAGGCCGACGCTCTGGCGCTGGGCCGGGGACGGCAGGTGCAGAAGGCCGGCTGGGCCGCTGCCTTCCGTGCGTCGCAGAAGAAGAGCTGAGGCTCAGGGGTTGCAGGGCACCGGCGGGCGACGGACGCCCTGCTCGTCGACCGTTTCCTGCCACTGCCCCTTCGCCTTGGCGTTTGCGAACATGTCCTCGCAGATCGCCGCATGGCCCGAGCCCGCCCGCTTCATGCAGATATTCATGATGCTTTGGCAGGAGGGCTTCTTTTTCTCCTGCGCCTGCGCCACGCCGCCTGTCGCACAGAATGCAAGGGCGAGAATAAACAGGCTGCGCGAAAGCTTCATGATCGTCTCCGGATGGCGGGCGCGAGGCCGATTCCCGCGCCTTCAGTGCATTGGCCACAAGCCTTGGTCGAAATAATGGCGGCACGATAGGCGTTTACGCTGCCATATGGTGAATATCGCCGATCCGGCAATAAGGCTTGCGTCAGCGCTATTGTCCTTTTAGCTGTGGAGCAGGGGCCGGCGACAGGAAAGAGACCACCCGAACATGTGCGGAATTGTCGGAATTCTAGGGCTCGAACCCGTTGCCGGCGACATCGTCGAGGCGCTGAAGCGCCTGGAATATCGCGGCTACGATTCAGCCGGCGTCGCCACGCTCGAAAACGGCCACCTCACGCGCCGCCGCGCCGAGGGCAAACTGCGCAATCTCGGCGACCGTCTCGCCAAGGAGCCGCTGCAGGGCCACAGCGGCATCGGCCACACCCGCTGGGCGACGCATGGCCGCCCCAATGAGGTCAACGCCCACCCCCACGCCAATGACCGCGTCGCCGTCGTCCACAACGGCATCATCGAGAATTTCCGCGAGCTGCGCGACGGCCTGCGCGCCAAGGGCCATAAATTCGAGACCGAGACCGACACGGAAGTGGTCGCCCATCTCGTCGCCGAGGAGATGAAGGGCCGCAATTCTGCGATCGAGGCGGTCGCGGCCGCCCTGCCGCAGCTGCGCGGCGCCTTTGCGCTGGCCTTCCTGTTCGAGGGCGAGACGGATCTGCTCGTCGGCGCGCGCCGCGGTTCGCCGCTCGCGATCGGCTGGGGCGAGGGCCAGATGTATCTCGGCTCCGATGCGCTCGCGCTCGCGCCCTTCACGCAGGACGTCACCTATCTCGACGAGGGCGATTGGGTCGTGCTGACCCGCAAGGGCGCCGAATTCCACGACGCCTCGAACGCCAAGGTCGAGCGCCCGCGCATCCGCACCCAGGCCTCCGCGTTTCTGGTCGACAAGGGCGAGCATCGCCATTTCATGGCCAAGGAAATTCACGAGCAGCCCGAGGTCGTCGGCCGCACGCTCGCGCATTACCTCGACATGTCCGGCGGCAAGGTCCGGCTTCCCTTCGATCTGCCTTTCGACGCGAAATCCCTCAACCGCGTCACCATCACCGCCTGCGGCACGGCCTATTACGCCGGCCTGATCGCGCGCTACTGGTTCGAGCGTTTCGCACGTTTGCCAGTCGACATCGATGTCGCCTCGGAATTCCGCTATCGCGAAGCGCCGCTGCAGGGCGACGGGCTTGCCATCGTGATTTCGCAATCCGGCGAGACGGCCGACACGCTGGCGTCGCTGCGCTATGCGAAGTCGCAGGGTCAGCACATTCTCTCGGTCGTCAACGTGCCGACCTCGACCATCGCGCGCGAGAGCGAACTGGTGGCGCCGACGTTGGCTGGCCCCGAGATCGGCGTCGCCTCCACCAAGGCCTTCACCTGCCAGCTGTCGGTTCTCGCCTGTCTGTCGATCGCGCTGGGCCGCGCGCGCGGCGTGCTGAGTGCGGAAGACGAGGCGCGCCTTGTCGGCCAGCTGATCGGCGTGCCCGGCCTCATCGCCGAGGCGCTGAAGCAGGAAGGCGATATCGAGACGATCGCGCACCAGCTCTCGCACGCCAGAAGCGCGCTCTATCTCGGCCGCGGCGGCTCATTCCCGCTCGCGCTGGAAGGCGCCTTGAAGCTGAAGGAAATTTCCTACATCCACGCCGAAGGCTATGCCGCCGGCGAATTGAAGCACGGCCCGATCGCGCTGATCGACGAGGCCATGCCCGTCATCGTTATCGCGCCGAAAGACCCGTGGCTCGAAAAGACCGTCTCCAACGTGCAGGAAGTCGCTGCGCGCGGCGGGCGCATCATCCTCATCGGCGACGAGGAAGCGAAGAACGAGCT
>Ga0209023_10008244_pt1 | contig 10499 bp, 10 predicted proteins | sample LakOneMetagenome_FD_187468 | JGI IMG/M metagenome (GOLD analysis project Ga0209023, IMG submission 187468) | Freshwater and sediment microbial communities from Lake Erie, Canada (SPAdes) (version 2) | ecosystem: Environmental > Aquatic > Freshwater > Lentic | place: Lake Erie, Canada...
TGGACAGCGGCCAGGTCGGACAGGCGCGCCACGCCCCAGCGAAACTCGGCCCCGGTGGGCCCCACGCTGGCGTGCCGGCCTGCGGTGCCCACGGCACGGTGGGTCAGAACATCCAGCACCAGGCGCGAACCTGCCGGTGCGCACTGCGCAAACTCGGCCAGCACGGCCTCGACCTGCGCGGGCTCCAGGTACATCAGCACACCTTCGCACAGCACCAGTAAGGGCTGCGGCGGTGGCTGGCCCTCAGCAGCGTTGCGCGGCGGCAGGCCCAGCCGGTCCCACCAGCCGGGCTGGGTGATGTCCACCTCGGCCAGGCGGGTGCGCGGGCCCTGCGCGGGCAGCAGGGGGCGGCGCAGCGCCATGACCTCGGGCAGGTCGGCGTCGAGCCAGTGGTTGGCACCAGTGTCCAGCCACTGAAAATGGTGCGACAGGCCGCAGCCCAGGTTCACGCCCTGGGCTGCGGGGTGCATCAGAAAAAAGCCCTGCGCCGTGTCGCGGATGAACCGCGTGCGCCACAGCACGTTGAGCACCGTGGGCAGGTCATTGAGAGAGCTCTCCACATCGGCGCCCACGCGCTCCAGCAGGTCGGCCGCCACCGCGTCGCCGCAGGCCAGCCACGGAAAATAGTGGTCGCCCCGCGCCCGTGCCGCCAGGGGGATGAGCAGGGTGCTGGGCACCGGGGGCAGCGCGGCATGCGCCAGCGCCACGGCGGGTGCCGCGGTGCGAGGTGCGTCGGTAGCGGTAGCAATGCCGCGCGCCGCACGGCGGGGCGCAGAGGCTCCAGGTCCAGGGCGGCGTCGGGTTCGGGGTGGCTGCAGCGGCAAGATCGTCTCCTCCTGGGGGCGCAGAGGGCGCCACGGTGGGTGGGATGCATGGGCGGAAAAGCACGCCGGGCAAGTTCACACGCGCGCAGCCTGGAGGCCGGGGCGGCTGCATTGGCAGCAGGATGTGTGGTGGTGTGCGGGCTCTCATTGTGGCGCTAACCTGCGCCCACCCGTCCATTCCGCGCGGTAACGCAGGGGTATAAACAAACTCGCCAAATGTCGTTGGCCGTGCCAGGCGCGGCGATTGGCGCCTGTCGTGACTGTCGTGCGTGCCTTGCCTGCCTTGCGTGTGGCACGGGCATGGCCCCCGTGTCGCCCTCCGGGGGCGGCACCCGCGGGCCCCCCAAGCGGCTCAGTCCTTCAGCACACTCCACACCAGGGCCACACCCGCTGCCAGCAGGTCGCCGGTGAAGGAGTCTTCATCGCGGTCGCGCGCGCCGCTGAACGCACTCTTTTGCCGCTCTCGCTCGGCGCGGCTGCGGTCGCGCTCCAACGCCACCAGGGCGTCGCCGATGTCCACCGTGGCAGCGGGCGTGCCGGGTGCGGCGTGGGTCGGGCGGGCGCTGGCCCGCGCGTAGCCTTCCATCGCCCGCACCACGGCGTCGGGGTCGATGAGCGAGAAGGCGGCGCGGCAGTACGGGCAGGCGTGGTCCTTGCGGATGTCCACCGGCGCGCCGCAGCTGGTGCAGTAGATGGCGCCTACGCGCTTGGCCAGGTCGTCGATCTCGGGGCGCGTGAGGTGGCGCACGAAGCCTTTTTCGACCATGAAGGAAGAGAAGGTGCTGAAGCGCCCGTGCTGGCGCGCGCAGCGGTAGGTCATGTAGCGGCCGCTGCGCACCACGTCGAAGCCCTTGTCCAGCGAGCAGTTGCAGCGGGGGCAGGCCATGCGCGACTGCAGCGGGTGCTGCTCATGGGTGCGGTGTTCGTGCAGCAGCCTGAACAGGTCCACCACCGCGTGGGGCGAGAGCTTGAGGTTCTCGTACCGGTCGAGCCAGATGCCCTGGCAGCCGTAGCAGATATCAAGCTCCAGTTCGTGCCCGGTGTTGCTGGTGAACGGGTGGGCCTGCATGGGCTGGCGGCACGATGGGCAGGACGGTGCGGATGGCTGCATGGTTGTCGTTGTGGTGATGAAGGCTGGCCCCTCGCGCCCGCCGGTGCCCCGCATCCTACCGCTGCGCCCCCTACCGCCGTGCCGCTGCGCGTCCCCCGCAGTCCTGCGCGACAGCTCCGGCCCCGGGTCTTCCCTAGCGTGCGTCGCCGCGGGTGCATTCATCCACTAGCATTCGCGCCTCGAACTACAAGCTACAAGGACCGAACATGGGATTCATGAACTGGCAAGAAAAGAGCGCTGCGGTGCTGCAGCAAGGCGGGGTGATAGCGCCCGATGAGCGGTTGCCCTGGCCCCAGACGGCGGTGATGGGCCTGCAGCACGTGATCGCCATGTTCGGCGCGACGGTGCTGGCGCCCATCCTCATGGGGTTCGACCCCAACGTGGCCATTCTGATGAGCGGCGTGGGCACGCTGATCTTCTTTTTGGTGACAGGCGGCAGGGTGCCCAGCTACCTGGGCTCGAGCTTCGCGTTCATCGGCGTGGTGATCGCGGCCACGGGCTACGCAGGCAAGGGGCCCAACGCCAACATCGCCGTGGCGCTGGGCGGCATCATCGCGTGCGGCCTGGTCTACACGCTGATCGGTGCGCTGGTGCAGGCCATCGGCACGGGCTGGATCGAGCGCTTCATGCCGCCGGTGGTCACGGGCTCGGTGGTGGCAGTGATCGGCCTGAACCTGGCCGGCATTCCCATCAAGAACATGGCAGCGAGCAACTTCGACAGCTGGATGCAGGTGGTGACTTTTGTCAGCGTGGGCCTGGTGGCGGTGCTCACGCGCGGCATGGTGCAGCGCCTGTTGATTTTGGTGGGGCTGATCGTGGCGAGCATCATCTACGCGGTGCTGACCAACGGCATGGGCCTGGGCAAGCCCATCGACCTGTCCATCCTGGCGAATGCAGCGTGGGTGGGCATGCCCAACTTCGCCGCGCCGGTGTTCGACGGCAACGCCATGCTGCTGATCGCCCCGGTGGCCATCATCCTGGTGGCCGAGAACCTGGGCCACATCAAGGCCGTCACCGCCATGACCGGCCGCGACCTGGACCGCTACATGGGCCGTGCGTTCATCGGCGACGGCGTGGCCACCATGGTCAGCGGCGGCGTGGGCGGCACGGGCGTGACGACCTATGCCGAGAACATCGGCGTGATGGCCGCGACCAAGATCTATTCGACCGCCGTGTTTTTGCTGGCGGGCGTGTTCGCGCTGGTGCTGGGTTTTAGCCCCAAGTTCGGCGCGCTGATCCAGACCATTCCGCTGCCGGTGATGGGCGGTGTCTCCATCGTGGTGTTCGGCCTGATCGCTGTAGCCGGCGCCAAGATCTGGGTGGACAACAAGGTGGACTTCTCGCAGAACAAGAACCTGATCGTGGCGGCCATCACGCTCATCCTGGGCACGGGCGACTTCACGCTCAAGTTCGGCCAGTTCGCGCTGGGCGGCATCGGTACCGCCACGTTCGGCGCCATCCTGCTGTACGCACTGCTCAACCGCAAGGGCTGAGCGGCCTGTAGAACGCACTCTGTCGACCTGCCTGCAGCCACCGCCGCGCTGCTGGCAACCCAGGCCTCCCGCCCATCAAGCGGGGGGCCTTTTTGCTTTGGGACATTGCTTCGCTGCCCGCTGCGCCTGCTGCAATGGCAAGCAACGCACAGGCAAACACGAAGAGACGCAGAACCCGTGCGAACCGGGGCCACCCAGGGGCAATACAGGCCGCGCCGCAGGGTTGTCACAAGCCCTGGTTAAAATCAGGGTTAACCCTAGGCTCTGGCGCGCCACGCGCCGACCAGCCTGCCCTCCCCCACCCGCTGCAACGCTGACCCCCTTTTCAGGGGGCTGGCGGTTTTGTCTGCGGGCTTTTTCCCTTCGAGTACTTTTCACATGCAACGCCGCCAGTTCACCCAGTCCCTCGTCGCCGCCAGCACCGGCCTGCTGTTTGCCAACCCGTCGCGTGCCGTGGGCGTGCAGGACCCGATGGACGCCAAAAGCGTGGCCATCGGCTGCTCCATCGGCCTCACAGGGCCGCTGGCCAGCCTGGGCAAGGAGCTCAAGCAGGGGCTGGACGCGGGCATCGCACAGGCCAACGCCCGCGGCATCCACGGCCGCGAGTTGAAGCTGGTGGTGCTGGACGACGGCTACGACGCGGCGCGGTCCGAAGAAAACGCCCGCAAGCTGATCGCCGACGGCAGCGTGGTGGCCCTGCTCTCGTGCATGGGCACGGCCAACAACCAGCGCATCCTGCCGTTGGTGGACGAAGCGCAGATACCCTACGTGGCCCCGCAAAGCGGCGCCACGTCGCTGCGCAAGGCCGAGTACCGCTCGGTGTTCCACGTGCGCGCCAGCTACTCGGACGAAGCCCAGCGCCTGACGCACAAGCTGGTGGCCATGGGCATCACCGACCTGGCCATCGTGTACCAGGACACGGCGTTTGGCCGTGAATTCCTGGCCGACGTGAACAACGCCATGAAGGCCGCCAAGCAGCCAGCGCCCAAGGCTTTCAAGCTCGACGCACAGGGCGCGCAGGTGGCCGACGTGGTCAAGCAGGCCGTGGCCGCCAAGCCCACCACCGTGCTGCTGGGCACGGCCGGCGATGTGTCGGCCGCGCTGATCAGCGAGTTCAAGAAAGTGTCGCCCAGCACCCCGCTGGCCGCGACCAGCGTGGCGCTGTCGGGCGACAACCTGCGCCAACTGGGCGGCAAGGCTTCCGGCCTGGCCCTGTCGATGGTGCTGCCCGACGCCAGCCGCACCAGCGTGGCCCTGGTGCGCGACTACCAGCGCGCGATGAAGGCCGCGGGCTTTCAGGAATTTTCGGGACGCAGCTTCGAAGGCTATGTGAACGCCCGCGTGCTGACCGAAGGCCTGGAGCGCACCGGCCGCGACCTGACCCGGGCCAAGCTGCGCAATGCGCTGGCCGGTATCCGCAGCAACGACATGGGCGGCCTGATGATCGACTACGCCGGCAGCGCGCCGTATGTGGGATCGCGCTTTCTGGAGCTGGGCGTGATGGGGGCCAACGGAAAGTTCGTGGGTTAAACCCTGAGGCTCTGAACGCCTCACCCTGGGTAGGGAAGCCCATGCCGACAGGACGGCCAGCGCTGGATACACGAGGCATAAGACCGGCCCGGATGCGCGGGCCGCAGTGGCGAAGCCGGCATGGGCACAATGGATGGTTTCTTCCCACTGCGGACCGAAGCCACCATGCCCATCTGGAAAAAGCCTGTCGATCTGGCCCGTCTCAACGCCGACCACCACAACACCGCTGCCTCGCACCTGGGCATCGAGATCATCGAACTGGGTGACGACTTCTTGCGGGGCCGCGTGCCGGTGGACCCGCGCACCACGCAGCCCTTTGGCCTGCTGCACGGCGGCGTCAGCGTGGTGCTGGCCGAATCGCTGGGGTCGGTGGGCGCCTATTACGCCAGCCCCGAAGGCCACAACGCGGTGGGCCTGGACATCAACGCCAACCACCTGCGCTCTGCCACCAGCGGCTGGGTGACGGCCACCGCACGGCCCATCCACATCGGGCGCACCACGCAGGTGTGGCACATCGACATGGTGAACGACGCGGGCGAGATGACCTGTGTGTCGCGGCTGACCATGGCGATCCTGGCTCCTAGGTAGAGACCATCCCCCTGAGCCGCTGCGCGGCTCGGTGCTGGTCGCCAGAGGCGACAGCTCTTCGGGCCGTCCAAGCCTGCGCAGGCAGGCTCGGAGCCGCGGCCCTCAGCCCCTTCTCTCGAATCGCTACGCGATTCGGGAAGGGGACGATGCCCTCGCTGCGGGGCGGCCCTTGCTAGGCATCCATGGTATTGGGGCGTGCCAGTTTCAGAAGTCGCGGAATTGATTGAGAATCGGCCGCCAGCGCTTGGTGAACAAGCGCAATCAGCTATCTATTCAGTAGCATTCTGCGCCGCAAGACGCTCGCTTTTCCAGTACACGTCGTCGCCGCCATCCATGCGGTTGAGCACGCGGGCCAGGACGAACAGCAAGTCCGACAGGCGGTTCAGGTACTGGCGCGGGGCGTCGTTCAGGGGCTCGGCGGTGCCCAGGGCGACCACCACCCTTTCGGCCCTGCGCGCCACGGTGCGGCAGACGTGGGCCTGGGCTGCGGCGCGGGTGCCGGCGGGCAGGATGAATTCCTGAAGGCGCGGCAGCGCGGCGTTGTGGTGCGCCAGGGCCTCGTCCAGGTCCAGCACCGCCTGGGGCTTGAGCAGTTCGAAGCCGGGGATCGACAACTCGCCCCCCAGGTTGAACAGCTGGTGCTGTATCTCGACAAGCAGGTCGCGAACGTCGTCAGGCAGGGGCTCGCACAGCAGCAGGCCGATGTGGGAGTTGAGCTCATCCACATCACCGAGCGCGTGGATGCGCAAGCTGTCCTTGGAGACACGTTCGTTGTTGCCCAGGCCGGTGGTGCCGGCGTCGCCGGTGCGCGTGGCGATTTGTGTGAGTCGGTTGCCCATGGATGCTTTCAAAAACGGTAACGGATCTGTGGCGCGCTTTTCAGGCGGCGCAGTTCGCAGGATCTACAGCGCGAATTTTGCGCCCACGGGATGCGGCGGGCTGTACAGGCCAAGACCAAGAGAAACCGTCGAAAGAGTTGAGTGTCACAAGCATGCACAAAGGCCACAGCAAAAAAGCCTGCGCCACCGATCCACGGCAAGGTGGACTAGTGGCGCAAGCTTTGCGCAGGGGCGACTGTCGCCCTCTGAACTGACCGATAGCGTTTTAGTGCACGGTCTTTGGCGTGCGGTTCATGCGGTCGATGTCGGCGGTCGACACGCCGGAGCCCGTGGGCTTCATGTTGCTCCACGCGGTGCTGTGGTACGCGTCCCATTCAGCGCGAGACACCATGCCGTCGCCGTTGGTGTCCATCAGGCGGGCGTCGACACGGGCTTCTGCCTTGGCGGCAGCCTTGCCGCCGGAGGCGCTGGGGTTGATCTCGGCCACAGGGGCACCGCGGCCATCACCGGCGGCGGGGTTGGCGGGAGTGGCGGTGCTGCGTGCGGCGCGGTCATCGACCTTGTTTTGAGCGTTGGCAGCTGCAGGGCCACCGGATGCTGCGGGATTGACTTCCGAAGGTGGGCGGGGTGCGTTGGGTGCCTGGGCCAGAGCGGCAGAGCAAGCGATGGCGGCGAACGCGGCGATGAGGGTTTGCTTATGCATGAATATCTCCTTGGAATCAGTGAACACACAACAGGGGGTTGGATGAAGCACCGCACCGTTGCGGGCTTGGGTTCTATTGTTGGAACCGGTGCAGGGAGTGCGGTGTAGGACTTGCACGGTCACGCCGGTCAGCCTGCAAGTCACGCCGATACCGGCGCAGGCGCCATCGCGGTGTGGTGAATGGGCATGCCGGCAATCACTTTCGCAGGCGTACGTTTGGGTACAACCTCGACGCATTTGCACATAGAGGAGGGTCTGGGCGTTACACGGCGCAGGCAAATGTAGGGTGAGGCAACAGCAGGCAAGAGTGCTGGCTTCGGGCCCCATGCTGCGGTGCAATAGAGCCCTGTTCAATTTCAAAGGAGCTCCGCTTTTATGAAAACACTGCAACGACGCATTTATTCGTTCGACACACGCAGCGTGATGCTGTTTGCGGCCCTATCGCTGGGCGGTGTGAGCGCATTGCAAGCACAGACACAGACACCCACTCCGCCCCAGTTCGGCCCGAGTGAAAAGAGCGCGCCGCAAGCGGGCTCCAAACCATCCACCGGCCCCGCCTTGGTCGCGGCGCCTGCCCAATCCACCCCCGCGTCTGCCGCCTTCGACCGCGCAGACACCAACAAAGACGGCCAGCTCAGCGCGCAGGAAGCCGCCAAGCTGCCGGCCATCGTCCAACGTTTCAAGGAGCTGGACGCCGACCACAACGGCACGCTGTCCCGCGCCGAATTCGAGAAAGGGGCCAACTCCTGATGCCCCTGCACTGACGCCACCGCGCAGGGCCTCCACGCCCTGAGCTTCGGTGTCACCCCACGCGTTTTTTGCGGGCCCTGCGTTTTTGCGCAGCGGCTTGTGGGCCTGCCCGCGCTGGAACTCCAGGGCGTGGGCAGGCTCTTGTGCGTGGGAAGCGTGGGTTCGGCCTGCGGGACCGAGGCGCTGCAGTGCGATCGGTAGGCCGATCAATCGTGCAGCGACGACAGGAACTGCTGCAGCTCTGGCGTCTGCGGGTTGCCGAAGATCTCGGCAGGTGCGCCTGCCTCGTGCACGCGGCCCTGGTGCATGAAGATCACGCGGTCGCTCACCTTGCGGGCGAAGGCCATCTCGTGCGTGACCATCATCAGCGTCATGCCTTCCAGCGCCAGCGACTCCACCACGCGCAGCACCTCGCCCACTAGTTCGGGGTCCAGCGCCGAGGTGATCTCGTCGCACAGCAGTACCTGTGGCTCCATGGCCAATGCGCGCGCAATGGCCACACGCTGCTGCTGGCCGCCCGAGAGCTGTTCGGGCATGGCGTCGAACTTTTCGGCCAGGCCCACGCGCTCGAGCAGCTTGCGCGCCTGCGCCTCGGCAGCCTTGGCGTCGCGCGCCTTCACCAGCGTGGGCGCAAGCATGATGTTGCGGCCCACCGAGAGGTGCGGAAACAGGTTGAAGCTCTGAAAGATCATGCCCACTTGCTGGCGCAGCGCGCGCATGGCCATGGCGCTTTCGTGCATGAGCTTCTGGCCGTCTACGCTGAGCGCGCCTTCCTGGAACACCTCCAGGCCGTTCACGCAGCGCAGCAGCGTGCTCTTGCCCGAGCCGCTCTTGCCGATGATGGCGATCACCTCGCCCTTGCGCACCTTGAGGTCGATGCCTTTAAGCACCTCGTTCGTGCCGTACGACTTGCGCAGCGCCGTGATCTCGACGATGGGGCGGCCCACGGGCGAGGCGCTGTCTGCGGCCCAAGAAGATGCGCTGGTGTCAGTGGCGGTTGCCATGGAGTTTCCTTTCAAGGGACTGCGCGACCAGGCTCACCGGGAAGCACAACACGAAGTACAGCAGGGCCACGCAGGCGTAGACCAGGAAGGGCTGGTAGGTGGCGTTGGAGATCATGCTGCCGGCCTTCGTCAGCTCGACAAAGCCGATCACCGACGCCAGCGCCGTGCCCTTGATCACCTGCACCAAAAAGCCCACCGTGGGCGGCACCGCAATGCGCAGCGCCTGGGGCAGCACCACGTGGCGCAGCTGCTCGCCGAAGTTGAGCGCCAGGCTCTGCGCAGCCTCCCACTGGCCCTTGGGGATGGACGCCACGCAGCCGCGCCAGATCTCGGTGAGGTAGGCACTGGTGTAGAGCGTGAGCGCAAACGCCGCCGCCGTCCACGGCGAGGTCTTGATGCCGAACAGCGCAATGCCGAAGTACGCGAGGAACAGCTGCATGAGCAGCGGCGTGCCCTGGAACACCTGCACGTAGGCACCGATGAGCCGCTCGGTGCCGCGCACCTTGGACAGGCGCAGCACCAGCAGCAACAGGCCCACCAGGCCGCCGCCGATGAAGGCGATGAGCGAGAGCGACACCGTCCAGCGCGCGGCCATCAGCAGGTTGCGCAGGATGTCCCATACCGAGAAATCAACCATGGCGATTTACCTCCCCACCAGAAAACGCGCCCCCACCCACATCAGCAGGCGGCGGGTGAGCATGGACAGTGCCAGGTACACCAGCGTGGCGAGGATGAAGGCCTCGAACGCACGGAAGGTGTTGCTCGAAATGAGGTTGGCGGCGTAGCTCAGCTCGGGCGTGGAGATCTGCCCGCACACGGCCGAGCCCAGCATCACGATGATGATCTGGCTGACCATGGCGGGCCACACCTTGAGCAGCGCGGGCGGCAGCACCACGCGCCGGAAGGTCTGGCCGGACGAGAGCGCCAGGCTTTGCGCGGCCTCGATCTGCCCGCGCGGCGTGGCCTCGATGCCGGCACGGATGATCTCGGCCGAATACGCGCCCAGATTGATCACCATGGCCAGCACCGACGCGAATTCGGGCGAGAGCTTGACCCCGAGCGCCGGCAGGCCGAAGAAAAGAAAGAACAGCTGCACGATGAACGGCGTGTTGCGCACCAGCTCCACATAGGCTGCCACGGCCCAACGCAGCGGCACCGCGCGCGGGCCGAGATTACGGGCACGCGCCCAGGCACAGGCCGTGCCCAGCAGCAGGCCCAGCACGGTGCCCACCACGGTGAGGCCGATGGTCCACACCAGGCCACGCACCAGCAGCGGCCAGGACGAGAGCACGGCAGAGAAGTCGAGTTGGATCAACATGGTGCTGAGGGCTTGGGGTTGTGGGTTCTGCGTGCTGCAGTGCGCGTTGTGTCATGGATAGCGGGATGGCACTTTCGCCACCAACACCCGCCACCCGTTCGGGCCGAGCCTGTCGAAGCCAGGGCGCGCGCACAGCGCACACAGCACGCAGAGAGCGGCTTCCATATGCTCACCGGCCTGAACGGCGGGGAGGAGTCACAACGCGCCGTTGATCACAAAGGCAGTTCGCCCGCAGGGCGGCCCAGCCACTTGTTCGACAGCTTGTCGATGTCGCCGGACTTCTTCGCCTCGGCAATGATCTCGTTCACGCGCAGGCGCAGCTTGTCCTCGCCCAGATCG
>Ga0209023_10008246_pt1 | contig 10497 bp, 10 predicted proteins | sample LakOneMetagenome_FD_187468 | JGI IMG/M metagenome (GOLD analysis project Ga0209023, IMG submission 187468) | Freshwater and sediment microbial communities from Lake Erie, Canada (SPAdes) (version 2) | ecosystem: Environmental > Aquatic > Freshwater > Lentic | place: Lake Erie, Canada...
TGGTGATGCGGCCGCTGCGCCCGGCGTTGTGGCGCAGGCTGGGGCTGGCACACAGCGCCGAGCGCGTGGAGCGCGCCACCGAATACGTGCTCGATGCGCTGTGGGCGCTGCGGGCGAAGTAGGGCGTTACGCATCGCCGCGTTCGCTTCTGCAGGGCAGTCCCGCATCGGTATTCGCGCGGATTCATTTTCCTTGACGATTCAACGAAAATGGCGCTCCCGGCCTGGCAACGGCCGTCGATAACAAGAGCGTCCGCATGTCCCGCCTGTCCTCGCTGCGTCCCGTCATGCCGATCCTGATCGGCGCCTCGATCATGCTGTCGCTGGCCATGGGACTGCGACAGAGCCTGGGCATCTTCGTGCCGCCGCTGACGCGTGACATCGGGATTTCGGTGGGCGATTTCACCATCGCCGTGGCGGTACAGAATCTGACGTGGGGTTTGCTGCAGCCGTTTGCCGGCGCGCTGGCGGTCAGGACCGGATTTCGTCCGCTGATGCTGGGCGGCGCGCTGTTGTACCTGATCGGCCTGGTGTTGCTGGCGACGTCGCACGGCCTGTGGACCGTGGTGCTGGGCGCCGGTGTGCTGATCGGCATGGCGATGGCTTCGACGGGCACGGCGATGGCCATGGCCGCGGCTTCCAGCGCCGTTACTCCACAGGTGCGCAGCCTGGTGCTTGGCTGCGTGTCCGCGTCGGGATCGCTGGGCGCGATGATCGCCGCGCCGCTGGGGCAGGCCATCGCCACCGGCTGGGGCTGGCGCACGGGCGTGGCGGCGTTCGTGGTGCTGGCGCTGGTGATGTTGCCTGCCGCATGGTTTGCCGGCCGCACCGACCGATTGCGCGAACCCGTCTCGCTGGCCAGGCCAGAGCTAAGTGGCCGGCAGGCGCTGATGGTGGCGCTGCGACATCCGCCGTTTATCGTCATGGCGCTGGCGTACACCGTGTGCGGCATGCAACTGGTATTCCTGACCACGCACCTTCCCGCCTATCTCGACGTCTGCGGCATGGATCCGATGCTGTCTGCCAAGGCGCTCGGCATGATCGGGGGTTTTAACGTGCTGGGCAGCCTGTTCTTCGGATGGGCCGGCGGGCGCGTCAACAAGCTGCTGCTGCTCGGCGGCATCTACGTCTGCCGGTCGCTCGGCTTCGTATGGTTTTTCCACACGCTGCCGACGCCTGAAAGCACGCTCGTGTTTGCCGCCGTGATGGGCTTCCTGTGGCTGGGCGTTTCGCCGCTGGTGCAGGGCTGGATTGCCCAGACATTCGGCCTGCGCTGGCAGGCGATGATCGCGGGCGTGGCGTTCTTCAGCCATCAGATCGGCAGTTTCATCGGCGCGTTCGGCGGCGGCTGGCTGTACGACCTGATGCAGAACTATTCGATGGCGTGGAAGATTGGCGCGTCGCTGGGACTGACGCTGGGGCTGATCCAGATCGCGTTTGCGTTCCTGGGAAACAACCAGACGCCGCGCCTGGCGCCGCAGGCGGAATAGGCGCGAACGCACCGCAACGCGGCGCGCGTGCGCCGCTCGTCCGTCACTGCGTTACTGCATCGCCGCGTCGATCTGGCGGTCCTTCGCTTCCCACATGGCCTTCAGCCACTGGTGCAACGCGCGCCGGAAGGTTGGGTCCGTGGCGTAATTGCCGGCGCAGAAGTCCGCCGGAATCGGCGTCTGCTGGATCCGCACCACGATCCTGCCCGATCGGCCGCAGGCCAGATCCCAAAAGCGCGGTGCGCCATCGGGATAGATGATCGTGGCATCGACCATCGAACGGAACTGGGCGCCCATCGCGTTCAGCGTGGCCGCCAGCGCACCGGCCCGGGGTTTGAGCAGGTGGCGATACGGCGAAGCCTGCGCCACGCGCTTTGCATCGGTATAGCGGGTGCCTTCGGCAAACACCATGACGCTGGTCGGCACGAGCTGGAATTTTTCGCAAGCGCGCTGCGCGATTTCACGATCGCGATGGGCCAGCGCCGGATTGCGGCGCAACTTCGCCTTGCTGTAGCGCTTGAGGAACGGAAAGTCCAGCGCCCACCAGGCCAGCCCGATGACCGGCACATACAGCAAGGTCTGCTTCAGGAAGAACTTGAGCAGCGGGATGCGCTTGTTCAGCACGCGCTGCAGGACAAAGATATCGACCCACGACTGGTGATTGCAGCTGACCAGATACCAGTCGTCCGGCTTCAGCTCAGTATTGATTTCGATGTCCCAGATGTCCGGCTGCAGACGCGTGATCCAGCCGGTATTGCGCGAGATCCAGCCCGTGGCGATAGCGTTGAGCCACGGATCGACGCGCCGGCGTACGGCTGGCGTCGGGAATGCCAGCTTCACCAAGGCCAGGGGCACGATAGGCACGACGCTCAGCAGCGTGTTGAGCACCAGCAGCGTTACGCTGACCACGCCCGTCAGCCACGCCAGGCGCCTGTGCTTGCGGGGCGCGGGCCGGGCCGTCGACGGGGCCGGCGCGGCAGTGCTGTCGGAAGATGGGGTCGAGGGGGACGACTGCGAGGAAGACGAGGGGGAAGGCAAGGCGGAAGAAGAAGGAGAAGAAGAGGGCAAATTCATGGCCGTCAGTGTGCAAGAGCCGCGTCGGCCTGCGCTTGTCCGCGGTCAAGCCGGGCGGCGTTGCCTCAAGAAATTACGATTTGGTGGGGACGCCGCGCGTCGGCCCGGGCAAGGCCGGCCGGCGATGTCGGCGCAACGGCGCCGGCAGTTTGCCACGTCCAGCCACTGCGCGACAGGACCGATGACGATGCGTCCGCAAAAGTGGCGCCAAATATACGCGGGACGGCGGTTTCTTGCTTGCCTTATCGTATCGCGGCTACAATTAAATGATAATGATTCGCAAAAGCATCTGACGAGGCCACGTTCTGGTCTTCGTCAGGAGCATTGCGACGGTCCGGGTCATCCGTTTTTTCTTCCGCCGATCTGTCCGATATGGCGGGTTCCAGCAAGCAGACCATGTCAGGCAGTCCGCCATCCCCCGCGCCGCACCTGGGCGCGTTCTATCGCGACCATCACGGCTGGCTGTACCGCTGGCTGCAGCGTCGGCTGGGGCACGGCGGCAGCGCCGCCGATGCGGCGGATCTCGCGCAGGACACCTTCACGCGACTGATCGGCACGCGCGACTTGGCGGCCGTGCAGGAACCGCGCGCTTATCTGACCACGGTGGCCAAGGGTTTGATGATCAACTGGCTGCAGCGGCAGTCGTTGGAGCGCGCCTATCTGGAAGCGCTGGCGGCGTGTCCCGAGCCGTTGGCGCCGTCGCCCGAGGATCGCGCCATCGTGCTCCAGACCTTGCATGACGTCGACGCGATGCTCAATACGCTGCCGCCGCGCGCCAAGCGCGCTTTCCTGCTGTCGCAGCTCGAGGGAATGAAATACGAGGCCATCGCCGAACAGCTGGGCGTATCGCTGACGTCGGTCAAGCGCTATATGCAGCAGGCGTTTCGGGTATGTCTGGGCGCGATGTCATGACGCACGACGCCACCATCGACGCGCGCATCCTCGATGAAGCGGCCCAATGGCTGATGCGCCTGCACGCCACCGACGCCAGCGCCGACGAGCGCCTGGCGTGCGCGCGCTGGCAGGCGCAAAGCCCGATCCACGCGCAGGCGTGGGCGCGTGCCGAGCGCCTGATGGCGATGATGGGCGGCCTGCCGCCGGAGATCGCCATGCGCGCGCTCGATCGTCCCGCCAGCCTGGCGCGACGCAAGGCGCTCGCGCGGCTGGCCGGCTGGCTCGCCGTGGCGCCGGCGGCGTGGGCGGTAGCGCGGCTGGCACCCTGGGAGCAATGGGTGGCCACGCACGGCACCGGACGCGGCGAGCGGCGCGAGGTGCGGCTGGCCGACGGCACGCGCATCACGCTCGGCCCGATGAGCGCCATCAATGTGGCATTTGACACGCAGCAGCGGCGCATCACGCTGCGGGCCGGAGAAATCCTGGTGGAAACGGCGCACGATCCGGCCGCCGTGGCCCGGCCGTTTCTGGTCGAAACCGGGCAGGGCGAGCTGCAACCGCTGGGCACGCGCTTCGACGTGGCAATCGAGGACGACGCGACGCGCGTGGCGGTCTTCGAGGGCGCAGTGCGTGCGCGGCCGCGTCGGCCCGGCGCCGAAGCGCGCGTGCTGCGCGCTGGCGAGCAGTCGGTCATGTCAGCGGCGGAGGTTGCGCCGCCGGCGGTGGCCGACGACAGCGTGGCGGCATGGACGCAAGGTATGCTGGTGGCCGACCGCATGCCGCTGGCGCAGGTGGCCGCGCAACTGGCGCGCTATCGCAGCGGCATCGTTCGGTGCGATCCGGCCATCGCGGCGCTGCCGATTTCCGGCGCGCTGCCGGTGGCCGACAGCGACCGCACGCTGTCGATGCTGATGGCCACCTACCCCGTTGACGTGGTGCTGCGCACCGCGCTGTGGGTCACGCTGGTGCCGCGCGGGCCCGGCGTCTGAGACCGGCAAAATTTTTCATTCGAACTGGTACTTTTCGCGCGTTCGGCTGGCAAGGGAAGAGAACCACCTTGCCATCCACCGAAGAGGACCGATTTTCATGGCCGTCATCCGCTCCCGTTTTTCCGAGCAACCCACCCATCGCGCCGTCAGGCTGGCCGTGCTGGCGATGTCCCTGGCTGCCGCCACGCTGCCGCCGCTGGCGCGGGCCGACTCGGCCGTGCAGGCCGACGCGTCCGCGCGGCAGGCGTTCGACGTCGCACCCGGACCGCTGGGCCGTACGTTGTCGAGCGTTGCCGCGCGCAGGGGGATCGCGTTGTCTTTCGATCCGGCGCTGACCGAAGGGCTCGCCAGCCCCGGCGTGTCGGGTCGGTACACGCCCCGTGAAGCGCTGGAAAAGCTGCTGGCTGGCAGCGGCCTGAGTCTGGTGGAACGCCGCGATGGCAGCTTGATGCTGACGCCGGGCGGCGGCAACCGCGGTGCAGTCGAGGCCGATAACCACCGGCTTCCCGCCGTCACGGTTACCGCGGCCGGCGCCGAGAGCGGCCGTAGCGCCGTGGTTGGCTATGTGGCGCGCGAATCGGCCACCGCCAACAAATCCGATACCAGCCTGATGGCCACCTCGCAATCGGTGTCCGTGATCACGCGCGACCAGATGTCGGACCAGGCCGTGCAGAGCGTCAGCGACGCGCTCAAGTACACGGCCGGTGTCAACGCCGATCCGTATGGTGCCGACCCGCGCGCCGACTGGTTCTACATCCGCGGCTTTAACGCCGACGTCTACTGGGACGGCCTGCGCGTGCCGCAGATCGCCAATCGCGCCGGCAGCTACGCGGCGTTTCGTGTCGATCCGTCCTCGGTCGAGCGCGTGGAAGTGCTGCGCGGCCCGAGCTCCGTGCTGTACGGCGCGGGCAATCTCGGCGGCTTCGTCAACCTGATCAGCAAGGACCCGCAGGCGGAGCCGTATCGCGAGCTGGCGCTGGACTACGGGTCGCATAACCGGCGCCAGGCACGGTTCGATTTCACCGGCCCGCTCAACGACGATGGCACGCTGCTGTATCGCGTCAACGGCCTTGGCCGCCTCAGCGACACGCAGACCTACAACGTCACCGACAACCGCGTCAACATCAACCCGTCGCTGACATGGCGCCCCAACGGCACCACCAGCCTGACGCTGTCGGCCACCTACCTGTACGACGACATGGGATCGTCGGCCAGCTACGGGCCGGCGCTTGGCATGGTGACCCCGTCGCGCTTCGGCAAGATTCCGCCCAGCCTGCTGACCGGCGATCCATCGTTCGACAAATACCGCAAGACGCAGGCGGCCGTCGGCTATCGGCTGGAACATCGCTTCACGGATCAGGTCGTGTTCCGCCAGAACGTGCGATACACGCACCTCGATCTCGACTACAAGTCGCTGTTCGGCAGGTCGCTGGCGGCCGACCAGCGCACGCTGAACCGCACCGCGTACCAGGCGCAGCCAAACCTCAATGGCGTGCAGGTCGACAACAACGTGCAGGTCGATGTCGCGACGGGGCCGGTGTCGCACAAGATCGTCACGGGCGTGGACCTGCAATGGCAGGATTTCCACAACCGCGTGTGGAGCATCAACGGCCCGTCGCTGGACCTGTACGCGCCCGTCTATGGCCTGAATCCGGCGCTGCCGGTCAACGCCACCACCAGCACCGACCAGCAACAGAAGCAACTGGGCCTGTATCTGCAGGACCAACTGCGCTGGGGCCACTGGGTGCTGTCGCTGGCGGGCCGCCAGGACTACACGCGCTCAAGCACGCGCAACAACCGCACCGGCGTCACGACCGATCAGGATCCATCGAAGTTCACGTGGCGCACCGGCCTGCTGTATGAGGCGCCGATCGGCCTGTCGCCCTATGTCAGCTATTCGACGTCGTTCCTGCCGACGCTGTCCACCAACCTGGCCGGCGATCCGCTCAAGCCCACCACGGGGCAGCAGGTGGAAGCCGGCGTCAAGTACCAGCCGCCGGGCAGCCGCTCGATATTCACGGTGTCGGCTTTCAATCTGACGCAGCAGAACGTGTCCACCACCGATCCGGCCAATACCGCCAACACCATCCAGACCGGCGAGATCCGCTCGCGCGGCGTGGAACTGGAGGCGCGCACCAGCCTGATGTCGCGCCTGAACCTGGTGGCCAGCTTCACCTATCAGGACCCGGTGGTCACGCGCAGCAACGGCGCGGACCTGGGCAAGCGTCCGTACGGCGTGCCGCGCACGATGGCGTCGGCGTGGGCAGACTACACGCTGCCGCCGCTGCACGACGTGCGACTGGGATTCGGTGGCGGGGTGCGCTATATCGGCAATACCGCTGGCGACGCGGCCAACACGTTCGACGTGTCGTCGGTGGTGCTGTTCGATGCGTCGGTGCACGCCGATTTCGCCTCGCGCTGGCGTCTGCAGATCAACGCCGCCAACCTGTTCGACCGCGAATACGTGGCGGGCTGCAACTCGACGATCCAGTGCTACTACGGCAACGGCCGCACTGTGATCGCCACGCTCAGCACACGCTGGTAAGCGCGAAGCCGCCGTGCCGTAGGACTGCGGCCCCGGCTCATGCCGGACCATGCGCGAGCGGCACGCTCATCGACGTCACGCGCCAGCTATCGCGATAGGCCGACAGTGTGGTGATCGACAGCGGCGCGATATCCAGTTGCCAATAGGCGGTGGGCGGGGCCTTCAGCGCGTGGATCAGCGCGGCCTTGATCACGCTGGCGTGCGTGATGACGAGGGTGTGACCGGCAGTGCCGGCCGCATCGCCCACAGTGTCGCCCGTGCCGGCGGTGCCGATCCCGGCGCTGACCCGATCGGCCCAGCGCCCGACGCGCGCGATGGCGTGGCATATCGACTCGCCGCCATGCGCATCCATATGCGGATCGACGAGCCAGCGCGCCAGCGCGTCCGCCTCCGACGCCGCGACGTCCTTGAGCGCCAGCCCGGCCCAGCGCGCGTAATCGATCTCGCACAGCGCATCGTCGATGTTTGCCGCCAGATGCAGCGCGTGCGCCGTATCGCGCGCGCAGGGCATTGGGCTGCGCAGCACGCGATCGACGTGTCCGATTGCCGCGCCAAGCGCCGCGGCGACGCTTGCCGCCGCGGCGTCCTGCGCGGGATCGAGCGGCTCATGATCGGGGAAGCGGCCGGCGCGCAGTGCGGCGGTGGCGGGGACGCAGAGCAGGGTCAGGCGGGTTTTCATGCGCGGTGAGGGCCAGTGGACTAGAATGCACGCAGTTTCGATGCGGGGAAGCTGGTTGGATTCCAGCACGGTCGCGCCACTGTATCTCACCCTGACGGCTTTTCACGCCGCGGCGGTGACAAGTCAGACCTCCGCAACGATGTCATCGACCCGCGACAGGACGCGTCATCCTGAAGGAGCCATCATGCAAGCCAGCGCCACGCTTTCGCCCGCCATCGAGCCGATCTCGATCCCTGTTCGTGAACTGTTGCCGTGGGCCGTCTTCGGCAGCATGCTGCTGCTTCTGGCGATCTATTTCGTCGGCGTGGAAGAGGGCGCGATGGCGATCTTCAACACCATGTACGTCCACGAGTTCGTTCACGACGGCCGCCATCTGCTCGGTTTTCCCTGCCACTGAGAAGGCGCTCCCATGGTGAGAAGTCTGTTGGTCCGCGGCATGGTCGCGGGCTTTGTGGCGAGCCTGTTGGCGTTTGCTTTTGCCAAGGTGGTCGGCGAGCCGCAGGTTGCCGGCGCCATTGCGTACGAGGCGCACATGACGCACGCGATGGGCGCGAGTCACGCGCATGAAATGCCGGAACTGGTCAGCCGCGAGGTGCAGGCGGGCGCGGGGCTGTTTATCGGACTCGCCGTGTTCGGCGCTGCTGTGGGCGGCCTGTTCGCGCTGGTGTTTGCCTTTGTCCACGGGCGCGTCGGCGCGCTTGGCGCACGCGCGACGTCGGTGCTGCTGGCGCTGCTCGGCTATATCGCCATCGTACTGGTGCCGTTTCTCAAGTACCCGCCCAACCCGCCAGCCGTTGGCGATCCGTCCACCATCGGCATGCGCACCGGGTTGTTCTTCACGATGATCGGCCTGTCGCTGGCAGCGATGGTGGTGGCCGTCGTGGTGGCGCGGCGCCTGCACGCGCGCGGCGATGCGTGGCGCGCGACGATCGGCGCGGGACTGCTGTTTCTGGTGCTGGCCGCGCTGGTCCACGCGCTGCTGCCCGAGATCAACGAGATCCCCGACCATTTTCCGGCCGTGCTGCTGTGGCGCTTCCGCGTCGCCGCATTCGGCATCCAGGCGGTGTTGTGGGCCGCGCTAGGGCTGGTGTTTGCCAGTCTGGCGCAGCCGCTGCTGCAAGCGCGGCGCATGCGCGCGGGCTGATTCGCCCGGTCCCGCTCGCGCCGCGCCTGTCATTTTTATCTCATCCCGCGCGATAAATCTCGCTGGGCTCGACATGCACATACACATCGCGGGCCTGCGCCACGCCGGGCATCAGCAGGTCCAGCCGCGTAGTCGTGCCGCTGATCGCTTCCAGAAACGTCCATCCCAGGCTTTGATCGCCCGCGCGGAGCGTCACCGATTCGCCCGACGCGACGCGGATGTAATGGGTGTCGGGCGTAACGTCGATGGTGCGCGTGACGACCGCGGACGGCGCGGGATTGCCGAACAACGCGGCATCGTGGCTGGGCGCGCCGGCCCAGGCAAGTACGGGCGCGAGCAGCAGGGTGGGGAGCAGAAGGGTCTTCGGAGTCATGGTTCTGGAGGTTCTCGTTCTTGGTGTGGGCCCACATGGCAGTGCGGGCAGTGCGGCCCGATCCTGACGTCGCCGGCATGTCGCTGGTATTGCGCCGGCCCGCTGCCGACATCGATCCCGCGGTCGGCGCGACGCGCACAGGCCGCTGTCATGCGAGCCATGCCTTGGAGCGATGCTTGCGACCGTTTGCGCGGAGCCAGTGGTCTGGCCGTCCGGACAGAGTAGACCCGGTGCGATGATTCTAAAAATGACTTGATTTCACTAAAGTCATTCGCTTTTTTCTTATTTGTCGAATCGGGCCGCCCACGCCGCGCTCTGGCCACCGGGCGTGGGGGCGACGCGCGCGGCATCGACCGACGGTGTAGTATCCGTGCCCGAACCTGTACCGAACCTGTTCCAGTTGGAGAAGAAGATGATCGTTTTCGTTACCGGCGCCACCGCGGGATTCGGCGCCGCCATCGCCCGCCGTTTTGCCGGCGCGGGGCACCGCGTGATTGCGGCCGGCCGTCGTGAAGACCGTCTGGCGGCCCTGGCCGACGAGCTTGGGCGCGACAAGATTTTGCCGCTGGTCCTGGACGTTCGCGACCGCGCCGCGGTGGCCGCCGCCGTGGCCGGCCTGCCGCCCGAATTTGCCGAGATCGACCTGCTGGTCAACAACGCCGGGCTGGCGCTGGGGCTGGAGCCTGCGCAGAGCGCCGACCTGGACAACTGGGACACGATGGTCGACACCAACGTCAAGGGCCTGATGTACATGACGCGCGCCGTGCTGCCCGGCATGGTGGCGCGCAATCGCGGCCACGTCATTAACATCGGCTCCACCGCGGGCGCCTACGCCTATCCGGGCGGTAACGCGTATGGCGCGACCAAGGCGTTTGTGCGCCAGTTCTCGCTGAACCTGCGCGCCGACCTGCAAGGCACGCGCGTGCGCGTGACCGATGTGGCCCCGGGCCTGGTCGGTGGCACGGAATTCTCGTCGGTGCGTTTTCAAGGCGACCAGTCGCGCGTCGAAAAGGTCTATGAAGGCGCCGATGCGCTCACGCCCGACGATATCGCCGAGACGGTGTTCTGGGCCGCCACGCTGCCTGCGCGCGTGAACATCAACTTCGTGGAAGTGATGCCGGTCACGCAGTCGTTTGGCCCGCTGGCGATTCACCGCGAAAAGCACTGAGGCGTCGCCAGATCGGTTTTTTTTCGCCGGCGACGGAATAGAACCGAAGTCTCATGTGTTTATCCCCGTGAGTTTTCTCTCATCGGGGGTTCGCATTGACTGACCAATCTTCCAACCGTGGCGCGCGGCCTTGCGTGCCATG
>Ga0209023_10008247_pt1 | contig 10496 bp, 11 predicted proteins | sample LakOneMetagenome_FD_187468 | JGI IMG/M metagenome (GOLD analysis project Ga0209023, IMG submission 187468) | Freshwater and sediment microbial communities from Lake Erie, Canada (SPAdes) (version 2) | ecosystem: Environmental > Aquatic > Freshwater > Lentic | place: Lake Erie, Canada...
GGCCTTTCGGCTATGGTATGGCAGTCGGTAGGGGTTTTCTTTAATAATAACCTTACACGTAAGTACGATGCAGATGATCGCGATAAAGAAATAGAAAGCATAGTCAGGGATATGGAAGCCTCAGCCTCATATCGCTACCAGCTATACCAGCAGGATGCAATACTTAAAAAAATAGCAGCTAACCCATAGTGAATTAGCTGCTACGCATCTCTATCTTCTGCCACTTATAGTTTCCCGTAAATAACACGCAGTTTTTCACGTGTCATAATCGTCTGCCAGTCCTTGCCCAATGCGTTTTCCCACAGCGGAGCCATACCCAGCGATACATTGATCATAATATCGAACTGATCTTCGGTCAATCCCTTGGTAATGCCCTCTGGTATAAAGATGTTATTCTTCTTTACCATCTTATGGAATGTTTCCACGCCTTCAGGATAGTACTCCTGCAGATGATTGAACACGATGCAGTTGCCCAGGCCATGCTTGGTGCCCAGTAGGTAGCTGAGGCCGTAGCTGATAGCATGTGCCACACCTACCTGCGAGTAAGCGATACTCATACCCCCGGCATAAGATGCCATCATCAGTTGTTCATCACTTTCTTCATCCCAGTTGTCCTTATGCAGGAATACTTCTTCGCAAAGGTCCTGTGCTTTCTCACCATAAGAGCGGCTGAATTCATTGATATAAGTGCCTTTCAGAGATTCCACACAATGTATAAAGCAATCCATACCTGTATAGAAACGTTGGTTTGCCGGGGCATTCTTACACAATTCCGGGTCCAGTACTATCTGGTTAAATGGCGTAAAGTCTGAGTTCATACCCAGCTTACGGGTAGGGCCTGTCAATACCGTTGTACGGGAAACTTCAGCACCTGTACCTGAGAGGGTAGGGATACCTACTTTGTATAAAGAAGGATATTTCACAAGGTCCCAGCCCTGGTATTCATGTGCCTTGCCTGGGTTGGTCATCATAATAGAAACCGCTTTAGCCAGGTCCATAGCAGAACCACCACCTATACCTATCACTCCCGATGCAGTGCCGTACTTTGCTTTTACTTTGTCGGCTAGTTCATCTACATAAGTGGTCTTTGGTTCATGTTCCACATCCACTATAATGAGCATATCATTGCCCCGCACAGGTATGCGTGCTTTTAATGCTTCATCATTTTCGAAATAATGATCAAGCAGGAATATCATCGGTGCATCGCCCTTGCGGTGTGGCGCTATTATGTCACCGAGCTGATCAAAACAGCCACGGCCATACACCACATAGTCAACCATCTTAAAATTGCGGAACTTCATATAAACAGTGTGTTATTTGTCTGAATAAAATTGGCAGATGCCGGGGCAAAAATAATGTATTTAGCGTCAAATGCTATTTCCATCCGTTCTTATCCATTAAAGCCTCTGCCCTCACTACATCCTCCGGCGTATCTATCTCCACGCCCATATATTGGGTAATAGCCATGCGCATGCCCACGCCATGCTCCAGGAAGCGCAGGCACTCTACTTTTTCTGCAGCCTCCAGCGGGGTCATGGCCCAGTTGGTGAAATTCATCAGCGCCTCCTTACGGAACGCGTAAACGCCTATATGCTCGTAATAGGGAATGTCAATTTTAGTGTCTCGCGGGTACGGTACTACACTGCGGGAAAAGAACAGTGCATTATTCTTCAGATCCAGCGCCACCTTCACGTAGTTTGGGTCCTTGATCAGTTCGGGGTCGGACAGCTGTTGTACCAACGATGCCACCTGCACTCCTGCTCCGTCATGGCCTTTGAACAGTTCTAGCAATTGCGCCAACGGCTCACGCTGCACGAATGGCTCATCTCCTTGCACGTTCACAAATATATCTGCCGTCATGTCTGCGGCTACTTCTGCTATACGGTCGGTGCCACTCTCGTACTCGCGCTTGCTTTTTACTGCCTTACCCCCATTGTTGATTATCTCATTCAGTATCTCGTCACTATCCGTCACAACTACCACCTCATCAAATAACCCTGTATTCACCGCAGACTCGTAAGTACGGCGTATAACGCTCTTCCCCCTTATAGGTGCAAGCATCTTGCCGGGAAACCGTGTAGCGCCCAGCCGGGCCGGGATTAGTGCAATGACTTTCATTTAGTTTTTTTTTATAACAGCTAAAAATAATAATATCCACCCAATGATAAAACAAAGCCCGCCTATGGGAGTAATAATGCCAACCGGTCCTATACTCTTACCGCTAGTACTTAGTAAAGTCATAAGGTACAGAGATCCGCTGAACATAGCGATCCCGGCAATGAAAAATGCAGTTGCGGTTTTGATCTGCTTAAAAGGAAAGGACGCATAAGCAATACCGCATATCAGCAATGCGAAGCTGTGATAGAACTGGTAGCGAACACCTGTTTCAAATATCAGCAACTGATCAGGTGCCATTACTGCTTTTAGCGCATGTGCACCAAAAGCGCCCAGCATCACCGCCAGCGCGGCAAACAAAGAACCGGCTATCATTGCCTGTTTATACATGATGTAATAATTTGATCAAAGGTAGTGAGTGAAATTTCTTTTGTTTGTAAAATATGGTCCGCCTGTTCAAAATATGCCGCTCGCTTTTGAAGCAGGTCCTCAAGGTAGGCAGTCATGTCGCCTTGCCCCTTCAGTAGGGGCCGTATGTTTTCACTGTTCTGAATATGCGCAACAAGTGTAGCAATGTCTGTCTGCAGGTAAATAACACAACCTGCGGCCTTCATCAGCGCTAAATTATTATTAAAGCGCGGTGTACCGCCACCGCAGGCAACAATTGTATTTCCTTTATCCAAAACCAGCTGTTGCAGATACTTGCTTTCCCGTTCTCTGAATCCGTCTTCTCCATATTGAGCAAACAGATCAGCAATGCTCGTTTTTTCCTGCTCTTCAATAAAGGTGTCCAGATCAGCAAAAGGTAATCTATAATGCTCCGCTATCCTCGTCCCCCAATATGTCTTCCCCACACCTGGCATCCCCACGAGAAATATCTTCCTTTGGGATGTTGAAAGTTTAGAATTGAGCAATGCAGACATGAAACGACGGTTTGGCAACAATGGAAGCCCCTTTAGGGGTTTGGGGTTATAGGTTTGGACTGGTTTAAGAACTTCAATATCATAAGCATCCCCATCGACACAGCCATCTCCTTATTTCGCTCGCGGTCATAACGGAAATGGAATACATTTGTTTTAACGGTAGTCTTGTCAGCAACTGCCATCCATATGGTACCTACAGGCGATTTGTCCTGCGGTGATGCAGGCCCCAGTAAGCCGGTAATGGCAAATGCATAGTCTACATGTAGTACCCGCAACGCACCCTGTACCATTTCTGTCACGGTTTGCTCACTTACCGCATCATATTGTTCAAGTGTTTCCCTCTTTACGCCAAGTATTTTTTCCTTTAGTTCATCCTGGTAGCAGACAATTCCGCCATTAAAATAGTTACTGGCTCCGGCAAGCTGTGTAATATGGTGCGATATATACCCGCCTGTACAACTCTCTGCCAGGCCCAGGGTGGCTTTATTTGCTGTTAGCCACTTACCGATAATTTCCTGCAATGGGATGTCTTCCAATGCGAACACAATATTGCCAAGCCGGCTTGCTATGGCCTGTTGTTGTACCTCCAGTTCTGCTACCAGTTTATCTGCATCAGATCCACGCCCGGTAAGCCTTAGTTTTACCATACCTGCGCCGGGCAGGTACGCTAGTTTTATATGAGCTGGTAACGCCTCTTCTATATCCTGTATCGCTTCTGCTATAAAACTCTCACCTTCACCGGCAGTAACTATTGAGCGATGCAATAGTGCATCGCTAAAAAATGTCTGTTTTAATCTCGGCAGTGCTTCCTGCTCCATTATGGACGCCATCTCGAACGGTACTCCCGGTAACGAGATAACAACCTTATCTTCCTTATTGAACCACATGCCTGGCGCAGTGCCAAACTGATTATGTAATACAATGCAGTTATCCGGCACTTCAGCCTGTTTTAGGTTACGCTCCAGGAAAGGCCTGTGCCGCTTTATGAATAGGTTTTTCAGATGCTCCAATACGGCTTCATTCACCACCATGTTACCGCCAAAATATTCATTCAGCAAGGGTTTGGTTATGTCGTCCGCTGTTGGTCCTAGTCCACCTGTTATTATAATTAGCGATGCAGATGCCAGTTCACTATTCAAAGCGTCTGTTATCGCATTCCTGTCATCGCCTACAGCAACTCTTCTTAGTACATCTATGCCCATCGCATTCAAGCGCTGGGCTATCCATGCAGAATTGGTATCTATTGTTTGCCCTATTAGTAGCTCATCTCCTATGGTAATGATGGCTGCCGCTATATTGCTCATGGCTGCTTCTTGAAAAATGGATCTAATTTCACATGCAGCTCCGGCGGCATGTTCACTTTCGTTTTTTCCTTCGGGTCATAGAATACAAGTGTTGTTACACCCTTGTTCAGCAGTTGTCCTGCTTCATTATACAACTCCGAATGAAATTGTATTTTAGAGTCTGTTGGCAATTCTTTCAGCACAGTCCTTACAGTGATCAGGTCATCATAAAGTGCCGGCCTGAAATACTTTACATTCAGCTCCACCACTGGCATCATAATGCCCATCTCTTCAAGTTCGCGGTACGTAAATCCCAGTTCCCTTATCGCTTCTGCACGGCCCACTTCATAATACAGCGCATAATTGCCATAGTACAGATAACCCATCTGGTCTGTTTCTCCGTACCGTACTCGTATATGTGTAGTAGCTGTGTACATTATTAGGCTTTTATACGGTCGCTTTCTTTAATTGTATACAAGCTACTCGCCTGCGTCAGGCAGGTAACCGTCAGGTCATTAATGCATACATGCGGCGGCAGTGCAGCGCAGAACCATGCTATGTCTGCTATGTCTTCTGCTCTCAGCGGATTAAGATCGGCATAAGTATTCTTAGCTCTTTCTGCATCGCCCTTGAAGCGTACCAGTGAAAACTCCGTCTCAGCCATGCCCGGATTAATAGAAGATACCTTGATACCATAGGGCAGCAGGTCTATACGCATTGCCTGGTTCAGGGCATCTACTGCAAATTTGGTAGCACAGTACACATTACCGTTCTTATACACCTGCTTTGCCGCAGTAGATCCTATATTAATGATGTGTCCCGATGCCTGTACTTTCATCAGTGGCGCTATTTGCCGTGTCACATAAAGTAGTCCCTTTACATTGGTATCTATCATCACGTCCCAGTCATCAGTATTGCCATCTTCTATCGAAGAAAGCCCCGATGCAAGGCCTGCATTATTCACCAGTATGTCTATATTGCTCACCTGTTCCTTCAGGCTGTTGATCGCTGTTGCCACTTGTTCCTTATCGCGGACATCAAACTTGAGTGTGATCACTTTTACGCCATATGCTTGTTCCAGCTCTGCTTTCAGTGCTGCTAATCTTTCTTCTCTGCGGCCGGTTATGCAAACTGTATAACCTTCTTTCGCAAATCTAGTAGCAATCGCCTTGCCAAAGCCGGATGTTGCACCCGTTATAAGGATCGTTTTGTTCATCTTGATTAAATTCCCTGTAAAGATAAGCCCGTTTCAATAAGTGCAGAATATTACAAATAAGTATATGATGGCTGTTGCTGCTGAATAGTTAACGTATGCAGCCTATCTTTGTCCCTCTAATGAGCACTGCTGAAAATACCATACTGGGGCTGAAACTGCCCACCGACCCGCGCTGGGTAGACCTTGCTTCCGTATCACTGGAAGAAATACTGACCGATCACGCGTTTTGTGAACAAAAGGCAGCAACGCAATGCATCACGCTCATACAGCGTTACCCGGAGCGGGTGGAGTTGGTGAACGCATTAGCGCCCATTGTTACAGAAGAGTGGGGGCATTTCCGTATGGTATGGGCCGAAATGAAGAAGCGAGGCTTCGAACTGGGCCGTCAGCGTAAGAATGATTATGTGAACCTGCTGCTGGACAATGAGCCGCCTGTGCCGCTCAGTCAGGATAAACTGCTCAGTAAACTTACTTTGTTTGCGCTCATTGAAGCCCGTAGTTGTGAGCGCTTTCGCTTATTGTCTGAAAAACTGGAAGAAGAAGAGCTGCGTCATTTCTATCATAAGTTCATGGTGTCAGAAGCTGGTCACTATCGTTTGTTCATCGACCTTGCTGAGCAATACTATCCGGTAGAGAGGGTGCGTACTTTCTGGCAGCAGTGGCTAGCCGTGGAGGAGCAGGTCTTGCAGCAACTGGCTCCACGTGGCAACAGAATGCATTAGTATTCTCAAAGTAATTTATATTTGTTCCTGCCTCTTGGTCATTATGCGTTACCTTATCTGTTGTTGGTTATTTGTCTTCTGTATTGTTGCACCCCGCGCTTCTTTTGCGCAGGATACGGCCCTTTGGGCGGGTGTAGGCATTGAGGCGAACGCATTTGTAGGCAAGGTCATCAAGCATTCGGCTAAATTTCACCTGCCCGTTCCGGCCCTTTCCTCCGGTGCAGATATTAATTTTCAATGGAAAACTTGTGGAAGGAAAACATGGCATCAGCGCCGCAGATATCCCACTATCGGTATCGGATTTACCTACACTAACTACGGTATTGACTCCATTTACGGTCGTTGTTTCAGCCTGTATCCCAATATTGTTATCCCCCTTATAAGTGGTAGGAAATGGGAATGGACAATGCGCCTCGGTAATGGTATTGCCTTTGTAACACAAAGATATTCCCGCATTCCGTTCGATACCATGAACAACGCCATCGGCAGTCGCATTAACGACTATCCCTGCTTCATGACCGACCTTCGTTATCATGTCAATAAGCATTGGGACGTGCAGGTAGGCGGTAATTTTTCCCATATTTCAGATGCCTCTTACCACCAGCCCAACCTTGGCATTAATATGTATGGTGCTCATGTTGGCGTCAGGTACTTTCCTGTTTCTTCTACACCAAACTGCACAGTGCGCGATATGAAGCCTTTGTCAAATCGTTGGTTGGCTCAGTTTCGCTTAACACTTGCCTATACCGGATCTAATGCGCCACTTGGGCCTGCTTATCCTATATACCTTGGCACCGCATATGCGAGTAAAAGGTGGCTCAGCAAGAATAAATTTATCGGCGGCATTGATTATTCTTATCACACCAATATATACGCATACCTGCACAACAATCAGTTTGTGCCAACCGGCACCGAAGCGGCTAACTCGTTCAAAAGTGCCGTTTTTGTAGGTAACGAGTTTCTGCTGGGCAGGCTGGGTGTTTCCGTTCAGGTGGGCTATTATATTCATCAGGCTTTCCAGACGCAAGGTAAGGTCTATCAAAAATTGGGCGGTAACCTTTATCTGGTTCAAAAAGAAAAGGGTCCGATAAAAGAATTCTTCCTATGCGGCTACTTAAAGACTCATCTGTCTGTTGCTGAGTTGGCCGAGTTTGGTTTCGGTATGGGTTTCTGATCTTTATTTTGTTAGTTCAGTTACTCTTATATGGTCAATAATTCCGTCGAATTTTGATGCCGCGCCCAGGTATAATTTGAAAATACTGTGCTCGAATGTTGTTGGTATCTGCACATAGAAAACATACGGATTGGCTGTTTCGTTTTTGCTTATCGGGCTGAATAATCGTATTCGTTTTTGCTTTACAGAGTCTCCGTTTTTTAGTTCGGCATTCAGGTAACTTTGCCACAGGCAGCCGGGCGCTTTTATATTGCAGGAGATTTTTAGCCATTTTTCTTTTGGGCGTCCGTTCGCTATTGGTCGCTCTGCCAGCACAAAAGTTGCATTGCCGTCGAAGTGTACATAGGTTGAAGTGTCTGCACTAATGAGTATTTCTTTCCTGTAGTTGTTTTCGTTGGTTATTATTTCATCATTGTCCAGCAGGCTCATATCGGCAGGCGATGGGTTAGGATTAAGGTAGATGCGGCTGTAGTACTTCCTGTTCATATCATCGTAGTGCAGTATGGTGCTGTTATACTGGGTTACCTGGAAAAGATTGACGAACAATAAATAGGCAAAAATGCAGTAAGCTGCTATCCGCCATTTCTTGTCAGTTAGTTGCTGCACAAATGCAGCAAGAGGCAACGCGAATACCGGGTAACTTTGTACCAGGGCACGCGTGGAATAACTACCCCCATAGCGCCATTCATGCCACCCTATGATAATATAGATGTTCAGCAGGCAAAACCATAATACCGATTTTCTGAAAGGAAACTTTTTTATGAGAAACATGCCCATAATGAATAATACCGTCACCGGTGTATAAATGAACCATCCCTTTTCCCATCCGAATAATACTCTGAAATGCGGGTTGAGAAAATCCCACTTACTGCCAACATCAAACAGGAATGAGCCGGAGGTCATCTTCCAGTAAATTAGCTGGGGAAGCATACCAAGTAAGCCAAAAAGCCCGGCGCACAAGACGTGGCTTTTATGCTGCTTTACTAGTTCCCATTTTGCTCTGGAAGCTTCTTTTGTGTGCGTATTCCACATCAGGGGAATGAACAGCATGATGGCTTCTGTAGGCCTGCAGATAGTTGCAAGTCCCAGTACATAGCCGGTTAGCGCCGCCCATTGTATGCCTGGCTGGCGGTGCCACTTCAATGTGCTGTATAAAATGAGTACGTACAGCAGGAAAATGTATGCGTGGCTTTGCCCGCTGTCTACCGCTGCATACTGGATGAAATTGGTTGCAAGGCAAATTAATAAGAGTGTGATCGCTACTGTCTGGTCAGAGAAGTAATACAGCAATATTCTCCTGAGCAGTAGCAGGGCCAGCAGCGAGTAAAACAAAATGCCAAACCCGAGTGCATATTGATAGGGTGGGGAAAATCCATTAGGCAGGTATCCAAAGTGTTGCGCAACCTGGTGTCCGATAAGAAAAAAAGGTAATTCCAGTATTGCTACGCCTCCCAGGTATTTGAATACATAGTTGCCGTTATCCGCTTTTTCTGCCTGGTACCCGTTGCCACCTGTTACGGCATATTTGTGGTCAATAGCAGCCAGCCATTTCAGTTCATTTACATCATGGTAGATGCAAATGGCGGGTAGGTACATGTAATAACCAAATGCGTCCCATTCTGTTATTTTCAAAGGTTTATTCGTCCTGATATCGGAATTGGATATGCGATACTGTACCAGCACAATGCAGATGATAAAACAAGCGACCAGCGACAGTATATTTTTCATAATTCAGGATTGGCTTACAGGAAGCGATCAGCTATTATTGAGTATTCATGCGAAACAGACTGCCGTTATCACCGGCAACCAACAGGTCGCCATTCGGGCAAATAGCTACACTGCGTAGATTGTTGGACGTGAATTTTTCATAGGCTGACCAGTGTTTTCCACCATCTTTGGAATACAGAACTACACCATCATCTCCCACAGCCCATCCATTGTCGGAATCTTTAAATAATATGCTCCGTAAAAAATACCTTGGCAGGCTTATGTCATTCCCGTTGCGGAAGTTGTCCCATTTTTTGCCGCCATCATAGGTATGATAAATACCGCCGTTGGAGCCGCACATCCATATCTCATCTCCGTGTATATGCATTGCGGTAAAATTGTCTCCCTTCACATCCTGGAAATTCCAGGTAGCGCCATGGTCGGTTGTTTTCATTACAGTGCCATACCCTATGATATAGCCGATCGCGGGATTGACCATGTATATATTATTGAGTCCAAACTGGAATGTCTGCTCATCGATAATATTAAAGCCTACGTCCACCCTTGTAATAGTACACTGTCTTTGCAGCACAGTGCTTACAAATATTCCGGTATCAGGGGAAGGAAATGTACCTCCTTTGTAAACCTTCCAGTTATTGATACGGTTGAACTGCCATGTTTTTCCTGAGTCGGCAGAGTGAAGTACATCTCCGTCTACACCTGATAAATAAATAGCTCCGTTTGAAGATACGCTCATTCCGTACATCTCTTTCGGTGCGTCGGGATGCGTGTAATTTGTCCATGTATGCCCTCCATCGTCAGACCTCAATATCTCAGACTTGGTGAATTGCTCGCCGCCACCTATAATACAGATGTTGTTGTCAATGAATCTGATATTATTAAGCCGCGATGTGGTATTACTGTTCAGCTGTTGCACTTTTTGCCAATGCAACACGTCCTTTTTACAGGATGCTGTAAGAAGAATAAGCATAACGATAAGAAGATGGCCTGGATATCTCGTCATGAGGGCAAATTTCGTTATTTTAGTTTGTAAAAAGTACAAGAGTTATTTTGTTTGAAAAGTACATAAAAAAGCCCGCACGGTCAACATGCGGGCTTTGCTTGTAATGTTTTAGATCACTCCTTTACGAACCTTTCAGTATTTTGAGTCGATCCATCATTGCAGGTAATATAGTAAACACCCGCAGGTAGTTTCGTTACATCAACAAAGAACTTGTTATTGCTTTGAGTAGCGGTAACATCCATTTTTTGTCCCATTACGTTGTAGATGTTCACGGATATGTTTTTTTCCGGCTGTTTGTTTTCAATGTTTATTTGATCGTGAACCGGGTTAGG
>Ga0209023_10008248_pt1 | contig 10495 bp, 8 predicted proteins | sample LakOneMetagenome_FD_187468 | JGI IMG/M metagenome (GOLD analysis project Ga0209023, IMG submission 187468) | Freshwater and sediment microbial communities from Lake Erie, Canada (SPAdes) (version 2) | ecosystem: Environmental > Aquatic > Freshwater > Lentic | place: Lake Erie, Canada | collected...
TCGAGGACATGTACATGCCGCAGGTGCGCGGCATCGGCAAGAGCACGCCGGCATCGGTGAAGGTGATCGAGCCGTAGCTCGATGCCGGATCGAAGCAGCAGGCAGACCCATCCCCACCCAACCCTCCCCTTGAAGGGGAGGGCTAAGGCGATGAACCTGCGTGCACGCAAGTTCCTCCGGCGATCGGCCATCACCCTGCTGTGCCTGCTTGCACTCGCCCTGTTGCTGGACCGCTTGTTCCCGCTGCCGCTGCCCGACCCGTCGGGCGGCAGCACGATCGTGCTCGCGCGCGATGGCCGGCCATTGCGCGCGTTCCCCGACAGCGACGGTGTATGGCGCTATCCGGCGCGCGTCGAAGACGTCTCGCCGCTGTACGTCGAGGCGCTGCTGACCTACGAGGACCGCTGGTTCTATCGCCACCCCGGTGTCAACCCGCTTGCGCTCGCGCGCGCGTTCGGCCAGTGGATCGTGCACCGGCGCCTGGTCTCCGGCGGCTCGACGCTGACCATGCAGGTGGCGCGCATCCTCGACGGCACGCCGCACAGCGCGCTCGGCAAGGTGCGCCAGATGCTGCGCGCAGTGCAGCTCGAAGCGCATCTGTCGAAGCAGGAAATCCTCACCCTCTATCTCGACCGCGCGCCGTTCGGCGGCACCATCGAAGGGGTCGAGGCGGCTGCCTGGGCCTATCTCGGCAAACCCGCATCGCGGCTGTCGCATGCGGAAGCCGCATTGCTCGCCGTGCTGCCGCAGATGCCGAGCCGCCTGCGCCCCGATCGAAATGCCGACGCTGCACGGGTCGCGCGCGACAAGGTGCTTTCGCGCATGGCCGCGCTCGGCGTGTGGAGTCCGGCGCAGGTGCACGACGCGATGATCGAGTCGGTGGCCGCGCGCGCCTTGCAGCCGCCATTGAGCGCCGCGCTGCTGGCCGAGCGCCTGCACGCCGAACAGCCCGCGCAACGCCGCATCACCACCACGATCGACGCCGAGTTGCAGCGCTCGCTCGAGGCGCGCGTGACCGACTACCTCGCGCGCCTGCCCGAGCGCACCTCGGCCGCCCTGCTGGTGGTCGACAACGCGACGCTCGAAGCGCGCGCCTACGTCGGCTCGGCCGAGTTCGGCGACGAGCAGCGCCTCGGCCACGTCGACATGGTGCGCGCGTGGCGTTCGCCGGGTTCGACGCTGAAGCCGTTCCTGTACGGCCTCGCCCTCGACGACGGCCTGATCGATTCGGAAAGCCTGCTGGTGGATGCGCCGCAATCGTTCGGTGACGGCTACCGTCCGGGCAATTTCGACATGGCCTACAACGGACCGGTCGGTGCGGCGGAAGCCTTGCGGCTGTCGCTCAACGTCCCGGCGGTCGATCTGATCGACCGCATCGGCCCGACCCGGTTCGCCGCGCGCCTCGCCAATGCCGGCCTCGACCTGCGCCTGCCGCGCGGCGCCACGCCGAACCTGTCGGTGATCCTCGGTGGTGCCGGCGTGCGCATGGAGGACCTCGTCGGCGCGTACACCGCCCTCAACCGTCGCGGCATCGCCGGGCGCGTCCGCTATGCCGGCGGCGACGCGACGATCGACCGGCGCATCCTGTCGGAAGGCGCGGCGTGGATCGTGCGCGACATCCTCGAAGCAAATCCGCGACCCGGCTACGCACCGGGTACGTTCGATCCCGGCACGCGTCCGCGCGTCGCGTGGAAAACCGGGACCAGCTATGGCTTCCGCGACGCATGGGCGGTCGGTGCCACGCGCCAGTACACGGTCGCGGTATGGATCGGGCGCCCGGACGGCACGCCGCTGCCGGGGCAGTACGGCGCGGTGACCGCATTGCCGTTGATGTTCCAGGTCGTCGACAGCCTGCCGCGCAACTCGCTCGCAGCGGCACCGGAACCGCCGCCGGCGAGCGCGCGCCAGCTCGACGTGTGCTGGCCGCTCGGCCTCGCATTCGATCCGGCCCATGCGGAGCTGTGCCACCAGAAGCATACGGCGTGGACCCTCGATGGCGTGGTCCCGCCCACCCTGCCCGAGCGCGACACGAACACCTGGAGTGCCGGCCTCGTGCATCTGCGCGTGGATGCGCGCAGCGGCGAGCGGCTGAGTGCCGGCTGTACGCGCGAGCACGAACGCGAAGTCGACATCGCGCGCTGGCCCGCGCTCGCCTATCCGTGGTTGCCGCGCGAACTGCGCCGGCGCGCGACGCTGCCGCCACTCGCGCACGGCTGCGCGGATGACGGTCTCGACGCGATCCAGCCGATCCGCATCGAAGGGGTCGCCGAAGGCAGCGCAATCGCACGCGCGCCGAACAGCGGCACGCCCGCCACCCTGCACCTGCGCGCATTCGGCGCCGGCGGCGACGTGCTGTGGCTGATCGACGGCCGCCTCGCCGGCACCACGCGCGGCAGTGCCACGTTCGAGCATGCGTTCGCCGAAACCGGCGTGCGTACCATCACCGCCCTCGCGACGAGCGGCGCCTGGGCGCAGTTGCAGGTGCGCGTGCTGCGCTGACAGCTCCCGGCCGCCGTCCCGGACCGTGCTGCCCAGGCGGCGATACGAGCAGATTGCGATCCGACGTGAAAGAATCCGGTTCGGGCCACGGTCAAGTGCGGGCGACGACGCATTGCAGCGCAGCAATCGGATGAACCGTTCGCCGACCGCGGTGAACCGTGCAATCGATTGGTGCGACTGCCGGTCGAATACGCCGCGTTAACGCGCAAGCGGCTAACGTGGACCAGCAAGACGCCGGCGCATCGGCGAAACCCAACGGGCAAAGCCCGAAGACACTCACGGAGATCACTCGCATGTCCAGCAAGATCGGCAACACCCTCGGCGTCGCGATCGGCGCAGCGTTCATCGGTTCGCTTTCGCTGAGCCAGCTCGCCGCGGCCAGCCCGGCGTTCCAGGCCAGCGACCTTGCGTCGGGCTACATGCTCGCCGCGGCGGGCGAAGGCAAGTGTGGCGAAGGCAAGTGCGGCGTGGAAAAGATGGACACCAACAAGGACGGCAAGGTGTCGATGGATGAGGCGAAGGCGGCAAAAATGGCCGACCTCGAGTCGCACTTCAAGTCGGTCGACACCAATGGCGACGGTTTCGTCGACCAGGCCGAAATGGACGCACACCATGCTTCCATGAAGAAGGGCAAGGAAGCGTCGTGCGGCGCGGACAAGAAGAAGGCGGAAGGTTCCTGCGGCGGTGACAAGAAGAAGGCCGAGGGTTCCTGCGGCGGCGAGAAGAAGGCGAAGTCCGCGGAAGGTTCGTGTGGCGGCCACAAGGACGCGGAAGGTTCCTGCGGCGGCAAGAAGTAAGGACATGGGCAACCGAAGTCCCGCTCCCAAAGGTGCCGGACTCGGCCTGCGGCGGGCCCTCATGGGCCCGCTGCGGGATCACTTCGCCGCACAGGAACCGCAGGATGCGATCGACTTCCTCGAGATCGCCCCGGAAAACTGGATCGGCGTCGGTGGCCGGCTCGGGCGCGAACTGCGCGCGCTGACCGAGCGGCATCCGTTCGTCTGCCACGGTCTCTCGCTTTCGCTCGGTGGCCCCGCGCCACTCGACGAAACCCTGCTCGTGCGCATTCGTCGCCTGCTCGACACGCACGGAATCGCGATCTATTCCGAGCACCTCTCGTACTGCTCCGACGACGGGCACCTGTACGACCTCATGCCGATTCCATTCACCGACGAGGCAGTGCACGCGGTCGCTGCACGCATCCGCCAGGCACAGGACGTGCTCGGCCAGCGCATCGCGGTCGAAAATGTTTCCTACTACGCCGCGCCTTCGCAGGCGATGCGCGAGATCGACTTCATCAACGCCGTGCTGGCCGAGGCCGACTGCGACCTGCTGCTCGACGTCAACAACATCCACGTCAACAGCGTCAACCACGCTTACGACGCCGGCGCATTCCTCGATGCGCTGCCGGGCGAACGCATCGCCTACATCCACATCGCCGGTCACTACGTCGAAGCCCCGGACCTGCTGGTCGACACGCACGGCGCGCCGATCATCGATCCGGTCTGGCAGCTGCTCGCGCGCGCCTACCGCAACTTCGGAGTGCGCCCCACCCTGGTCGAGCGGGATTTCAATTTTCCGCCGCTGGCCGAACTGGTCGGCGAGGTGCGCTCGATCCGCGCGATACAGTCCGAACACCAGGTCGAGGCACGCGATGTCCGCCGCGCCTGAGGCCGCCGCCACGCGCGCGGCGCAGTACGCGTTCGCCGCGCACATCCGTGACCCGGCACGCGCTCCGGCACCGGCCGACGTCGAACCGCGCCGCATGGCGATCTACACGGAACTCTTCTACAACAACATCGAATCCCTGTTGGCGGCGAACTTCCCGGTCATCCGCCGCCTGCACGACGACGACGCCTGGCACGGGCGCGTACGCGACTTCTACCGCGACCATCATTCGCGCACCCCGCTGTTCACCGAGATCGCGCGCGAATTCATCCGCCACCTCGAACAGCGCGCCGAGTCAGCGGCCGGCGACCCGCCGTTCCTGCTCGAACTGGCGCACTACGAATGGAGCGAACTCGCGCTCAGCCTCGACGAGGCGGAGATCGATGCGCTGGATTGCGATGCGCAGGGCGACGTGTTGAACGGCGTGCCTGTGTTGTCACCGCTGCTGCGCGTGCTCGCCTATCGCTATCCCGTGCAGCACATCGGCCCGGACTTCGTCCCGACCGAGCCGGCGCCGCAGCCGGTGCTGATCCTGCTCGTGCGCGACCGCCGCGACGAAGTGCGCTTCACCGAAATCGACGCGCTCACCGCGATGCTGATCGAGCGCCTCGGTGCCAACCAGGTCCTTTCCGGCATCGAGTGCCTCGAAACCCTGCTGCACGACCTCGGCCGTGGCGGTGACGAATCCCTGCGCGTCGGCGGCCGCGACATCCTGCGCCTGCTTCGCGCACGCGAGGCGATCATCGGCACCGCCCGCACCCCGCCGGCATGAGCGCGTAAGCGCTGCAGGATAAGCTCGAGAGCACCGCTGTTCACGGTGCTCCACGGCGAACACTACCCAGCCGACTTCACCAGCAAATGCTTCGCCAACGCCCCCTGGAAATGCGCGATGCCGCGCGCGAGGTGCAGTAGCGCGAACGGCAGCACTGCGCCCAGCAGCAGCACGACGGGCAACAGCACGATCGGCGGCAGGATCGACTGGCCATCGAGGTAGATGCCGCCTTCGATCGCGCCCGATTGTGCGAGCAGGACCGCGATGGGTGCCGCGACCATGCCGATCGAAAGCGCGATGCCGACCACCGCGAGGGTGAAGTAGAGGATCCCGAGCGGCAGCATCAGCACCATGTACAGCAGGGTCGACCAGGTGCGCGGATCGGTGAACATCGCGACCACGCGCTGGCGCCACGACAGCTCGCGGTCCTGGTATTGCGGTCGGCGCGGCATGCGTTCGCCGAGCATGACTTCGATGATGCGCCCTTCGACCAGTGCAAGCACCCGCACGCTGCCGAAGAACAGCGCAGCAAACACGATGCCGAAGATCAGGATCGACAAGCCGATCGATAGGGAAACGCCGGTCACCGCCCAGACGAAGTAGAAGATCCCGGTCGCCATGGAAAGAAGCATGTAGAACAACGCCGCATACGCGCGGGGATCGGCGGCGACACCGAAAAAGCGCCCGAGCGCACTGCGCCGCGCAGGTGGCGGTGGCGAACGCAACGCCGTCTGCACGACCTGCTCCTTGTCGACATAGATCGCGGCGACCTCCTCGGGCGCGCCGTAGCTGTTCGCGATCCGCGCCAGCACCTCGGCTTCCGACCGGCCGGGATTCTCGGCCAACTCGGAGCGCAGGTGATCCTCTGCGTCGTACAACGCATCCTGCAGCAGCGCCGGATCGGCGTTGCCGAGCGCGATGCGCAACTGCTCGAGGTATTCGCGGATGGTCTGCGGCGTACTCATGTTCCCTCCAGCACGGTATTCACGAAATCACGCGTGGCGGTCCACGCGTAGCTCCACTCGTCGAGGACTTTCCGCCCGAGCGGCGTGATGCGGTAGTAGCGGCGAGGCGGCCCCGCCACCGACGGCTCGACCTCGCTGGCGAGCAAGCCGGCGCCATCGAGGTTGCGCAAGACCGGATAGAGCGCGCTCTGCTTGCCGCTCAGCACGCCCTCGCCCGTTTCGTCGAGCTGCTTTGCGATCTGGTAGCCATACATCGGCTTCTTCGCCCGCGCCAGCACCGCCAGCAGGACCAGCGAGACGATGCCTGCGCTCAGTTCCTTGTGGAATTTCCACAGGTGCGTCTCGGTGTCGACCATCGCTGTGACCTTCAGCTCTTCATAGACCTGTGTGAATCATAGTGTTCAGTTCACACTAGCGAACGGGCCGGAAGTCATGCCGCCTGAAAGGTTCCGGCCGCACACCGCGCCTGCGCGCGCATACCGCCTGCGGGATCCAGACTGTTCGTGTCGAGCGCAGCGGAATGACGTTCCGCGAAGTCGAAACAGGATCGCTCGGAGCGAACCGAGCGTTGGCGCCGCGCTCAGCCCGGCGCGTCCTCGGCGCTCACCGCGGCGTCGTCGGCGTCGGCGACGAAACGGCCCTGGCCATCGAGTTCGGCGAACAAGCCGCCTTGTTCGACCAGTTCGGCGTAGCGCCCCTGCTCGACCAGCTCGCCGTTCTTGAGCACGAGGATGATGTCCGCATTGCGCACGGTCGACAGGCGATGCGCGATCACGAAGGTCGTGCGGCTGGCGGTCAGTTTGGTCAGCGCGCGCTGGATGCGCGCCTCGGTCGCATTGTCGAGCGCGCTGGTCGCCTCGTCGAGGATCAGGATCGGCGCGTCCTTCAGCATCGCGCGCGCGATCGACAACCGCTGGCGCTCGCCACCGGACAACGAGCGGCCACGCTCGGCGACCAGGGTCGCGTAGCCTTCGGGTTTGACCACGATGAAATCGTGCGCTTCGGCCGCGCGCGCGGCCGCTTCGATCTCCTCCTGGCTCGCATCCGGATCACCGATGCGCAGGTTGTCGGCGATCGAGCGATAGAACAGGCCCGGGTCCTGGAACACGACGGCGATGTTCCGGCGCAGTGACGTCAGGTTCACCTCGCGGATGTCGACACCGTCGATCGTGATGCGTCCCTCGCTCGGGTCATAGGTGCGATAGAGCAGGCCAAGCGCAGTCGTCTTGCCGGCCCCGGTCGGACCGACCAGCGCGACGGTGCCGCCGGCGCGAATGCGGAAGCTCAGGTGCTTGAGTGCCGGGTGTGACACGTCGTAGCCGAACGAAACGTTTTCGAACGCGACTTCGCCGCGGATCGGTGGCAGGTCGGGCGCGGACGGGTCGTCCTGCAGGATCGCCGGCGTATCGAGCACCGCGAAGAAATCGCCGAGCGAATGAGTCTGGAAGAACAGGCTGGAAACGAATCCGGCGAACTGCTCGAGGCGCCCTATCAGCATCATCGCGAAACCGACGAAGCTGACGATCGCGCCGACGGTGACTTCGCCCTTGATGTTGAGCGAGGTACCGAGCATGAAGATCGCGACGATCGTCAGCGTGCTCGCTGCGCGATTCGCGACCGACAACCAGGCCCAGCCACGCAGCACCGGGTACTGTGCCGCGAGCGCACGGCGCATCATTTCGCGCACCGCGGCGACCTCGGCCGCAAGCCGCGTGAAGCTCTGCACGACCAGCACGTTGCCGAACACGTCGCCGGCGCGTTCGGAGATCTCGTGGTGCAGTTCCTCTACCTCGCCCTGCGCCTTGTGGGTCTTGCGCATCGCGATCGCGTTGAACACCGCGAAGCTGACCATCAGCAGGATCATCAGCAACGCCAGCTTCCAGTTGATGTGCAGTGCGAGCGGCACCATCACGACGATCGACAGCAGGGTCGCCAGGTGCTCGCGGAAGAAGCCGAGCCAGAGTCCGAACAGGTTGCTGCTGCCGCCATGCATGATGCGCAGCAGGCGGCCGGTGTGGTGCTGGCCATGGAAAGCCAGCGGCAGCGCGACCGCATGTTCGAAGAAGCTCGCGATCGCGGCCTGGCGGCGCCGGTGCGCGAGACGGTCCGCGTACAGCGAGACCCATACGCTGGCGACCACCCCGCCGAGGCCGACTCCGGCCCACGACCAGATCAGGCGCCAGGCGCCGTGTTTCTCCGGCGCGGCGAGCGCATCGACGACTTTTCCGAACAGCCACGGTTCGAGGAAGTACACGCCGGCGAGTGCGAGATTGGCCAGCGCAAGCGTGATCGCCAGCCACTTCTCCGGCGCAAGCAGGGCGATCACGCGGAAATAGATGCGTAGCAGCGACACGAGGGTTCCCTTTGCAGGCGCGCGCAATCCTAGCAAACAGCGGCGGCCGGACCTGCAAACTTTGCCAACGCGACGAACGGGGCGAGAATGCCCTCCCCCTACCCGCGGAACCCGCAATGACCCGTCGACTCGCCCCGCTTGCCCTGCTGCTGCTCGCCGGCTGTGCCAGCCATCCGCTGTATACGCCCGCGGAGGCGCCGCCGGGCGCCGCCAGCAACGAAACCATCGCGCCTGCGCCTGCGCAAATCAGCTACGAGGAAACTCCCGGCCGCGATGCGGCGACCGTTGCGCGCATGCGCGCAACGCCGGCGCCTGCGAGCGCGCGAATCGACGTGGACGACGACGGCGGGGGCGACAATCGCCTGTCGGCGCAGGGCTACGTGCGGATCGGGCGCAGCCGCATGCCCGTGCAGTTGATCGGACGAGACCGCGAAACGGACGCGCGCGCCGAGGCATCGCGGCAGGCCGCCGCGATCGGCGCCGAGCGAGTGCTGCTCGCGTCGCCGCGCGGCACGGAGGACGCGGTCTGGATCGCCGACTACTACGTGCGCTTCAAGCTTTCGTTCGGCGCGACGTTTCGCGATCTGCGCGCACAGGAGCGCACGACGCTCGCGGTGGACGGCGGCATCGCGATCGGCACCGTCATCGGCGGCACACCCGCCTCGCGCGCGAACCTGATCGCCGGCGACTACGTGCTCGCCGTCGACGGCAAGCCCATCGCCGATCGCGCGGACTTCCAGGACCGGTTGAAACGCAGCACCACTCGCTCGGTCACGCTGACCGTGATCCGCAATGGCGAGACGCTGCAGCGCGTCGTCCGGCTCGGCGCGATGGCGGACGACAAGGATTGATGCCGGATGGATCCGGCGCGAGGTCGCGCCGGATCGCAGGTCCGGTTACGGAGTGCAGTCGCGGGTCGGCAGTTGTGCCTGCACGGTCGCATCGACGCCCTCGGGCAAGGCGATCTCGAGCGCGATGTCGGAGCCGTCGAGCAGCAGCACCGAGCGATCGCCGCTGGTTGCGACACCCATCGTCAGTATCCCCTGCGGCGTGGTGGTCGCCCATGCGGTCGCGTGCTCGACGCCGGCCTTGTCGATCGTCACGAGTCGTACGCGCGGCGCCGCACCGACATTCAGGCGCTCGACCCGCAGTCCCGCACCGTTCGCCGCATGCGCGACGAGGACGACGTCGATCGCGGCGCTGGCGGTTGCAGGCATTGCGAATGCGCGCGTCGTGGTCAGGTCGAAGCGTTGCTGCGCAGCGCCGGCGGGCGTGCAGGCCACGCTGGCGGGATCGCTCACCGACTCCGCGCCATCGCCGTACGCCACGTCCATGCCGGTGCGCATGATCACCAGCGTATCCCGGTCGGTGGCGCTGGCGCTGGCTCCGCCCGAGGCGTTGACGGTGTAGGCGACGCTGCCGCCGCTCGCATCCAGACGCACCGGTGTGGTCACGATCCATGTCAAGGTGCGGCCGATCGGCACGCGGACGTTTGCATCGTTGAGCGCACCGCTGCCGCTCGCGGTGCAGGTTGCACCGCCACCGGCGCCCTGGCAGGTCCAGGTCGTCGCCGCGGTGTCGAGTTGCGGCGGCGAGACATTGGCGAGGTCGATGCCGGTCGCATCGCCACTGCCGTCGTTGGTGAGCGTGACGATGTAGTTCAGCAACATCCCGTAGCGCGCGTAGCTGCGGTTGTCGCTGACGCTCAGGCTGAGGTGCGCCAGCGGCGCCGGGCAATTGACCGCGACATTGGTGATGTCGCTGCCGGCCAGCGTGCCGCTGCCGTTGGTGACCGTGCAGACCTGGGCCGGAGCGGTCGGCTGCTGGGCGATCGTCACCGCATAGGCGGTGAGGTCATCGAGCGGCTGGGCGAACACGAAGTTGCCGTTGGCGCCGATCAGCAGGGAATTGCCGCCGTTGAGGCGCAACACCATCGCGGATCCGACCAGGCCGCTCACCGTGCCACCGACCGTGTGCGTGTCGATTGCGAAGTGAGCCACCACCGTGCAGTCCGCCGTGACCGCATTGGTCGTGTAGGTCGTGTTGCCGGGCCCCGACAGCGTGCCGCCGCAGGTACCGTCGACGCTGGCGACGTGGTGGCTTGCAGCCGCCGCGAGCGTGAACACCGTGGTCGCACCGTGGTCCACCTGCACCACCGTCGACGGGCTGATCGTGCCGTTGCCGCCGACGACGCTCGGCGTCACCGCATGCTGGTCGATCGCGAAGTGCGCGACCACC
>Ga0209023_10008249_pt1 | contig 10494 bp, 8 predicted proteins | sample LakOneMetagenome_FD_187468 | JGI IMG/M metagenome (GOLD analysis project Ga0209023, IMG submission 187468) | Freshwater and sediment microbial communities from Lake Erie, Canada (SPAdes) (version 2) | ecosystem: Environmental > Aquatic > Freshwater > Lentic | place: Lake Erie, Canada | collected...
AGGGTGTCCGACCGCCAACGCCTTCAGGTCCTTCCCCCGGGCAAGGCCTCCGTCCGATCGAACACCGAGTGGACCGAGCCGTCTGCGGCGCACCACTCGGGCAGTTCCGAATGCGATGGTGATCGTGAGGGAGAGCCAGGCGGCAACGGTTGTGGCCCAGTACACGACCGGCCCCGGCAGGTCAGCGCCAGACGGTCCCCAGGCCGACGCGGGATCACTCGGCCGACCGACCAATCCACCGATCGCGTGAACCGAATCGAGAAGGTCGGCGTGGAACGCACCGCTGCCGAAGATCGTTGCGGCCACAGCCGCGCCGAGCCACACGGCTGCACCGGCGACGATCGCCGCGCCCGCGGCGAGAGCGATCGCCCACCCCAGGAGGTCGTCGAGCGTCGGTGTCGCCTGGGGTGTCGCGCCACCAGGACGGCCCCCACCATGTGGCCTCAACGTCGGTCGGACCGGTGGCGGTCGGTCATGGCGCCGTCGGTATCGCAGAAGGCCAGCTCGTCCGGTCCGATCGTATGGGCGACCACTGCTGTGCGCCCACCGACCTTCCAGAGCGCCCGTCCCTTGGCGAGCCGGGGGAGCAGGATCGCCTCGGTGTTGGTCAGGCCCAGAAGGGCACGCGCTTCGGGAATCTGGTCGCTCGATTGCCGGAACAGCACCCGGGTCTGGGTGTCAGCAAGCAACCCCATCGAGACCTTTGACGCCGTCGTGCCGTCGTCGGATTGCGATCGGAGGTCTGACAGTCGGTGGACGATCGCGATGTTCGCGACGCCGTATGACCGGGACAACTTCCAGCACGCCTGGAGGTACCTCGATGTTCGCTCGCTACCGAGAAGCGCCCACGCCTCGTCGAGCACCTGAATCCGTCGCGGGCCGTCCGGCCGCGCCATCAACGCCTGCAACCACGCGGTCGCCGCCACCATGACCAATGTGAGCGCCTCGCTGTCGTGGTGCACTGCCGACAGGTCGATGACGATGCCAGGACCGTCCCAGTCGACCGTCACGTTGGTCGGTCCATCGAACATGCCACGAAGGGATCGGTCGAGCAGCTTGCCGATGGCGTAGATCGCCGCCTCGACAGAGCGACGCAATTCGACCGCATCGGTGCGCGCCAGTTCGCACATCCGGGGGTTCGGGTCGGCCATCAACGCAACCACATCGGCGAGTGTCGGCTCCCTACCGTCATCACTATGCAGCTCGGCGATCGTCCAACCGATGACCGCGTCCTCGATTGGCGAGAGGTCCCGCCCGAGCACGGTGCCGACGAGGGCGCCGACCATCTCGGTCTGCCGCCGAACGACTTCGACGACCGGGGCGTTCGCCCTGCCCGGACCGGGATCGAGTGGGTTGATGCGGGTCGCTCCGCCGGGCATGAGCTTGATGATCGAGAGGCCCAAGGTTGCGGCGAGTGGCGCGTACTCGCCCTTGGGATCTGCGATGGCAACCCAACGGCCGAATACCCCGACCGATCGAGCGATGAACACCTTCGCCGTTGCCGACTTTCCGACCCCTGGCTCCCCGGCGAACAGCATGTTCGGGTTCGTGAGCACGCCAGAGGCGTAGGCGGTGAATGGATCGAACGCGAATCCGCCACCACCGGTGAGCAAGTTTGTCCCCATCGAGACGCCATTCGGTCCGAGCCCTTCCTCGGCAAGGAATGGGTACGCCGAACAGACATGAGCGGTGGTTGCTCGATGGCGACCGAGGCGCAGCAGTGGCGTCACCACGTTGACCTCCTGGGAGCAATGCCGCGACCAAGTGGTACCGACATGAGCAACGCCAAGTCGTGCTGAGCATCGAGACTTCGGATGGTGAGACCCGCCTGGGCAGCGAGTTGTTCGGTCTCCGCCGCGTGCCGATCGAGCGTGGCCAGATCGGGGGCCGCAACTGTGATGACGCCGGCAAACTCGAACTCGGCGAAGCCAGCGACCAGCTCCGACTCGCGCTCTGCGACCTCTCGCTCGGCTCGACGGTGACGAGCTCCGATCCTGAACCCCGACCGATTGCGTTGCTCGGCGTCCGACGAGAGTCGCGTGGAGTCTCGATCGACCCGCCGTTGAGCGTGGGACGGAGCGATCGGCTCGAGCACCATCGCGATCGATCGGATGGCTGCTCCGCCGAGCAGAAGGGGTTCCATCCAGTTCGCTGCCACGTCGAGCCGAGGCCACTCGGTGATGGCCATCGTCTGGTGAAACGTTCGATCCACGCGGACGTGGTCCCAAGCGGTGTCGAGCGCCATTGGCCCGAGCTCCCCTTCGGTGTCGGTTCCAGTGTTGTCGACGAGCTGGGCGAGGCTCCGTCGATTCTCTACTGGCATTCGACATCCGAAGGGATCGAGGCGGTGACGAGTCACCTCGGCGAGTTCGTCGGGACGGAGAGGACCGTCGACGACGAGGCCTGCCGTCTCGAGGCGAGCGACCAGCAGGCGCACCTCTTCGGCAAGCGCAACGACCGTGCGGTCCTGTCGCCGACTGCGCAAACTTTGGGAGGAAGCGGACGGGGTCCCTCCCGCCGCTCGGTCTGACCGCCCCGACCGCACGCGCTTCGGATCCACCGTCACGCACACAAGCGTCTCGTGGCTCGTGGCGACTGGCCCGGATCGTTCGAGCAGTTCTCGGTAGGAACGCACGCCGGGTGCCGATGCGTCGGCCGCCCGGTGGGTTTCCAGATAGTCGAGCTGCGCCGAGACCCCCGCTGGAGCCGCCCACTCGATCCAACGCACCGACCGAACCGGGGTCCGCTCCCGGCAACACGCGCCCAAGGCGTCGCCCCAGCCGCTCAGCAACCGGTCCTGATCTCTCCGCTCGAGCAGCGCAAAGCCTTGCCCAGCGACGCGGATCGTCATCATGACTGACCCGTCGCGCCGATCCCGAACGACCCCGGCGCTTCCACCGACTCGACCGCGTGGCGACCAGTCGAGGTCGTGAGATTCGACGTCCAAACCGGCGAGTACTGAAGGCAAGCGTCGATCAGGCGTTGGCCGCCCGTCTTCGAACCATCTTGGCAAGGGCATCCGCCAGTGCCTTTCGGCGCGACGGAGGTGCCAAATGCTCACCACTGGTAGCCAACTCCAGAGCGGCCGGCCGGCGACCGGTACGAACGAGACTGCCAAAGCGAGTACGAGCGGGAGCAGCGTCAGCGCCGGTGGTACCCCGAGGTTGAGAAGGAACGCTGCACCGAACAGCCCCGACGCGATCGCAACGCACTGGGCACCTTGGAGGCCGAGTATCCAACCGACCCGATCATCGACGCCGAACCGATAGAGCCGACCCTCCTCGTTGGCGCTCATGTCGCACCTCCAGGAAAGGGCTCGGGTGAGTCCGACGTCGGCTCGTTCGGGATCGGCCGATCACCAGACGAATGCCCCGACGTCCCGCTGTCGGACAGCGAACTCGCCGCATCAGCCGTCGTGGACGCTGTCTTCGCAGCGTGCTTGGCGGCAGTGGTCGCCGCAGCGACGGGCACTGCCACTGCAGCGGCCGGGCCTGCGGCCGCAGCTCCCGACGTTGCCCCCGCCGCTCCTCCGCCGGCTGTTGTCGCGGCGCCCACCTCAGGCCCACCACTCGGGGGAGAGCCGAGCGTTTCGGTTCCGCCGCCGCCGCCGCCGCCGCCGCCCCCGGCGAGACGTTTCATCGAGGACGCGTAGTAGACGGTACCCATCGTCGACTGGGCTCCTCGCGCCGGCGAACGAGAGATTCCCTGTGCGGCGAGGGCAGACTCGGCGAGGGGAAACAGGCGGAGGAGGACGTAGGGCGAGCACGCTGCGAGACCCATCAGCCCCGCGCCGATCATCAACGTGCCAAGGCCCTGGGCCATTTGCTCTCCCACACCCGCGTTGGATCCGGCGGACGACCCCGCTCCGCCGAGCGCAGCGACGCCGACGGCCAGAGCGATCGAGATCACCAGCTTCGAGAGGATCACGGCGAGCAGGAGTTCGACGAGACGCTTCGCCGTACCGCGGGCGGCAGGCCAGACGAGGCACGCGAAGGCCAATGGCGAGAGAGCGACGAGGAGATAGGTCAACGATGCTCGGACGAGCAGCTCGATCCAGATCAGCGCACCGCAGATCACGATGATGAGCCCGGCGAGAACCGATGCGAAGCCGCCGCTCGCCATGTCGGTTGCGTGGCCGAACCCGGACAGGAATTGCACAGCGCTACCGCCGCTGCCGCCGAGCACCTCGGTCGAGAGTGCGTCGGTGAGGTCGAGAAGGAGGTTGACCACGGTGATGGTCCCGACCATCAGGACAATCGCCAGGGGAGCGTCGACGGCGACTCGCCGGATCATGCCCGACACGTCGTTCGCCGCAAGGCCTTGGATGATGCCAGCCAAGAGGAAGCCGACCATGAGAACGCCGGCGAGGTTGCGGACGGTTGCATGCGGCGAACCCGCTCCCGAGAACCACGCGTCCGTGACGTCGGCTCTCGCCGACGTCTGCAGGAAGTTGACGATGCCGGAGAGGACAGCGGTGATCGCGTCGAGCACCCACTGCCCGATGCCAGCGACCACCTTGTCCCATGCCCAGCCCGTGGCGGCATCCGTGATGAGGTCCAGCGGATTCGGAATCATCGCGGCCCCCACGTCGGCTGCGCACCCTTGAGCCGTTGCTCGAACTCCTCGACCGAGATTGGTGCCTCGTCGACGGACTGATCCGGGGTTGGCCCGTCGATCGATCTCTCCGAAGCCAGGCGCCAATCGTCTCGCTCCCAACTCAATGTCAGGCTGACCGTTGTCCAGGTGGACTGCGGCTCGGCGATGCCTCGCCGCATGACAACCGAAACCAGCCACAGCGTGACGGTGGCCTCGTCGTCGTCGAAGGAGTCGATGCGAACGAGAACTGGTGACTGGTAGGTGGCGTACGGCCCGTTGCCGCCAGCCAGTCGCTGGCGAACGGCATCGCTGGACTCCTGAAGCGTCTGGGCGCGACTCGCAGCTGTTTCGCTGGTGCTGATCGACGACGCGACCCGACGGAGGGTGATCGGATCGAGATTGAGGATGGTCCCGCCCAGCGTGCTGTACGCCACGGCCGCGGCCCGAGCACCTTCGACATCGCGACTGAACCCTGAAGGCGCGCCGTCGACCCACCGGCGGGGTCCAGCGGCAACGAGTCGACTCGGGGAGGTTCCGACGTCAACCTTCGCCTGGGCTGAGGGTCGTTCTTCGACTGCTCCTCGGAGCGCTGCTCCGGCAACGGCGGCGACGGTCATCGCTACCACTACGGCCCGCACGGGGATCGTTCGTCCGCTCATTTGGCGGCGCTGAACAGGAGGTTGATCGCGGTCGGAGCGATGCCGGCGAGACACGCACCGATAGCGCCCGCAAGGGCGAGACGCTTGCCGAGGTAGCCGCCCGCATAGTTCCCAGTGTTCTGAGCGATGCCGTACACGGCAGCGCCGGCAAGGATGCTGGCCAGTGACCCCCAAAGCGCGAGTTGGCTGAGCCATCCGAGCATCTGCTGGATGAGGCCGGCGCCGGGAAGGCCCGCTGAGCTCGGGCTCACGCTGACGACACCAGACGGTGCGGCGGACGTCGGCGGCGCCTGCATCGCGTGGGCGACGAGCGTCGGAATGGAGATGGGCATGCGTCCTCCTGCCGGGCGGGCGGTCGGTGCTGGGGAAACCGATCGCCCGCCCGGTCGGGTTGGTGGGCTGGGTTCGAGCCGCTCGGAGGGGGAGGCGAGCTGCTCGATGAGCGCTATGCGCGCCCCGAACCGACCTCGTCGCGAATTTCTTGAAACCGCGCATAGCGGGGGCAGCTGCTGCACCGTCGCGACAGCAAGTTTGAGGAGGCGCTCGTGAGCAAAATCGTGGTCGCGATCGTCGGAGTCCCGCTCGCACTACTCCTGGCTGTCGGTGTCATCGCATCCGGAGGCGATGGCCCCGATTCAGTTGCCGTCGGACCTGTCAACGCCGCTGCAGCGTCGATCCCACAGGTGTTCCTATCCGCCTACCAACTTGGGGCAAGTGCGTGCCCCGGTCTTCCGTGGCAGGTGCTCGCCGGCATCGGTTGGGTCGAGTCGCGCCACGGCGAGGACCGAGTCGTGGGCGCCGATGGCGACGTCCTTCCAGCGATCGTCGGTCCCGCCATCGATGGCCGAGCTGGATTCGCTCGCATCTTCGACGCTCAATCCCCGGACGGTTGGGCCCACGCTCGCGGGCCGATGCAGTTCCTGACGACGACCTGGCGCGGCATAGCCCGGTTGGGTCCGACCCGGCCTCCGGGCGCGAAGCCCTCGATCGACAACGTCTTCGATGCCGCTGAAACCGCCGCTGCATACCTGTGTGCCAACGCGCCGTCGGTCGGTGAGCTGTCGGCAGCCATCAAGCGGTACAACCACTCCGATGCTTACGTCCGACAGGTGCTGGCGAAGGCCGCCGAGTACGGAATGGGGGCCGAGTCGCCGGCACTGGCCGCGAACGGCATGACGTGCCCGGTGGCCGGTTCGGTTTCACACAGTCGGGACTGGCATGCCGCACGTTCCGGCGGTCGTGAGCACCAGGGCAACGATGTCTTTGGCGCCCTCGGGACACCGCTGGTCGCGATCGAAGCTGGGACAATCGACAAGCAATCGAACGTCGACGCCGGTCTCGGCGGAATCACGATCTGGCTGCGCGGCGACTCCGGCGCCCGGTACTACTACGCGCACAACCAGCGGAACGTAGCGGCCGTTGGGCAACGCGTCGTAGCCGGGGAGGTGGTCGCCTACCTCGGCAAGACCGGCAACGCCAGGATGACATCGCCCCACGTCCACTTCGAGGTGCACCCGGGCGGAGGCAGCGCCGCCGATCCGTACCCCCTGATCGCTCAGCTCTGCACCTCGACGTAGGGCGCACCCCAACCCGACTCGACGTGCACCCAGGTCGCCCGGCCGTCGTCGAGCGGGCGGTGCGCAACGAGCAGGCTCACAAGCCCGACCAGGAGCCCGATGGGGGTGGTCCATCCGACCACCAGCGAGCGTCGCTCCCGAGCTGCGGCGCTCCGCCACTCCCATCGCTCCCAGTAGAGGTGATCGGTGTCAGGCCACCGGTAGTAGCGCATGGCACAGCCGAAGCCGACTCGAGACTCGGTCACGAACTCCATCGGAACCTCCAACGGTTCTCGACGATGGGCCACTCTCAGCGTGTGGCGAGCCATCAAATCTTACCTCGTCGGCCTCGGATCCAGCGACGGTCTCGCATGTGAGGATGGTCCTCATCGATCTGCCGGAAGCTGAGGCAGGGCGGAACGCACTTGAGCGGAGTGGGTAACCGTCACGTAGTCATGACCGGGTCGGTCGCCGTGCCTGCTGTTGCTGCTTCATGCGAAGCCCTGCTGACGACTCAAAAAAAGTCGCCAGCGCGTCGCCCTGACGCGCCGGCCTTCGTGCTCTCGGCGGCGTGGCTGTGGAAAGGTGTTCCCATCCTCGCCACCATCGTGCTCGACGCCTACAGGCAGACCGAAGCGGCGGAGTTGCGCGCAGCTCTGAAGTCGTTGCTCCCGAAGGCGGGTCCGCACTGGTCCCGGACCGGCCTCTATTGCTACTTCGATCCACTCACGCACGAGATCCTGTATCTCGGGCTAGCCAAGGACCTCCAGGCCCGGTTCGCCCAGCACAATGCCTTGGTGGGCAAGGACGCACGAGGAAATAAGCGGCAGGAGATTGCGAACTACTTTGCTGAGTCCGAGCTCCTCGGGTTCAGCATCTACGTCCAGTCGGCGGCCGTGGAACTCCTGGAGATCATGGGGCTTGAGACCGCTGCCCAGATTGTCGGCTTCGGTGAGGGCCAACTGCTTCGCTCCCACGTTCAGGCCTTCGGGGCCGTGCCTCGGTGGAACAAGATCGAGGGCCGAAGAGACGGGGCGGAGGAGGCAGGCCCCCTCACTCCTCAGCACTTCACGTTGCTCTCCGGGAAGCATGACTCGTTGTTGGTAGCCCGTCGGACAATCCGGGGGCTCGATGACGACTACAGCGCGGACTTCATGGAGCAGACGCTTCACGCTGCCCGGCTCAACGCACTCCTGTCTGGAGCCGGTCGCCCGGGCGGCGTTGGAGACGCAGAGATTCGTGACTGGCTCTCAAAGCTTTCGAACGACCCACGGTGGGGAGGCAGCGCGTCCTCGGTACTCATGCTGGAGGAGTCTGGGTATCTCCGGGAGCCGGCCCCAGATCTCGTCCGACGGGCACCCGGACAGGGATCTCAATGATCTGCTTGGTTCAGCTTCAATAATCGGCAACGTGAAGGCCAGTAGCGCCCCCGTTCGTCATCGCGCGCGGCACCACGAGTTCCATCAGTCCCATGACGCTCGCGCACCCTCCGTTTGGCTAGTGAATTCCGGTCGAGGTGAGGCGCGTGCCATTTGGAGCTCCACGGAGGCCAACCAACCTGGCCCGGTCAGCGTCGCTGACGCGGCCGACATGCGTCAGGCGCTCCGAAAGAAGGCTCGCCGCATCCTCGACCTCGCCCTCGGCAACTGCAACGAAGTTCTCCGCCCACGCCCATTCGTAGTCAATGACGCTGTCGAACGGCTTGTCTCGCACGAGCGCGAGGGCTTCCGTCAGGAGCCGGATCTGCTCGTCGACGTCGGTCGACTCCCTTGCTCGTTTCGAAAGCGTGGTGAGCTCCAGGAGATCGCAACGCACCTCGGGGCCGAGCCGGTACCGTCCCTCGGCGGCCTTCATGCGGGGGAGATGGTGGTCACCATTGGAGTCCCGTCCGAGGGCGGTCCGTGCGTAGGCGACGTTCCGGATCAGGGTGTCGGGCTTGGGTGGCTGGTCTGGCCAAAGAGCCTCCGACAGGCGGTCGGCACTCACGCCGTCGGGGTGAAGCGCGAGGTAGACCACGAGCTCGACCACCTTGCGACGACCCTGGTGGTCCATGTTGTCGATGTTCACCGCTCCGAGAACCCGGACCATCGGGCGCAGGTCGGTCTCGGAAGGCGCCAGCTCGTCGAACGGCAACACCAGGTGGCTCTCCTCGGCGGGCGTGTCGGAGGCAGCCGCAGGTTCTCCGCCGCCGAGAGCGTCGCGGGGACCCAGTGGCTCCTTAGCATCGACCGCGAGATCGCTCATGCTGAGATGGCCAACAGCGGCATCGTCCAGCAGCTCGGCGACCGCGTCAGCGTGGGCAGTCGGAAGTGGGTGAGGGATCACCTCGATGTCCACTGGCGACACCACGGCGGTCTCCGGGCCGCATCGCAATCCCCACTGACCGATCGCAACCTCGTCCAGCAGAAGAGCGGCAGTTCCTCGGCCGCCCTGGCCGACGATCGCCTGCAGTCTCACGATCTGGCGTGTGTCGAGCTCGGTGGTCGTCACGAGCACGCTGGGAGTCCAACCATCGCCGAGTGCGAAGGATGTTCGTGGCGCAACGGTCGAAGTCGCTCGGATCGTGTTCAGCGACTCGTCGATCTCCCGCGCCGATGCCTCCAAGGCATCGAGCGCGTCATCGAGCGTCGAGAGGCGTCGCGTGCGCTCGAAGCCGGCGAAGTCCGGAACCTCGTCGCCGATCGTGATGACGTCGAAGAAGTCGCCCCACTGGCTTGTTGCCAGCTCGACAACGATGCGTCGGAAGACATCTGCTGCGTTGCCAACGCTGCCCTGATGCACGGTGAGGATCCCGACCGACTCGAGGTCGACCAAGAGGTCTCCGCCATCGACCTCGCCCATCGTCACCAGTGTGGGATACGGAGCGATCGAATCGTCGGCTGCGAGCTTTCGCAGGATGTCCGTCGTGATGGCCGGCTCCGTGACCCAGAGGCGGCCACCGGATTGTGACGTGAAGCCGAGAACGTTCCCGTCCAACGGGCGATCGAACAGCAGCTCGACCGAGTCGGCGAAGCTCCGCGCTGCGAGCAGCTGCGGCGCACTCATAGCGGAGTCCCCGAAGGCTCCCGCGGCGAACGCTCGGAGGGAGGCGTCGAGGAGGTCGCACCGATCCTCTGCTCGCGCGGATGATCGGCGGAGCCCCGTCTCGACGGGAGTGAGCCCTTCAGGCACAAGGTGGATGGGGTCCCCGGGCTTACGTGTCGAGCGCTGACGGCGCCGCAGTCGATCGAGCAGATACAACAGGCCAACAGCCGACAGCCCTCCCGCAACCCAGGGCGCTCGCAGGGGAAAGGCCACCGGCGCGTCGGCGTTGGACTTTGTCGGCCCGGCCGAGACGGCACCTACGGCGGGCTCGTCAGAATTGGCTGAGGGTTCAGCGATGCGTTCAGTCGTCGGAGAAATCGTCCTTGTGGTCGATGGCCCCGGTGCAGACGTCGGGGGGGCGACGGTTGACGACGGCGATGGCGCCGCGGTCGTGCTTGCGGCGATCGTTGGTGGTGGCGCTTCTGTCGGTTGCGACTGTGTTGGATCGACGGAAGGAACTTCGACCGACGCCGCGGTGATCTGGACCTCCTCTACCCCCACCGCATCAGCGGGCATTCGCAGAACCCACCCGGGGTAGATCCAGTGTGCGCTTTCGAAGGAGCGCCCATCGTTCTGGAGCTGTCCCTTGTTGAGCTCCC
>Ga0209023_10008250_pt1 | contig 10494 bp, 9 predicted proteins | sample LakOneMetagenome_FD_187468 | JGI IMG/M metagenome (GOLD analysis project Ga0209023, IMG submission 187468) | Freshwater and sediment microbial communities from Lake Erie, Canada (SPAdes) (version 2) | ecosystem: Environmental > Aquatic > Freshwater > Lentic | place: Lake Erie, Canada | collected...
CCGACGAGATGGGGCTGATGCTCGCGGCGGCTGCCTGCTTCAACCCGCAGGAGGCGATCCCGTTGTGGGAGCGCATGGATTCGCAGGGCAACGGGCAGGCGCCGCCGGAATTCGCGTCCGACCATCCCAGCGCGGGAACGCGCATCCAGGATTTGCAAGCGCTGATGCCGAAGGCGATGGAATACCGGCAGAAGTTCTGCGGCGCAGCGGGAGCGACGGGTCAGCAGTGATGGTGTGAATATGCAGCAGCGACGGAAGTCGCGACTGTCGACAGGCGGGTAGTGCGACCGTGGGAGCGACGGAAGTCGCGACATGTCGTTTCCCGATGCCCCACTACCGGATTCTCCTATTTCACCGGCAGGCTCCCTGGCGCAACTTCCGGGAATGACATCAACCGCTTCCCCGGGCTATCGCGCACTGCGCCGTGCCCGGTTCTCGAATCCCGGGCAGGTCTATTTGCTGACCACCGTCACGCAAGGTCGAAGACGCCTGTTTTCTGATCCCTGCGTGGCTTCCGACGTCGCGACTATCTTGCGTGAAGACCGGCTGTGGCGCGATTCGCGACTGCTTTGTTGGGTGCTCATGCCCGACCACATGCACCTGCTGCTGTCGCTGGGAACGACCGAGGGGCTGCCGGAGTTGATGCGACGGGCGAAGGCAATGACGTCGGCAGCGGCCAGGGCGAGTGCGACGGAACAGCGTTTCCAAAGGACGTGGATGCCCGGCTATCACGACCGGGCGTTGCGCCGCGAAGAAAATATCGTCGTGTTCGCCCGCTATATCGTCGCCAACCCGTTGCGTGCCGGATTGGTGCGGCAGGTACGGGATTATCCGTGCTGGGGTTCGATCTGGAATTGATGCGGGAATTGCAGATTCCGGCAATAACCGTCGCGACTTCCGTCGCTCCCACGGTCGCATCATCCGACGGTTCGCCATCGCGATTTCCGTCGCTGCTGCGAACAGCGAGCGATCAAAACGACATGAACAAGCCGCCGTTGACCGGGATGTTCGCGCCGGTGATGAAACCCGCGTCGTCGGCGGCGAGGAAGGACACCGTGCGCGCGATCTCGTCCGGCTCGCCGAGGCGGCCGACCGGCACGTTCGCGACGATGTTGGCGCGGATGTCTTCCGACAACGCCATCACCATCGCGGTGGCGCAGTAGCCCGGCGACACCGAATTCACGGTCACGCCCTTGCGCGCGACCTCGCGCGCCAGCGACATGGTGAAACCGTGCATGCCGGCCTTCGCGGAGGAATAGTTGGTCTGGCCGAACTGGCCGGTCTGGCCGTTCACCGAGCTGATGTTGACGATGCGGCCGAAGCCGCGCGTGGCCATGCCCTCGACTGCGTGCCGGCACAGGTTGAACACGCCGTCGAGGTTGACGCCGAGCACCGCGTCCCACTGGGCCTTGTCCATCTTGCGCAGGCTGCCGTCGCGGGTGATGCCGGCGGCGTTGACGAGGATGTCGAGCGAACCGTGTTCCGCTTCGATGTCCCGCACCAGCGCGCCGCAGGCGTCGAAGTCGCGCACGTCGAGCGGTGCGAATGCGATGTCGAGATCGCCAGTCGCGGAACGGAACGCGGCGATGCGCGCTTCGTCGCCCGCGAGGTCGGCCGCGACCACGCGGCAGCCGTCCTGCGCCAGTTTCCGGCAGATCGCCGTGCCCAAACCGCCCACGCCGCCGGAAACGACGGCCACGCGCTTGCCCATCGGATGCATTCCCCTGTCGGTCTGCGCGCGCGGATCAGCGGCGCCTGGCGCCGGCCTTGTCCTTCGTCGCGGATGGCGATGGCCCGGTGCCGCCGGCCACGTTCTGTTGCAGTTCGTTCCAGAACTGCAGGTTGCGCTCGGTGAGCTGGTTCATCAGCGTCCACGGCGATTGCCCGAGCACGCCACCGAGCTGGTTGCGCAGCTGCCCCTGCTGTTCGAGGAACATCTGCATCGAACGCTCGAGGTAGTTGCCCATGAAGCCCTGCAGCGAATCCCCGTAGAAACGGATGATCTGGCTGAGCAACTGGGTCGAAAGCACCGGCTGCCCGTCCTGTTCGTGCTCGGCGATGATCTGCAGCAGGATCGAACGGGTGAGGTCCTCGCCGGTCTTGGCGTCGCGCACCTCGAACTCCTCGCCGTCGACGATCAGCTGGCGCACGTCCTCGACCGTGATGTAGCTCGAGATCTCGGTGTCGTAGAGGCGGCGATTCGGATACTTCTTGATGACGCGGAGTGCCATTCGGCGCGCTTCCCCGGGGCGTTTGCCCGAGCATGGCGCAGTGCAGCACGGGTTGCAACTGCCGGGCTGCATGGTTCAGGGAACGGGGGTTCCCATGCGGTGGAGTGTGGATGGAGCGCAAACTTGCAAGCAACCGTCGAAGGCGCATTGCCGCTCGGCATCCTGCCTCGCCAGAAACGCTCCTGCGGACTGCCGATGGGGCAGCCCGCAATCGGTCGCGCTTCTACCACCCCATGTGGTGCCCGCCATTGATGTCCAGGTTGGAGCCGGTGATCCAGCCCGCCTGTTCATCGGCGAGGAAACCGACCCCGTAGGCGATTTCCTCCGGCGTGCCGAGGCGGCCGGTGGGGATGTCGGCGACGATCTTGGCGCGTACTTCCTCCGGCACCGCCATCACCATGTCGGTGGCGATGTAGCCCGGCGAAATCGTGTTGACGGTGACGCCGTTGCGCGCGTTTTCGCGCGCCAGGGAGATGGTGAAGCCGTGCATGCCGGCCTTGGCCGCGGCGTAGTTGGCCTGGCCGTACTGGCCCTTGAGGCCGTTGATCGAACTGATCTGGATCACCCGGCCCCATTTGCGTTCGCGCATGCCCTCGATCACCGGTCGCGTCACGTTGAAGCAGGAATTGAGGTTGGTGTTGATCACGTCGCCCCACTGGTCGGCCTTCATCTTGTGGAAGGTGCCGTCGCGGGTGATGCCGGCGTTGTTGACCAGGATGTCGATCGGGCCGAGCTTCGATTCGACTTCGCGCACCATCGCCTCGGCTTCGGAAGGCGATGTCACGTCGCCCTTGACGATGGCGACGTCGTAGCCTTCGTCCTTCATCTTCTGCTGCCAGGCGCGCGCTTTTTCCTCGTTGCGATAGTTGGTCGCGACCTTGTGGCCCATGTCGGCCAGGCGCTTGACGATGGCGGTTCCGATGCCGCCGGTGCCGCCGGTGACGAATGCGACTCTCGAACTCATGGCGTGCTCCTGTTCTGGTTCTTGTCCGTGTCGCGTTCGATTCTAGACCGCGTTCCACCGCATCCATGTTGCAACGCGGCGGATGCCGATACCGGGCCGCGCGGGATGCGGGTCGGGTCGAATGCGCGGATCGCTTCCGCGAGCAGCGCATCGCGGTTCGCGGCACCCGCAAGCACATGGCCGGCTTGCCCGAGCACGGCCCAGGCCGCGCGCAGGGCCGGCAACGGATCGGTCGGGTCCAGGGGCAGCGAGGCCAGCGATTTCGACAATTTACGGCCTTCGTCGTCGACGACCAGCGGCAGGTGCAGGTAATTCGGCATCGGCAGGCCGAGTGCGCGTTGCAGCAGGATCTGGCGCGGGGTGGAATCGAGCAGGTCGGCGCCACGGACGATGTCGGTCACGCCCTGCGCGGCATCGTCCACCACCACCGCGAGCTGGTAGGCCCAGAGGCCATCGGCGCGACGCAGTACGAAATCGCCGACCTCGCGATCCACGCGCTGGACGATGCGTCCGTGCACCGCATCCTCGAACGCGATTTCGCAGCCGTCCGCCACGCGCAGGCGGATGGCGGGGTCGGGGCGCTGCGCGCCGGCGATGCACCGCCGGTGGATGCCGCCCTCGTTCGCGACTTCGCTGCGAGTGCAGTGGCACTCGAACGCGAGCCCCTTGTCGATCAATCGGTCGAGCGCGGCGCGGTAGGCATCGCCGTGTTCGGACTGACGCAAGACCGGGCCATCGGAGGCGAAGCCGAATCCTGCCAACGCCTGCAACTGCCCCTCGGCCGCGCCCGGGACTTCACGCGGCGGATCCAGGTCCTCGATCCGCACCAGCCATTGTCCGCCGGCACGGGACGCCGCCAGCCAGCTGCCGAACGCGGCGACCAGCGAGCCGAAGTGCAGGACGCCGGTGGGCGAGGGCGCGAACCTGCCTCTGTAAGGCAGGCCGCGATAAGGCGAGGGCATATCCATGGTTGGCTTGAATTTAACCCGTGCCAGCCACACTAAGCCCATGTCCGCGCTGGTCGCGCGGTATCGAGGGTTTTCCATGTTGAAGCGCGTCGGCCTGTTCCTCGCCACCAACCTCGCGGTGCTGGTGCTGGTCAGCATCGTGATGTCCGTGTTCAAGGTGGATCCGCAGCAGTTCACCGGCCTGCTGGTGATGGCGGCGGTGTTCGGATTCGGCGGTTCGTTGATCTCGCTCCTGATGTCGAAGTGGGTGGCCAAGCACTTCACCGGCGCGCAGGTCATCACCCGGCCACGCAACGAGGCCGAGCAATGGCTGGTCTCGACCGTGCAGCGCCAGGCGCAGAAGGCCGGCATCGGCATGCCCGAGGTCGCGGTCTACGACGCGCCCGAGATCAATGCCTTCGCCACCGGGGCCAACCGCAACCACGCGTTGGTCGCGGTCTCGACCGGATTGCTGCGGGCGATGAACCGCGATGAAGCCGAGGCCGTGCTCGGCCACGAGGTCAGCCACGTCGCCAATGGCGACATGGTGACGATGGCCTTGCTGCAGGGCGTGCTCAATACCTTCGTCATCGTGCTGGCGCGCGTCGTCGGCCGCATCGTCGATGGTTATCTCTCCGGCAACCGCGAAGGCGGCGGCTTCGGCTATTTCATCGTGGTCAACGTGCTGCAACTGGTGTTCGGGATCTTCGCCAGCATGATCGCGATGTGGTTCTCGCGCCACCGCGAATTCCGCGCCGACGCCGGCGGCGCGACGCTGGCCGGCCGCGAGAAGATGATCGCGGCGCTCGAACGGCTCGCCCAGAACCACGGCGAAAGCACGCTGCCCAAGCAGTTGGCCGCGTTAGGCATCAGCGGCGGCAGCCTCGGCTTCGGTCGCCTGCTGTTGAGCCATCCCCCGCTGTCCGAGCGCATCGCCGCGTTGCGCAACGGTGGAGCAGGGGCCACGCGCCAGGAGACAGTGATCAGGGGTTAGACGTCGGCCGCCAGGGCAGAAGCCCGTTTCGATCTTCGCAACGAAAGCCCGCCAACCGGCGGGCTTTTTTGCGTCGCGGCGAAGCCGGTTCACTCGAATTCGTAATTCATCTCCGCACTGGGCAGGGCGAGGAAATCGCCTTGCACGTAATCCACGCCGCAGGAGAACAGCGTCGACATGCTCGCCGCGTCCTGCACGAATTCGGCGATGGTGCGCATCTTGCGTTCGCGCGCGTGGGCCGCGATGGACTGGATGCGCTTCTGGTTGTCGACGTTCTTCGGCAGGTCTTCCATGAAGCTGCGGTCGAGCTTGAGGAAGGCCGGGCTCACGTGCGTGAGGAGTTGCATCGAGTCGATGCCCGCGCCGAACTGCTCCAGCCCGGTGCGCACGCCCAGCTTGCCGAGGGTTTCGATCAGCGACTGCACGTCGCGCATGTGGGTGAAGACCTTGGATTCGGGCAACTGCAGCACCAGCCGGTCGCCGGGCACGCCGCGCGCGAGCAGGGTTTCCGCGATGTGCTTCGTGAAGCGCTCGTCGCCGAGCGAATCCTGGCTGATCCGGACCAGCAGGGTGACCGGCTTGCCCGACTTGAGGCGCTCGCCGAGGACGGCGATGGCGCGGCCCACCACCCAGCGGTCGATTTCCGCGAGCAGGCCGTGTTCCTCGGCGATCTGCAGGAACGTGGCCGGCCCGACCATTTCGCCGTCGCCGGCGTCCAGCCGCAGGTAGGCCTCGTACAACGCTTCGGGTTCGCCCAGCAGGGTGATCACCGGGCGGTAGTGCAGCAGCAACTGGTCCTTGTCCAGCGCATCGCGCAGGCGCGCGACCCAGGCCTTGATCCGGTCTTCCTCGGCGCGGTCGGTAGCGCCGGGATCGAAGATCTCGAAACGGTTTCCACCCACGCCGAGCGCGGATTGCACGACCTGGTTGGCCTTGGCCAGCACCTGCGAGACGCTGGCGATCTTCTCGCCGATCTGCACGCCGCCGATGCTGGCGGTGATCGCGCTGGAGTGGTCGCCGATCTCGAAGATGCCGTCGGCGAAGGTGGCGCGGATGCGTTCGGCCAGCGCCGGCGTGGTCACGTGATCTCCGCCATGCAGCAGCACCGCGAGGCTGTGTTCGCCAAAACGGGCCGCGACCGCGGCGTCGGTGCCGTCGAGGGCCTTGCGCAGGCGGTCGGCCATCGCCGCGAGCACGTCGTCGGCGGCGTCGATGCCCATGTCGTGCAGGAGTCGCTGGTAGTGGTCGGGTTCGACCAGCAGCAGGCCGTGCCGGGCCTGGTTCTTGCCCGCGTCGGAGATCGCGTCCTCGAGCACGCGCAGGAAGGTCTGGCGGTTGAGCAGGCCGGTGACCGGGTCGCGTTCCTGCAACTCCTTGAGTTTCTGCGCCAGCTCCGGGTCGTTCGCCAGTTCCTGCCGGCGGAACACCACCTGCACGCAGGGTTCGCCTTCGTAGCTGGCCTGGGTGAACTCCATGACCGCCGGGAATTCCTCGCCGTCCATGCCGCGCGCCTCGAGCTCGTAGCTCGGCGGCGGCGCCTCTCCCTTGCTCAATTTCTTGAGCAACTGCTTGAAGTCGGCGACGTGGCGGGGCGCGACCAGGTCCAGCAGCGACATGCCCTCGACATCGTCGAAGGACTCGAAGCCGAACATCTCGAGGTAGGCCGAGTTCGCCCGGATGTGCATGCCTTCGTGCACGTAGGCGATGGGATCGCGCGAGGATTCGATCAGCGCGTCGCAGCGGCGTTCGGTCTCGCGAACCTGGGCCTCGAGCCAGCGCAGCGCGCGGCGGGCCTCGAGGTCGGCCCACTCGTTGCGCACCGCCTGCAGCAGTTGCTGCGGCTTGTCGCGCAGGGCGATCGCGCGCGCGCCGGCGCCAATGGCAGCGGCCACGCCGGCGGCATCGATGTCGTCGAACAGCGCCAGCACCGGGATGTCCTTGCCGCTGCCGACGACCAGTTGCATCGCCTCTTCGAAGGGAATCGCCTGCGAGCGGCGCGAGGCCAGCACCAGGTCGATGGCCTGCCCGGACAGGAATGCGGAAAGCTCCTCGGCCGAGGCCGGGCGCTGCGGGCGGATGGCGATGCCGGCGTTGCGCAGTCCGCTGACGATGGCCTCGGCGTCCTCGACGCTGTCGTCGACCACGACAAGGCGCAGTGCGGCGTCGGTTGCCTTCGACATGCGGATCTCCGGTGGGGGAAACAGCTAATTACACGAAGGCGACGGCGGCGTCCACGCCGGGGCGAGCGCGCGCTTGCCCGGATCGCCGGCGACCTCGCGCACCAGCTTCGGCACCAGGTAGCCGGAAAGGCGCGCGGCGACCGCGGCATGCAGCGCCAGCGCCTCGGCGTCGCCGACCTCGAAATGCGCGGCGCCGGCGACGCGGTCGAGCTGGTGCAGGTAGTAGGGCAGCACGCCGGCTTCGAAGCCGCGTTCGCACAGGTCCGCGATCGCTTCGACCGAATCGTTGACCCCGCGCAGCAGCACCGCCTGGTTGAGCAGCGCCATGCCGGCCTCGCGCAGCGCGGCCATGGCCGCATCCACGTTCGGATCGAATTCGTTGGCATGGTTGGCGTGGACCACGACAACCACCGGCCACGGCAGCGCGCGCAGCCAGGCGAGCAGGCCGGCGTCCACGCGTTCGGGCAGGACGATGGGCAACCGCGTGTGGATGCGCAGCCGGCGCACGTGCGGGATGGCGCGCAATGCGTCGGTGAGTTCGGCCAGCTTGTGGTCGGCCAGCGACAGCGGGTCGCCGCCGGACAGGATCACTTCCCCGATCGACGCATCGGCCGCGATCGCCGCGACGGCCTCGCGCCATCCGGCCGCGGCCGCGGTGTCCCCGGCGTAGGGGTAATGGCGGCGGAAGCAGTAGCGGCAATGCACCGCGCAACTGCCGGTGGCGACCAGCAGCGCGCGCCCGCGGTACTTGTGGATCAGTCCGCCGCCGCGCCGCGCGGCCGAATCGCCGACCGCATCGGTCGCGAAGCCCGGCACGATCCGGTCCTCGTCGTCGAGCGGCAGCACCTGGCGAAGGAGCGGATCCTCCGGATCGCCGTGGCGCATGCGCGCCACGAACCCGCGCGGCACCCGCAGCGGAAAGGATTCCGCGGCTTCCGGCGCGATGCGGTGGGACAGTGCTTCGAGCCCGAGCATCGCCAGCAGTTCGCGCGGATCGCGCACGGCCTCGCGCCAGGCCCGTCGCCAGTCGGGCGACGCGGCCGCGGGATGCGGTCGGGCAGGGGCAGCGGGTATCATTGCGGCTTCGAATCGGCGTGTTCCGGCATTGCCGGAATCGGAACCCCCGATTTTACCAATTCACATTCATGGCCGCCCGGCGGGTGGCGCGAAGGAGTACCCATGGCCAGCCTGGGCATGAACGACGTCAAGACCGGCCAGAAGATCCTGGTCAACAACGATCCCTGCATCATCACCGAGACCGAATACGTCAAGCCGGGCAAGGGCCAGGCCTTCACCCGCATCAAGTACCGCAGCATCAAGTCCGGGCGCGTGGTGGAAATGACGATGAAGGCCACCGACAACGTCGAGCAGGCGGACGTGGTCGATACCGACATGCAGTTCCTCTACGCCGACGGCGAGTACTGGCACTTCATGAACCAGGAATCGTTCGAGCAGGTGCAGGCCGACAAGGCCGGCATGGGCGGCGCCGAGAAGTGGCTGAAGGGCGAGGAGGCTTGCGTCGTCACCCTGTGGAACGGCAATCCGATCGCGGTGCAGCCGCCGAACTTCGTCGAACTGAAGATCGTCGAGACCGATCCTGGCGTGAAGGGCGACACCGCCGGCACCGGCGGCAAGCCGGCCACGCTGGAAACCGGCGCGGTGGTGCGCGTGCCGCTGTTCGTCGGCCAGGACGAAATGATCAAGGTCGACACCCGCAGCGGCGAATACGTTTCGCGGGTGAAATGACGTTCCGGCCGCTGGCCGGAATGTCATCCTGAGCCGCAGGCGAAGGATCTGCTTCTTTGGGTTCGAGCTATCCGAAAAGCAGGTCCTTCGCTACGCCCAGGATGACAAACCATTAGGAAACCGATGACGACACAGCGCGAATCCTGCGACCTCCTCATCGAAGCCGGCTGGGTGGTGCCGGTGGTTCCGCACGGCGTGGTCCTCGAAGGCCACGCCGTTGCCGTTTCCGGGGACCGCATCGCCGCGGTGCTGCCGATCGCCGAAGCGCGCGCATGCTTCGATGCGAAGGAAACCGTGTCGCGTCCGGATGGGGTGTTGATCCCCGGCCTGGTCAATACCCACTGCCACAACCCGATGACGCTGCTGCGCGGCGTCGCCGACGACCTGCCGCTGAAGGTCTGGCTGCAGCAGCACATCTGGCCGATCGAGGCCGCGGTGATCGGCCCCGATTTCGTCGCCGACGGCGTGACCCTCGCCATCGCCGAGATGTTGCGCGGCGGAACCACCTGCGCCAACGAGAACTACTTCTTCCCCGACGTGCAGGCGGCGACCTACAAGCTCCACGGCTTTCGCGCGCGGGTCGGCCTGCCGGTGATCGATTTCCCCACCGCATGGGCCAAGTCCGACGACGAATACTTCGAACGCGCCGGCGACGTGCACGACCAGTGGCGCGCCGACCCGCTGGTCGCGACCGCGTTCGCGCCGCACGCGCCGTACACGGTCAACGACGCGAATTTCGAACGCATCCGCATGCTGTCGGACCAGCTCGACATCCCGGTCCACCTGCACCTGCACGAAACCGCGCAGGAAGTCGAACAGTCGGTCGAAAAACACGGCCAGCGGCCGATCGCGCGCATCGACCGCCTCGGCCTGTTCAACGATCGCCTGATCGCGGTGCACATGACCCAGCTGACGGAGCACGAGGTCCACCTGTGCGCGGAGCGCGGCGTGAGCGTGGTGCATTGCCCGGAATCCAACCTCAAGCTCGCCTCGGGGTTCTGCCCGGCCTGCGCGCTGGAACGCGCGGGCGTGACCCTCGCCATCGGCACCGACGGATGCGCTTCGAACAACGACCTCGACATGTTCGGCGAGACCCGCACCGCGGCCTTGCTGGCGAAGGCGGTGGCGAACGATGCCGCCGGCTTCGACGCGTTCTCCGCGTTGCGCGCGGCCACGCTGGGCGGGGCGAAGGCGCTGGGCTGGGAAGACCGGATCGGCAGCATCGAACCGGGCAAGCAGGCGGATCTCGTTTGCATCGACCTGTCGCCGCTGGAAACGCAGCCACTGCACCACGTGGTGTCGCAGCTGGTCTACGCGACCGGCCGCCAGCAGGTCAACGACGTCTGGATCGCCGGTTCGCGCAGGCTGCGCGAGCGCGAACTGGTGGACATGGACGCCGCCGCGATCGTCGCCAACGCGAGGCAATGGCGGG
>Ga0209023_10008251_pt1 | contig 10494 bp, 12 predicted proteins | sample LakOneMetagenome_FD_187468 | JGI IMG/M metagenome (GOLD analysis project Ga0209023, IMG submission 187468) | Freshwater and sediment microbial communities from Lake Erie, Canada (SPAdes) (version 2) | ecosystem: Environmental > Aquatic > Freshwater > Lentic | place: Lake Erie, Canada...
GAGCCACAGCACCGGCTTGGGCCGCGGTTCCGGCCATACCGGCAGTCCGAGGTCGCCGGCCATCTCCTGCACCTTGGCCGCATCGAAATGCACCACCAGCGTCGTGCCGAAGGTGGGCGCGCCGGTGGTGGTGGAAACGCCTTCGTCCTGCCGGTAGTCGTAGTCCTCGACGTAGTCCGCGGCGCGCTTCAGTTCGGCGGCCACGCCGGGCTGGCCGGCGGCGTTCTGGCCCCCGGAGAGGTTGTTCAGCACCTGCACCAGCGCGCGTGCGAACGCGGAGTTGCGTTCGGCCGTGTTCTGGCTGTTGACCGGTACTTCGGCGTCGAACGGGCCGCTGGCGCCGGCGCGCTGGCCTTCCACGCGCTGCGCCATCGCGCTCCCGGCGGCGAGCAGCATTCCCAACACAAAGAACCGGCGGATCGAGCGGCGCATTCGGCATCCTGCACGTGCGGTGACGGTGGAATGGTGCCGCAGCCGGGCCAGCGCGTCCATGCGCAGCGCCCGCGCAGGCTAAAATCGCGGTTCCCCACGCCGTCCCGAGGCCCACGTGCCCCAGCCCCCCGCCTCCGCCGGCCTGACCTACCGCGATGCCGGCGTCGACATCGACGCGGGCAACGAAGTGGTCGAACGCATCAAGCCGCTGGTCAAGCGCACCATGCGCCCCGAGGTACTCGGCGGCGTAGGCCTGTTCGGCGGCCTGTTCGACCTCGCCGGCCGCTACCGGGAACCGGTGCTGGTCTCGGGCACCGATGGCGTCGGCACCAAGCTCATCCTCGCCAGGCAGCTGGATCGCCACGACGGCATCGGCCAGGACCTGGTCGCGATGTGCGTGAACGACGTGCTGGTGCAGGGCGCCGAGCCGCTGTTCTTCCTCGATTACTTCGCCACCGGCAAGCTCGATGTCGAGACCACCGTGCAGGTGGTCGCCGGGATCGCCAGGGGCTGCGAGATCGCCGGTTGCGCGCTGATCGGCGGCGAAACCGCGGAAATGCCGGACATGTATCCGCCGGGGGAATACGACCTGGCCGGTTTCACCGTCGGTGCGGTGGAGAAGTCGAAGCTGGTCGATTCGAGCAGGCTTCGCGAAGGCGACGTGCTCGTCGGCATCGCCTCCAGCGGCCCGCACTCGAACGGCTATTCGCTGGTGCGCAGGATCCTCGAACGCGCGGGACACCCGCTCGACCTCGACCTCGGCGGCGTCAGCCTGGCCGACGCGTTGATGGAGCCGACCCGGATCTACGTCAAGCCGGTCCTCGAGTTGCTGGCGAAGCACGACATCCACGCCATGGCGCACGTCACCGGCGGCGCGCTGGTGGAAAAGATCATCCGCGTGGTGCCGAAGCCGCTCGGCATCGAAATCGACGCGAGCTCGTGGCCGCAGCCCGCGGTGTTCGACTGGCTGCAGCGGGAAGGCGACGTCGCGCGCGAGGAAATGTGGCGCACCTTCAACTGCGGGATCGGTTTCGTGCTGATGGTCGCGCCCGGCGACGTCTCCGCGGTCGAATCCGACCTCGGGCGCCTCGGGCTGGGGAACTGGCGCATCGGGCGGGTGGTGAAGGCCGGCGACGGCGAGCGCCTGAAGATCGGTTGATCCGCCATGCTGATCGGCATCCACCTGTCCGACCTGGGCCGCCGCAGCCGCTGGCTGCTGGCGATCGCGAGCGCGCTGTTCTTCATCGCGCTGGCCGCGACTTTCTTCATCCCGCAGGCGCCGTTGTGGATGCTGCGCGCCTGGCTGCTCGCGATCCTGTTCCTGGGCGGCTACTGGCTGTCGTTCCTGGCCGACCTGCGCGGGCGCCTCGGCGCCTGGCAGCTTGCGCTGGCCAGTCTGTTCGGCGTGCTCGCCTGGTTCCTCGTGCTGGCCATGCTCCTGCTCTGGCCGCAGTTGCTGATGGGCGCGGGTTGATGGCGGGCGCATTGCCCCGCCTGGCCGTGCTTGCCTCGGGTCGCGGCAGCAACCTGCAGGCGATCCTCGACGCGATCGCCAGCGGCGATCTCGATGCCGAAGTCGTCGGCGTGTTCTCGGACAAGCCGGGTTGCGAAGCGCTGTTGCGCGTCGACGAGGCACGGCGCTGGGCGCGCGACGCCGGTTCGTTCGCGAATCGCGCGGATTTCGATGCCGAACTCGCCGACGCGGTGGCGGCGTCGCGGCCGGACTGGGTGGTCTGCGCGGGCTACATGCGCATCCTCGGCGAGGAATTCGTCGCGCGCTTCGCCGGGCGCACGCTCAACATCCACCCGTCGCTGCTGCCCCGGCATCGTGGCCTGCGCACCCATGCGCGCGCGATCAAGGCCGGCGACACGGATCACGGCGCCAGCGTGCATTTCGTCGTGCCCGAACTCGATGCCGGCGCGGTGATCGCACAGGCGGTGGTGCCGGTGCATGCGGGCGATTCGGCCGACACGCTGGCCGAACGCGTGCTGCAACGCGAACACCCGCTGCTGCTCGCGACGCTGCGCCTCGCGGTCTCCGGCCGGCTGGCTGAACGCGGTGGCCGCGCGTGGCTGGATGGTCACCCGTTGTTCAAACCGTTGCCCCTATCGTCCGCCGACATTTTCATCGAACCGTCGCGCCATCCATGACGCGCCTCCGAGCCATCTGCTGCGCCGCCTTGTTCGCGGTGCTGTGCGCCGCGTTGCCTTCGCGCGAACTCGCGGCACAGGCACGATTGTTGCCGCCCGATCCAGGACTGGCCGCGGCGCCGCCGGCGCTGCGCCCGTTCGTGGCCCGCTACCAGGTGTACAACCACGGCGATTCGCTCGGCACCGCGACCATGCAGGTGGTCGCGCTCGAAAACGGCCGCTGGCGGGTCGACCTGGCGATGAAGGGCGGCGGCCTGCTTCGAGTCGCCGGGCTCAACCTGGAGCAAAGCACCGTGTTCGACGTGCGCGACGGCCGCTACCGCCCGCTCGGGCAGAGCACGGTCAAGCGCGTTTTCCTCAGCACGCGGCGCAGCAGCGGCGGCTACGACTGGGTGAAGCGCGTCGCGCAATGGACCGGCGACGTGAAGGACACGCGGCGAGCGCCGGTGCCGCTGCAGGACGGCGACATGAGCGGGCTGCTGATCAACCTTGCGATCATCCGCGACGCGACCCCCGGCGCGGCCCTGCACTACCGCTTCGTCGACGACGGTCGCGCGCGGCCGCAGGACTACGCCGTCGCCGCGCAGACACAGGCCATTCAGGTCGGGGACCTCAGTTTCGACGCGTTGCGGGTGGATCGCACGAATGGCGGCAGCGAGCAGACCAGCGTCTGGGTCGCATCCGGCGTACCGACCCCGCTGCGCATGCTGCAGAGCGAGAATGGCGAAACCGGGCTCGACCTGGTCCTCGTCGGGTACCAGTAAGTCGGCTACCAGTAACGCGAAGACATCGATTCGAACAGGAACAGACAACATGACCGACCGCACCGCAATCCGCCTGATGCCCTGGCTGCTCGCCGCAGCCGGCGCCGCGTCCGCGGCCACGCCGGCTACGATCAAGCCTTATTCTGCCGACTACGACGCCAGCTACATGGGCATGCACGGCACCGGCCACATGAGCCTGTCGCAACAGGGCGGCGGCCGTTGGGTGTATTCGCTGCGCATCGGCAGCTCGCTCGCGCAACTTTCGCAGAGCACCGTGTTCGATGTCGGCAGCGACGACGCGCTGCGCCCGCTGTCGGGAACCGATTCCTCGGCGTTCCTGGTCAAGCGGGTGACCAAGCTGGCCAGCTACGACTGGAAGGCGGGCCGGGCCAGCTGGAGCGGCGACGTCAAGCCGGACCGCGCCGGGCCGATCGCGCTGCAGGCCGGCGATCTCGACGCGATGCTGCTCAACCTCGCCCTGCCGCGCGACGTGGCCGCGGGCCGCTCGCTGCAGTACCGCATGGTCGACGACGGGCGCGCCAAGAACGTGAATTGCACCGCGTCGGGCAAGGAAGCGCTGGATGTCGGCGGCAAGTCGCTGCAGGCGACCAAGGTCAATTGCGCGCTCGGCGCCGACAAGCAGATCCTGCTGTGGGTGGTCGACGGAATGCCGTTCCCGGCCCGCATCCTGCAGCGCAGGGGCGGCAAGGACGACATCGACCTGCGCCTCGGCAAGGCCGCCTGACCGCTCAATCGATGCGCCGGATCCCGGCGCCGAGCGCGGACAGCTTGGCTTCGATCCGCTCGTAGCCGCGATCGAGGTGGTAGATCCGGTCGATGACCGTTTCGCCCTCGGCCACGAGCCCGGCGAGGATCAGCGATGCCGACGCGCGCAGGTCCGTCGCCATCACCGGCGCCCCGCCCAGCCTCGCCACGCCGCGCACGACCGCGGTGTGGCCGTCGACGCGGATGTCCGCGCCCAGCCGCAGCAGTTCCTGCACGTGCATGAAGCGGTTCTCGAAGATCGTTTCGTTGATGACGCCGACGCCGTCCGCGATGCAGTCCAGCGCCATGAATTGCGCCTGCATGTCGGTGGGGAACGCCGGGTGCGGCGCGGTGGTGATGTTGACCGCGCGCGGTCGCCTGCCGTGCATGTCGAGCGCGATGCGGTCGCCATCGACGGCGATCTCGGCGCCGGCTTCGCGCAGCTTTTCGAGGACCGCGTCCATCGTATCCGGGCGCGCGTGCGTCGCCACGATGCTGCCGCCGGTCATCGCCGCGGCGACGAGGAAGGTGCCGGCCTCGATCCGGTCGGCGACGACCGCATGCGTGCCGCCGTGCAGGCGATCGACGCCCTCGACGACGATCCTCGGCGTACCCGCGCCTTCGATCCTGGCGCCCATCGCGCGCAGGCATTCGGCGAGATCGGCGATTTCCGGCTCCATCGCGGCGTTTTCGAGCACCGTCGTGCCTTCGGCGAGGGTCGCGGCCATCAGCACGTTCTCGGTGGCCCCGACGCTCACCATCTCGAACACGTGGCGCGCGCCCCGGAGCCGGCCGTTGACGCTGGCCTTGATGAAGCCATGCTCGACGTCGATCTTCGCGCCCAGCGCCTGCAGGCCCTTGATGTGCAGGTCGACCGGGCGCGAACCGATCGCGCAGCCGCCCGGCAGCGAAACCTCCGCATCACCGAACTTCGCCAGCAAGGGACCGAGCACCAGCACCGACGCGCGCATGGTCTTGACCAGTTCGTACGGCGCGACATGGCTGTCGACGCCGCGCGGATCGACCGTCATCGCGTCGCCCGCGTGTTCGACCGCGGCACCCAGGCCCTGGAGCAGCTTCGCGGTGGTGACCACGTCATGCAGGTGCGGAACGTTGTCGATGCGCACCGGCCCGTCGGCGAGGAGGGTCGCGCACAGGATCGGGAGCACCGCGTTCTTGGCGCCGGAGATCCGGACTTCGCCGCGGAGCGGGCCGTTGCCGGTGACGACGATCTTCTGCATGGCTTTCCGGGATTGGGGATTGGGGCTTGGAGATTCGAACAGAGCAGCGAGGGAAGATGCCGGTCCGGCTCTAACGGTCCCGGATCACGAATGGCCAATTCCGGCTTCTTCGGGCGTCTGCGTACGCAGGGCAAGCGCGTGGATTTCGCCTCCCATCAGTTCTCCGAGCGTGGCATAGACCATGCGGTGCCGGGCCAGCGGCAGCTTGCCGTGGAAGGCAGCGCTGACGACCAGCGCCTCGAAATGCACGCCGTCCTCGCCCTGCACCTCGACCCGTGCTCCGGGCAGCCCGGCTTCGATCAGGGTTCGGATGCGGTCTGCATTCATCGCGGGGGTCGCCGGGGCGCGTAAACTGAATGCGTCAGTGTAACGGAAAGCCCCATCGCCCCATGCCCTCCGAACGCGCGCCCGCCGCCGATTTCGATTTCGCCGCCAGCGGACGCCGCGTGCTCGCCACCGAGGTGCAGGGGCTGGAGGCGATCTCGGCCCGCATCGATGGCGCCTTCAGCCGCGCCTGCCGCCTGCTCTTGGCCTGCAGCGGCCGCGTGGTCTGCACCGGGATGGGCAAGTCCGGGCACATCGCGCGCAAGATCGCGGCCACGCTCGCCTCCACCGGCACCCCGGCGTTCTACGTGCATCCTGGCGAGGCCGGCCACGGCGACCTGGGCATGGTCACCGACACGGACGTGGTGCTGGCGCTCTCCAATTCCGGCGAAACCGACGAACTGCTCACCCTGCTCCCCGTGCTGAAGCGCCAGGGCAACGCGCTCGTCGCGATGACCGGGCGGCCCTCGTCCAGCCTCGCCACGGCAGCCGAGGTACACCTCGACGTCAGCGTGCCGGCCGAAGCCTGCCCGCTCGACTTAGCGCCCACCGCCAGCACCACCGCCGCGCTCGCGCTGGGCGATGCGCTCGCGGTCGCGTTGCTGGAAGCGCGCGGATTCACCGCTGACGATTTCGCGCGTTCGCACCCCGCCGGCGCGCTCGGCCGCCGCCTGCTGTTGCACATCACCGACGTGATGCACGCCGGCGAGGAAGTGCCGCAGGTACGGGAGAACGCGACCTTGAGCGAAGCGCTCGTGGAGATGAGCCGCAAGCGCCTGGGAATGACGGCGATCGTCGATGGCGAGGGCCGCCTGCTCGGCCTGTACACCGATGGCGACCTGCGGCGCACCCTGGACGATGCGACCGTGGACGTGCGCGGCACGCCGATCGCGAGCGTGATGACGCGCACGCCGAAGACCATCGGCGCCGATGCGCTCGCGGTCGAGGCCGCGCAGCTGATGGAAGCGCACCAGATCAACGCCCTGCTCGTGCTCGATGGCGAGCGCCGCGTGGTCGGTGCGCTCAACATCCACGACCTGCTGCGCGCACGGGTGGTGTGATGGCGGCGAACCCGATCGGTCCCGACTACCCCGCCGGCGTGCTCGAATGCGCCTCGCGCATCCGCGTGATCGGCTTCGACGTCGACGGCACCCTCACCGACGGCAGCCTGCTGTACGGCGACGACGGCAACGAGTCCAAGGCCTTCCACGTGCAGGACGGGCTCGGTATCAAGCTGCTCCAGCTCGCGGGGATCGAGGTCGCGCTCGTGACGGCGCGCATCAGCAAGCTGGTCGAACGCCGCGGCCGGGAACTCGGGATCGCGCGCGTGCACACCCATACCCGCGAGAAACTCGCCTGCATGCGCGCGATCGCCGCGGACATGGGGATCGGGATGGACCAGGTCGCGTTCATGGGCGACGACCTGCCCGATCTCGCCACGCTGCGCGCGGCAGGTCTCGCGATCGTTCCGGCGAATGCCCACGACTGGGTGAAGCCCGCGGCGCACTGGACCACGCCCCGCCGCGGCGGAGAAGGCGCGGCGCGCGACGCATGCGACCTGTTGCTGCACGCGCACGGGCGGGTCGACGCGATCATCGCCCACGGGGAGCATCCATGAACGGCAACTGGCGCCTGTTCCTGACGATCGCCCTGTTGCTGGGCGCCGCGATTTCCGGCTGGTCTGTATGGCGCAACCATGCCGCGTTGACGGCGCATGCCGACAACGGCGGGCGGTCGGACTTCGTCTTGCACGATTACCAGATCATCGCGCTCGACAAGGACGGCAAGGAAGCGTTCACCCTGCTCGGCCCGATGCTGCGCGAAACGCCGGGCAAGAAGACCATGGAAATGCAGGCGCCGCTGTTCCTGATCCCCGATCCCGAGGGGCTGCACTGGACGGTGCAGTCGAAGCAGGGGTGGATCAGCGAGGACCGCGAGCACATCCGCCTGACCGGCGACGTCCGCGCGATCGCTCCGCGAGACCAACCCACTCCGGCGAAAATCGCCACGCAGCAGCTGAACGTCTACCCCAAGACCAAGCTGGCAGCCTCCCCGGTCGCGGTGACCATCACCCAGCCCGGCTCTATACTGCGCGGCCACGGCCTGTCGGCCAACCTCGCCGACAAGCGATACGAACTCAAATCCCAGGTCCGCGCCCGCTATGTCCGTTCGCCCCGCTAACCTGCTGCTCGCCGTCATGCTGGGCGCACTTTGCGCCGGGACCGCGGCCGCGCGCTCGAGCGATCGCCAGCAGGCGATGGACATCGAGGCCGGGCACCAGACCGGCACGCTGGACGACAGCCAGCCCACCGTCCTGTCGGGTGGAGTGAAGATCGTGCAGGGCACGCTCAAGATCGACGCCGACCGCGCCGTGATCACGCTTCGGGACGGCGAGCCGGTGCGTTCGGTGCTCACCGGTAGCCAGGCCGTGCTCCGGCAGCAGATGGACAACGGCACCCCGATGACGGCCAAGGCCAACCAGATCGACTACGACATGGTTGCGGACGTGATCGTGCTGACCGGGAACTACACCGTCACCACCCAGCGCGGAAGCACCAGTGGCCAGCGCCTGACCTACAACCTCAAGAATGGCCAGGTGGATAGCGGCGGCGGCGCGGACGGCCGGGTCAAGGTGCGCATCCTGCCCAAGTCGCAGCGGACGCAGGACTGATGCTGGTCGCGCAGGGCTTGCGCAAGCGCTACAAGTCGCGCGAGGTCGTTCGCGATTTCGGCCTGACCCTGGACGCCGGCGAGGTCGTCGGCCTGCTCGGCCCCAACGGCGCCGGCAAGACCACCTGCTTCTACATGATCGTGGGCCTGGTGCCGGTGGACGCGGGCCGCATCGAGCTGCACGGGCGCGACATCACCGCCGAGCCCATGTACCAGCGCGCCAAGCTGGGGGTCGGATACCTGCCGCAGGAACCGTCCGTCTTCCGCAAGCTCACCGTCGCCGACAACCTGCGGCTGGTGCTGGAACTGCGTCCGGACCTCGACCGCGCCGGGCGCGAACGCGAACTCGCGGGCCTGATGGACGAACTGCAGATCGCGCATGTCGCCGAGCAGGCCGGCGCCAGCCTCTCCGGCGGCGAACGGCGCCGGACCGAGATCGCGCGCGCGCTCGCCGCCAAACCCCAGCTCATGCTGCTGGACGAGCCATTCGCCGGCGTCGATCCGATCTCCGTCGGCGAGATCCAGCGCATCATCCAGCACCTCAAGAATCGCGGGATCGGCGTGCTGATCACCGACCACAATGTGCGCGAAACCCTCGGGATCTGCGATCGCGCCTACATCCTCAACGAGGGCGCGGTGCTGGCCCAGGGCACCCCGGCGGCGATCCTGGCCGATCCCGACGTGCGCCGCGTCTACCTCGGCGAATCCTTCCGCCTCTGAACCAAGCGCCGCCGTAGCGGCCTAGAATGGGCTCGAACCGCGTGTCCCGGGGAACACGGTCCGACCATTCGCGATGAAGGCACGCCTGCAAACCTCGCTCGGCCAGCAGCTGGTGCTCACGCCCCAGTTGCGCCAGAGCCTGCACCTCTTGCAACTGTCCGCGCACGAGCTCGAGGCCGAACTGGCCGAAGCGGTCGAATCCAACCCGCTGCTCGACTGGGTCGAACCCGCGCCGGTGGCGACCGAGTCCGCGCAGGCGGACGCCAGCGACGAGCCACCCCGCGAACCCGAACCCGCGCCGGAATGGGAGCGCGGCGAGGAGTGGTCGTCCCCGGCCACGCGCGGAGGCGACAACGACGCCGACCAGGACGCCGCCGAGCGCGTCGCCGCCAGCGAAACCCTGCACGACTACCTGCAGTGGCAATTGCAGCTGTCGCAGTTGTCGCCGCGCCAGCTGCGCATCGGCCTCGCCCTGGTCGACGCCATCGACGACGATGGCTACCTGCGGGAAACCCCCGAAGCGATCTCCACGGCGCTGGCCCCGGAGATCGTCGCCGGCAGCGACGAAGTCCTCGCCGTGCTGCGCCAGTTGCAACGCCTCGACCCGCCCGGCGTGGGCGCACGCGACCTGGGCGAATGCCTCTCGCTGCAGCTCGATGCCCTGCCCGCCTCGACCGCCGGCCGCGAACTCGCGTTGCGGATCGCCGCCAACGCGATCGAGCGCCTGCCGAGGATCGGTCGCGACGGGATCGCGCGCGAACTCGACGTGCCCGCGGCGGACGTCGACGAGGCATTGCACCTGCTGCGTTCGCTCGACCCGCGCCCGGGCGCGCGCCACGGGGACCTCGCCGTGGACACCTACGTCGTCCCGGACTGCGTCATCCGCCGACGCGGCGGCGTCTGGGAAGTGGCGCTGGCCAACCAGTCCTGGTCGCGCCTCGGCATCCACCAGGGCTACGAGCGCATGCTGCAGCATGCCGCCGGCGAGGATGCCAGCTACCTGCGCAGCCGCCTGCAGGAAGCGCGCTGGCTGCTCAAGAACCTGCAGGCCCGCGGGGAAACCCTGCTCAAGGTCGTGCGCTGCGTGGTGCGCCAGCAATCGGGCTTCCTCGAGTTCGGGCCGCAGGCGCTGCGCCCGCTGACCTTGCGCCTGGTCGCGGCCGAGATCGGCGTGCACGAATCCACGGTTTCGCGCGCGATCGCCCGCAAGTACGCGCACACGCCGCGCGGCACGTTGCCGCTGCGCGCGTTCTTCGCCTCGGGCGTCGAGGCCGATGATGGCGGCGAAGCCTCGAGCACGGCGATCCAGGCGATGATCCGGCAACTGGTCTCCGCCGAGGATCCGCGCAAGCCGCTGTCCGACGCCCGCCTGGCGGACATGCTCAAGGCCGGTGGCGTGCCGGTGGCCCGACGCACCGTGGCAAAAT
>Ga0209023_10008252_pt1 | contig 10493 bp, 9 predicted proteins | sample LakOneMetagenome_FD_187468 | JGI IMG/M metagenome (GOLD analysis project Ga0209023, IMG submission 187468) | Freshwater and sediment microbial communities from Lake Erie, Canada (SPAdes) (version 2) | ecosystem: Environmental > Aquatic > Freshwater > Lentic | place: Lake Erie, Canada | collected...
CCGCCGCATCACCCCCATCCCCAGCCCTTCCCCCATCAAGGGGGAAGGGAGACTATTTCATCGTGGCTTCAATAAAATGCGGCCCCGGCGTCGTCATCGCCCGCGCCATGGCCGCATCGAAGGCCTCGGCCGTCTCGACCCTTTCGGCGGGCATGCCCAGGCCGCCGGCCAGCGCCACCCAGTCGATACGCGGGTCGCCCAGGTCCAGCAGCCGCGAGGCCTTGGGGCCCGGCTCGCCGCCGCCGGTGCGGCCCATCTCGATGCCCAGGATGCGATAGGCGCCGTTGGCGAAGATCACCACGGTGACGTCCAGCTTCTCGCGGGCGATCGTCCACAGACCCTGCACCGTGTACATGCCCGCGCCGTCGCCATTGAGGCTCAGCACCTTGCGGTCGGGACAGGCCACGGCCGCGCCGATGGCGACCGGAATGCCCTGGCCGATCGCGCCGCCGGTCAGGCTCAGCCAGTCGTGGGCGCGGGCGTTCTTGGTCTGGGTGAAGATCGGCAGGCCGGCGGTCACCGCGTCGTCGGAAATGATCCCGCCGGCCGGCATGTGCCGGGCGATCGAGGCCCCCATGGCCCAGGCGTCGAACTTGGGCCCCGGAGCGGCCGGTTCGACATAGGCCTCGACCGTGCCCTCGGCGGGCGCGCCCAGCGCGTCGGCCAGGGCGTTCAGGGCGGCCGGCGCGTCGACCTCGCGGCCGCACAGGGTCTGAAGATCGCAGCCTTCCGGAACCAGCACGCTGGGCCGGTCGGGATAGGCGAAGAAGGCCACCGGCTGGCTGGTTCCGGCCAGGACGATCAGATCAACATCGGCCAGGTCCTTCAGGGCCTGCTCGCCGAAATACATCATCTTGTCGGGGCGGAAGCGCCCCTCGCCCCGCGACTGGCGGGCGGTGAAGGTGTCGGTCAGCACACGGACGCCCACGGCGGCCAGGCGGCCGGCGGCGGCGACGCCCGCCTCGCCGCAGGCGCTGGAGCCCAGCAGGATCGTCGGCTTGTCCGCCGCCCGGATCGCGGCGGCGACGGCGGCGACGGCCGAGGCGTCGGGCGCGGCCGGACGGGGGATCTCGATCACCGGCCCGGCGGCATTGGTCTCGTTCCAAGCGCTGTCGGCGGGCAGGATCAGGCAGGCGTTGCCGCCCGGCGCGCCGAAGCTGGCGGCCACGGCCTCGGCGGCCAATACCCCGACCTGATCGGCGCTCTCGGCCGACTTGACCCAGATCGAGTTGGGCGCGGCCAGGGCCGCGATGTCGGAATTGAGCGGCGCGTCATACTGACGGTGATCGGTGGCATGGTCGCCGATCACATTGACCACCGGCGTATAGGCCCGCCGCGCATTGTGCAGATTGGCCGCGCCATTGGCGTAGCCGGGACCCAGGTGCAGCAGGGTGCAGGCGGGCTTGCCGGTCATGCGACCATAGCCGTCGGCGGCGCCGGTCGCCACGCCCTCGAACAGGCACAGGATCGAGCGCATGCGCGGCTCGCGGTCCAGGGCCGCGACGAACTGCATCTCGCTGGTGCCGGGATTGGCGAAACAGGCGGTGACGCCGTTGTCGGCCAGGGTGGTGATCAGGGCGTCCGCGCCGTTCATGGTCTTCTCCGTACCAGTCTCGTCTCTCCATCCAACATTTCGGGCGGCGCGCCAACGGTGGTTGCGTTGTCTGTACAAGCTGAAGCAGTCTGGACCCGCCGAAGCCTCGCCAGAGAACGAGCCGGCGGGGGAGAAAGCCATGACGCAAACCAACACCCTGGCCCGATGGGTGCTGATCGCCTCGGTCATCGCCGGGGTCAGCTATGTCGCCGCCTGGGGCCTGGACCTGCCCAAGCCCGCCGAGCTGACCTGGAAGGGCCTGGGCGTCAGCCTGCTGGCCGTCTATGCGGCCCTGAAGGCGCGCGATCTCGACGGCTGGCTGCTGGTCGCGGTGATGGCTTTCGGCGCGCTGGGCGACGTGCTGCTGGGCGCGGCCGGACTGACGGTGGGCGCCATCGCCTTCCTGGCCGGACATCTGGTCGCCATCGGCCTCTATTGGCGCAACCGGCGCGAGACGCTGTCACGCAGCCAGCTGGCCCTGGCCATCGTCCTGGTCCCGGCCACCGTGACCATCGCCTTCCTGCTGCCGGCCGACCGCGCCGGCGCGCCGGGCGTGGCGTTCTACGCCCTGGGTCTGTCGCTGATGGCGGCTGCCGCCTGGACCAGCCGCTTTCACCGGTTCCGGGTCGGGATCGGCGCGGTGATGTTCGTGGTCTCCGACCTGCTGATCTTCGCGCGGTCAGGGCCGCTGCCGGACAATTTCCTGACCGGGCTGGGCGTGTGGGGGCTGTACTATTTCGGGCAGCTGCTGATCTGCGTGGGGGTGACCGAAATTCTGTCATCCCGGACAAGCGCGTAGCGCGCTGATCCGGGACCGATCCGAAACGCGGCGATCAGGCGTCGGTCCCGGGTCTGCCCCCGGCTCAAGGCCGGGGTACGCCCGGGATGACAGTTCAACGGAACACCATCACCCCGTCATCCGGCGCCTCGGCGAACAACCGGTCCAGCTCGGCGGGACGGCGGTCACGGGCCAAGGCCTGGTTGATATAGCCCTTGTCGGTCAGCTCGCCCGAGGCGGCGTCCGGCGCGCCGTCCAGGATCAGGGCGCGGGCCACCTTGCCGCCGCCCTTGGCCGTGGCGTTCAGCCGCTCCAGCCCCTCGCGCACCACCGCGCACACGGCGGCCGCATCGCCCAGCCGCGCGGCGGCGGTGGGATCGACGAACAGCATCAGCCCCACCCCGTCGCAACCCTCGCCGCAGACCAGGGCGTCGGAGACCACCCCGCCGATGGCCGAGACCGCCGCGACCCGCAGGGCGCCGGCCGCCACGAACGTGCCGCTAGCCAGCTTGAAGTTCTCGACCAGCCGCCCGTCAAAGACGAGACCCGCCGCCGGGTCTTCCGGATCGGCCAGCCGCGCCGCGTCGCCTAGGCGGTAGAAGCCGTCTTCGTCGAAGGCGTCGCGGGTGGCGTCGGGCTGATCCAGATAGCCGGGCGAGACCTGGGGGCCCTTGACCCGGATCTCGAACTTGTCGCCCGCCGGGACAAGCTTCACGGCCGTACCCGGCGTGGGCAGGCCGACCATGCCCGAGCGGGCGTTCAGCCAGTGGATGTTGCAGGCCGTGGGGCCGGTCTCGGTCGCGCCATAACCCGCCGCGAAGGTCACCCGCTCGCCGATGGCGCGCACCGCCACGGCCTGGATGCGGTCGAGGATCGACTGGGCCATCGAGGCCCCGCCATATTGCAGCACCCGAACCTTTTCGAAGAACTTCGCGGCCAGGGCCGCGTCGCGCTCCAGTTCGCCCACCAGCAAGCCCCAGCCCGCCGGGACCATGTTGTGATAGGTCGGCGAGACCTCGCGCAGATTGCGGATCGTCTCGGCGAAGCGCGCGGGCGTGGGTTGGCCGGCGTCGATGTACAGCGTCCCGCCCCGGTGCAGCACCATGTGCAGGATGGCGTTGGCCCCCAGGCTGTGGCTCCACGGCGCGGAATTGACCAGCACCGGCGGCTCGGGATCGGCGTAGCAGGCTTCGATCTGGGCGGCGTTCAGCGCGATATTGGCGTGGGTGCAGACCACGGCTTTCGGCTTGCCGGTCGAGCCCGAGGTCAGCAGTAGCTTGGCCACGTCGGACGGCTGGCAGAGCGGCGCCACGGGCGGGGCGTCCAGCAGATCGGCGAACGGAATGTGGTGGGCAGCCGGATTGAGACTGGCGATCACCGGCAGCCCGGCCAGGAACGGCGCTTCCAGCGCCCCCGCGAAGGCGGTGGCGTCGTCGGCATAGACCGCCGCCGGCTTCAGCCGCTCGACCGCGAAGGCCAGCCGCGACAGGTCCGCGCCCGCCAGACCGTACTGCGGCGACACCGGCGAGATCGGCGCGCCCAGGCTCATGGCGGCATAGCCGATCAGGGCGTGGTCGATGGTGTTGCGGGCCAGGATCAGCAGCGGCTTGTCCGGACCCAGGCCCAGCGCCTTCAGTCCGCCGGCCAGGGCCTCGATCTTCGTCCTGGCCTCGGCATAGGTCACCGTCCGCCAGCCCTCGCCAGCCCGCTCCGCCAGCCAGACCCGGTCGGGCGCCTCGGCCGACCAGCGGGCGAGGGGGGCGGTCACGGTCTGGACAGCCTCGGAATAGGGCATGGGATTGCGCAGGATCAGCGCGTCGCCGCGCTGTTCGAACTCAAGGGCGCGCGGCGCATAGCGGGCGTCGCGAAAGGGGGCCGTAGCGGGAGATGATCCGTCCATGGGCGCTGTTATCCCGCGCCTCATACGGTTGTTCAATCCGTTGCGAGCGCGGCGCGGCGACGCTGCAGCCAAAGCCGCTCGGCGGGACCCGGATCCAGGGCCAAGGCGCTGTCATAGGCCTCGCGCGCCTCGCCCGCCCGCCCCAGCCGGGCCAGCAGGTCGGCGCGGACGGCATGGAAGGGCCCAAACGCCGTCAGCCCGGCCGGATCCAGCCCCTCGACCTGGGCCAGGGCCGCCGCAGGACCGGCCACCTCGGCCAAGGCGACGGCCCGGTTCAGCCGCACCACCGCATCGTCGCGCCAGACCAGCAGGGCGTCATAGAGGCGCAGCACGGCGGCCCAGCGCGGCGGCTCGGCCAGGCTCTTGCGGCCGCACCAGACGGCATGGATCGCCGCCTGAAGCTGGCGGGGGCCGGGACGGTCCAGATCAGCAGCGCGGCGCAGCAGGCGCTCGGCCTCGGCGATCAGCGGCCTGCGCCACAGGGTCGGGTCCTGCTCCGACAGGGGCGCCATGGCCCCGGTCTCGTCCAGACGGGCCGGACGCCGCGCCTCTGCGTAGCGGACGAGGGCCGCCAGCCCCAGGCATTCAGGCTCATCCGGCAAGAGCTCGACCAGCACCGCCGTCAGGTCCAGCATCTCGCGGGCGTAGCCGGCGTGAGGCCCCGCCCCGGCCGCGTCCCCGTGAGCTCGCGCATAGGCCACTTCCAAAGTCGAGAGCACGGCCGACAGCCTTTCGGGCCAGGCTTCCGGACCGGGCACCTCGAAGGCGACGCCGGCCTGGGCGATCTTCTTCTTGGCGCGGGTCAGGCGCTGGAACAGGGCCGGCTCCGACACCAGGAAGGCCCGGGCGATCTCCTGCACGCTCAACCCGCAGACCAGCCGCAGGGTCAGGGCGGCGCGGGCTTCGGGCGCCACGGCCGGATGGCAGCAGACGAAGATCAGCTTCAGCCGCTCGTCGGGGATCAGGGCGTCGTCCGACACCAGCATATCTTCGGCCGAGCGCTGGGGCGCGGGCGGGTCAGGCGCCAGCCTCTCGCGAACCGTTCGCCTACGGATCATGTCCAAGGCGTGACGCCGGGCGGTGGCGTAGAGCCAGGCGGCCGGATCGCGCGGCTCGGCCTGCGCCCACGCCGTGACGGCCCGGGCGCAGGCCTCGGCGAAGGCCTCCTCGGCCAGGTCCAGATCGCGGAAACCGGCGGCCAGATAGGCGATGATCCGCCCGCCGCTCTCGCGCGCGACCTGTTCGAGGCGCCCCGGTCCGGACATGCCGTCTAGCAGTTCGGTCCGGTCGGCCGGACCTCGACCTTGCCGCCGGGCGACAGCGGGATCTTGCGGGCCCAGGCGACGGCCGCCTCGCGGTCGGCCACATCGACCATGTAGTAGCCGCCCAGCTGCTCATGGGTCTCGGCGAACGGGCCGTCATGCACCACGCCGTCCTTGGCCACGGTCGCGGCGGTGAAGGTCGGGGCCAGTTCCGAGCCGCTCCAGTCGATGCCCGAGGCGATCAGCTCTTCGGTGAAGGCGTGGTGTCCGGCAATGATGTCCGCGAGCAGCTTTTCGCCTGCCTCGCCGGCGTAGTGGGTCTCGTTCTCATAGATCAGCAGCATGTACTTCATGACGGTCTCCCAGCAGACGAGCGCACGCCGCGCCGCCTTCAGGGCACAGACGCGCGAGGTCAGCGGGATTCGACAGGGCGGCGGCAGAAATGTCGAGAGGGCGCCGGAAAGCCCTCCCCCTGAAGGGGAGGACTATCCGACAAGGCTTGGCCGCAAGAAAATCTGTCATCCCGGACAAGCGAAGCGCAGATCCGGGACCGCCGGAAGCTCAGAGTTCAGGCGTCGGTCCCGGATCTTCGCGCTGCGCGCTCGTCCGGGATGACAACCTTTTCGACCATAGCCCTGCTCGCGAGGGCAGGCCTCAGAGTCACCCCGCCAACGTCTCCAGGAACCGCACCGGCTCCCCTCGTCCCTCGGCGACGATCTCATCGTCCCGCATCACCACGATCCCGCGCACGATGGTCGCCATCGGCCAGGCCTTGGCTTCGAAGCCGTCGAAAGGGGTCCAGCCCGAGCGTGTGGCCATCCAGTCATGGGTGATGACGCGCTTGGCCTTCATGTCGACGATGGTGAAGTCGGCGTCGAAGCCTTCGGCGATGCGGCCCTTGTCGGCCAGGCCGAACACACGGTTGACGCCGTGGCTGGTCAGATCGACGAAGCGCTCCAGGCTCAGGCGCCCGTCGACCACATGGGTCAGCATGATCGGCACGAGGGTCTGCACGCCGGGCATGCCCGACGGCGAGGCCGGATAGGGCCGCGCCTTTTCCTCGCGGGTGTGAGGCGCGTGGTCCGAGCCCAGCACATCGGCGATGCCGGTCTCGATGCCGCGCCAGACGCCCGCGACGTGATCGGCCGAGCGGATCGGCGGGTTCATCTGGGCAAAGCCCTTCAGCCGCTCATAGGCCTCGGGCGCCACCAGGGTCAGATGCTGGGGCGTGACCTCGACGGAGGCGACGTCCTTGTTCTGGGCCAGGAAGTCGATCTCTTCCTTGGTGGTCACGTGCAGCACGTGGATGCGCTTGCCCAGCGACTTGGCGATGCGCACCAGGCGGTGGGTCGACTGCAGGGCGGCCTGGGCGTCGCGCACCTCCGGGTGGCTGGTCCAGTCGCCGGGGCGGGCCAGGTGGCGGCGGTCGGCCAGGCGGTATTCGTCCTCGGAGTGGAAGGCGGCGCGGCGGTTCACATGCCGCAGCACGTTCTCGACGCCCTCGTCGTCCTGCACCAGCAGGCTGCCGGTCGAAGCGCCCATAAAGACCTTGATGCCGCAGCAGCCCGGCAGGCGTTCCAGCTCGCCCAGGAAGGTCGCGTTCTCGTGGGTGCCGCCCACATAGAAGGCGTGGTCGGTGTGCATGCGGTTCTTGGCGCGGGCCAGCTTGTCGGCCAGGGCGTCGGGATCGGTGGTGGTCGGCTCGGTGTTGGGCATCTCGAACACGGCGACCACGCCGCCCAGGGCCGCGCCGCGCGAGCCGCTTTCGAGGTCTTCCTTCCACTCCAGCCCCGGCTCGCGGAAGTGGACCTGGCTGTCGATGACGCCCGGCAGGACGGTCAGGCCGGTGGCGTCGAAGATTTCGCCGGCGCTGGCCTGCGACAGGTCACCGATGGCGACGATCTTGCCGTCGCGGACGCCGATGTCGGTGAAGCCCCGCCCCGCGTGATTGACCACCTCGCCGCCACGAACGATCAGGTCGAAGGTCTGGGTCATGGCAGGGCTCCTGTCGTCCCCGCCGCGCAGGGATTCGGATCGATCTAGGTATGAGAGCCCTCTGGCGCAACTCTCTTGAGCGTTTGCCGCGTCAAGCCGAGACCCCGCCCGGGCGGACCTCAGGGCTCAGAGGTTGGAGGAGCGGTGTCCCCGGTCTCGGCGTCACCGCGCGGCTCGGGCATGATGATGACCGGCTCGAGGCGTTCCGGCTCGGCCTGCGCCTCCAGCGCGACATCCGGCGTCACAGGCGCGACCTCGACAGGCGCCTCCCGCGCCGCCTTCGCCTCCAGCAACAGGCTCTTGGCCGCCTTGACCACCTTGGCCACCGGCAGGTCGCTCATGTGGCGGATGGCTTGGGAGAGGTCCGGATCCACGGCCAGGAACTGCTCGAACTCGCGCGGCCCCCGCACGGCGCGGGTCAGCGGGCCCCAGGGGGCGTAGCGGCGCTCGTCCGAGGGGCCAAACAGGCCGATGGTCGGGGCGCCCGCGGCGGCGGCGATGTGCATCAGGCCGCTGTCATTGCCGATGAACAGGTCGGCGCGTTTCAGGCAGGCATAGGCGGTCAGCAGATCGACCTTGCCGGTCAGGTCCACGCAACGGCCCCGGGCCGAGGCCATGCGCAGCTCCTCGACCATGCGGGTGTCCTCGGGGCCGCCCAGGATCAGCAGGCGACCGCCGGCCATCGGGCCGTCGGGACCCAGCAGCTGGCCCGCCGTCTGGGCGAAGCGCTCGATCGGCCAGACCTTGCCCACCCAGTTGGCGGCGGGACCCATGGCCAGCAGCGGTCCGGCGACCTCGCCCGGCTTGGTCGCCAGCATCTGGTCGGCCAGGGCCTGGACCTCGGGGGTGATGTAGAGATGCGGCGAGGGCGGCGCGCCTTCCAGCTTCAGCACCCGGGCCGCGTCGATCACCTTGTGAACGACCTCGCCGGGGACCTTCTTCCAGATCGCCCGCTTGTCGCGGCGCAGGAAGAGGGCCGTGCCGCTGCCGCGCAGGTCGACGATCAGGCTCCACTTCTTGTGACGCACCTGGTTCCACAGCTTGAACCAGTGGCCCTTGCCCTTGCCCTTTTCCATGACGATCACCCGGTCCAGACCCGGCACATGGGCGAACAGCGGCGCGGCCAGAGGGCCGGCGACGATGGTGAAGCGGGCGTTGGGAATTTCGTCCGCCAGCATGCGGATCAGGCCGGACGACAGCACGGCGTCGCCGATCCGCGTGGCGGTGATGAAAAGAATCGGGAAGGCCCGCTGTGTCATCGGCGCATGTATAGGGCCAACGGCCGGACGGCGCATCCCGCTATAACGGCTCAGCTTTCCAAATGAGTCAGGGGTGGCGCCGGCGTCGCAGCGGCGCCACATCTGGGCCATGACCCAGCCCAGCCTCGCCCCCCTGACCTCCCGCGCCGTGATCGCCGTCAGCGGCCCCGACTGGCGATCCTTCCTGCAGGGCCTGATCACCCAGGATGTCGAGACCCTGGCGGTCGGCGAACTGCGGCTGGGCGCCATCCTCACCCCGCAGGGCCGGCTGCTGTACGACCTGTTCATCGCCGGAACGGAAGGCGGCGCCCTGCTGGACGTGGCGGCCCAGCACCGCGACGCCATCATCCAGCGCCTGACGATGTATCGCCTGCGGGCCAAGGTGGAGATCACGGCCAGCGACCTGAGCGTCATCGCCGTCTTCCCGGCCGACGAGTCCCTGAAGGCCGATGAGGGCTTCTATCGCGACCCGCGCCTGCCCGCGCTCGGCGCCCGCGCCTATGGCCTCGCCGTCGCGCCGAACACGGACGAAGACGCCTGGGACGTCCACCGCCTGGCCCTGGGCGTTCCCGGCCCCGCCGACTGGCTCAGCGACAAGACCTATCCCATCGAGGCCAATTTCGACCTGCTGAACGGCATCGACTTCAAGAAGGGCTGTTTCGTCGGCCAGGAAACCACCAGCCGCATGAAGCGGCGCGGCACGATCAAGACCCGCATGGCCCCGATCACCTTCGATGGCCCGCCGCCCGCTTTCGGCGCCGAGATCCTGGCGGGCGAGCTTCGCGCCGGCGAGGTGCTGTCAGGCCGCGACGGCCGCGCCATGGCCGCCCTGCGGCTGGACCGGATCGAGGCGGGCGGGCTGACGGTGGAGGGCCGCCCCGTCAGCCTCGACTGGCCGGACTGGATGCCCGCCGCCTGATCCTGTTCACGAAAAGTTCTGGAAATCGCAGGCGAGATCAGCCAAGCTCAACCACATGACCGAGCTGATACGTTGCACCACCTGGAAGGGCATGGCGGGCGACCCCGTCTATGAGGCCTATCACGACACCGAATGGGGCGTGCCCGAGTACGACTCCCGCGCCCTGTGGGAAAAACTGGTGCTGGACGGCTTCCAGGCCGGGCTTTCGTGGATCACCATCCTGCGCAAGCGCGACGCCTTCCGCGCCGCCTTCGCCGACTTCGACCCCGAGATCGTCGCGCGCTTCGGCGAGGCCGACCGCGCCCGCCTGATGAGCGACGCCGGCATCATCCGCTCCAACGCCAAGATCGACGCGGCCATCGCCGGGGCGCGCATCTATCTCGACATGCGCGAGCGCGGCGAGGATCTCAGCGACATGCTCTGGGGCATGGTCGGCGGCGCCCCGGTGCAGGGCGTCTGGACGGCGGAAACCGGCGTCCCGGCCCGCACACCGCTGGGCGATGAGATGGCCAAGGCGCTGAAGGCCAAGGGCTTCAAGTTCTGTGGTCCGGTGATCGTCTATGCGTTCATGCAGGCGACGGGGCTGGTCAATGATCACCTGACGACGTGTTTCCGGCATGAGGAATGCCGGGCGATGGGGCGGTAGTCCCAAGCGCGCGAGTGAGCGCCCTCTCCCATAGGGAGAGGGTTGGGGTGAGGGGTTACGGCGTTCGACGGCGTGCCGGCACGCCGTCAAGCCTCGTAACCCCTCACCCTCCCACCGCTTCGCGGCGGGCCCCTCCCTCT
>Ga0209023_10008253_pt1 | contig 10491 bp, 8 predicted proteins | sample LakOneMetagenome_FD_187468 | JGI IMG/M metagenome (GOLD analysis project Ga0209023, IMG submission 187468) | Freshwater and sediment microbial communities from Lake Erie, Canada (SPAdes) (version 2) | ecosystem: Environmental > Aquatic > Freshwater > Lentic | place: Lake Erie, Canada | collected...
CGGCGAGGGCATCCGCCAGCTCCGCGTGATCCTCGAACCCCTCGGTGCCACCGTCGTCGCCGTGTCGCTCACGAAGGTCCTCCACCTGAAGTCCGCGGTGATGGCGCTGCCCGACGGCACGATCGTCGGCTACCCCTCGGTGGTGGACGACCCGGGGGTCTTCGACCGGTTCCTGCCCGTGCCCGAGGAGTCCGGGGCCCACGTCGTGCTTCTTGGCGGGCCGAAGCTCCTCATGGCGGCCAGCTGTCCGCGCACCCACGAGCTCTACGCCGATCTCGGTTACGAACCGGTCATCGTCGACATCAGCGAGTTCCAGAAGCTCGAAGGCTGTGTCACCTGCCTCTCGGTTCGCGTTCGCCATCTCATCGTGTGAGCCCCGTGCGGCCATGATCCTTCGACGGTCCCGGTGGACTACGGTCACGGCAGAAGTGCTGGCGGCGTTTCGCCGCCACGACGCAGACGGTGTTGCTCCGGCCCCCGGTGACCCCGCCTTCCCTAGCGGAAGCGAGGTACCGACATGGCCCCCGCCCTGTCACCCCACCCGAACCGGCGGCATCTGTCGCCGACCCGGGCCCGAGGCCGCGCTCCTCATACCTCGCCGAGCCAAGCGGGCCGGTTCGTCGATCGCGCGGGCCGCATCGACATCGACGCCATCATGGCGGCGTTCGATCGCCACGCGGCCGGCCTCTTTCAGGGTGCCTGTCTCGTGGCGGGCCCGGTGGTCGCGGCCGATGTGGTCGAGGCCCTCATGATCGACATCGGCCGGCGACCCGAGCGGTATGACCTCGACGACCGTGCGCTGTCGGACCTGCTCGAAACGGAAGCGCGCCGCGCGGCGCTGGACGCGCGGATCGAGATCGATCGCGCCGGTTTCGGTCACCGGTTCGGTCCGGCGGCGGCCCGGAGGCTGGCGTCCCTTCCCGACCCCGAGCGCGACCTGATCGCGCTGTGCGCCGCCGGCCGCTACACGAGCCGGTCACTGGCCGCCCTGCTCGGCGAGTCTCCGGCGGTCCTCGCCGCTCGCCTTCGCGCCGGTCTCGTGCAACTGCGAGCAGGCGCCACCGCGGGCGACCACAACTTGACCGCGGGACCAGTCGTTGACGCACCCCCGACCGGCGGCGAGATCACTCGATGGCGCTCGTAGACGTCAACGAGAAGCACGCGAGTCCGGCCGAGCAAGCACGTCAGGACGGTGGTGGAGACGTCGCGGTCCTGACCGAGGGTCTGGGTCGGGCGTTCGGCGAGGTGCAGGCGGTCACCGGCGTCGATCTGCGCATCGAGCATGGCTCCGTGGTCGGTCTCCTCGGCCCCAATGGATCCGGCAAGACCACCCTCATCCGCATGCTCTCGACCCTGCTCCGCCCCACCAGCGGCCGGGCCTGGGTCGCGGGCTTCGATGTGCGCACCGAGCCCGCCGCCGTGCGGGCGCAGATCGGGCTCACCGGTCAGTACGCCGCGGTTGATGAGTTCCTGACCGGACGCGAGAACATCCGCATGATGGGTCGCCTGGTCGGCATGTCGGCCCGTGACGCCCGGGCGCGAGCCGACGAGCTCCTCGCCGCGTTCGCGCTCACCGACGCAGCTGACCGGGCGCTGTCGACCTACTCGGGCGGGATGCGCCGCCGCCTCGACCTCGCTCTCAGCCTCACGGGCCGTCCCGGCATCGTGTTCCTCGACGAGCCCACCACCGGGCTGGACCCGCGCAGCCGGTTCGCGATGTGGCAGGTCGTCGAGCAGCTCGCCGCGGACGGCACCACCGTGCTGCTGTGCACCCAATACCTGGAAGAGGCTGACCAGCTCGCCGAACGGGTCGTCATCCTCGATCACGGCCGCGTCGTCGCCGAAGGACCACCTGCGCAGCTCCGCACTCAGGTCGGCGGCGACATCATCGAGGTCACGCTGGCGGATCCGACCGACCGAGCCACCGCAGTCGACGCGCTCGCGACCGTCGCTACGACGACGATCGACGTCGCGTCAGACGGGCGCACGTTGCGTCTCCCGGTGCGCAGTTCCCAAGATGTCGCGGCCGTGGTCCGCCTGCTCGACGCGGCAGTCGTGCCGTTCGGTGCGCTCACCTTGCACGAACCGACCCTCGACGACGTCTTCCTCGCCCTCACCGGGCGACCCGATACCCAACCAGCCGAGGCGATCGAATGACCACCACCCAAAGCCCACCGAAGGCCGCGGGCTCACAGCAGGACCAGCTCCGCCCGTCGAGGATCACCGAGGTGGCGCAACTGACGGGCCGCAACCTGCGCAAGATCATGCGTGAGCCCACGCTCGTGTTCTTCTCCCTCGCCATGCCGATCATCATGCTGTCGCTGTTCAGTCAGGTCTTCGAGTCGATCGCCCAGACCCCGGCGTTCCCCAAGGGCGTCTCATACATCGATTACTTGCTGCCGGCGGTGCTGTGCACGACGGTGATCCAGAGCGCCACGAGCTCGGCCACCGCGATCGCCACCGATCTCGAGACCGGCATGGTCGACCGGTTCCGCTCGATGCCCATCCACGCGTGGACCGTCCTGCTCGCCCGCAACACGTGCGACGTCCTGCGCGGGATGGTCCAGGGCCTCATCATGCTCGCGCTCGGCCTCGCCGTGTTCGGCTTCCGGTTCCATGGGACGTTCATGGAATCGGTCGCCGTGCTCCTCGTCGTCCTGCCCCTGAGCTTCGCCATGAACTGGCTCTTCATCTGGATCGGCGTCGCCGTCAAGAAGCCTGAAGTCACCCAGATCGCGGGGATGCTCGTCATCTTCCCGCTGATGTTCGCGTCCAGCGCGTACGTTCCGGTGGCGTCGCTGCCGGGATGGTTGCAGGCCGTTGCCAAGGTGAACCCGCTGTCCTACGCCGTCGACGGCGCCCGGGGCTACGCCCTCGGTCACCCGGACCCCTCCGCGGTCCTCACGTCGATCGTCATCGCGGCCGTCCTCGCCGCGGTGTCCGTCGTCGGCGCCACCGCGACCTACCGGCGCATTGACCACTGACGCGGCGTTCGATCACTCGCCCTCGGAGCCAGAACCGCAGCCGGCTGACGGGACCGACGACCGCTGGCGGTATGCTCCCAGCGTGGCCGTGTCGCCACGCAGTATCAGACCCGAACGAACGGTGTTGCTCCGGCCCCCGGTGACCCGCATCCATGTGGAAGCGAGCCATCCATGCTGTCCGCCTTCGGGCCTGATCGAGCGGCGCTGCCGTCCGCCGGCCCCACCAGCCGCGAGTGGTGCGCGGACCCCGCGTCACTTGACTGCATCATGATCTACGGCAGGGGCGACTTCGGGACGCTCGCCCACGCCTTCCGCGATGTGCAGGCCGTGGAGTCGGTCACCGCCGAGACCGACCAGATCTGGCTGCTGGCGCCGCCCGGCCGCAACATCCTGCCGCGGCTCATCGAGCTCGCCGAAGCGTGCGACATCGACGTGACCGTCGCCCTCGTACTGCGTGACCACGCCGCGCCGCAGACGTCCCGACCAGTCAACTCGTCGGCTCCGCTGCCTCTTGGTCAGGACCGGCGGTGAAGGTCGGCTTGATCGCTCCGCCCTGGGTGTCGGTACCACCGCGGGAGTACGGCGGCACGGAGTTGGTGGTGGACGTGTTGGCTCGTGGCCTGGTGGCCGCCGGTCACGACGTCGAGCTCTTCGCGTCGGGCGATTCCACCTGCCCGGTGCCGAGCCGCTCGCTGTTCGCCACGGCGTTGGGGACATCCGCGACGTCGATGGAGGCGGAGGCCGGCCACGTCGTGGAGGGATACGCGCGGCTGGCCGACTGCGACGTGATCCACGATCACACGTTTCTCGGCGCGCTCTACGGGCGCCCGGCACCCGGCCAGCCCGTCGTCGTCACCAGCCACGGGCCCTTCCACGACGAGCTCGGACAGCTCTACGACGCGATCGCCCACCGCGCGTCGATCGTCGCGATCTCGCACCACCAGCGGTCCACCGCCCCGCATCTGCACGTCGAGGCCGTCATCCACCACGGCATCGACATCGACCGGTTCTCCGCTGGGACCGGCGATGGCGGGTACGCCCTCTTCCTGGGCAGGATGTCACCCGACAAGGGTGTCGATCGCGCCATCCACGCCGCGCGAGCAGCCGGCCTACCGCTGGTGATCGCCGCCAAGATGTGGCAGCCGGACGAGGTCGCCTACTTCCACGATGTCGTGGAACCACTCCTCGGCGAGGATGCCACGTTCGTCGGCCAAGTCGGCGGCGCAGCCAAGGTCGCGTTGCTCGGCGGGGCGCGATGCCTCGTGAACCCCATTCGCTGGCCCGAACCGTTCGGTCTCGTCATGGTGGAGGCGCTGGCCTGCGGGACCCCGGTCGTGGCGTTCCGAGAAGGGGCCGCCCCGGAGATCGTCGACCATGGGGCCACCGGCTTCATCGTCGACCACGACGACGAAATGGTCGCCGCGCTGCGAGACGTCCACCAGATCTCGCGGTTGTCGTGCCGTGCCGCGGCCCACCGGGGGTTCTCCGCCGAGCGGATGGTGGCAAACCACCTCGAGCTCTACGATCGCGTCGTCAACGGGATCAGCCTCGCGGCCGCGGCCGCGGCCGCGGCCGACGACCGGCACCGCGGGCCGGTACGGCTGGTTCCGGCGCTCCCGACGAACACGCTCCGCCCACCCCTCGAGCTCGTCTGACCGGCCAGCCTCGTCGGGGTCGAACCGCGCAAGCTTCAGAGGTGCGTCAAGGAGTCTCGGGCGCTCGCATGGATCACGACATCCGCCGACAGCTCGACGATCTTGCATCCGTGGTCGCCAGCCACCACCGAGACGAGGCCGCCATCAAGTCGGATCCGGTCCATCTCGATGTGGTCGACCCAGCCGGGAAGATCCGGCGCGACCCACAGCTGCCGGTGCGGGATGCACGGGTCGAAGCGCAGCAGCGAACGCAGGAAGAGCAGCGGCGTCGCGGCCGCCCACGCCTGCGGCATGCACGACGTCGGATACACCGCCGGCACCGCGAGCTCTGATCGATCGATCCCCGACAGCAGCTCCGGCATGCGCCCCCCGAAGTGGTCGGCCACATCGAGCATCCCATCCATCACCCGCTGGGCCTCAGCGACGTACCCGTACCGGGTGAGCCCCGCGACCGCGATGGCGTTGTCGTGAGGCCACACCGACCCGAGGTGGTAGCTGACGGGGTTGTAGGCGGCCATCGAGGACGCCATGGTGCGGATCCCCCACCCGGAGAACATCTCCGCCGACAGCAGATGCCCGGCGACCGCGCCGGCGAGGTCCTCGTCGACGATCCCGGACCACAGCGCGTGACCCATGTTCGACGCGAGCGCGTCAACCGGTTGCTTGTCGCCGTCGAGGGCCAGGGCGAACCAGCCGCGCTCGGGCAACCAGAACTTGCGGCGGAACTCCCGCTTGAGGTGCGCGGCGCGCTCCCGCCAGTCCCGCATGGCCGCGAGGTCGCCTTCCTCCTCGGCGAAGTGGGCGCGGGCCAGATAGGCCGCGTACGTGTACCCCTGCACCTCGCACAGCGCGATGGGCCCTTCGGCGAGACGGCCATCGGCGAAGCGGATGGCGTCCCACGAGTCCTTCCAACCCTGGTTGACCAAGCCATGCTCGTCACTGCGCTGGTACTCGACGAACCCGTCGCCGTCGCGATCGCCATGGTCGGTGATCCACGCCAAGGCCCGGTCGGCGGCGGGGAGCAGCTCGTCGGCCTGCTCGTCATCGAGTCCCCAGCGGCGCAACTCGCCGAGCAGCACCACGAACAACGGCGTGGCATCGGCCGTGCCGTAGTAGATCGTCCCATCCGCAAGCTTCCACGACGGCCGATCGTGGAACCGGACCTCGTGCAAGATGCGACCCGGTTGCTCCTCGGTCAGCGGGTTGTGGACTGTCCCCTGCAGCCGGGCGAGAGTGCGCAGCACCCCGAGCGCGATCGAGGGATCCACCATCAACGACATGTAGGCCGTGAACAGGGCATCGCGCCCGAACAGCGTCATGTACCACGGTGCTCCGGCGGCCACGATCACATCGTCGGGGAAGTCGGGATCGACGAGGCGGAGCGACCCGAGATCGTCGGCAGTGCGCTCCAACGCACAACTGAGGCGCGCATCTGCGGTTTCGATGCTTGGCACCTGGGCCCGCCAGCCCGTGAGGACCGCGGCCGGCGGTTCGTCGAGGCTGGCGTCGCAGTGGAAGCGAGGCACGATGTCTTCGGCGTCGACGCCCCCGGTGACCTCGACGCACAGCTCGACGCAACCGCCAGCTACCAGGTCGACTCGCCAGGTCACCCGATCGTCGATGACGGTCGTCGGCGCCGGGTAACAGCGAATCGCCATGCGCCGGGACACCCCGTTGCGGGTGCCGGAGAACGAGAGTCCGTTCGCCTCGACGACCACCCGTTGGGCTCGTTGGCGGAGCGCTCGTTGCTCCTTCACCTCGAACAGGTCGGCGAAGTCGGCGGCGACGACAAGTTGGACGTCGATCGACGATCGCTCGGGCCCGTAGTTGCGGATCTCGATCCTCTCCACCAGGCCCCGGCCCACTGCGCGCCGACGGAAGACGATGATCGCGGGGTCCAACGACTCGCCGCCCGTAGGGCGCACGACGAAGGTGCCGACGTGCGACTCCTCGCCCGCTTCGGCCAGGCTCTCCGTCGGGTGGCCATCGACGATCAGCTCGAGCTGGGACAGGAACCGGGTGTCGAGGAAGAACAAACCTTGCGCCGAACCGGGGAGCACGTCACCGTTGACGGCCGACAAGCAGAACGACGTCTCTCCGACGAGCGTCACGGTCGGCCCTGCGTCCGACGCAACGGCCCCCTGGTAGGTCCACGGCTCGGTCACGATTCGATCCGCACGCGACCAGTGAGCGTTGCCTGAACGGACATGTCGGCGAGAACGATTTGCACCCAGACCCCCTATGAGCTGGCGTCGATCCTTCGACGCGCTGCCAGGGTCCGGAGCACCGCTCCCGCGACCAAGCGGGTCGCCGGTCCAACACGTACGGGCTCTCTTCGTGTCAGTGGCCACCCTACCCCGCCGCCCGACAACCCCGTCAGTGTTCGTCCTGGGGCAGCGCCGGCGTCCGACGATCCGCAACACCGATACATCGGAGAACTCGGCGAGACGAGGCGCATTCTCAGGCGGCGGCGGTATGGTCACCGCAGACGCGACAAGACCCCGTACGCGTCGGACCGGGATATCCCTTCGGTCGCGGGAGCGGTGCTCCGGACCTCGGCAGCGCGTCGATTCGACGATGCCCGAGGACTGTCATGAAAGACCGCTGCCATCTCCTCACGCGACGAGTGATGAAGTTCGCCGCAGAGACGATCTGAACCGCACACGACGGCAGACCACTCGGACCTGTGTCGGACCGAGCGAAGCCCGCACGCGTCGACACCACCGCACCTCCACAGGTGGCGCGGCCGACCCGTGACCGAACGTTTGTCAACCGAGGAGAATCACATGACCGTCACGCACATCGAAACCATTCCCGGGTACCTGGCCGGGTCCTGGACCATCGATCCCATCCACAGCGAGGTCGGCTTCTTCGCTCGACACATGATGGTCAGCAAGGTGCGCGGCAAGTTCACGACGTTCGCAGGAACGATCGTCACCGGCCCGGACGTCACCGACTCGAGCGTCACCGCCACGGTCGACCTCTCCTCGATCGACACCGGCAACGAAGATCGAGACAACCACATCCGCTCCGCCGACTTCTTCGACGTCGCGACCGCCAACACAATGACGTTCGCATCGACCTCGATCGTGGCCGACGGCGACGGCTACCGGCTCGCCGGCGACCTCACCCTCAAGGGCGTCACCAAACCCGTCACCTTCCAACTCGAAGTCGGTGGCTTCGGCCCGGATGCGTTCGGTGGCACCCGCTGTGGGTTCACCGCCACTACCACGATCAGCCGCAGCGACTACGGCGTCGATTTCAACGCGGCACTCGAAACCGGTGGCGTGGTCGTCGGCGACAAGATCACCGTGCAACTCGAGATCGAAGCCGTCCTCGACGCCGCGAGCTGACCCAGCCCCACCGAATCCATCAAGCAACGTCGTCCCCTCAGAAGGCGACACCGACACAGAACCTTGCAGCAGCCAACGCCAGGAGCCCGGACATGAAGATCGGCATCATCGGAGCAGGCAACATCGGGGGGAACCTCGCGCGCAGACTGACCGCGCTCGGTCACGACGTGTCGGTGGCCAACTCGAGGAGTCCCGACACGTTGACCGATCTGGCTGCCGAAACAGGGGCGACAGCCGTGCTCGCTCGGGAGGCGGCCGACGGAGCCGACATCGTCGTGGTCACGATCCCGATGAAGGCGGTCCCCGATCTTCCATCCGACCTGTTCGACGACGCGGCGCCGGACGTGGTCGTCGTCGACACCTGCAACTACTACCCCCAGCAACGCGACGGCCGGATCCCTGAGATCGAGGATGGGATGACCGAGAGCAATTGGGTCGAACAGCAACTCGGTGTCTCCGTCGTGAAGGTCTTCAACGGGATCCAAGCAGAGCATCTCTTGTCTGGCGGCCTCCCCCAGGGCACCGACGGTCGGATCGCTCTGCCTGTCGCCGGTGACGATGCCGCCGCCAAGGCCGTGGTCATGGAGCTCGTCGACGCGCTCGGCTTCGACTCCGTCGACGGTGGCGGCCTGCGGGACTCGTGGCGTCAACAGCCGGGCACGCCGGTCTACGGCGCCGACGCCGACGCCGATGGTGTGCGAAAGGCCCTGGCCGCAGCCGACGCCGCGCGGGGTGCGGAATGGCGCGCGTGAGTGGACCCGTCGCGGCGTGGGTCCCTCGTCCACCTTCAGACTGACGCGCCGCCCCTGCAGGGGGAAGATGACCACTCGCGCGGGGAGCCAGTAGAGATCAGTTCGGTCCGCGACGCGGTCAGCACCACCGCCTGACGCGCGCACCATCCCACCCGACCAAACCAATGCGTGGTCGTCACGTACGTTCGGTCGATCAGGTGGCTGCGAGGGTTTTGTCCCAATAGGGCTGGCGTAGGTCGCGCTTGAGCACCTTGAGGGCACCGGACAGTGGAAGGGCCTCGGCGCGGAACTCGACCGACTTGGGCACCTTGAAGCCGGCGATCGACTCGCAGGCTTGCGCCTGGATCTGTGCCGCGGTCACCACCGCGTCGGGTTTGGTGACGACGATGGCGTGGACCTGCTCGCCCCAAACCTCGTGAGGGATCCCGATCACCGCGACCTGGGCGACTGCGGGATGCGACGCGATCGCGTTCTCGACCTCGACGGAGTACACGTTCTCGCCGCCGGTGACGATCATGTCCTTCACGCGGTCGACCAGGTAGAGGTAGCCCTGCTCGTCGAGGTAGCCCTCGTCGCCCGTGTGGAACCAGCCGTCGGTGAAGCTGGCGTCGGTGAGCTCGGGCCGGTGCCAGTACTCGCGCATGAAGTTCCCGCCGCGGGCACAGACCTCGCCGATGTCACCCCTAGAAAGAGCCACGCCGTCTTTGCCCTGGACCGCCAGGTTCACCCCGAAGACGGGCCGGCCGGCCGAGCGCAGCCGGGCGCCGCCGACTCGATGGTCCTCAGCGGTGAGGAAGGTGAGGGCCGAGGAGCACTCGGTCATGCCGTAGCCCTGCCAGAGACGGGCGGCGGGCAGCTCCTCCATCAGCCGCGTGAGCAACGCCGACGACACCGGTGACGCGCCGTAGACGAGGTCGCGCAGCGAGGCGAGGCGTTCGGGCTGGAAGTCCGGATGGTCGAGGACCATGGCGATCATGGTCGGCACCATCATCGTCCAATCGACCTGGTGCCGTTCGATCGTCTCGATGACGGCCCGGGGGTCGAACACGGGCACGAAGACGGAGGTGGCGCCGATCGCCGGGATGCCCAACACGCCCCCCATCGACGCGGCGTGGAACATCGGGGTCTGGTGCAGGTACACCCGGCTCTCGTTGAAGTCGAGCGCGACCGCGATGTGGTAGAGGTTCAACAGTTCGGCTCGCTGGTCCAGCAGCACACCCTTGGGGACCCCGGTGGTCCCACCGGTGTACATGAGCACAACCGGGTCATCCTCATCGGGCTCGCTCGGCACCACCGGCGACCCCGCCGCGACGAGGTCCTCGTAGCCCACATCGTGCGCCCCCTCGGTGTCGCCGATCACGACCACGTGCTCGACGACGAGATCGGCGCGCACCTCGTCGATCGCCCGCACCACGTGGTCGGCGAAGAGGGCGTCGACGAAAACGACCTTGGTGCCCGAATCGGCCAGGACGAACTGCAGTTCCTTGGTCGCGAGGCGCAGGTTGAGCGGGTTGATTATGCCCGCGCCGAGGAACCCGGCGTGGTAGAGCTCGAGGAACTGGTGACTGTTCGCGGCCATCACCGCGAAGCGGTCGGCCGCGGTGAGTCCGAGCTGCCGGCGCATCGCGTCGGCCAGCCGCAACACCCGGTCGCCGTGCTCGGCAAAGGTGCCCTGATGGTCCCCGTCTTGCACCATCACCTTCGAGGCGTACCGATCGATGGCAGGCAGGAACGCCCGGTGGAAAAT
>Ga0209023_10008254_pt1 | contig 10490 bp, 12 predicted proteins | sample LakOneMetagenome_FD_187468 | JGI IMG/M metagenome (GOLD analysis project Ga0209023, IMG submission 187468) | Freshwater and sediment microbial communities from Lake Erie, Canada (SPAdes) (version 2) | ecosystem: Environmental > Aquatic > Freshwater > Lentic | place: Lake Erie, Canada...
GGCGTGCCCGGCGCGCCGAAACCGGCGGAGTTCATGCCGAGCGGCGTGAAAACATGATCGGTGATGAGGTCTTCCCACTTACGGCCAAGCTTCACCTCCAGCATGGCGCCGGCGATGATGAAGCCGTTATTGGCGTAGGCGAACGTCGTTTCTTTCGGCCCCACCGGCTCCAACATCAAAGCAATGCGTGACCACGCAATGCGCTCTTGGCGGGGGTCGGCTAGCTCGCGGTGAAACTGGCTGAGCGCTTCCATCGGAATATTGGGCTGCAACCCAGCGCGATGGCAGCAGAGATGGCGGAAGCTCACATCCCGGTATTCGGCGCGCATGTCGGGGATCGCCGCGCCCAAAACCGCGCCGACGGTGTCGTCCCAACTCACGTGACCCGCATCGACCATGCGGCCGATGAGTGTCGCGGTCATCGACTTGGTCATCGAGCCTAGGTGCCATTGGTCGCGGGTGGTCACCTGCGCGTTGCTGGTGGCTGAACGCAGGCCGTCGGCGAGCGCAACGTGCGCGCTGCCGCTGCGATTGCGCGCGGCGGCCGCCATCGCAGGCGCGCCGCTTTGGGTCCGCAACTGGCGCAGCAGATCTTGGGTGAGCCGTTGCGGCGGCGCGGGCGGCGGCGAAGGCGGCGCTTCGGGCGCCGCGCCCGGCGTGAACTCGAGCGGAAAAGTTTGGCCTTGCGTGAACGTGCCGGTGATGCGCCCATTGGCGAGTGTGCCGGCGAAGCGGCCATTCACCGCCGGAAAGGTCATGGTGATCGCGGCGCCGTTGATGTCCACGGTCTCGGCCGGGATACGCGCATTGCCTTGATCGGTGCTGTAAAGCGTCGCGTGCGGTCCAGTCTCAATGACCAGGTGGAGCCGCAAGACCTGCGGTCCGACATGCAGCGCGCCGTTCCATTCGCCCACGAAGTCCGAGATGGACTGTGCGAAGGCAGGACGACGCGCCAGCAATCCTGCCGTCACGGCGCCCAAGATCAGTGGTCTGCGCGTGATCATGTGTTCCCCCCGCCAGCCTTCACCAGATGCCGCGCCCCAGCTTAGCGGATGCGCGCTTTCCGGCTTTCTCGCTCATAGTCGCATTGACGGGCCAAATCTTACGCCGCTAGTGTCCGCGCGATTTTCGGCTGTCCGAGCCGCTGTCGATTGCTTCAAGGAATTCAACGATGAAGGTCCTCGTCCCGGTCAAACGGGTGCTCGACTATAATCTCAAAGTGCGCGTGAAGCCGGATGGCTCGGGCGTCGATTTGTCCAACCTCAAGATGTCGATCAATCCGTTTGACGAGATCGCGATCGAAGAAGCCGTGCGCATGAAGGAAGGCGGCGGCGGACACGCCAAGGATTCCGCCACGGAAGTCATCGCCGTGTCGATCGGACCGGACCAAGCGCAAGAGACGCTGCGCAGCGCGCTGGCGATCGGCGCCGACCGCGGGATTTTGGTGAAGGCGGACGGCGAAGTTGAGCCGTTGGCGGTGGCGAAGATTTTGAAGGCGGTGATCGAGGCGGAGAAGCCGGATCTCGTCATCCTCGGCAAGCAAGCGATCGATGACGACTCGAACCAGACCGGCCAGATGCTCGCCGCTCTGCTCGATTGGCCGCAAGCGACGTTTGCGTCGAAGATCGTGCTGGCGGACGGCAAAGCGTCGGTGACGCGCGAAGTCGATGGCGGTTTGCAAACGTTGGACGTGCAGCTGCCGGCGATCGTGACCACCGATCTGCGCTTGAACGAACCGCGGTACGCGTCGCTGCCGAACATCATGAAGGCGAAGAAGAAGCCGATCGATGCGAAGACGCCGGCTGATTTCGGCGTGGACGTCACGCCGCGCCTCAAAGTCGTGAAGACCGTCGAGCCGGCGAAGCGTTCGGGCGGCATCAAAGTGAAGACCGCCGCTGAACTGGTCGGCAAGCTCAAAGAAGCAGGGGTGATCTGATGGCCGTGCTCGTCGTCGCTGAACACGACAACGCGTCCATCAAGGACGCCACCAACAAAGTCGTCACCGCCGCCAAGGCGATGGGCGGCGATGTGGATGTGCTAGTTGCGGGCTCCAACGCCAAAGCCGCCGCCGACGCCGCTGCGAAGATCGACGGCGTGCGCAAGGTGCTGCTCGCCGACGGCGCGGCGCTTGACAAGCAAATGGCCGAGCCGCTGGAAGCGCTGATTGTGCCGCTGATGAGCGGTTATGACGCTGTGCTCTTCCCAGCTTCGACCACAGGCAAGAACGCCGCACCGCGCGTGGCGGCGAAGCTTGATGTGATGCAATTGTCCGGCGTGATCGGAGTTGAGAGCGCCGATACGTTCGTGCGCCCGATTTATGCGGGCAACGCGATCGTCACGGTGAAGGATGGTCAGCCGAAGAAGGTCCTGACGGTCCAGCCGACGGCGTTCAAAGCGGCAGGCAATGGCGGCTCGGCGTCGGTTGAAACGACGGCTGCACCTGCGGGTCCGTTCAAATCCACGTTTGTGCGCGAAGAGATGGCGAAGTCGGATCGCCCTGAACTTACATCCGCAAAGCGCGTCGTGTCGGGCGGCCGTGCGCTGGGCTCGAGCGAAGAGTTCAACAAAGTGCTCGATCCGCTGGCCGACAAACTCGGCGCCGCCGTCGGCGCCTCGCGCGCTGCTGTGGATGCGGGCTACGCACCGAACGATTATCAAGTCGGGCAAACCGGCAAAGTGGTCGCGCCGGAGCTCTACGTCGCTGTCGGCATCTCGGGCGCCATCCAGCACTTGGCGGGAATGAAAGATTCCAAAGTCATCGTCGCGATCAACAAGGACGAAGAAGCGCCGATCTTTCAGATCGCCGATTACGGCCTGGTCGCGGACTACAAGACCGCCGTGCCGGAGCTGATGGAAGAGTTGACCAAGGCCGGCCTCTAACGCCGGTCTGGTCCGCGCGAAATTCCCCAGTTAGGGTGATGGAAAGACCGGGTTTCTCGCCTGGCTGCCAATGTTGCTCTGCATAAATATTGCTGCACTGCAACATAGCCTGTGCTAAAGCCCGCCCTCCACTGGGATCGGAGCACTATGGGCACTATTCGCACCGTCGGCGTCATCGGCGCCGGCCAGATGGGAAACGGCATCGCGCATGTGTGTGCGCTGGCCGGTTACGACGTGCTCTTGAATGATGCCGACGCGGGGCGCGTGAGCGCTGGCATCGACACCATTCGCGGCAATCTTGCACGACAAGTGCATCGCGAAACCATCAAGCAAGCGGACATGGATGCGGCGCTCAATCGCATCAAACCGGCGACGGCAGTGGCCGGGCTCGCGCCGTGCGACATGATCATTGAATCGATCGTCGAAAATTACGACGCGAAGAAGGATGTGTTCGCCAGCCTAAAGGGCGTGATCAAGGCGGATACGATTATCGCTTCCAACACGTCGTCGATTTACATCACCAAGCTCGCGGCGACGACGGATCGTCCGGACAAGTTCATCGGCATTCACTTCATGAACCCGGCGCCGTTGATGAAGCTCGTTGAGCTTATCCGCGGTCTCGCCACCAGCCAGGAAACGTACGCGACCACGGTCGCGTTCGTGGATAGCCTGCACAAGACGATCGCCAACGCGGAAGACTTCCCGGCCTTCATCGTCAACCGCGTGCTGGTGCCGATGATCAATGAGGCGGTTTATACGCTGCACGAAGGCATCGGCTCAGTCGAAGCGATCGACAAGGCCATGCGTCTCGGCGCGAACCACCCGATGGGACCGCTGGAACTTGCGGATTTCATTGGTTTGGACACCTGCCTCTCGATCATGCAGGTGCTGTACGATGGGCTGGCGGACTCGAAGTACCGCCCCTGCCCGCTGCTGGTGAAGTACGTCGAGGCTGGCTGGCTTGGCCGCAAAACCCAGCGCGGCTTCTACGATTATCGCACCGATCCGCCGACGCCGACCCGCTAAAGGCGCGCTTCCAAACGCGTGAAGGACGAAAGCGCCCGCGCGTTCTGCGCGAGCGCCTTCGTCTGCTTCGTCACAAGACGAGCTGCATCATGCCCGCCACGCCTTGCATGGCGAACGCGATGAAACCGATCAGCAGCACGCTGCCGATTGCGAATTCGAGCGCAGTGAGAGTGTTGCGCATAGTGACCGTCCTTCGAGCGCGAACGGGGAGGTGTTCGCGCGGAAGACATAGGCGCTTCGCGCTACGCGATTGTGGCGCGCATCTTAAATCTCAGTGACATGAAGATGATTTCAGGCGCGCGCGGCGCGATGCTTGCAAGAGCGCAACAGCATCAAACGAAAGCGCGCGCATGAACGTCGGAAGCATTGCCTCGAATCCACTTGCTGCCCTGCTTTCTCCATCAAGCGGCGGTTCGAATGGCATTTCCGGATTTCTGCCAACGCAAAACAGCACGGCAAAATCTGCCGCTAGCGCGACAATTTTGCCGAGTGCGAATCCCGTTCAGCTGTCGCCCGAGATGCTGATGATGCTGCAAGGCGCGGACAAGAACGACGACGCCGCGTCCTCAACGCAGGCCAGCCTCACGCAGCCGAGCATCGAAGATCAGTTTCTCGCCGAAGCGCATAAGACGCCGATGCAGCGCATGCGCGAGCAGATCTTGAAAGCGCTAGGCATCACTGAAGACCAGCTGGCGCAGATGCCCGCGGATCAACGCCAAGCGATGGAAACGCGTATTCGCGACCTGATCCAAGAAAAGATGCGCGAAGCGCATAACGCCGGCAAAGGCGCGCCCGACTCCAACGGCGAAATACTTCAATCGTTGGCCTGACGCTCAAACACGAGCGAGAGATTGTTGGCGGGCATCTCGACAATCTCGCGCAGCTTTAGGCCGCGAGCTGCAGCAAGCTCCTCTAGCGCAGCGACATCGCGGACGCCCCACGCCGGATCCCGGGATCGGAGCGAAGCATCGAAGGCTTCGTTCGACGGCGCAGTGTGCGCACCGTCGCGCTTGTAGGGTCCGTAGGTGAACAGCACGCCGCCGGCGCGCAGCAGCCTGCTCGCGCCCGCCATCAATCCCATCGTCGCTTCCCACGGTGAGATGTGGATCATGTTGATGGCGACAAGCGCGTCGAAGGGCGCGCTGCTTTCAACGCCCCATTCCGGCGCGCGCACATCGATGGCGACAGGAGGCAGAACATTGGCGGCGCGCTCGGCCTCGATCCAAGCGCTGATGCTCACGCGGGATTGTAGGTCGGGGTCGCTGGGTTGCCAGGTCAGGCCGGGCATCGCGCGCGCGAAGAAAACGGCATGTTCGCCAGCGCCGGAGGCGAGTTCCAACACCCGCGCCGAAGCGGGAAGGACACGCTGCAGCACGGCGAGGATCGGCTCGCGGTTGCGAGCGGTGGTGGGCGCGAAGCGGCGGACGTCCATGGTTTTCAACAACCACGGCCACGCGCGAGACGAAAGAGCCCCGCCCTTTCCAGTTGCGCCTCAGTGACGCCGCGAAGTTCGCTTCCTAGACTGCGCCTATGTCGGCCCAGCCCATCCCGCAGCGCATCGCGCCTCTGACGTGGCGACGGCCGACGTTTGTGTGGACCCCACTAGCGCTGGCGGCGGCGATCGGTTGGCCGGCGGCGCTCTTCTATCAGGATCAGACACCGCAGCGGCTGGCGCTGGTGGCGGGTGCAGCGGTGTTTGCGATCGCGCTGACAACGCTCGGCATCGGCTGGGCGATGGGGCGTCCGCCCAAGGCGCGACGCGTTGTCGTGGTGCACGTGGTGATCGCCATGTTCATCGCCGCTCTGGTTGCGCCGTTTGTCTTGACGCAAGTGTTGGCGGCGGTTGCCGACTACAAACAAGATGGCGCGGGGCAACAGTTCAACTTGGACATGTCTCTGGCGATGACGCCGCTGGTGATCGTTGTTGGCCTGCCGATCGGCTTGGTCTCAGGCATTCTTTTCGCATGGATCGCGCTCGCGCGGCCGCGCGTCGATAGCGCCGATATCGTCGACGACTTCCGAAGCGACGTGCAGCCGTTCCGCTAGGCGCGACGTAGCAGGATGCTGGCCTCGCCCTTGTATGTCGTGCGACCGTACTCTCGGTAGCCAAGCTTCGCGGCGAGCTTCAGCGATGGCGTGTTTTCTGGCGCGATCATGCAGACGAAATCGCTGCGCTTGAAGTGCCGCTCGCCCCAACGAATGGCGGCGCTCATCGCCTCGAAGCCGTAGCCTTTGCCGTGTGCGGCGGGCGCGAGCGCCCAGCCCTGCTCGGGCGCCTCGAACGGCGGATCGAGATCGCGCTTGAAGGCGCCGAAGCCGCCTTCGCCGAGAAACGCGCCCGTCGCATTGTCCTCGATCAACCAGAAGCCGTAGCCGACCAGGGCCCACATGCCGGGATAGCGCGTCATCCGGCCCCAAGAGTCCTCACGGGTTGAGGGCTTGCCGCTAATGAACCGCACCACTTCGGGTTCAGCCCACATGGCGGCGGTGGCGTCGAGATCGGCAGCCCGATGCCCGCGCAGGCGCAGGCGTTCAGTCTCGATCACAGGCGTCAGCTCAGTGTTCGGCAAGCACGGCCTCCATCAAATCCGCCGCCTGCTCACTCGACCAATCGGCGCCGCCGGCCAGGCGCGCCACTTCGCGGCCTTGGGCGTCGTAGATGATCGTCACCGGCATGCCCGACGCGGCGGAGTCGAAGAGAATGCCGCGCGTGATATCGATCAGGAACGGCAACGAATTCTGTGAGAGGTGGTTGAGCTGTTGTTGAGCTTCGGCATGATGGCCCTCGTCGTCGATGCTGATTGGCACGACGCGGATGCGTCCGGCAAAGCGGCGCTGCAGCGCGCCCAGGGTCGGCATTTCTTCCACGCACGGCGCGCACCATGTGGCCCAGATATTCACCACCAGCACTTGGCCCGTGAAGGCTTGCAGGTGCGTCTCTTGCCCTTGCGCATCGCGGATGGCGCGGGTCATCAGCGGCGGTGGGCGGTCCATCACCGTCAGCGCGCGCATCGGCCCAGTGGCGAACCGCGCATATGTGCTGGGCGCTTCAACGGGCTTTGAAGCGGCGGCGAAAAGCACGTAAAGGACTGCCAGCGTCCCGACAGCCATCATCGCCAGCGCCGCCCATAGCGCCCACGGTTTTTGCGGGGATGAGGAGCCTGTGTTCGTGTCCAAAAGTCCCTCTTCCGGTCAACAAATGTGGGGCGGCCGTTTCGCCGCCCAACCCGCCGACGCCATGCAAGCGATCAACGCTTCGATCGATGTCGACAAGCGCTTGTGGCGCGAAGACATCGAAGGCTCGAAAGCGCACGCGGACATGCTGGCGTCGTGCAAGATCATTACGGAAGAAGACAACGCCGCGATACAGTCCGGACTGGATCAAATCGCCACGGAGATCGTCGAGGGGCGCTTTGAGTTTTCGACCGAGCTGGAAGACATTCACCTCAATATCGAAAAACGTCTGACGGATCGGATCGGCGAAGCTGGGAAACGCCTGCACACAGCGCGCTCGCGCAACGATCAGGTGGCGACGGACTTCAAGCTTTGGACCATGCGCGCCTCGCGCGAAGCGGCGGATGGGCTGCGCGTGCTACAGAAGGCGCTGGTGCGCCAGGCGGACGCACACGCCGATTGGATTATGCCGGGCTTCACGCATTTGCAGACGGCACAGCCGATCACGCTCGGACACCATCTGCTGGCGTATTGCCAAATGTTCGAGCGCGACCGGGTGCGGATCATCGGCGCCGCACTGGAGTCGCAATGGGAATGCCCGCTCGGCGCGGCGGCGCTGGCTGGTACGTCTTATCCAATCAATCGGGACATGACAGCGGATGCACTCGGCTTTCATGCGCCGGCAGCGAACTCGCTTGACGCAGTTGGCTCACGCGACTTTGCGCTAGCGTCGTTGGCCAATCTCTCAATCGCGGCGACGCATCTTTCTCGGTTGGCGGAAGAGATTGTGTTGTGGACGTCGCCGCAATTCGGGTTCGCGCGCTTGAGCGATGCCTGGTCCACCGGCTCCTCGATCATGCCGCAGAAGCGCAACCCTGACGCAGCTGAACTCATCCGCGCCAAGGCCGCACGCATCGGCGCCGATTTCGCCGCGCTCAATGCGATCGTGCAAAAGCTGCCGCTCGCCTACGCCAAGGATTTGCAGGAAGACAAAGTGCTCACCTTTTCTGCGTTCGATGGCTTCACGCTTTGCGTCACCGCCATGATCGGCATGATCGATACGGTGCAGTTTGATCGCGCCGCCATGCGCGACGCTGCGGCGCGCGGGTATTCGACTGCGACCGATCTCGCCGATTGGCTGGTGCGGGAGCTGAAGACACCGTTTCGCGAGGCGCACGAAATCACCGGTCGTATCGTGCGCCGCGCTGAGGAGATGGGTATCCGCGAACTGGCCCAATTGCCTCTTTCCGAATACCAGGCCGTCGATCCGCGCATTACCGAGACCGCGCGGGCGTTGTTGACGGTTGAAAAATCGGTCGAGAGCCGGGATAGCTATGGCGGGACCGCCCCGGAGCGGGTGCGCGAACAAATCGCGCGCTGGAAGGAGAACTTCGAATGAGCCGCATGCTTCTGGGCCTAGCCGCGCTGACGCTGGTTTCCGCTTGCGGCATCAAGGGCGATTTGGCGCGGCCCGATCCAATGTGGAATCGCGACGAAGTGATCCGGCGCGAATGCCAACACGCGGTGGAGACCAACCGGCATCCGGATCCCCGCTGCGCGCGCTATCAAAGCGGCGTGCAAACGCCAGCGCCAGCGACCACCACGCCGCCACCCGCGCAAACGGCACCGTGAACCATTTCGAGTATCGCGGCGGAAAACTCTGCTGCGAAGACGTTCCGCTTGCGGATATCGCTGAAGCTGTCGGCACGCCGGTCTACGTCTATTCCAGCGCTACACTGGAGCGGCACTACCAAGTTTTCAAGCAAGCCTTCGCACCACGCGATGTGATGGTCGCGTTTGCGGTCAAAGCGAACGCGAACGTCGCCGTCATCGCCACGCTGGCGGGACAAGGCGCGGGCGCCGACACGGTGAGCCAGGGCGAGATCGAGCGTGCACTGAAAGCCGGCGTGCCGCCGGAGCGGATTATCTTTTCCGGCGTCGGCAAAAGCGAAGACGAGCTCTCATTCGCTGTGAAGACGGCCGTGCATCAGATCAACGTCGAAAGCATCGCTGAGCTGGAGACGTTGTCGCGCATCGCGGGCGCGCTCAATGCCAAGCCAGCCATCGCCATCCGGGTCAATCCGGACGTCGGCGCTGGCGGTCACGAGAAAATCTCGACCGGCAAAGGCGACGCGAAATTCGGCGTCTCCATTGAACAGGCGATGCAATATTATGGACGCGCGCATGCCGACGCGCATCTCGACGCCAAGGGTCTCGCCGTTCACATCGGCAGCCAGATCAAGGATCTTGCGCCGCTTCGGTCTGCTTTCCGCATTTTGCGCGACACGACCGAAAAGCTGCGCGCAGCCGGACTGAGCGTTGAGCGCCTTGATCTCGGGGGCGGGCTTGGCGTCCCGTATTTTCACGAGGCCGACCCGCCCTCGCCTGCCGACTACGCTGCGATGACGCTCGACGTGTTCGATGGGCTCGACGTGAAGCTCGCGTTCGAGCCAGGACGCATGATTGCCGCGAACGCAGGTGTGTTGCTCGCGCGCGTTGTTCGCATCCAGGAGCGCACCGCGCGCCCGATCCTCGTTCTCGACGCAGCGATGAATGACCTCATCCGGCCCGCGATTTACGATGCTTTCCACGACATCAAGCCACTGCGGGAAACGACGACGGCCGCCGTCGAAACCGATGTTGTCGGCCCCATCTGCGAAACCGGCGATACGTTTGCACGCAAGCGCTTGCTGCCGCCGCTCATTGCTGGCGATGGCGTCGCGTTCATGACCGCAGGCGCTTACGGCGCGACCATGGCTTCGACCTACAACGCCCGCGCTCTTGTCCCGGAAGTGCTGGTTCGCGGCGACAAATTCGCGGTGGTGCGCCGGCGCTGGGACGTGGCCGAGCAGCTCAAACTGGAACAAACCCCCGACTGGCTGGGGAATTAAGCAAGCGTTAGCGACGAGCAGCAGCGCGCGGCCGGTGTTGGTCATGGTTTGGCCAGAGGGCGGCTGTTAGGGTCCCGGCTGAGCGGATGAAGCACCAGGACGCCCTCGACCAACTCGCCCGCGAGACACAGCGGGCCAAGACGCGCATCGCCTTCGAGCGCGGCTTGCGCGCGGGATGGTTGCTGCTTGGCGCGATTGCTGTTTGGGCGGTCCTGGCGCTCTTTGGCGCGCACGAGGCGCTGCCGTTCCTGGCGCAGAGTCTGACGGCGATTTTTGCGCTTCTGTTGTTCGCGTATCTTGCAGTGCGTGCGCGCCGCGCATGGCGAGCGCCAACCGAAGAGGAAGCGCGCACACGCTTGGCCGCTGATTCACGGTTGGACCTTGGCGCGTTCGATGCGCTGCGCGATCAACCCTCTCGTTATGATCCCTTCTCGGTCGCGCTGTGGAATCGCGAACGCGATCGCGCCTTGGAACGCGCTGGCGAAGCGCGCGCTGGGCAGCCACGGCCGCGACTAGATG
>Ga0209023_10008255_pt1 | contig 10490 bp, 7 predicted proteins | sample LakOneMetagenome_FD_187468 | JGI IMG/M metagenome (GOLD analysis project Ga0209023, IMG submission 187468) | Freshwater and sediment microbial communities from Lake Erie, Canada (SPAdes) (version 2) | ecosystem: Environmental > Aquatic > Freshwater > Lentic | place: Lake Erie, Canada | collected...
CCATCGAGGAGATTGCTTTGTCGGCATGTCCGACTTGGAAACCCGATTTGAAGGTAACAACTCCATGTCACGACATAGATCGCCTACCAATGTATGGAATGTTTACGTGGGGGGACGCATTCACATCAAGGCAGCTTGTCGCTTTGACGACAATTTCGGATCTAGTCTCGGAAGTACGAGTGCGAATAATGAAGGATGCTCTGGCGTCCGGAATGGCTGACAACGGTCAGGGTCTTGATTCAAGAGGAACGGGCGCGACCGCTTACTCGGAAGCCGTCAGTGTATATCTCGCATTCGCACTCGGGAAAGCGACAGACTACAACTCGTCGATGTGCACATGGATTAACGGAGGCCAAACGATGCGAAACACCTTTGGCCGCCAAGCTATCCCAATGGTTTGGGATTTTGCAGAAGCAAATCCCATCGAGTTTTCGACCGGCAGTTTTCTAAGCGCCATCGAGCAAGGGATCAAAGTTCTGCGCGTAGGCATTCCGGCCAGAGGATTTGGGGTCGCAATTCAAGCCGGTGCTCAAAGCCAGTCGGTTTCACGTAATAAGGTCGTTTCGACCGATCCTCCCTACTACGACAACGTCGGATATGCGGACCTCTCCGATTTCTTTTACGTGTGGCTTAGAAGAGCGCTAAAACCCGTGTTTCCCACGCTGCTTGCGACGATCGCTGTTCCGAAAAATGAGGAGCTGATCGCAGCCCATCATAGGCACGGTGGCAAGGCGGCAGCCGAATCATTTTTCCTCAAAGGAATGCGAGAAGCGATCGAGCGGCTAGCAACCCAAGCCCATCCTGAGGGGCCACTGACTATTTATTACGCCTTTAAGCAATCAGAAACCCAAAATGAGCAGGGGACTGCATCCACCGGCTGGGAGACGTTTCTCCAAGCAGTAAACCAAGCTGGGCTACTCATAACCGGAACCTGGCCCATGAGGACCGAAATGGCCAGTAAAGTTTCCGGAGTCGGAAATAACATGCTTGCCTCAAGCATCGTCCTCGTCTGCCGCAAACGCCCCGACGACGCGCCCTCCATTTCCCGGCGCGAGTTCATCCGCGAGTTGAACGCCGTGCTGCCCGAGGCGCTCGACGAGATGACCAAAGGCTCTGGCGACGAGCGTTCCCCGGTCGCTCCGGTGGACCTTTCGCAGGCCATCATCGGGCCGGGCATGGCGGTCTTCTCCAAGTACACCGCCGTGCTTGAGGCCGACGGCTCACCCATGAGCGTGCGCACCGCCCTCCAACTCATCAACCGCTTCCTCGCCGAGGACGATTTCGACGCCGACACCCACTTCTGCCTGCACTGGTTCGAGCAACACGGCTGGACGGAGAGCGTCTTTGGCGAAGCCGATGTGCTGGCCCGTTCCAAAGCCACCAGCGTGGACGCCATGAAGGAAGCCGGGGTGCTGCAAAGTGGCAGCGGCAAAGTCCGCCTACTGAAGTGGGCTGAATATTCCACCGATTGGGACCCACGCACCGACGCCCGCACACCGATTTGGGAGGCCCTGCACCAGCTTATCCGCGCCCTGAAGCAAGGCGGTGAATCAGCATCCGGCGCACTGCTCGCGGCCCTTGGCGGCAAAGCCGAGGCCGTGCGCCAGCTCGCCTACCGCCTGTATACCCTGTGCGAACGCCTCGGCCAAGCCGACGACGCCCGCGCCTACAACGATCTCATCACGAGTTGGACCGGCATAGAAGCTGCCGCCAATAGCGTGACTTTACCTGCCGACCCGCAAGGGACGCTCTTCGAAAGTTAAGGAGCTGTCATGCTCAAATCACTGCACGTCGAAAACCTGACGGTGTTCCCCAAAGCCGATTTCACGTTTGGCAAAAACCTGAACATCATCATCGGCGAGAATGGCTCAGGCAAATCGCACATCCTGAAGGCGGCTTACTGCGCCATCGCCGTAAGCGCGAAAGGTGCGAAAGGTGCGAAGGATTCCACATCCGACGTTCCGACGAAAGCATTTCTTGAGACGGCGCTAGCGGACAAATTCCTCAACGTGTTCAAGCCTGACGAACTGGGCCGCTTGGCGCGCCGTCGCCAAGGCCATACGGCCTGCCGCATCAAATACGTTTTCAATCCGTCCAAGTTGGATTTGGATTTCTCCTTCACAACACGGACCAAGAAGGAGGTTGTGGTCGCGAAAGTGCCGACTGATTGGGCTGAAAAGCTTCCGGTATTCATGCCGACGCGCGAGTTGCTGACAATTTCCCCTGGTTTTGTTTCACTCTATGAGACGACACACTTGCCTTTTGAAGAAACGTGGAGGGACACCTGCATCCTGCTCGGGGCACCTCTGGCGAAAGGTCCGCGCGAGCACAGAATCAAAGAACTCCTTGTGCCCATTGAGGCGGCGATGGGAGGCAGTGTGGAGTTGGATAAGTCAGGCCGGTTCTATCTTAAGGTCGCGACAGGCAACATGGAGATGCACCTCGTTGCCGAGGGGTTGCGCAAGCTTGCGACAATTGCCCGACTGATTGCGACCGGTTCGCTGCTCGATAAAGGCTATCTCTTCTGGGACGAACCCGAGTCCAATTTAAATCCCCGGATCATCAAGACCGTGGCGAAAACAATTCTGCAAATCGCGAAGAGTGGCATCCAGGTTTTTATCGCAACGCATAGCCTTTTCTTGTTGCGCGAACTGCACATCCTTCAGCAGCAGGAATTCGGGACCCTGGACACGCGTTGTTTCGGTCTCCATATCGGTGAGGATGGTGCGGTAAGCGTCCAGCAAGGCAAGACGATGGACGAGGTGGGCAGTATCGCCGCACTCGATGAAGACTTGCAGCAGTCGGAACGGTATATCGACGCCGAAATGGGTGTGTCCGCTGATGAAATTCGTGATTCCGCAACGAACGGCTGAGCGCGATGGCAATCCTTCGAGTCGACACGCTAACTTTTGATTTTGGTCCCACCGTCGCCGCCGACCAGTATGACAAATGGCAGCATTATTCTGTCGTCTGGAATGCGCCTCCGGGCGGTCAAAAGGCGGTCGACGTGGTAGCCGTGGACGGCAATCCTGCGAACACAGCATGGTTGATCGAAGCAAAGGATTTTCGGGTGATTACGAATCCACCCAAGTCGTCCAATATCTCGGGATTGCCGCAGTTCGTGGCAGACAAGGCGACCCACACGCTTGCAGGATTGGCCCATGCAAGTCTCCATGCGGCCGTTCCTGGGGAGAAGCAACTTGCAACGAATGCGATTGCCTGTTCCCGTCGGCGAATCGTGTTGCATTTGGAGCCGCATACCGGCGCACATACAGCGCTCTTCCCAATGGGCTTTGCCGCGAACGTGCTGCAAAAACTTCGCCAACTTGTGCAGGCGATTGATGCCAACGCTGTTGTCCTCAATATCGCCAACACGCACCTGTCTGGCGTCCCTTGGTCGGTTAGCTAAACCTCTGGAGACTGTAAACCCATGAAGCCTTGGCGCGAAGTCATCGTACCCCATCCCGATGTGCTGAACGGTACGTTCCAGCAATCCGAATTTGCTGCTGACCTGACCGCTGTGCGCACGGGCAGAGCGACCCCGGAGTACGGCGAAGCAAAGTCTTTTTACGAGCGCACCTTCATCACCGAGGGCATGGGCAAGTTGCTCACCCAGGTGGCGCAGCGGCTGAATGGCAAGGGCGGTGAGCCGGTCATCCAGTTACAGACCTCCTTCGGCGGGGGAAAGACGCACACCATGCTGGCGGTGTATCACCTGGCCAATCGCCAATGTGCGCTGGGCGATCTGTCGGGCATTCCGGCGCTGCTGGATCACGCGGGAGTGATGGATGTGCCGACGGCCAAAGTGGCGGTGCTGGACGGCACCGCTCATGCCCCTGGCCAGCCTTGGAAGCACGGCAAGCAGGCCATTCGGACGTTGTGGGGCGAGATGGCATGGCAACTGGGCAATGAAGAAGGTTTTGCACTGGTGCGGGAAGCGGATGCTAACGGCACCTCACCGGGCAAGGATGTGCTCTGCACGCTCCTGACCCGATGCGCTCCCTGCGTCGTGCTGCTCGATGAATTGGTCGTTTATATCCGCCAGTTCGTGGAGAGTCAGGCACTCAGCGGCGGCACCTACGACAGCAATCTGTCCTTCATTCAATCGCTGACCGAGGCGGCCAAGCTGGTGCCGAATGCGGTGGTGTTGGCGTCGTTACCGGAATCCAACAGCCAGGCCGGGGGGCCGCGTGGCGTGGCAGCGTTGCAATCGCTGGAGGCGGTCTTTAACCGTGTTCAAGCTCTATGGAAAACGGTAGCGCCAGAAGAAGCCTTCGAGATCGTCCGGCGGCGCTTGTTCGAGTCGATTCGTGACGCCAAGGCGCGCGATCTGGTGTGCCGTGCCTTCGCCGATGCCTACGTGGCCGAGGGTGCCAGGCTGCCGCAGGAAACGCAGGAAGCCCGTTACTTCGACAGGATGCTGCAGAGTTATCCCATCCACCCGGAAGTGTTCACGCAACTCTACGAAGAGTGGACGACGATCGACGGCTTCCAGCGCACGCGCGGTGTATTGAAACTGATGGCCAAGGTCATCTACCGGCTATGGCAGGACGACAACAAAGACCTGATGATTCTGCCCGGCAGCGTGCCGCTCTACGATGGCAGTGCGCGCAACGAACTGGTCTACTACCTCGGGCCAGGCTGGGACCCGGTGATCGACCGCGACATCGATGGCGAACGCGCCGAAACCACAGTACTGGAAACGAAAGAGACGCGCTTTGGCTCGGTACAGGCTGCCCGCCGCGTGGCGCGGACTGTGTTTCTCGGCAGCGCACCGTCGTCGGTGACCACCCGGCCCGGCATACGCGGCCTCGACCGGGCGCGTGTTCTGCTTGGCTGCCTCCAGCCAGGGCAAACGTCGTCACTCTATTCCGATGCGCTGAATCGACTGGCGGATCAACTGCACTACCTCAACTCGTCTGGCGACAAGGCTCAGGAGGCGACCCGTTATTGGTTCGACACCCGCGCCAACCTGAGGCGCGAGATGGAAGAGCGCAAGAAGCGGTTTGAGGAAGGCGTGGTACGGGGGCGCATGTCCGAGATTCTCAAGCGGCTCACCAGTCACGCGGCGTTCTTCGATGGCACTCATATCTTCACCCCGCACACCGATGTGCCGGATGACGGCGCGCTGCGCCTGATCGTGTTGCCGCCCGAGCAGTGGTTCTCGCGCGAAGAGTCTCGCGCTGCCTTCGAGGGCGTACTGGAGCAGGTCAGGAGCCACGGCACCACGCCACGTTATCGCGGTAACCGACTGCTTTTTCTTGCCCCGGATCACGGTGCGCTGACTCGGCTACGCGATTGCATCCGTGTGACGCTGGCCTGGAACTCCATCGTCGAAGACGTGGCGGCGATGCGGCTGACGCTGGACAATCTGCAAGTTCAGCAGGCCAAGAAGGAACTGGCGACAGCAGAGGACGTGCTGCCGCGTGTTGCGCGGGAGTGCTACAAGTGGTTGCTCTGCCCTGGACAGGACACGCCGACCGCCACCAAGCCGACGGTGGAAGTGTTTCCGCTCAACACTGGCGGCGCGGCGCTGGGGCCAGAGATCGAGCGCGTGTGTATCGACAACGTGCTGGTGATTACAACCTGGTCGCCGATACATTTGCGCGACGAGTTGAAAAAGCTCTATTGGAAAGCAGATAAGGCGGCCGTGGGCGGCATGACCTTTTGGGAAGACACGCTGCGTTACCTGTATTTGCCACGCTTGAAGAGCCGTCAGGTGCTGGAGCAAGCCATTGTCAAAGGCGCTGGTAGCCGAGACTTCTTTGGTACGGCTTACGGGCAACATGAAGGCAAGTTCGACGGCTTTAAATTCGGCGACGCGAACGTTCAACTGGACGACACGCTGCTGCTGATCGAACCCGAGGCTGCCACGGCGTATGAGGCGGCGATTCCACCCGTTGTTCCGCCGGGACCCACGCCACCCGTTCCAGGACCACTCCCGCCAGGGCCAGTACTAACGCCGCCCGGACCTGTGCCGCCGGAGCCAATACCCCCCGGACCTGCGCCAGCGCCCAAACCCCGCACATTTCACGGCAACATTGCCATCAATGCAGCGACTGCCAAAATGCGCTTGGTTCAGGTAGCGGAGGAAATCATCGCCGTGCTCGCAGCCGACCCCAACGCTGACGTCAAGGTCACGCTGGAAATTCAAGTGGGATTCCCATCCGGTGCATCTGATCAAACCAAGCGCGCAGTGACGGAAAATGCTAAGACGCTGGGATTCAAAAATGCGGATTGGGAGTGAAGGCGTGAAGAGTTGTCGCTGGTTGCGGCGACGCGCGTTGGGCATGGCGGCTCCGCCCCCATGACCGCCTCGCGAACTGGACTCGCGCCGTCGCGCACTCAACCGCTCAGGCTTTTGGCGTGATGGGTCAACGACCTTGCTGCAACGGAATGACATTGGTTACCCGGCCGTCGGCCATGTCTTGTAGCGACGTCAGACGGCTGCCCAGCAGTTTCCATGCTTCACGCATCGGGCCTTCGTACTGAGCGCGTTGGTAGATACGCTTGACCTTACCCGCCTCGGCGTGGTTCAGGCACTTTTCAACCACGTCGGGGAGCGCACCGAGTTCTGCCATGGCGATGGCCGCTGTACGACGCAGACATGATCAGCAAAGTCCGTCCCACCCGCCGCTATCTGAACCTGCATGCCATAGCGCAGGCATTGGCAGGCGCAGGTTGGTTCGCTAGAGCGTGATGCCAGTGGTGTCGGCGGCGGACTCCGGCTTTTGCAAGGCGGCGAAAATATGGGCGGAGGTGCAGCCGCAGGCCGCTAGGTTGTGACGCAGCAGCGTGGCTTCAATGGGGCGGTTGTTGTCCCGCTTGTTCCATTCGCCCAGGTAGCGGTAGCCCAGCCAGTCGGGCAGTACCTTGGGTGAACAGGTCGATGACGCGGTTTTGCGTCACGCGTTCCGGGCGGGCATGAACGATCATGCGGCATTTTCCTCTGATTCGGCTTCATCGCGACCATGCATCCCATCAGGGGCCACTGGCATTCCGAGGTTCGGCTGCTGTTTCGAAACCGGTTGAACTTTCAGCACTTTGCGCAACTCAATGCGCAGGAGTTCCTTACGTTTGGTGGTGAAATCCACGAAATTCACAAAGTCGAAACCGGCATCAGCGGGAAAAAAGTTGCCCCGTGTGAACGCCGCACGTTCCAAATCGTCCATGCCATTCAGCCAAGTCGAAAGAGGCGTAGCGTTCTTGCTTTCGTTCCGTCGTCCCTCAAGCAGTTGCAGGTTGGGAACACTGTCACGACATGCAAACCATTCAGAAAATTTCTCCTCAGCAACACCCATTATTTGCAAATTTTCGTTAGTGAAATTTGAAAACGGATGAATATGATCCTGGTGGAACGTCACTTCGGCATAGCGCAAGTTTGGATAGAGAAGCGTCAGAACAAGGAATGAAGCAGGGCCTTTGGTGTGAGCAAGGAATCGCTCCAAGTCTGCTTCAGTTATGGAAAGCGACTTTTGTTGCGGAAGCCGGATATTCAGTATGTCCGTGAAGGTAAGCTTGGCAAAGTTTCCCTTGTAAACCGCCGACCCGGATACTGCTGGCACCTCTTGACGGAATGCCGTTCGCAATGTGCCGATGAGTTGGTCCTGGGAACTGTTGTAGATCCCGTTGAGCAATGCGTGTATCAGGTAGTGTTTCAGCGCATCTTTGGACTTGTCATCAGTCGCACCGCCCTTGTGGAGGTAATACGCAATTATGATCGTGGCGTTCTGTGAAGTCAGGAGCTCACCGTTAAAGCCAAATCCCACGAGGAGATCAACCATCCCCTCAACCGCAATCGCGATATCTGACCAACCACTCTGAATACGTTGCACGTTCTCGGATTGGAAGGAGTTCACCTTGAAAACCACCGGACTGTCGCTAAGCACCAAACAGCAACGCATCAGGAATTCATTCCCAAACTTGAACCCATCACCCTTCTCATTGATGGTTTTGAGAAGGTTCTCTATTTTCTCCCGGCCATCGTCCCACGTTGCCACGATGGTCGAAAACAGCAAGTCGGTCTTACTAAGAATAGTCCCGCCGCTGTTGACTCGGACAAATATTTTGAGAATATCTTCAAGGTCGACCTTCGTCACCTCAAAGTAGTTGATGAGCTCATCTTTGTGAATGCGTTTATGCAGTGTGTCCAGGCCTCGACGGATAAGACGGCGACCTCCCTGAAAAGCTTCACGCTGTTTCTCACTTTTGCAATTGGCTAAGAAGCCATCAATAAGACGGTCAAACTCTGGCTCGGCATTCCATGACAACACCTTTCCAACCTTCATCCAAAACACAGGTTCAATTGTTTGCTGGTTGTCGTCACCGCTGCTAATCCGGCGCTCTGTTGCTTCGGCTGCATCCGTTTCAACAAGAAAACGAAAATCGAAATTCTGATCTTCGAGCGTCTGGATAGTGTCCGCCTCATCGATCCAGTAAGGGAGTGAGAGTAGGTTCAAATGCAAGCACATTTTTGGGTGTGCGTCTGCAGCCGACGCCCGCCTGTAAGGCGTCTTTTCTGTGTGCGTACCCATAAGCCCGATGTACATCGAACTGAGTCGCTGCTGACCATCGAGCACCCCGATGATCTCGTCATGGCTGAATGCGCCAGTTTTCCGTCGGTTGTACGGAATTCGTTCATCGTACTCAGTAAGAAAATCATAGAAAACATACTGTTCCGCATTCTCCCGGTGCAGTTTCCAGAAGAGAAAAGTACCAAAAGGGTAATCCCGCATCAATGAGTCAAAGAGCAGTTCTATCTGGCGTTTACCCCAGACGAACTTGCGTTGCAACGCAGGTAGGTAGACCTTTTTGTGATCGATGTCGTGAATAATTTTTTTTATAGTGCTCTTGTCGTAGCTCATGCGAGTCGCGTCCTTTCAGTGAGAATCTTCTTTCTCATGACCTGGTTGTGTACTTGATAGTTAGGATGTTCGCGCGCTTGTTCCGTTCGCCCATGTAGCGTCACGCAAGCCGTCATGCCGCGCCGGCCTGGTGCATAGGTCAATGACGTGATTTTTTGCGTCGTCATGAAATGATGTAGCGCTTAGGTACGTGTCCGACCGGGCCGTTATCACACAATGTGGCCTGACGATACACACGTCGCTAAAGCAGGACCACTATGAATTTTTCAAAAGAACACAAATCATTTTCGACTCAGCAGCTTCTGTCCTTTGTTCAAGAGAGCAAGCTAAATCTGAATCCTGGCTTTCAGCGCGAATCGGTCTGGAAAGAAAGAGATCAAAAGTTACTCATCGATACGATCCTAAGAGGAATGCCATTGCCAAGTCTTTTCTTCTGGGAACACAAGGAGGGTAACAAAGTGATCTTCGACGTAATTGATGGAAAACAGCGAATTGAGTCACTCTTGGCATTTACTAGATACAGGCTGCCCCTGACCATCAAATTTGATCCAGAAAACAATGTTGTTTGGGAGAACCATGAGGAGACGGAATGGTCGTGGAAAAGCTTGCAGTCATCGGAAAAGCGGATCGTCAAACAATTTCTAAAATATCAATTTCCCGTAGTCATCATTCGAGGAGACCTACCGGCTGTCGAGCAAGTGTTCATTCGCATCAACTCGACGGGCAAGCAGCTTGAGCCTCAGGAAATTCGCCACGCGAAGTGGTACAAGAATAGTGATCTGCTGAGCGAGGCCGAGCGAATTGCCAAAACAAAGAAGTATCACGCCTATTTCACCGAAATGGGAATACTGAGTGACGGCCAAATCACTCGTATGAAAGCGGTCGAATTGATTTCTGAGTTCATGTTGTCCATCGAAAAACAAGATGTTTTGGATCGGAAGAGTGCGCTAGACAGTGTGATGGGGAACAACCCGATGAACAAGAATACGATCGGAAGGCTAGGGCGCGAGGTCAAGTCCGTGCTGGATGTAGTGAAGGTCGTCTTCCCAGAATTAAAGACTAGTCGTTTCGTTAAGACCTCCGATTTTTACGCTCTTTTTTTTGTCATATGGAAAATGAAACGTGATGGGTACGTCTTAAAAAACAACGAGGCAGCAAGTTTAGGATTCCAACTATTGAACGAATTGGGCTTGGAGTTGAGTCAATATCGCGCCTCTGTAAAACTGGGTACGCGCCATGCGCTTAGGTCACCTGCAAAGGAGTATCACAACACGATTGTGGAAGGCACGGATACAGCCCGTCATCGCAGAGAGCGTGTAAAAATAATCGAGAACATCTTGCGACCGGTGTTTCCGCTAAAAGATGCGAAGCGGCTTTTCTCCGTCGAACAGAAGCAATTACTTTGGCACAGCACCAAGGATCGAATTTGCGCGAATCCCGCATGTCGAAAAGTGCTTGGCTGGAAAGACGTTCGCATGGATCACATCAAGGCTCACTCGAGAGGTGGCTTTGCTGACCTCAAGAATGCCCAGATGCTTTGCGCCAATTGCAACTGCGCTAAAGGAGATAGATAAGCAATTTACCTTACTCCCCGGCCTGTTCGAGCGCGGCTTCGACCAATCGCTC
>Ga0209023_10008256_pt1 | contig 10489 bp, 5 predicted proteins | sample LakOneMetagenome_FD_187468 | JGI IMG/M metagenome (GOLD analysis project Ga0209023, IMG submission 187468) | Freshwater and sediment microbial communities from Lake Erie, Canada (SPAdes) (version 2) | ecosystem: Environmental > Aquatic > Freshwater > Lentic | place: Lake Erie, Canada | collected...
CCCAAGGCCTTCCGCCACCGGCGCCTGGGCTATGTGGATGCCTACGTGATGTACCAGCTGCTGCAGGACCCGGACCGCTGGCCGACGGTGGACGCATGAGCGAGGTGCTCGCCACCTCCCGCCTGCGCCTGCGCGTGGCCACGCCGGGCGACGCCCCGTTCTACCTCGAGCTCGTCAACGACCCCGACTTCATCGCCCACATCGGCGACCGCGGCCTGCGCACGCTCGACGCCGCGGCGCGCGCCATCGAGGACGGGCCGGTCCTCATGCAGCGCACGCGCGGCCACTCGCTCTACCTGGTCGAACGCATCGAGGACGGCTTACCTGTCGGCATGTCCGGCCTGATCAAGCGCGACACCCTCGCCGATATCGACCTCGGCTATGCTTTCCTACCGGCATATCGCGGCCTCGGCTATGCCTTCGAGGCGGCCCAGGCCGTCACGGCGCATGCACGCAGCCTCGGCATCCCGCGCCTGGTCGCCATCACCAATCCGGCCAACGCGGCCTCGATCGGCCTGCTGCTCAAGCTGGGCATGCGCTACGAGCGCTTCGCGGTCCTGACCGAAGGGCAGCCCGGTGTGAACGTCTACGGGATGGCGCTGGCCGGGACCTGAGCCTTGTGTGCGCTGCCCGACGCAGTGCGGCAGGCGCCGGTGGTAGGATGGCGATGCCATAGAACCCACCCACCTTACCGAGCCTGCGATGCCCTTCCATCCGCCCAGCGAGCCGCGTCCCGACGCCCCCATCTTCGTTGTCCTGAATGCCGGCTCGGGCCATTCGGAAACGGAGTTGCGTCGTTCGACCATCGAATCCGTGCTGGCCGCGGCCGGCCGTGCCTGCCACCTGGAAATGGTCGAGGACCCGGAACAGCTGCAGGCCATCGCGCGCGACATGGCGGGAAAGGCCCTGGCCGCGCACGGCATCCTGGTCGCGGCCGGCGGCGACGGCACCATCAACACGGTGGCCCACGAAGCCGTGCTGGCCGGCTGTACCTTCGGAGTCTTGCCGCAAGGTACCTTCAACTACTTCGGCCGCACCCACGGCATTCCGGAAGACCTGGCCGAAGCCGTCTATTCGCTGCTGCGCGCGACAGTCCGGCCGGTGCAGGTGGGACTGCTCAACAACAGGATCTTCCTCGTCAACGCCAGCGTCGGCCTCTACCCGAAACTGCTGGAGGAGCGCGAGCACGACAAGCGCCAGTACGGCCGCAGCCGCGTGGTCGCCTTCTTTTCCGCGATCAAGATGGCGCTGCGCCCGCACCGCCACCTGCGCATCACGCTCGAGCAGGATGGCAAGGAGCGCCGCCTGCGCACCACAACCCTGTTCGTCGGTAACAACCGCCTGCAGTTGGAACAGGTCGGCATGGATGGCCTGACCGAGGCGGTCGAGGAGGGCCAGCTGGTCGCCATCGCGCCGCGCCCGATGGGCAAGCTGGGCCTGCTCGGCCTGCTGGTGCGCGGCATGCTCGGGCGCTTGAAAGATGCCGATGTGGAGGCGTTCGCCTTCAAGCGCCTGACGGTGCGCACCCCGGCCGTGTACGGCCGCAAGCGCATGAAGGTGGCGGCGGACGGCGAGGTGACGACGATGGCGATGCCGCTGGAATTCCGCGTGCTGGAAGGGCGGCTGGCCCTGATGGTGCAGGGACCGTCGCGCAAGGAAGCGCGCGCGGTCCCCGAGGTGGAAGCGTCGTGACGCCTACTGCGTGCGCAGCAGCCGCACGCCCATGATGTCGACGCGGTTGTACGGCCCCTTGCCGCCACCGGCGCCGCTGAAGCTGCTGTTACTGTCGAGATAGCTCATATTGTAGAAGTCGCTCATCTCGATGCGGTAGCGGCCCGGCGTCAGGCTGGCCGCCAGCGGCGTCGAATACACGGCGGGGGTGTTGCTCCTCGCCGCCGGCGCGTGCGGCATCTGGACCACGCCCTGCGCCACCGCCTTGCCGGCGTCGTCCTTCACCACCAGCCATTTCATCCCGTTGCTGATCCCCAGGTTCACCAGGTTGGCCGCGTTGTGGTAGCGGATTTGCACCTGGTAGCGGCCGGGCGCCGCCACCTCGATGGCTTCCACGGCGAAGCGGTCGCCCGGCTGGCCCCAGCCCACGATGCGCGGCATCGAGAAAAGCGCGTCCGGCGGGGTGGTGGCGATATTCGACGCGATGCGCGGGTCGTCCGCGCCGATCTCGATGCCGGCGTCGGCGCAATGCGGAATGCTGTGGTGGCTGCGGTTGCCGCTCGCCCTGTCGCGCGATTCCAGGGCATAGCAGGCGGTGGCGCTGTTGCCGCGGTCGCGCCATTCGCCAGACTGCACATCGTCGGCCACCAGCTTGCCGTCGCGGTAGACGCTGTAGACGAGGCCTTGTTCCGCTGCGAATTTCAGGGTGACGCCCTCCTTGTCCCGCGTGAGCGAAGCGATGCGCGGCTCGCGCGGCCCGAAGGTCGGGCCACTGGCGGCGTAGGGATCGTCCCGCACGCGCCGGATCGCCTGCCGGCCCGGCAGCAGCCTGCCGAGCACGATCTCGATGTCGTTCTTCTCGCGCAGCTGGGCCAGGCGGATCGTGTCGCCGGCAGGCTGGCCGTTGAGGCGGATTCCCTGCACCGCGTAGTAGCCGTCGCCCTGGCTGGCGGGCGGCAGGCGCAGGCGCACGCCGATCTGCCGGCCGTGCAGGCGCAGGTCCTGCAGCGCGATTTCGTTCACGCTGCCGAAGCGCTCGCGGCGCAGTCTCGCCGTGACGAAAGGACGCAGGACGATGCCGTCGTCCGTGGCCGAGACGCCGAACACGCTGCCCACCACCATGCCCAGGTAGGCGCCGACGGACCACAGCTGGCGCCGCGAATTGATCACGGGGCCGATCAGGGACGGATTGCCTTCGTCCAGCAGCAGCGGCTGGCCGGACAGCCACTCGAGGTTTTCCATGTTCGACAGGTTCAATGCCGCGCCGCGCATGAGGGTGTCGTAGGCCGCATCGGCCACGGCGACGTTCCCCACCTGCGCCGCCGCCTTCAGGCCGTAGCCGGTCACGAAAGGCCAGATGGCGCGGTTGTGGTAGACCGGCATGCCGGGCTGCTGGGGCCAGATCACGGGCGCGCCCATGGGGCCGTGCGGGTAGTGCGCGAGGATCGAGCGGGCCTGTTCCTCGTCCGCCACGCCGGTGGTGATGGCGAGCGCCAGGCCGAGCCAGTCGAACTTGTGCAGCGGCGCGCCGTCCAGGTGGCCGGCCGTCAGGCTGCTGTACATGCCGGCGTCCTTCAGCCACAGGCGCGCGTTGATGGCGCGCTTCAGGCTTGCTGCCCAGCCGGCGTAGCGCTGCGCGCGCGCCGCCTGGCCCTGTTCGCGCGCCAGCCGCGCCGCCAGTTGCAAAGCCTGGTAGTGCGCGACGTTGGTCGACAGCGACGTCGACGTCGCCATCGCCGCCAGCGCGTTCGGCACCCAGGCGGCGTAGCTCTGGTCGCGCCAGTCGAGGAAGGATTGCTCGCCGGTGTACAGGCCGGCTTCCCGGTCGAAGGCGGCGATGCGGTCGTTCTCGATGGTGTTCGAGAGAGCCAGCAAGGCGCGTTTGGCGAAGGGCGCGCGTTCGGAAGGGCTCAGGGTGCGCAGCGCTTCCTCGGCCGCGAAGACCCAGGTGACGCGGTCGGTGCTGACCGGCCAGCTGCCGCCGCTGCCGGTGTCCTGCACGATCTGCAGGCCGTCCGGGGTTCCCGCTACCTGCGGCGGGATGGCCACGCCCTTGCGCCAGCCCGAGAGCTTGAAGTCGAGCGAATTGCGCACCCGCTGCGGATCGAGCAGGGCCAGGCCCAGGTCGGCCGCATAGGACAGGTCGCGGGTCCAGACGTAGTGCCACTTCTCGCCGGTGGCGAAGCACTCGCAGGGGATCGCCGCGCCGCCGTTGTAGTTGCCGTCGCGGATCTGGCTCACCGCATCCTGCCGCATTTCGGAACCTGCCAGCGCGAACAGGGCATCGAAGGCCAGGCTGCCGGTGCGGATGCGCGGCAGGCCGGCTTCCTCGCGGTAGCTCACGTGCTGCGGGCCGGGGTCGCGCAGGTTCATGCTGCTCGACTGCGTGTAGCTGCGCAGCGCGGCCTTCGCATCCGGCGAGGAGAAGCGCGCCGTTTCCTGCTTGCCGTCCCAGGTGGGCCAGGCCATCGTGGCGACCTGGCGGCCCGCGTGCGGATCACGCTGCGCGCCAGCCCCCTGGTCCGCCAGGCGCACCACCCGCAGCTGGGGTGCGGCTGGAATGCTGGCGTCGACCGTGAAGCGGTAGGTGCCGGTCCGGCGCACGAAGAGGTAGTCTTCCGGGCCGGGGCGGGTCTCGAGCCGGTAGGGCGTGTCCGGCGCCACGGTGACGCTGCGGGTACTGTCCACCACCCACTCGTCGCTCCAGTCGCCGCTGCCGACCTTGAAGGCGTGGTTGCCGGGGCCGACCAGGATGTCGGCTTGCCAGAGCTTGTCGCCTTTCTTGAGGAGCGCGTGGTCCGTGCCCCAGCCGTTGAAGGCGCCGCGCACGTACAGGCCCTTGTCCTGGGCGTTGGCCGGCAGGCAGGAGAGAAGAAGGGCCGCGGCGAGGACGCGCGGCATCATCGGGCCGCCTCCAGTTCCAGCACCACGCTGGCCATCGCGGGCAGGCGCAATTCACTGCGCAGGTCGAAGCGGCGGCCGCTCAGCACGTCGACGCCGCCAGGGACGCCCTCCAGCATCTCGCGGAAGCGCGCGGTGTCGAGCACCATCTCCTTCGGGTTGTTGTTGAAGGCGACCATGACGCGCTTGGCGCCGTCATGGCGGAAGTAGACCCAGGTATTGTCGCGCGGGCCGAAGTGCATCATCTTGCCCTTGTGGATGAGCGGCTGGCCCTTGCGCCAGTTGGCCAGCTTGCGCACCAGTTCCTGTGCGGCGCGCTGCTGTGCGCCCAGGCCGCGGCCTGTGAAGGCGTCGGTCTTGTCGCCCGCCCAGCCGCCCGGGAAGTCGCGGCGGTAGCTGGCGTCGTCGCGCTCCTTGGTGGCGCTGGTCATCAGGATCTCGTCGCCGGTATACAGCTGCGGGATGCGCGGCATCGTCATCAGGAAGACCATCATCATGCGGTAGCGGTCGAAGTTCTCGCCCACCACGCTCCAGATGCGCGAGACGTCGTGGTTGGCCTCGAACAGCACCAGATTATTCGGTTCCGGGTAGAGATAGTCTTGCGAGAGCGTCTCGTAGACCTCGTTGAAGACGTTATGGCCCTTGTCCTTGGCCAGGGCCGTGCGCATCGCTTCGGCAAGCGGGAAGTCCATCAGGCTCGGCGTCGAGGCGCGGTAGCCGTCGAAGTTGTCCTTGCCGCGCTGCCAGCGCGCCACGATGGGCGGGTGGGTGCTCCATTCCTCGCCGACCAGGTTCAGCTTCGGGTATTCCTGCATCAGGCGGCGCGTGTACTCGGACAGGAAGGCGCCATCCGAGTAGCTGAAGGTGTCGATGCGCAGACCCGAGAGGCCGGCGTACTCGATCCACCAGATATTGTTCTGGATGAGGTAGTTCGCGACCAGCGGATTGCTCTGGTTCAGGTCCGGCATGGTCTCGACGAACCAGCCGCGCGTGAAGTTCTCGGCGTCTTCCTTCGAGGCGTAGGGATCCTGCACGGCGGTGCGGTGGTGATGGGTCGGCACGAATTTGCCGCCGTAGTTGATCCAGTCCGGGGTCGGCAGGTCTTTCATCCACCAATGCGAGCTGCCGATGTGCGACAGCACCACGTCCTGGATCAGGCCGATGCCGCGCTTCTTCGCCTCGCTCGACAAGCGCCGGAAGTCTTCGTTGCTGCCGTAGCGCGGGTCGATGCGGTAGTGGTCGGTGGCGGCGTAGCCGTGGTAGGAGTAGGCCGGCATGTCGTTCTCGACCAGCGGCGTCGGCCACAGCTGGGTGAAACCCAGGTCGCGGATGTAGTCGAGGCGTTTGACGATGCCGGCGATGTCGCCGCCATGGCGTCCGCCGCCGTTGGCGCGATCGGCCTTTTCGTGCGTGTCGGGGGTGTTGTCGTTGGCAGGAATGCCATTGGCGAAGCGGTCCGGCATCACCTGGTAGATCGCGTCGCTGCTGTTGAAGCCGACGCGCTGGGCGGAGCCGGGTTCGCGCGCCAGCAGGCGGTAGGTATGGCTCGCCTGGCGGCCGCCGCCCTCGAAGACGATCTCGAAGCTGCCCGGCTTCGCCTCCTGGCCGATCTCGAGGTCGATGAACAGGTAGTTCCTGCTCGGCACCCGGGTGACGGTCGCGATGCGCACGCCGGGGTAGGCGAGCATCGGTGCGAGTTCGGCGATGCGCTCGCCATGCACCATGAGTTGCAATCCCTTGTGCTGCATGCCGGTCCACCAGAAGGGCGGCTCCATGTGGGCGATGGCGGGGGAATGGGCGGAAGCGGCGAGCGAGGCGCTAGCGAGCAGGAGGAGGGCGAGGAGCTGTCTCATGGCGGTAAGGCTTCCTCCTCCGAACGGAAAGAGATCGTAGTCAGACTACAGTACAGGACCACGCGCGCTGGAAGAAAGAATTGCCCGTTCTAGTTGTGTTGCCTGAAGAATACTACGGAAGTAGTCGCGCTACAAAAAACTTGGTGTGTTCGTTATCTAGTCAAAGTACAGATTTTGTTGAACGAGTCTGCGTCTCCGTACTGCCGCGCGCACGCCTGGCACGTCAGGACTGCACCTTCTTGGTGCGTTTTCGACCGTTTTGCCTAAAATTTCATCATTTGTAGTGAGACTACAACCCTAGATATGCACCGTTGTAGCCCAAATACAACGTGCGCACGGCGTTTTTATCACGATTTTCCGCAAATCATGCCATTATCGTAGTAACAAGCAACTCCCGTTGACAGTGCATCTAGTTTTAATACAGAATCCTCAATAGAACGTTGCAATACGTTTACTTTGGGGCTGCCGTGCAAGCTGCCAGACGCGCTGTAGTTTCGGGAAAAAAATTATTGGTCTTTATTGAGGGGACAAATGAGTATCTTCGCAACCAAGCGCGCCGCTGAACCGGTCCGCCAAGCCTTCCTGCTGAGCCCGGTCGCCGCCGGCTGCGCCGTTTTCCTGTCTGTCTTCGCGGGCAGCGCCTACGCGCAGGACAACAGCACGACCACCACCAACGCCACCTCGAGCACCGCGACCGCGCCGGCGTCAAGCGAGCAGGCAGCAAGCGCCGCTGAGCCGACGCCGCCCGGCGCGACCGCGAAGGGCCCGGTAACGACCGTGACCGTGACCGGTATTCGCCGCGGTATCGAAGCGGCCATCTCGATCAAGAAGAACTCCAATTCGATCGTCGAAGCCGTGTCGGCCGAAGACATCGGCAAGCTGCCGGACCAGAGCGTCGCCGAATCGATCTCGCGCCTGCCGGGCGTCGCCGTCCAGCGCGGCCGCAGCTCGGGCAAGGCCGCCGAGATCTCGGTGCGCGGCCTGTCGCCGAGCTTCAATGGCACCCTGCTCAATGGCCGCGAAATGGCCTCGACCGGCAACGCCCGTTCCCCTGAGTTCGACCTGTTCCCGGCCGAACTGATGGGTTCCATCATGATCTACAAGACTCCGGACGCGACCGTCGTCGGCCAGGGCCTGGCGTCGACCATCGACCTGCGCACCGTCCAGCCGCTGGACTTCGGCAAGCGCACCGTCGCCGTCAGCTACAAGAAAAGCCGCCTGGGCGTGAAACAGCGCGACGGCCTGCCGGAAGGCGATGGCGACCGCTACACCCTGTCTTATATCGACCAGTTCGCCAACCGCACGATCGGCGTGGCGGCCGGCTTCACCCGCTATGAAGAAATGGGCGGCGGCCAGGCCAAGTTCAACTCCTGGGGCACCGGTACCATGGCGTACAACGGCGTCGACGTGAAGACCCCGGGCGGCTTCGGCTACGACACCGAAGTCGGTTCGCACAACCGCGACGGCGCCTTCGCCTCGCTGCAATGGCGTCCGAACCGCAACTTCAAGTCGACCGTCGACCTGTTCTACTCGGCCGGCGAAACCGGCCTGAAGAAGACCGGCTTCGAGAGCGGCGTCGCCTTCAACGGTGGCGGCAAGTACGAGCTGCCGCACGTGCTGAGCAGCGCCACCGTCGCCAACGGTGTCGCCACCAGCGGCACCATCAGCAACTGGAAGGGCGTGGTCCGCAACCACTACGAAGGCAACGAGGACGACCTCAAGACCATCGGCTGGAACAATGAGCTGAAGATCGGCGACTGGACCACCGCGGCCGACTTGACCTGGTCGAAGGCAACCAAGCTGGGTTCGCGCTACGAAACCACCGCCGGTATCGCCGGCCGTGCACAGGACACGCTGCAGTACAGTAACTTCGACGGCGGCAACGTCACCCAGGTGAAGTACACCCCGGGCTCGAATTACGCCGACCGCAACATCGCGCGCCTGACCGACGTGATGGGCTGGTCCGGTGGCGAAACCTCGCCGCAGGCGGGCTACCTTGCCCAGCCTTACGTGGAAGACCAGGTCAAGGCCGTGCGCCTGACCGCCAAGAAGGCTGTCGAGTGGGGTCCGATCACCGGCACCACCTACGGCTTCAACCACACCTCGCGCGACAAGTCCCGCACCGGCGACGAAGGCCGCCTGCTGATCAAGGGCGGTAGCGGCCCGTACGCGGCGGTTGCCGTGCCTGGCAGCGAAACCGCGCAGGCCGGCGCATCCGGCTTCAACGTGGTGTCGTGGGATCCGCGCGGCTCGCTCGGTTCGATCTATGAGCTGGCCAACAAGGTCGACGCCGACATCTACAATAAGTACTGGGATGTGCAGGAGCGCATCAATACCGCCTATTTCATGGGCGACCTGGATGGTGAGCTATTCGGCCTGAACTACCGCGGCAACGTCGGCCTGCAGGCGATCCACACCCGCCAGACCGGCGGTGGCTACGTGATCGACAAGGCACGTTGCGTCGGCAACACCGCCGAGACCTGCCCGGCACAGCGCGTCAGCGATGGCGACAGCTACTGGGATATCCTGCCGAGCCTGAACGTGAGCTTCGACCTGGGCAACGACCAGGCGCTGCGCTTCGGTGCGGCCAAGGTGGTCTCGCGCGCCAACCTGGACGACCTGCGCGGCGGTCAGAACTTCGGCCTGGCAACCCAGGGCGTGTCGATCCTGACCGGTAGCGGCGGCAACCCGCAACTGAAGCCGTTCCGCGCCAAGCAGCTCGACCTGTCGTACGAGAAGTACTTCGGCAACAAGGGCTATATCAGCGCCGCGGTCTTCTACAAGAAGCTCGACACCTACATCCTGCGCGCTCCGCGCGCCTTCGAGTACGGGCCGTACATCACCCCGACCACCCCGCTGCCGACCAGCGGTCCGTTCGCCGGTTCGACCCAGGGCCTGTTCACCCAGCCGACCAACGGCGACGGCGGCAACATCAAGGGCTACGAGCTGGCGGTCAACGTGCCGTTCTCGATGGTCTCCCAGTACCTGGACGGCTTCGGCGTGATGGTCAACCACTCGGACACGCGTTCGGGCATCGAGCTGCCGGAAATCGGCTTCGCGAACGTGAATGGCGACTCGGTCACGATCCCGCTGCCGGGCCTGTCGCGCAAGGTCAGCAACCTGCGCCTGTACTACGAGAAGAACGGTTTCCAGATCGCCGCCGCAGCGCGCAAGCGTTCGAGCTTCCTGGGGCAGGTGTCCGACTTCCAGGACAACCAGCAGCTGACCTTCATCAAGGGCGACACCATCGTCGACCTGCAGGTCTCCTACGAAGTGCAGTCCGGCTGGCTGAAGGGCGTGAGCCTGTTCGCTCAGGCCCAGAACTGGAACAACGCACCGTTCCTGGAGTACACGACCGACGAGAACAATCCGTCGAACCGCGTGGACTACGGCCGCACCTACCACTTCGGCGCGAGCTACAAGTTCTGAGCTGATCTGAGGTAAAGTATCGACCCCTGCCGGGCATCCGCCTGCCAGGGGTCGTTTTCCGTCACGGGCAAATCCATGAATACCGAACCAATCAAGGACATCGTCATCGTCGGCGGCGGCACCGCCGGCTGGATGACCGCGGCCGCGCTGGCGACCGTACTGAACGGCCGTTACAACATCCGCCTCGTCGAATCGGACGACATCGGCATCGTCGGCGTCGGCGAAGCCACCATCCCGATGATCCAGCGCTTCAACCGCGTGGTCGGCATCGACGAGAACGAATTCATGCGCGAGACCCAGGGCAGCTTCAAGCTGGGGATCGAGTTCGTCAACTGGGGCAGGCCGGGCGAGCGCTACATGCACGGATTCGGCCGTCTCGGCCAGGACCTGGCCACGCTGCCCTTCGACCAGTATTGGCAGAAAATGCGCGCCGCAGGCAAGGCCGCGCCGCTGGAACAGTATTCGATCACGCGCATGGCGGCCAAAGCCGGCAAGTTCATGCCGCCGCGCTTCGACGTGCAGAATTCGCCGCTGCGCGACATCAACTACGCCTACCACTTCGACGCCAGTCTGTACGCGAAGTACCTGCGCAAGCTGTCGGAAGCGCGCGGCGTCACGCGCATCGAAGGGAAAAT
>Ga0209023_10008257_pt1 | contig 10489 bp, 11 predicted proteins | sample LakOneMetagenome_FD_187468 | JGI IMG/M metagenome (GOLD analysis project Ga0209023, IMG submission 187468) | Freshwater and sediment microbial communities from Lake Erie, Canada (SPAdes) (version 2) | ecosystem: Environmental > Aquatic > Freshwater > Lentic | place: Lake Erie, Canada...
TCCGGCGTTCCGCCGATGCCCCAGAGCAGGTCCACGGGCGAGCGATCGGAGACCGCAAGCATCGAGGCGCTGACGTCGCCGTGGGAGATCAGGCGCACCCGCGCACCGGCGTCGCGGACCTGCTGCAGCACCTCGCTGTGGCGATCGCGTTCCAGGCTGACGATCATGATGTCGCCGACCGCGACGCCGCGCCGCTCGGCGACCAGCTCGATCGTCTTCGGCAGCGGCCGGTCGAGATCGAGCAGATCGGCGATGTCCTCCGCGCCGGCGAGCTTCTCCATGTACACGCACGGGCCGGGATCGAACATCGTGCCGCGCGGCGACAGCGCGATCACGGCAAGCGCGCTCGGCATCCCTTTGGCGGCGAGCGTGGTGCCTTCCAGCGGATCGACGGCGATGTCAACCTCGGGCGGGTGGCCATCACCGATGTGCTCGCCGTTGTAGAGCATCGGTGCTTCGTCCTTCTCCCCCTCGCCGATCACGACCAGGCCGTCCATGCTCACCGTGCCGAGCACGTGGCGCATGGCATCGACGGCCGCCTGATCCGCGGCGATCTTGTCGCCCTTGCCGACCAGGCGCGCGGAGGCCAATGCGGCGGCCTCCGTTGTGCGGACGAGTTCGAGTGCGAGGTTGCGGTCAGGCTGCTGCGAGCTGGTCATGCCGCAAGCGTATGGGACAACTAGCCCCCGTCGGCGCGCGGTGCCAGCTTGCCCGTCTCCTGCCACACCGCTTTGGCGCCTGCGTGACCGGTGCGAACGACCCAGACGGTCGTGACGAGCCCCGCCACGGCAGCGAGGATGACCAACGGCTTGACGAACTGCGTCAGGGAGCGGCGGACCGCGACCGCGAGGCCCACCAGGATGAGCGCGAAGACGATCATGATCACCTTCGTCTGATTGCCGAGATCGGCGTGGTCCTGGACGAGCTTGGTGTCACCGACGCGCAGCTGGAACTTCTCGCCCGCGCCGGCAGCTGCGATCGTCGCCAGCATCACGAAGACGCCGACGGCAGCGGTGTGCATGGCGAGACGGTCACGCCACTGCGGCTTGATCGCCAATGCGATGACCCACAGGGTCAGCATCGGGATCAGGATGATCGGCATGTGGACCAGCAGCGGGTGTGCCGGGAGCCCAAAGACCTTGTCGAGTTCCATGGACGCGAGCCTAGTGCTCGCGCCCGCCCGCGTCAGTTCTCGTCGGCGTCTCCGCCGCCGCCGATCGGCGCCTTCGGCGTGTCCTCCCAGGCGGACTTCGCACCAGCGTGACCGGTCCGGGCGACCCAGACGCTGGACACGATTCCGGCAACCGCCGACAAGAGGACGAGCGGCATGACGAACTTGGTCAGGTTCTTGCGGATCGCGACAACCAGCCCGACGAGCAGGAGAGCGAACAACAGGGCGAGGATCTTGGTCTGATCGCCCAGTTCGGCGTGGTCCTCGATCAGCTTGCTGTGCTCGACGCGCTTCTCCAGGGCCTCGCCGGCGCCCGCGGCAAGGAACGTCGCGATCGCCGTGAGCACCGCGACGACGGCTGTGGGCAGGGCGTATTTCTCACGCCAGTCGGGCTTGACCACCATGACGATGACGATCAGCGTCAGGATCGGGATCAGCACGATCGGCAGGTGAACGAAGAGCGGGTGCGCAGGGACACCCATGAAGTTGTCGAGTTCCATGAGGCGAACCTAGCCCGCCGGAAGTAAACAGTTCGCCAAATCTCCTCGATCTGCGGGGGACTACGGAATGCCCGCTATTGCGGGCGCAGCGCCGCCCCGAGGCGGTCGAGACCTTCAGCGATCTCGTCCGTCGTGTGCGTCGTGAATGACAGGCGCAGCGTACGGCGGTCGGCCTCGCCGGCGTAGAACGGCCAGCCGGGTACGAACGCGACGTTGTGGCTGAGCGCCGCCTGCAGCGCCCGGTCAGCGTCCTGCCCCTCGGGCAGCGAGGCCCAGACGAACATGCCCCCGTCGGGCTGGTTCCAGGTGGAGCCTTCCGGCAGCGCCTCGGCCAGTCCGCCGAGCAGCGCGTCGCGGCGTGCGCCGTACTCGTCACGGAGCTGCTGCACGAGGTGCGCCCAGTCGCCCGAGGCAAACCAGCGCGCGGCGGCGGCCTGGGTGACGGTCGAGGTGTGCAGGTCCGCGGCCTGCTTGGCGACGACGAGCGCGGCGCGCAGCGTCTCCGGCGTCCGCAGCCAGCCGATCCGCAGCCCGGGCGCCAGCACTTTGGAGAGCGACGACATCGCGATCGTGCGGTCGCGCGCGCCGTCGAACGAGCCGATCGGTGCCACCGCCTCGCCGCTGTAGCGCAGCTCGCCGTAGGGATCGTCCTCGATGATCCAGAAGCCGTGCTCAGCAGCCGCCGCAGCGATCGCGGCGCGGCGCTCAGCCGGGATCGTGCGGCCGGTCGGGTTGTGGAAGGTCGGGATCACGTACAGCGCCTTCGGCCGCTCACGTGCCGCGGCCTCCCTCAGCGCGGCCGGGTCCAGCCCCTCGTCGTCACAGGCGACCGGCACGATCCGTGCGCCGGCGAGCGCAAACGACTGCAGCGCGGCGAGGTACGACGGCTCCTCGACCAGCACCACGTCGTCCGGGTCGAGCAGGGCGGCGGTGATCAGGGTCAGCGCCTGCTGGGAGCCGGCGGTGATCAACACCTCGTCGGCGTGCGTCTCGAGGCCACGGTCGGTGAGGAGCGCAGCGAGCGCCGCGCGCAGCTCCGGGTCACCCTCGGTCGTGGAGTACTGCAGCGTGCGCTGCGCCGCGCCGTCCGCCAGCGCGGCGGCGAACGCCTCGCGCAGGCCGCTGGCATCGAACAGTTCCGGCGCCGGCAGGCCGCCGGCGAAGCTGATCATGCCGTCCTGCTGGGTCAGCGCCAGGATGTCGCGCACCGGTGAGCTGGCGACGCCGCGCAGGCGCGCGGCTGGCTCGGGCGGCGGTGTGCGAGGAGCAGACATCGGTCGGGCGATGCTAGGCGACGCCGTCGATCAGCGCGCGCAGGGCGCTGACGTGGCTCTGCAGCGCGTTCCTGCCGGTGCCGGTGATCTTGATCCATGTTGTGCGCTTGCCACGGTGGGTCGCTTTACGGGTCCTGACGTAGCCGATCGCACTCAGCGCCGAGAGGTGCTTCGAGAGCACCGAGTCGCTGACGTCGAGGTGGTCACGCAGCGTCGCGAACTCTGCCTCGTTGACGGCGCTCAGCATCGTCATCAGCTGCAGGCGCGTCGGCGCGTGGACCTCGGGGTCAATCGGCATGGGGCTTGTGCTCTGCCTTGCTCGCCCGGAGCAAGGTGCTCGCCAATAGCGCATGCGACGATCCGCCCGCGAGGGCGGCCACCGCAACGAGCCACCAATGGTGGGCGTGAGCCGCGTACAACGCGACGGCAACCGACGCGAGATAGCCCGCGGAGAAGGCCAGTCGGATCCGGGCGCTGGACCTCGTCCGCAGTGACAGGACGTTCACCGACATCCCGTTCAAGAGCCTGAGGCGTCTGGTGTTCCAGAGCGTTCCGAGCATGCCCGCGAACAGCAGCGGCAACGAGATCTTCAGCGGAACAGCGGCGTCGCCCCATGGCACCGCCATCAGCACGATGAACCAGGTGTAGAAGAACACCGTGGTGGCGTGGTAGCCGCGCGGGAAGCGCAGATCACGGACGATCGCCGCGCGGCTCTTTTCGGCCGCAGCCAACGCCGCAGCGGCCTCTTGCTGCTCCGTCACGCCCCGTGCTCCCTGCAATACAACCGCATCCACCAGCGACTAGCCAGCCAGTACCCGGCACCGCAGCCGATCGCGATCAACGCCACGACCCCCCAAAGGCCGGCATCCGCTGCTGCGGCCGCGCCGAAGACCGCAGCCACGTAGATCGCGAGCGCGGCCAGCGTCGCCGGGATCGTCGCCCCGCGCCGCAGACCGCTGATCCAGACGCCGTTCAGTTCACGAAACCGATGAACCTGCCGCGAGCCCGCTACGGCGAACGCGAAGAGCACCACGGCGACGAGCACCTTTCCCCAAACCGCGTCTCCGGTCCCGACGTCGATCGCACCCGCGGCGACGACCGCCGCGAGGCCGACCGCGATCGTGGCGTCATAGCCGCGCGGCAGCTCGAGTCGCGTGGCCAGCGCCGCGCGCGCACGTTCTGCGTCCTCGAGCATCTGTGAACTTTCCATGTTGGAAAGTGTAGCTCCTACTTTCCAAGTTGGCAAGCACGGTCGTGCGATGAGACTTTCTACCGCCAGGCGAGAGAAAGTCTCATCGCAACCGCCCCCGGCCGTGGCTCAGCGGTTGCGCCCGTGCTGATCGTGCGCGGCGACCCACTCGTCGGCCACCACCGCCGAGCCGAGCGAGAGCTCACCACAGAGCACCGTCGCCGCCATGATCTCCGCCAGCTTCAGCGCTGTCCCATCCCCCACGCAGCCGAGCATCTCCAGGCATTCGCGCTGGGTCGCGAGGCCGGTACCGCCGCCGTGCGTCGCGATGATCAGCGACGGCAGCGTGATCGAGTAGTAGTAGTCGTCGTTCTCGCGCAGCTCGACATGCACGAGCGCGGCGTGCGACTCGGCGACGTTGGCCACGTCCTGGCCGGTGGCGATGAACATCGCGGCCAGCGCGTTCGCCGAGTGCGCGCCGTTGTTGACGGTCGCTGCCAGCCGCGCCCCGAGGTGCGAGACCTGGCGGGCGTCATAGAGCGCGCGGCTCGAGGTGTTCATCTGCTCGCGCAGCACGGCGTCGGGGATCAGCGCCTCGGCCACCACCCGCTTGCCGCGTGTCTTCAGCGTGTTGATGTGCGAGTGCTTCTTGTCGCTGGCCAGCTGCGCTTCGAGTTGGTAGGCGTGCACGTCGGGGTGGTGGACCTTGATCCACTCGCACGCCGCGCGGGTCGCCTTGCCGGTCATGTTCTGGCCCGCCGCGTCGCCCGTCGTGTAGTCGAAACGGCAGAAGAGGAAGCGGCCGACGATGTACAGCTCCACCTCGACGAGCTCGCCGACCGACGTCGTCGCCTCCGCGGCGGCGGCGATCTCGTCGTGGTGCTCGCGCATCCAGTCACGTAGCGCCCGCGCACCGCGCGCGTCCTGCATCGGGAACGCCGGCGCCCGCTGCATGTGGTCCTCGACCACCGACACGGTCACGCCGCCCCCGGCGCGCAGCAGCTTCATGCCGCGGTTGTACGAGGCCACCAGCGTGCCCTCGGTCGTCGCCATCGGCACGTAGAACTCGCCCTGGGCGTGCTCCCCGAGGACGAGCAGCGGCCCGGCGATGCCGATCGGCACCTGGGCGACACCCGTGAAGTGCTCGACGTTGCCGGGCAACGTTCCCGGATCGAGCGAGAAGCTGCCGACGTGCTCGAGTGACGCACCGGTCTGCTCGGTGACGAACGCCCGCCGCGCGGCAGCCGCCTCGTTGCTGTGGTCGCCTGCGGAATCGCGTGGAATGCGGGCCATTGCGGCCGAGCCTAGCCAGGACAGGGGAGTCGTGTGCGATTGTCCGCCCTATGGCAGGTCAATCGCACACACCTCCCGGACCGACGACGATCGGCGTCGACGTGGGCGGCACCAAGGTCGCCGTGGCGACGCTGACCGGCGCCGCGCTGAGCGCCTCGAGCCACGAGCCGACGGAGCTGAGCAGCACCGAGGCGCTGCTCGCGCAGCTGACGCGGCTGATCCAGGCTGCGGGACCGGCCGATGCGGTCGGCCTCGGCCTGCCTTCGGCGATCGACGCCGCCACCGGCACGGTCCGCGACTCGGTCAACATCCCGCTGACCAACGTGCCAGTCCGCGACGAGCTGCAGCAGCGGCTCGGACTGCCCGTCGTGGTGGCCAACGACGCGCAGGTCGCCGGACTGAGCGAGGCCTACGACGAGCAGCTGCAGCTGACCGCGAACTCGCTGATTCTGCTGACGATCGGCACCGGTGTCGGCGGCGCGATCATCCTCGGCGGTGAGATCTACCTGGGCGCAACGGGCGCAGCGGGACATCTCGGCCACCAGCTGATCGCGGCAGCGTTCCACGACGGCGTCCCGGAACACCGCGACGATCCGCCCCAGCCGGGCACGCTCGAGGCCCTGGCCGCCGGGCGCGTGCTCGATGCGCTGGCCATCGAACGCGGCTACGCGGACGGCCCTGCGGTTGTCGCCGGAGCACAGCGGGGCGATGCCGCGGCGCTCGAGGCGGTGACGATCCTCGGCACCCGGATCGGCCTCGGCGTCGCCAACGCGATCAATGTGTTCGATCCCGAGGAGGTCGTGATCGGCGGCGGCGTTTCGGCCGCCGGGGAGCTGCTCCTGGCGCCCGTTCAGCAGACGGCCGCGCGGTTCACGCTCAGCGGGCTGGGTATCCGAACAACGATCCGCCTGGCGCGGCACGGTCAGGATGCCGGCGTCCGCGGCGCGGCCCTGCTCGCGGCGCGATCGCCAGCCTCTTTGTAACAAGTCCGGAGCGTCGGGGCCGGCACATAGGATCGCAACCGTTCCCGAGGAGGAGATCCATGGCTGACACGAACCCGCGCCTCGCGCGATTGACCGAACTGGGCACCAGCATCTGGCTGGACCAATTGCACCGCAAGCTTGTGGTGGGCGGAGAGCTGGCCCGGCTCGTCGAGGAGAGCAGCCTGCGCGGCGTCACGTCAAACCCTGCGATCTTCGAGAAGGCGATTGTCGGCAACGACGCCTACGACGAGCAGGTTGCAGAGCTGGCCCGCGACGGAGCCGACGCGCGCAGCATCTACCAGGCGGTCGCGATCCAGGACGTGCAGGGTGCCGCCGATGTTCTGCGCGGTGTCTGGGACAGCACCGGCGGCAGCGACGGGTTCGTCTCCTTCGAGGTCGACCCCGACCTCGCGTTCGACACCGACAAGACCCTGGCGCAGGCCAAGGAGTACTGGGCCCGCGTCGACCGGCCGAACCTGATGATCAAGATTCCCGGCACCGAGGAGTGTCTGCCGGCAATCACCGGAGCCCTCGCCGCAGGGATCAACGTCAACGTCACGTTGCTCTTTGCCGTCGCGAAGTACGAGAAGGTGATGCACGCCTTCATCGCCGGCCTCGAGCAGCGCCTCGATGCCGGGGAGTCGCTCGACGTCCATTCGGTCGCTTCGTTCTTCGTCTCGCGCGTCGACAGCGAGGTCGACAAGCGCCTGAGGGAGATCGGCGGCCACGAGGACCTGCTCGGCCTCGCCGGCGTCGCCAACGCCCGGGCCGCCTACCAGGCCTACGAGCGCGTGATCGGCGGCGAGCCGTTTGCACGGCTGCGTGCTGCCGGCGCAGCGGTGCAGCGCCCGCTCTGGGCGTCGACCGGCGTCAAGGACCCGGCCTACTCGGACGTGCTCTACGTCGACGAGCTTGCCGGACCCGAGACGGTCAACACGATGCCGCTCGACACGCTGAAGGCGGCGGCCGACCACAGCGAAGCCACGGCGCCGCGCTGCACGATCGACCCGACGGCGACGCTCGAGGCCCTCGCTGCGGCAGGCATCGACATGGATGACGTCACCGAGCACCTGCTCAGCGACGGTGTCGCGAAGTTCGTCACGCCGATGGAAGACCTGCTCGCTGGGATAGAGAGCGAGCGAGTCAAGGCGGTGGCGGCATGAGCGGCGGGCTGACCGAACGGTCGAATGCGCAGCTGCCGGAGGCGGTGCTGGTGGCGATCGACGCGCGCCTCGCCCGGGCCGCCGATGAAGCCGTGGCCGAGCGGATCTTCGCGCGTGACGACACGCTGTGGGGCCCGGCAGGGCAACCCGAGGTCGCTGATCGGCTCGGCTGGCTGGATGCCCACGACCGTCTGTCGGGCAATGCCGTGCAGCTGCTCGCCGTCGCAGCCCAGGCGTACGTGGACGGCTTCCGCCACGTCGTCGTGCTCGGGATGGGCGGATCGTCGCTGGCGCCGGAGGTCTTCCGCCAGTCGTTCCCGGCCAAGCCCGACGGCCTGACGCTGCACATCCTCGACTCCACCGATGCACAGGCCGTGCGCGACATCGAGGCAGCGATTCCGCTGGCCGAGACGATCTTCATCGCCAGCTCCAAGTCGGGCGGCACGCTCGAGACGCTGTCAGCGCTCGAGCACTTCTGGGAGGCGACAGGCCGCAACAGCCAGCAGTTCTGCGCGATCACCGATCCGGGCTCGGGGCTCGAGCGGCTCGCCAACGAGCGCGAGTTCCGCAACGTCTTCAGCGGCGACCCGGAGATCGGCGGTCGCTACAGCGCACTCTCGCCGTTCGGCATCGTGCCTGCGGCGTTTGCGGGCTACGACATCGCGGCCCTGCTCGCGGGCGGCTCGGCCGTCAGCGAAGCCTGCCGCGAGCCCGACCCCGAGGTCAACCCCGGGCTGCACCTCGGCTGCGTGCTCGCCGTGCTCGCGCAGGCGCACCGCGACAAGTTGACGTTCATCGTCGACGAACCCGTCGCGTCGTTCGGGCTCTGGGTCGAGCAGCTGACGGCCGAGTCGCTCGGCAAGCACGGCAAGGGCATCCTGCCGGTCGCCGGTGAACCGGTCGGCGCGCCGGAGACGTACGGTGACGATCGCGTCTTCGTGGCGATCGAAGGGCCCGCGGCAGAACACGGCGACGCCGTCGCGGCACTGGCTGCCGCCGGCTTCCCGGTGATCACGATGAGCGTCGAGAGCGCCAACGACCTCGGCGCGCTGATGGTGCTGTGGGAGTTCGCGATCGCGGTCGCGGGCTGGGCGCTGGAACTCAACCCGTTCGACCAGCCGAACGTGCAGTCGGCCAAGGACAAGACGATGGAGGTGCTGGCCGGTGAGCCGCCGCGGATCGAGCCGGCAACCGCCGAAAGTCTCACAGCCCTCTTCGCCGCCGGGCCTTCCTCCTATCTGGCGATCCAGGGCTACACCGCCCCGAACGACGAGATCGACGCGGCGATCGCCGAGCTGCGGGCAGCGATCCGCGACCAGACGAAGATGGCGACGACGTTCGGCTACGGCCCGCGCTACCTGCACTCCACCGGTCAGCTGCACAAGGGCGGCCCGAAGACCGGCCGCTTCCTGCAGCTGGTGTCCGACAGCCAACCCGACATCACGGTCGGAGGCGCCGCCGGAACGTTTGAGACGCTCAAGCGCGCGCAAGCGGACGGCGACCTTCTGGTGCTGCGTGAGCACGGCCTGCCGACCGAGCGCGTGATGCTCGGTGCGGACCCGGTGGCGACAATCCAACAACTCAAGGAGTACCTCTAGCGATGGCGCAGATCGGCTTCATCGGCCTCGGCCGCATGGGGGGCAACATGGTTGCCCGCATCAAGCGCGACTCAGAGCACGACGTCGTCGCCTTCGACATGGGCGCCGACGCTGTCGCGAAGGCGGTCGAACACGGCGCCCGCGGTGCCGGATCGCTGGAGGAGCTCGTCTCGATGCTCGACGCCCCGCGCACCGTCTGGATCATGGTCCCGGCCGGCGACCCGACGCAGCAGACGGTTGACGCACTGGCCGCGCTGCTCGAGCCGGGCGACACGATCGTCGACGGTGGCAACTCGAAGTGGACCGATGACGTGATCCGCGGCGAGGCGTTGCAGCAGGAGAACCTGCACTACGTCGACGTCGGCACGAGTGGCGGCGTCTGGGGTCTGGAGCTCGGCTACTGCATGATGGTCGGCGGTCCCGATGAGGCCGTCGCCCGGCTCGCACCGTTCCTCGATGTGCTCGCACCGGCACCCACGCCCGAGCACGGCCCCGGCTGGGGCCACATGGGCCCGACCGGCTCCGGCCACTACGTGAAGATGGTCCACAACGGCATCGAGTACGGGATGATGCAGGCCTACGCCGAGGGCTTCAGTCTTTTCGACGCCAGCGACTTCCCGCTCGACAACGCCAAGATCGCGCACCTCTGGATGCAGCAGTCGGTCGTGCGGTCGTGGCTCTGCGAACTTGCCGCCAAGGCGTTCGACGAGGAGGGCAACGACCTTGCCGCGCTCGAGCCGATCGTGCAGGAGTCCGGCGAGGGCAAGTGGACGATCGAGGATGCGCTGGAGCGCAAGATCCCGCTGCCGGTGATCACCGCCTCGTTGTTCGCCCGCTACGAGTCGCAGTCCAAGGGTGACTTCGCGGCGAAGGTGAACGCGGCGCTGCGCGCCCAGTTCGGCGGCCACGCGGTGGAGCGCAAGGGGTGAGCGAACTCCCGGGGACCCCAGCGGGCGACACGCGGGCGCCCGGCACCGAGGTGCCGGACAACCCGCTCGTCGAAGGGCTCGAGCGGCTGCCGGTCCACCCCACCGTGCTGACGATCTTCGGCGCCACCGGCGACCTCGCGCGGCGCAAGCTGCTGCCCGCGCTCTACAACCTCGCGCACGACGGCGCGCTGCCTGAGCGCTTCTGCCTGATCGGGACCGCGCGCGACGCGATGACCGACGAGGAGTTCGCCGCCAAGGTCGGTGACGCGATCCGCCAGTTCAGCCGCAGGCCACCGGATGAGGCGGTGCTGAGCGCGATGCTCGCGAACGTCGCCTACGTCGGTGGAGCGTTCGATGACGCCGAGGCATATCAGGGCATCGCCGCCAAG
>Ga0209023_10008259_pt1 | contig 10487 bp, 10 predicted proteins | sample LakOneMetagenome_FD_187468 | JGI IMG/M metagenome (GOLD analysis project Ga0209023, IMG submission 187468) | Freshwater and sediment microbial communities from Lake Erie, Canada (SPAdes) (version 2) | ecosystem: Environmental > Aquatic > Freshwater > Lentic | place: Lake Erie, Canada...
CGTTTTTCGGTCAGATCCATCGGTTCTCCCACTTCTCACTCAAACGCGTCCGCAAGCGACTCGTCGATGTCGATTCGCTCGCCGCGACAGCGTGCCGCGCGTGCAAACGCTCGCCGCGTGACTGCGGCCGCAAAGCATGCCCGACTTGGGCAGACGTACAACCCTCGCCCGGCCACCCGACCACCATCATCGCGCACCAGCCGCCGTTCGTCACCTTGGAGCTCAGCGACGAAACGTGCGAGCTCGGGTTTTGACGCATGACGGCCGCATGCGATGCAGCGGCGCTGTGGCACATGGGGTGTTCCCATTGATTCGTGGCGAGCGCGCCTACTGTGCATCCTCCTGCGTCGCAGTCTCGTCGTCGGTGTCGGACGGGGCGGCCTCCTCGGCTGCGGGTTCGTCCGTCTCCGCGACGACCGGGTGATCGTCCGCCACGTCCGCGTCCGACGGCGTCGGATCGTCGGTGGTGTCCGCGGCGGGTGTCTCGGTGGTGGTCGTCTCGACGGCCTCGTCCTCGGTGGGCGCCGGCGCAGGGGCCTCCGCCCCGGTATCGGCGTCCAAGCTGACGGCTTCCTCGGGCCCGACCACCTGGCCCGCCGCTTCCATCTCCGCAAGGCGGGCATGGGCGGGCAATGAGCAGTAGCGGGTACCCGGCAACGCGGCGTTGACGCAGCGCTTGCCGTTGCGAAGCAGCGCGGCACAGCGCACAAGTGCGCCCTCGCCGCCTGCGCCGAATTCGGACTGGGACTCTTCGAGTGCGAACGTCGACTCGCTCTTGATGTCGATCCGCCATCCGGTCAGTCGCGCGGCGAGTCGGGCGTTCATGCCCTCCTTGCCGATTGCAAGCGACAACTGGTCGTCGGGAACGACGACCGTTGCCTGGCGGTTCTCGTCGTCGACGAGGACCTCGCGCACACGTGCGGGTGAGAGCGCCTTCGCAACAAAGCGCGCCGGCTCGTCGTTGAACGGGATGATGTCGATGCGCTCGCCGCGAAGCTCGCTGACGACCATGCGCACACGCGATCCGCGCGGTCCGACGCACGCACCCACCGGGTCGACGCCTTGAACCTTCGAGATGACGGCGATCTTCGAGCGCCACCCGGCTTCGCGCGCAACTGCGCGGATCTCGACGAGACCGTCGCTCATCTCCGGAACTTCAAGCTCGAACAGGCGCTTGATCAGCTCGTCGGAGCGCCGACTCACGATGACCTGCGGACCCTTGGTCGAGTGGCGCACGTCGACGATGACGGCCTTGATGCGGGCGCCATGGTCGTAGCGCTCGCCGTGGACCTGCTCGGATTCGGGAAGCAACGCTTCAACACGGCCGAGGTCCACGAGCGTGTAGCGCGAGTCCGACTGCTGGATGATGCCGGTCACGATGTCGCCGACACGATCGACGTACTCCTCGTACATCATCTCGCGCTCGGCCTCGCGGATGCGCTGCAGCACGACCTGCTTGGCCGTCTGGGCGGCGATGCGACCGAAGTTGTCCGTCGAGATGTCGACCTCGTCGAGCTCCTCGTCGTCGTAGGCCTCCCAGTCGATCTCGGGCGCGGGCGCCACGTAATCCTCGGGCGGGCCGTCCTCGCCCCACTCGGGCTCGGTTTGCGGCAGGGTCCGGGGCTCCTCATCCTCGTCGAGGATGAGTTGAAGGACGCGCATTTCACCGTCTTCGCGGTCAATGACGACCTTGACGTACTCCGCCGCCTCCGGCGTCTTCTTGTAGGCGGCGAGCAGCGCGTCTTCAAGCGCGAGGATCAGCGTCTCGGCGCTGATGCCCTTTTCGCGCTCGATGGTCTTCACTGCATCGAGGATCTCTCTGTTCACGCCTCGCTCCTCTCGACAACCTTGCCCCGCTGAATCTGTGGGACGGCGATTTGTCGCTCGCCGTCTGGAGCCATGATGGTGACCCGTTCATCCGAAACGGCGGTCAGGACCCCACTGACCGAACGCGTGCGACGGTCCTCGTCGCCCTTCACACCGAGGGTCACATGTGACCCGATTGCCGCCCTGTAATGGTCCAGTGTCCGAAGTGGTGGCTCCGGTCCCGGTGAGGAGACCTCGATGCCGTATCGCTCGCGCAGTCCCTCCTGATCGAGCGCATGTGTCACAGCGACACACAGCTCATGATCCACTCCGTCAGGGTGATCCACCACGAGTCGCAGCATCCTGTCGTCCCCCGTGCCGACGACCACTACCTCACGCAGGTCGACGTTTGGGAGTGACCCGGCGAGGATGCGTTCTACTTCACGCTCGACGTCGGATTGTGCAACCACGACTGCTTTGGATTCCTTTTTGAGCAATAAAAAAGTGGGCTTGGCACCCACTTCGCGCGAACCACTTGTTGTGCTGAAGCCGCGGCGATCATATCACTTTGTGGATTCACTGCCCTCGCGGTCCAAGATGATGGTGACCGGCCCGTCGTTCACCAGGCTGACGACCATGTGCGCACCGAAGATCCCACGTGCGACCGCGATGCCCCGCTCCTCGAGCTGCGTGGCATATCGCTCCACCAGCGGTCGTGCGTCGTCCGGCGATGCGGCGCCCGTCCAGGAGGGGCGGTTGCCACGCCGCGTGTCGGCGAGCAACGTGAACTGGCTGATCACCAGAACGCCGCCACCGACGTCGGCCACCGATCGTGCACCGTCCTCGGTGTCGAAGATCCGAAGCGCCGCGGTCTTGGCGGCCAGCACATCGACGTCGGCTGCGCAGTCGCCCGCACCAATCCCGACCAGGGCGACAAGGCCAAGCCCGATCTCGCCCACGACGGCGTCGTCGACCCGCACATGGGCGCTGGTGACCCGCTGAAGGACGACGCGCATGGTGCGATCCTAATAAGCTCAGCCACGTGATTGAGCGGATCGCACGAAGCCTGGAGCAACTCGGTGTTCCCATTGAGCGGGTGGACGCCGGGCTGACGGTTGAGCTGCCCTCCGAGCGGCGCGGCAGTTTCACGGTCCTGATCGTTGCGACCGAGCGGGCCATCTCGCTGCGGGCATTCATCATGCGAAACCCCGATCGCAATCACGAAGCCGTCTATCACCGGCTGCTCGCAAAGAACTTCGCGTCGAACGACTGGCGATTTGCGATCAACGCCTATGACGACGTGTTCCTGACGGCCTACGTCCCCCACACGTTCGCTCAGCCGGAGATGCTCGACGGGCTCCTCGGCGGAGCATGCGCGATGGTGGACGCGGTGTTCGAAGGGATCGCACGGGTGGGCTTCGACATTCCGGACGACGTGTCGCTTCGTCCGCCGACCGATCCGTCCGAGGCGTCCTGACGTCACAGGATGCGGGGCGCGCACTGCGTGTGCACCGAAGTCGCGCTACCTGGCGCGAAGCGAACGGATGCGAAGCGCGGCGCCCACCCGGGCGCGCCGGTTGAGACTGCGCTGCGCCGCGCGGAGCTCACGCCAAGCCTGTGCGCCCGCTCCGCGGGCGGGGTCGCGTCCACTGAACCGCGCGTCGCTTGCCAGGCCGTAGATTCCGCCGGTGTCGATGCCGAGTGCGCGGCGAGCCGTGGCGGCGCGCTCCGAGGGTGTGGCGGCCGGGTCCGCGGGCACGCCCAGATCGATCAGCCACGACTCGAGCTCGCGTGCGGCCCCGAGCACCTGTTCGCGCTCCGTTCCGGTACGGCGACGCACCCTGCGGACCGACTTCGCCGCGGCGGGCGCAAGCAGTCCGATCAACCCGATGAGCACGATGGCGGGCCACCGCCAGGAGCGTCCACCATCCGATCGTGCGTCCGGAATCGCCGTCGGCTTGGGTGGTGTCTTCGTCGGCGGCTGGGCCGGCTTGACCGGGGTTCGGTTGAGCTTCGGCGGGACGCTCGCGTCGGTTGGTGGCCGGTAGGCGATCGATGACACCGATGCCGAGTTTCCGGATGCAAACCGGGTGGGCGTCGGGTCGAAGGCGAGCCAGCCGTACTCGTCGCCGAAGTAGACCTCAACCCATGAGTGTGCATCCCGGTCCGTGACGACGTAGCTCTTCGAGACGTCGTCGTACGATGAGGCCGACACGTTGACCCCGACCGCAACGCGAGCGGGAATCCCGTTCATCCGCAACATCAACGCCATCGAACCCGCGAAGTGTTGGCAGTAGCCGGTCTTCGTGGTGAGGAGAAAGTTCCTCAGCTCATCCTGTGGACTCGACGCTGCCGGAACACTCGTGTCATAGCGGAAGTTCGCACGCATGTACCCCTCCATGCGGTTGACGGCTTCGTATTCGGTGGACGCGTCACCGATGATCCGACGGGAGAGTTCGGCAACCTCGGTGAGTCGACCAAAGGAGTCGACCGGCAACGTTCCCTCGCCGAAGCGTGGGACGTCGATCGGTGGTTCGTCAGGTTCGATTCGCAGCGGGGGAAGCTCGAACGGGTACGACCCGTGATAGTCGAGCAGCTTGCGGGGGCCGGGGTCTTGCGTGACGGTCGTGAGGGTGAGCGTCATTCCCCGTTCGAGGTCCGGGTCTGCCTCCAACGACCCGTCGTCGAAGAGCCGCAACCTGCGGACACCGAGACCGTCGATGCGTGTGGGTGTTCCCCCGGCGAAGACCCACTTGCTGGACATGGCGGTGAGCTTCACTGAGGTGTGGCGCACGACACCGGTCGCTCCCGGATTCAGATCCGCAGTTCCGTCGACCTGCAGCGTGTCCGCCGCGTATTTGCCGCCCGCCGTGAACGACGCGCCATCGAACGCGTCGAGGCTCGTTGCGCGAAGTGGAGTCAGACGATCGGTCTTCACCCGCAGCATCTCGATCGGTTTGTCCGGGTAGTTGAGCGGCCCGTAGCGCTGGTCGACGAGGAGATTGACCCCACCCGAATGTGCACTGCCCCATGACCATGAACGCCAGTTCCACCACGCCTGGGTCCCTGTGCCAAGCGACGCGACGGCGGCGACGGCCACGATCATCGTGACCAGGCCCGCTGTTCGCCCGGCCTCACCGATCGACCGGTCCGGGCGGCGGCGAAGCGCCGCGAACATGACGATGCTGAGGGCGGCAGCGATCGATCCGCTGAGGATCGGATGCAGCGGCGGTGCAAGGGTCCACCGGTACGCCAGGGCCACACCTGCGGTCACCACCGCCGCGAGTGGCCTGCGGGTCACGATGCCGATCGCGGCGATCAGGAACACGGTCATCGCGACCAGGACCACGAGCGTGGCCGACACCGCCTGCGACGACGGATCGTCGGGCAACGGTATCGCGATGGTCGCCGCACCGCTGATGCCGTCGTCGATGCGCTGGGCGAGGGTGCTCCACGCCCCGTGGCGGATGGTCAGCAGCCGCCGCATGCTCACATCCGTCGCCGTGGCAAGGATCAGAAAACCGCCGATCGCTCCCGTCACGATCGTGCCGAGGCCGGCGAAGCGATACGGCAGGACTGAGAGCAGGACCGGCACCGTCGGTGCGATCATGGCGAGCACCAACACTTTTGCCGGAGGATCGAGCCACAGCCCGGACCAACTCGCCACGACAAACGCGATCATCGCGCAGGTCGCGACGATGGCGAGGTTCGCATCGGCGGCAAACTGCCGTCGCTGTCGGAGGCGGTCAGGCATGAACGGCCATCAGGTCGAGCGCGGGTGCGAGTTGTTCGAAGGTGGCGGCCTCGGTGACGACGGCCCCGGATCGGCTGAGTGCCAATGCATGTCGCCGTGCGTCTGCGATCAGCACGGCAGCCGTCGCGATCCCCGACGTTCGGGCCACGTTCACGGCCGCCACCAGGTGGGCGTCGTCATTGGCGGAGACGATCACCACAAGGTCCGGCGCCTCTGGTGCGGCGGCCACCTGCCGGATCAGCACTCCGGCCGATTCCGTCGCGGTTCGGGTCACCAGGGCGAGCGAGCGCTCCATACGATCGATTGGACTTCCGATCGGCCACAGTTCCCCACCGCCGCCACCGTGGGCGAGTCCGACCGCGGTGCCGCGGGCGGCACATCCGGAGACGAGACTCGCGGCCGCGCTGACGGCAACTTCGAAGTCTCCGGACGACGTGGCCTCGGGCGATGGCATCGCGTCCAGCACGATCATCAGGCGACGGCCGCGCCCGGACTCTCCGTGCAGTTCTTTCGTCTGGAGACGGCCGCGCCGGGCCGTCTGGGTCCAATGGATCAGCGACAGGGGATCGCCCGGCTCGTAGTCGCGGATGCCGCTGAGCTCGACCCTGCCGCGAGCGCGACCGACGGCATCACCCATCCGTCGACTCGCGCCCTCCCAAAAAGGCAGGCCCACCGGCACGGTGCGGGCGACGGCGAGCAGCGTCGCCGATGAGCGCACCGCACGGCGGACGCGCACCAGCCCGAACGGATCGGCGATTGCGACCCATGGCGAGCCGAGCGTGTGCTCTCCGCGCGGAACGGCGCCGATCGTGACGTGGTGGAGGATGTCGGCGCCGGACCGGATGGTTCGCAGGGGGGTCTGGCTCGCGCCGTCGGGGCCGGCCACGTGCGCATCCCAATCGAGCAGACGAAGCAACCCGGAACGTGGCGCCCAGCCGGTGAGGCGCAGGGTTGCGCGGATGGGCTCACCTGCGGTCACCGTGGTGCGGTCCAAACTGCGGGTGATCCGCAGCGTGCGCGCGGCGACTTCGACGCCGACGATCGCGAGTACGCCGGTCACGATGAGTGCGATCCCGATGGGTCGTAGCGCCGGCGTGCCGAAGCCGGCGCCGGCGATCAGCGCGGCAAATCCCACGACGGCGACAACGATCGCCCGCAAATGCCGGCGAACGTGCCGGCGTGGCTGTGCTTCAGAGCGCCGGGGTCCTGACCGCACGGAGCGCCTCATTCACCACGTCATGTCCGGTGATGCCACCGACACGGGCTTCGGATCCCATCACGAGCCGGTGGGCGAGCACCGCTGATGCGACGTGTTTGACGTGCTCCGGGCCGACGTAGTTGCGTCCCGCGATCAGCGCCGTCGCCTTCGCCATGCGAAGCACCGTGAGGGCTGCGCGAGGGCTCGCGCCAAGCACCAACCGTCGGTCCTGTCGGGTGTGGGCGACGATGTCGACCACGTAGCGTGCGATCCCGGGCTCGACGTGGACGGTTTCGGCTGCGGCGATTGCATCGGCGATGCGCGTCTCGTCGCCGATCACCGCAACCTTCTCCAGCGGATCCTTGTCAGCCAGGTCGAGCAGCATGTCGGCCTCCGCCTCGGCAGGGGGATAGCCGATGCTGATCGCCAGCGCAAAACGATCGAGCTGTGCCTCGGGGAGCGGAAACGTGCCCTCGTACTCCACCGGGTTCATGGTCGCGATCACCATGAACGGGCGCGGCAGTCGGCGGGTCTGCCCGTCCACCGTCACCTGGTGCTCCTCCATCGACTCGAGGAGCGCCGACTGTGTTTTCGGGGACGCCCGGTTGATTTCATCGGCAAGCAGGACGTTGGTGAAGACCGGACCGGCCCGGAACTCGAACGTCTGATTGCGTTGGTCGTAGACGTGAACCCCGGTCACATCCGATGGCAGCAGGTCGGATGTGCACTGCAGGCGCGAGTAGTGGCATCCGGCCGCGCGCGCCAGGCTCTTGGCCAGCACCGTCTTGCCGACACCCGGCACGTCCTCGATGAGGAGGTGGCCACCACTGAACATGCAGGCCACCGCTGCGGCAAGGGTGTCAAGTGGGGCGCGAACACCATCCGCGAGCGCCCGGACCATTTCGCCGGCGAGATGCGACGCCTGCTGGAAGCGTTCGGCGTCGAGATCGGGGTTCATTCGCGCGGTGACAACATCCACGTTCGCCACCGTAGCAGGCCTTCCCCGATCCCCCACAGAGGAGCGGGACTATTGCTGGAGCAACGGTGTCACGGCGTCGAGGATCGCCGCGGCACATGCCGCCTTCGATGTTTGCGTGACCGTGGTCTCGACGTCGCCGGGGCCGATGATGGTAATCGCGTTCTGGTCGACCTCGAACCCGATCCCTGGTTGGGAGATGTCGTTGTGGACGATCACGTCGAGTCGCTTGCGGGTGCGCTTGTCGCGTGCACGCTGCAGGCCCGCCGGCCCGTGCTCAGCCGCGAAGCCCACCACGACCTGACCGGTCTTTTCCGCCGCGAGTGTCGTGAGGATGTCGACGGTCGGCTCCATGGCGACCACGAGTGCGTCGGTCGCCGACTTGTCGATCTTCCCCTCCGTGCCGACGCTCGGCCGAAAGTCGGCGACCGCCGCCGACATGACCAGCATGTCGCAGCTTGGGAAGAGCGCGCGCGTGGCGTCCAGCAACTGATCGGCGCGTTCCACGTCGATGTACCTGATTGCCGGCGTGCGCGGCAGGTCGACGTTCGCCGCGATGACCGTCACGTCCGCACCACGGCGTGCGGCCGCCTCGGCGACCGCGAACCCCATGCGGCCGCTGCTTCGATTGCCGACGAACCGCACGGAATCGATCGGCTCACGCGTGCCTCCGGCGGTCACAAGGATGCGCCGGCCTGCGAGGCCGTTGGTCGTCGCAGCGGCCGCGGTGGTGAGGACGGACTCTACGGCCAGGACGATGTCCTCCGTCTCGGCGAGGCGCCCCGCGCCGATGTCGCCGTCGGCCAGGAGTCCCTCGCCCGGAGGAATGATGTGGACGCCTCGCGAGCGCAGGGTCTCGATGTTGGCCACCGTGGCAGGGTGCTCCCACATGCGGGTGTTCATCGCCGGCGCCACAAGCACGGGGCCGGCGTACGCGAGGTATGCGGAAGTGAGCAGGTCGTCGCCGAGGCCTGCGGCCAGTCGCGCGATCGTATTTGCCGTGGCCGGCGCGACGACGAAGACATCCGCCCCTCGGGCGAGATCCAGGTGGCGGTAGTCGGGCAGCTCATCGTTGCCGAAGAGCGTCGTCCCGACGCGGTTGCCGGACAGTGCCGCGAACGTTGCGGCACCGACGAAACGGGTGGCGCCCCGCGTCATCACGACATGGACGTCATGTCCCCCACGCTGCAGTGCGCGCAGACTGTCGACGGCCTTGTACGCAGCGATGCCACCGCTGACGCCCAGCAGGATACGTGCCATCAGTGGTCCTTGGGTGGGGTGCCGGTCACATCCGCGATGATGCCGATCAAGTCGCCGCTTGCGCGGGCGACATCGTCGTTGATGACATGTCGGTCGAATTCCTCCATCGCGGCGATTTCCCGTTCGCCCACCGACAGGCGGGCGGCGATCTCATCATCGCTGTCGGTGCGGCGATCGGTCAACCGTCGCGCCAGCTCGTCCATCGATGGCGGCGCGATGAAGATGGTCACGGCGTCCGGGAGCATCCGCTTGATGGACCGCGCACCCTCGAGCTCGATCTCGACGATCACGGAGTGACCGCCGTTCAGGTGGCGGTCGATCTCGCGGCGAAGCGTGCCATAGCGGTTGCCGGCGTACTCGACGTGCTCAAGGAACTCACCGGCCGAGACCGCTGCCGAGAACTCCTCGGGCCGCATGAAGTGGTACTCGACCCCGTCGCGCTCGCCCGGGCGTTGCGTCCGGGTGGTCGCGGAGATCGCCACGGCGATCGCCGGGAACGCCGGAAGGGCTCGACCGATGAGCGTGCCCTTCCCCGCCCCCGAGGGACCCGAGATGACGAGGACGCGGGGCGAAGTGCCTATCGGCTCAGAAGATCGACGAGCTCGTTGCGCTGCCGCTCTGAGAGCCCGCCGACGGTCTTTCCCTGCGAGATGCGGCAGTGGTTGATGAACCGCGTCGCCTTGACCTTGCCGTACTTCGGGACCGCCAGGAGCATGTCGTACACCTTGGCGGTCAGCACGTAGTCCGGGGGGTCCGCGATGATATCTCGAATGTTCACCTGCCCATCCTTCAGGTCGCGCTTCAGCTGCGCGCGCGACGAGCGAATCTGGTTCGCTCGATGGAGGGCTTCCATGCGCTGACCGAGGGAGCGCTCAGGAGCCTGGGTGGGTGCTTTCAAGGTGGTGACCATCGGGGGGAATCTTAGGCATCAGGACTCCCCCTTCACAAGGTCGACGGTCACGAATTTGCGAACCAAATTGTTCGCTACGAGCAGGGGAATTTGGATGTGCCGCAAAACACCCTCGTCAATCTCAAGTTGAGGTCGAGAGCGCGCTCTTCCCAAACAAATCTTGCAATGCCACTGGTGTCAAGCGATCGGACCTGACGGCGAGTGCCGCAGCCTCGGCGGCTTCCATGGTCGTGATGTACGGAACGCCCGCCGCCACGGCCGCTCGACGGATGGCACCGCCATCTCCCTGGGCCTCACGTCCACTCGGCGTATTGATCACCAGATCGACGGTTCCCTGCGCGATCAATGCGGGAATGTCGGTCCCCGCTTCACGGATCTTGCCGACGGTGTGCACCGGGAGTCCGGCGGCGCGGACGGCGGCTGCCGTTCCCTCCGTGGCGATCAACGAGAAACCGGCGTCGAGCAGCTGTCGGGCCACAGCGACCATTCGCGGCTTGTCGCCCGGAGCGGCCGAGAGTGCCACGCATCCCGAATGCGGCAGCGCCGAACCGGCACCCGCCTGGGCCTTGGCATACGCCTCGGC
>Ga0209023_10008260_pt1 | contig 10483 bp, 9 predicted proteins | sample LakOneMetagenome_FD_187468 | JGI IMG/M metagenome (GOLD analysis project Ga0209023, IMG submission 187468) | Freshwater and sediment microbial communities from Lake Erie, Canada (SPAdes) (version 2) | ecosystem: Environmental > Aquatic > Freshwater > Lentic | place: Lake Erie, Canada | collected...
CGATCTGCGGATCCACCCCGCGGGAGAACATGTTCAGCCCCAGCGTCACCAGGCACACGTTGCCGGTCCGCTCGCCGTTGCCGAACAGACAGCCCTCGATCCGGTCGGCGCCGGCCTGGAAACCCAGTTCGGCGGCGGCCACCGCGGTGCCGCGGTCGTTGTGCGGGTGCAGGCTCAAGATGATCGAGTCACGCCGCGCCAGGTTGCGGCTCATCCACTCGATCGAGTCGGCGTAGACGTTCGGGGTGGCCATCTCGACCGTGGCCGGCAGGTTGACGATCAGCGGCCAGTCCGGCGTCGGTGCGATGACGTCCGCGACCGCGTCGCACACGTCCTTGGCGTACTCCAGCTCGGTGCCGGTGTAGGACTCCGGGGAGTACTCGTAGCGCCATTCGGTCTCGGGGTGGTTGACCGCTTCGGCCAGGCACATCTTCGCGCCGTCGGTGGCGATCTTCTTGACGGCTTCGCGGTCGGCGCGGAAGACCACCCGGCGCTGCAGGATCGAGGTCGAGTTGTAGAAGTGCACGATCACCTTCGGCGCACCCGCGCACGCCTCGTAGGTGCGCTTGATCAGGTCGGGGCGGCACTGCACCAGCACCTGGATGGTGACGTCGTCGGGGATGGCGCCGTCGGTGATGATCGAACGGACGAAGTCGTAGTCGGTCTGGGACGCCGACGGGAAGCCGACCTCGATCTCCTTGAAGCCCATCTGCACCAGCAGGTCGAACATCCGCCGCTTGCGTTCGGGGCTCATCGGGTCGATCAGGGCCTGGTTGCCGTCGCGCAGATCCACCGCGCACCAGGCCGGGGCGTGGTCGATGACGACGTCGGGCCAGGTGCGATCGGGCAGCGAGATCTGCTCGACCTCGTCGGCGAAGCTGCGGTACCGGTTGACCGGCATCGAGGAACTGCGCTGGGTGTTCCAGGAGGGTTGCCCGGGATTGCGCGGGCCGGCGGGGGTGTTGACGGTGCGCACAGACGAATAGGCGTCGCTGGAGGATGGGGTAGTCATGATGGGTGCTCCGAAGGTCTCGATGGGATTTCAGACCGGCACATCGCGAAGACCCGCGACGGGAGGCCAGTCTGGATCAGACCCCGTCGCGGCGCCCGAGGAGGAGCACACGCTGCACATCGGGCACTCTACTCCTGTCGGTGCGTGCAGCTCAAACGCCGCCGTCGGCGGGAGCGGACGGCCGCGGCTATCGTGGGACATCGTGGATTTCTTGAGAGGGGCGAATCGGCGCTGGTTGTTCGCCGGGTCGACGACGATCATCGTGCTGTTGATCATCGGCGTGTCCCAGCTGCCGTGGTTCCGGGACAAGACCTCGCCCGAATGCGTGCCGGTGCGCGACATGCTGGCGTTCAACGCCTCGGAGGGCAAGCGCATCGGCGCGCAGGAGAATCCGACCCAGGCGGACTACCGGGCCTGGGCCGACGGGCTGGCCGACCGCTCCGGCAAGGTCACCGACGCGACGCTGGCCGGACACGCCATCCGGCTGTCCACCTACGCCAGCCAGTTCGCCTCCGGCTACGCGCTGATGCCGCAGAGCACGCGCCCGGGCCAGAAACCGCCGGACGAGTACTACCGGCTCAACATGCTCAACCAGCAGATCCTCGACGAGACCAAACAGCTCGAGGGCCTCTGCCCGGCCCCGTCCGGATTCCGGATCCCGTTCATCGGCTGAGCCCGCGGAGCCCCGGGTGGGCGCGGTGACCGGCGGTTTCAGCGATCGGACGGGGAGTAAACGCCCAGATGGGAGTGCCTTATCCTTGGTGGCTGAGTCCGGTCGTGGACCCGCACCCAACGTGAAAGGTCGGTCAGTGGCACTCGTCGTGCAGAAATACGGCGGATCCTCGGTGTCAGACGCCGACCGGATCCGGCGGGTGGCCGAACGGATCGTGGAGACCAAGAGGGCCGGCAACGACGTCGTCGTCGTGGTCTCGGCGATGGGGGACACCACCGACGACCTGATGGACCTGGCCAAGCAGGTCTGCCCGGTGCCGCCGGCCCGCGAGCTGGACATGCTGCTGACCGCCGGTGAGCGGATCTCCAACGCACTGGTCGCCATGGCCATCGAGTCACTGGGCGCCCAGGCCCGCAGCTACACCGGGTCCCAGGCAGGTGTCATCACCACCGGCACCCACGGCAACGCCAAGATCATCGACGTCAACCCCGGCCGGCTGCGCGCCGCGCTCGACGACGGGCAGATCGTGCTGGTCGCCGGGTTCCAGGGGGTCAGCCAGGACACCAAGGACGTCACCACCCTGGGCCGCGGCGGATCCGACACCACCGCCGTCGCCGTCGCCGCCGCATTGAACGCCGACGTCTGCGAGATCTACACCGACGTCGACGGCGTGTTCACCGCCGATCCGCGCATCGTCCCCAACGCCCGACGGTTGGACAGCGTCAGCTTCGAGGAGATGCTGGAAATGGCCGCGGCCGGCGCCAAGGTGCTGATGCTGCGCTGCGTCGAGTACGCCCGCCGCTACGACTTGCCGATTCACGTGCGCTCGTCGTACACCGACAAACCCGGAACCATCGTCAACGGATCGATCGAGGACATCCCCATGGAAGACGCCATCCTGACCGGAGTTGCCCACGACCGCGGGGAGGCGAAGGTCACCGTCGTCGGCGTGCCCGACGTGCCCGGCTACGCCGCCCGGGTGTTCCGCGCCGTCGCCGACGCCGACGTGAACATCGACATGGTGCTGCAGAACATCTCCAAGGTGGAGGACGGCAAGACCGACATCACCTTCACCTGCGCCCGGGACAACGGGGCCACCGCGGTGCAGAAGCTCGACTCGCTCAAGGGTGAGATCGGTTTCACCAGCGTGCTTTACGACGATCACATCGGCAAGGTGTCGCTGATCGGCGCGGGCATGCGCAGCCACCCGGGCGTTACCGCCACGTTCTGTGAGTCGCTGGCCGACGCGGGTATCAACATCGAACTGATCTCCACCTCGGAGATCCGGATCTCGGTGCTGATCAAGGACACCGAGCTCGACCGTGCGGTCGCCGTGCTGCACGAGGCGTTCGGCCTCGGTGGCGACGAGGAAGCCGTGGTCTACGCGGGGACGGGTAGGTAGCGCATCATGGTGAACATCGGTGTGGTGGGTGCCACCGGCCAGGTCGGCCAGGTGATGCGGAACCTGTTGGCAGAACGCGACTTTCCGGCGACCGGGGTGCGGTTCTTCGCGTCCTCGCGTTCGGCCGGGCGCACGCTGGAGTTCCGCGGGCGGGAGATCGAGGTCGAGGACGCGGCCACCGCGGACCCGAGTGGCCTTGATATCGCACTGTTTTCGGCCGGCGCGACGATGTCACGGGTGCAGGCCCCGCGTTTCGCCGCCGCCGGTGCGGTGGTGGTGGACAACTCGTCGGCCTGGCGCAAGGACGACGACGTGCCGCTGGTGGTGTCCGAGGTCAACTTTCACCGCGACGCCGGCAACCGGCCCAAGGGGATCATCGCCAACCCGAACTGCACGACCATGGCGGCCATGCCGGTGCTCAAGCCGCTGCACGAGGCGGCCGGGCTGAGGAGGCTGGTGATCTCCAGCTACCAGGCGGTTTCCGGCAGCGGTCTGGCCGGTGTCGAGGAACTGGCGTCGCAGACCCGCGCGGTCATCTCTCGCGCGGAGTCCCTGGTGCACGACGGTAACGCGCTGGACTACCCGCAACCCGTCAAATACGTTGCGCCGATCGCGTTCAACGTCGTCCCGCTGGCCGGGTCCCTGGTCGACGACGGCTCGGGGGAGACCGACGAGGACCAGAAGCTGCGCAACGAGAGCCGCAAGATCCTGGGCATCCCGGACCTGCTGGTCAGCGGCACCTGCGTGCGGGTCCCGGTGTTCACCGGTCACTCGCTGTCGATCAACGCCGAGTTCGCCGAACCGATTTCGCCGGTACTCGCCACCGCGCTGCTCATCGACGCACCCGGGGTGAAGGTGGTCGAGGTGCCGACGCCGCTGGCCGCCGCCGGCACCGACGACTCGCTCGTCGGCCGGATCCGGGTCGACCCGGGCGTGCCCGACGGCCGCGGGCTGGCCCTGTTCGTCTCCGGTGACAATCTGCGAAAAGGCGCGGCGCTGAACACCATTCAGATCGCCGAGCTGCTGGCCGCGCAGCTGATCTGAGCCACGACGCCGATGCCCCGGTGGTTGCGGAAGCGCTGGCTCGCGGGGACGGCTGCGCTGCTGACCGCCACGTCGCTCGCCACCCCGGTGCGCGCCGAGCCGTCGGTGCCCGACCTCGCACCCGGGCAGGTGCTGCGGCTGGCGGCGATCGCCGGGACCGGCACCGCCACCCGTGACTACAACGTGGGCGCCACCGATCTGTGCGAGTTCATGGATTTCCCAACCGAACTGCTGCAGATCTGCGGGGACAGCTTCGCCGGACAGGGCGTCGGATTCGGCAACTGGCACGCCCCCGTCGCGTTCCGGGTGGACCGCAGCTCACTGGATTCCCCGGGCGGCGTGCGCTACCTCGGGGTGATCGGTACCGACAAGCCGTTGCTGGCCGATCCGAAAGCCGAGGGGACATCGCAACTTCCGGCCGGCGTGGTGTCGATCAACCGGGAGAACTATCTGCTGATCACCACCACCAAGGACCTGGCGCCGCGCTCGTCGCGGCTGGTGAAGGCCGACGCCGGCCGGGGTGGCTGGGCGACTGTGCCCGGCTCGGTGCGCGACGGCGGGTACGCCGACGGGACCATGTCGCAGATCAGCGGCTACTACGACCCGGTTCCCACCCCGGATTCGCCGACCGGCTGGGTGTACATCGTGGCCAACAACTTCAACCGGTCGGCTCCGGTCCGGCTGTTCCGGGTGCGGCCCGCGCAGTTCACTGACCGCACCCGCTGGCAGGGCTACTCGCCCGCGGGCTGGGGCAAGACCCCGCCGCCGCTGTGGCCGGACCTGGTCGGCGAGATGAGCTTCAAGCAGATCGACGGCAAGGCGGTGCTGTCCTACTTCAACTCCAGCACCGGCAACATCGAGATCAGGGTGGCGGCCGACCCGACCGGGCTGGGCACCGCGCCGGTCACCACCGTGGTGGTCGCCGCCGACTGGCCCGACCCCATCGATGCGCTGGGTGCTCCCGAGGACAACGCGCTGGCCCAGCCCTACGGTGGCTACCTCGCGCCGGGTTCGACGCTGGAGTCGATGCGGGTGTTCGTCAGCCAGTGGAACACCACCACCCGGGATCGGATGCCCTACCGGGTGCTGCAGTACCTGGTTCACCCCTACTCCTGAGTCGCGCCTAGGGACGGGCACACCGTTTTGTGACTCTGCTCACGTCTGAGTGCTAGTCTCCGCGTAAGAATCACCTGAGATCAACCTGAGAAAGCGGTGGAGCCATGAGGCGCACGCGTCGGCAGTTGGCCCGGAACCTCAGTACCGCGGCGGCGGCCGTCGTCACCGCCACCGCACTCACCGCCGGTCTCGGCGCCCCGGTCGCCAACGCCGCCGTCACCTCGCCCGCGGTGGCGGCCCAGCGCAACGCCGAGGTCCAGCTCGCGGCCCTGCAGGACACCCTGGGCGGGTTGATCGATCGGTGGAAGCAGGCCGCCTACACCAACCAATCCGTCGTCGACCCCGGCGACGGGTTCGAGCAGATGCCGTTGGCGCAGTTGCCCCTGTCGGGTACCGCCTCGGACCCTGCGGATATCCCCGATCTGACGTTAGGACTGGGCCGCCAGGTTGCCAATGTGGTCCAGAAGGTAGGCGTAGCCGGAGCGAATGTCGTCCCCGGGACGGTCAACCTCGGGCCGGTGTGGGAGGCATTCGGGCTGGACCCGAACACTGCAATCAGTGACATCCTTGGCGCCGTTCTCACCAGCGCGGTAACGGACATGCCGCTGCCCGAGAGCGCCCGGGCGCTGGCGACACTGGTGGCGCCATTCCTCAGAGCCGCCGACATCACCACCGTTGGGCAACTGCTGCAGCTGATCAACTTCAGCCTGACCGATCCGCTGAACATCAGCGGGGGATCGCCCGGTCTCAACATCGTCACTTCCGGCCCGCTGTTCACCCTCGGCAAGTTCCTGGGCGTCGACGCCGGGTGGTCGTCGATGTTCCCCGATGCCATCGCCGAGGCGGCGAACGCCACCGAGGCGCTGAATGTGAACCCGGTCGAGGTGGTCAACAAACTCAACAGCAAGATCCCGTCGCGACCCATCGTCCCCAACCAGGCCTTGAAGCTATCGCTTACTGCGGCGGCGGCAACCCTCTCGGTGGCGGGCATCAACTCGATGGATGTCAAGGTCCCGGTGGTCGTCGGAATGGGCCTGGGCGCCTTCGCGGCGGGTGAGGCCTACCCGCAGATCCTCGACGCCGCCCTGGCAGGTACCGGCGACCCGACGGCGACGATCCTGGCCTCGGTCCTGCTGGCCAACCCGGGCCGGGCCAACGGCGGGCTATTCGCCCGGTTATATCCGCTGGCCGCGCTCGCCGGTATCAACACCATCACCCGCGATCAAGCCGGCACCGGCATCAGCCTCACCGATAACAGCATCACCCCCATCAAGGTCGACGCGACCGTCGAGTACAACCCACTCTCGGACTTCCCGGCCTGGCTGAACCCGGTCTCGCTCGCCAACACCGTTGCCGCGACGCTCCTCCCGACGTATCTGCGAGGCGTCGATACCAATCTGCGCCAGGTGATCGAGGACGAGACCGGGGTCGACATCGACCATCCCAATGTCGATAACATCCCCGCGAACATGTACGTGACACTCCCTGTTAGCACCCTGCCCCTGCTGGAACCTCTCGCACTTCCCACCGTCGGGGCGAACCTGCTGCTCAGCTCCACCGGCGTGAGGCTCAACAACCCGCTGGTCACCGCGCTGCAACCGGTAACGGAGTCGCTGGTCAACCTGGGGTACACCGACGTTGAGTGGAATCCGGCAACCAGCACCTACGACCGCACCCTGAACAAGGGCAACGAAGTCACCCCGTTCGGCTCGTTGCCGAAGAACGTCAATGTGCGCGACCTCCCGGGCAATCTGATCAAGTCGCTGCAGGCGGGTGTCACGAAGGCCTGGAACGACGGCCTGATCACCACCGGTGGCGGCTCGTCGCCGCTGGCGCCGGCGACGCAGACCCAGTCGCTCGCCAGGGCCGGCACCCCGACACTGGCCGCCGGGTCACTCGGCAACGGCAAGCTCATCAAGGAACTGACGGCGCTGGTGCCGACCAAGAACGGTCTGACCCAGCTCACCGGAAACAAGCTCCAGCTGAGCACCGGGAGCTCGGCCCGCAAGACTCCGGTCAAGGATGCCTTGACGACGGTCCGTACGAACCTGAACGCGGCCGGCGCCGAGGCCCGGGAGGCGGTCCGGCACACGATCGGCGAGGCCCGGGCGCAGGGCGACCGTGCCGCAGCAGCCCTCAAGCCGAAGCCGAAAGCCAAGGTGACCGCCGAGAAGTAGCCACCCGCGAACGCCGGGCTGCCCCTCGTGGGGTGACCCGGCGTTCGTTGGCAATTGCGACTACGGACCGACCCGCGACCACGTCGCCGTGGTGTTTGCCGCCGGGCACGCTCCGACTCCCACCACCTGCAATTCCTGCACGTAGCCGTCGGCGACCGCTGTCGCTGTCCCGGTGGTGGTCACGGGTCCGCAGCCTTCGATGGTGAACGCGTTGGTCCAACCCGCACCGTTCCAGGTCAGGGTCTGGGTGACCCGGCCGGTGGCGACGGCATTGCAGTGCGCGCACTTCGACGTGACGTGGATTGTGTCGCCCCAGGGCGCGACGACATAGGTGCCGGAGAACACGCCGTCTTCGGCACCTGCGGTACCGGCTGTCACCAGCGCCGCCGCGACCAGCCCCACAACACCGACCGACACGGTCGCCGTCGTCAAGATCTTTCCCATGTGAATCCCCCCAGCGCGTTTCTCTAACCCCGGCCTGGTCACACGGTAGGCGGTTGGTCCCACCTACGTGGGCGGATCCACCCCGGCAGCGATGCCGAAGCATAGGAACTTCATAGCCGGAACATAACCGCTGCTGGGTGGACCGACGCCATGATGGGTTCATGAGCGAAGCAGCTGAAACCCCGACGGCCCCCGAGCCGACCCCGCCCCCGGCCAAGCCGGCCACCCCGCCACCGCCGATGGAGGGCGGACCTCCGCCCCCGCCGCCCGCCGGCGATCCGCACCACCACCACCACGACTGTCACAGTCACGACAAGCCCAGCCGGCTGTACCAGGCCGCCGCGTGGGTCGGCATCGTGGCCGGGGTGATCTTCATCGTCGGGTCGATCCTGATCACCGGGATGGTCCTGGGCCACGAGAGCAACGGCGGCTACCACCACCATCGCGGCGACCGTGACAACAATCAGATGTACGGTCCGCCCATGATGCGCGGGGGACCTGACCGGATGGGCGGCCCGCGGTGGGAGCGGCCCAGCCGATCCGACGACGAGGGCGGCTCCCGCACCACCGCGCCGAACACCCCGAACCCCGGCCCGGGCCGCTAGCGCCAGGACCCGACCCGCCCCGGCGCATTCGCCCCGTGAATGCGCTGGGGCGTCTCATGTTGGCGCCTCGCCACACCACCCGGACCTGGCATGATCGGCTCATGGCACGGATGAGGACGACGCTGTTGGCGGCGGTGCTGCTGGCGATTCCGGCGGGCACCGTGACGGCTCCGACGGTGGCGGCCAAGCCGTCGGACCCGGGTGTGGTGACCTACGCGGTGATGGGCAAGGGGTCGGTCGGCAATATCGTCGGCGCCCCGATCGGCTTCGAGTCGGTGTTCACCGCGCCGTTCCAGGGCTATTCGGTCGACATCCCGGTCTGCAACAACTGGGCCGACATCGGCCTGCCGGAGGTGTTCCTCGATCCGGACCTGGCGTCGTTCAACGGGTCCACCGCGCAGACCTCGGCCACCGACCAGGACCACCTCGTCCGGCAGGCCATCGGGGTGTTCGCGACGACGGCTGCGGCCAACGGCGCCTTCCACCGGGTCGTCGACCGCACGGTCGGCTGCTCGGGTCAGACCGCCACCATGCGCCTCGACGACGGCACCGTGCAGGTCTGGTCGTTCGGCGGGTCGGCGCCGACTGCCACCGACGCCATCTGGGTCAAGCAGGAGGCCGGCACCGATCGCCGCTGCTACACCCAGACCCGGTTGCGGGAGAACGTGCTGCTGCAGGCCAAGGTCTGCCAGACCGGCAACGGCGGCCCCGCGGCCAATGTGCTGGCCGGAGCCATGCAGAACACCCTCGGGCAGTAGCCGGATTAGCCTTCCGGCCAGCTGTTTTCGGCGACGAACTCGCTCAGCGGCCGGGCGAACGCCCAGTTGTCCAGCTCCAGCACCGGGCGGTCGGGGAATTCCGGCACCGGGCCCAGGCACAGCACGGCGATCGGATCGGCGCCGTCGGGCATCCCGAGCAGCTCCGCGAGCCGGCCCGGGTCGAAGATGGACACCCAGCCCATTCCGAGGCCCTCGGCGCGGGCGGCCAGCCACATGTTCTGGATCGCGCAGGAGGCCGAGGCGAGGTCCATCTGCGGCAGCGTGCGCCGGCCGAACACCCAGCGCTCACGGTGTTCGCACAGTGCGACGACGAACAGCTCGGCGCAGTCCAGCACGCCCTCGACTTTCAGCGCCAGGAACTCCGACTCCCGCTCACCGATCGCGACGCCGGTGCGGTGGCGCTCCTCGTCGACGAGCGCGTGGATGTCGCGGCGCAGGTGCTCATCGGTGATCCGGATGAACCGCCACGGTTGCATCAGACCGACCGAGGGGGCGGCGTGCGCGGCCGCGAGCAACCGGGACAGCACCTGCGGGGCCACCGTGGAACCGGGGACGAACCGGCGCATGTCGCGGCGCTCGGCGATCGCCCGGTACACCGCGGAGCGTTCGGCGTCGGTGAACTCCGGTTCGCTCATCTCCGCCGCTCAGGCAGGTTTGTGGGCGCGCAGCAGCCACGCCGGCATCTGCACCCGGCCGGCGGCGTCGAGCGCCTCGGCCGGGATCGGCACCCCGGGCGGCGGGTTGGCGTGGATCTTCGCCGGGCGGATCTCATCGATGGTCCAGTAGGGCTCGACGGCGGCGCGCAACTCCGCCTCGTCGACCTCGTTGGGCTTGGTGTCCTGGTCGTCGGGGAAGGCGCCCTTGGCGAACGCCAGCACGTAGTACCGCGCACCAGGTGCGGCCGCGGCCACGATCGAGCGCTGGTAGCCGTCGCGTCCCTCCACCGGCAGCGAATGGAACAGCGTGGAGTCGACGATGGTGTCGAACCGGCCGTCGTAGCCGGTGAACGCGGTGATGTCGTCGGCGACGAAAGTCGCATTCGGCAGCCCGCGCTCGGCGGCGGCAGCGGTTGCCGCGGCCACGGCGGTCGGGCTGAGGTCGATCCCGACGACGTCGTGCCCCCGCGCCGCCAGTGTCAGCCCCAGTTCGGCGTGGCCGCAGCCCGCGTCGAGGACCGCACCCGAGATCGCGCCGCTGTCGATCAACGTCGCCAGCTCGGGCTGCGGCTCGC
>Ga0209023_10008262_pt1 | contig 10481 bp, 9 predicted proteins | sample LakOneMetagenome_FD_187468 | JGI IMG/M metagenome (GOLD analysis project Ga0209023, IMG submission 187468) | Freshwater and sediment microbial communities from Lake Erie, Canada (SPAdes) (version 2) | ecosystem: Environmental > Aquatic > Freshwater > Lentic | place: Lake Erie, Canada | collected...
GGAGCTGCACAAACGAAGTGCGGAAGCGAGCGGCCTTGATCCGAGACGCGGCTGGTCAAAAACCCATGAATGAATGCCGTTGGGAATGTCCGCTGCTCGGTGGCAATTTTAGGAGAACATGATCTGACACGACAAACCGTCGCGCCATGATCGAACGCATCAATCCGGTGACGCGCGCTCACGCATCTGCATTATGATCGTGCAAAGGTAATCAAGGGTTAGGAAAAAGTACGGGCAGGCTGAGTAAGTCCAAAGGCGGGTGACGAGGCAATCGGATCGGTGGACGGTTGAGCGGCTAAGACTCGGGCGCGAAGCTGTGCGCCATTCTCAATCCCTGCATTTCCCATGACCGCATTGATTGCTAGCGGACCGCTCGCTCCCATCAACCCGTCAATTATCGGCCCTCGCAAATCATCATTACCAGCCTCTTGGGACAATATGCGCGCCGAAAGAAAACTCAGCGGCCTGAAATGCATTTGGTTCAATCGATCATCTCGCGATTGGTCTGGCTGCGCGTTGGCATTGAAAGTTTCTGAAGGCATCCCTGCTAGGCCACGTGGTTGTTGAGTAGCGCGCGTGACAACAGAGGTGCTCTGATTGAACAAATCCGTGAAATGCCGTGAAGATGCATCCCGTATGGACGTGTCGGGATGCGATTTCAAAGCGTCATAAATGACATTTTGTACGAAATATGCCTGAGTTTCCTTCATGTGTTCTGGATTAGTTTGAGATGTAAAACCAGACACGTTCATAATTTGATCGGCTATCCCATGACCCAGCTCGTGCGAAAGATAGATCAAACTCCCTATCGTTCCATCGTATTCAAATTGGATCACCGGGTGATCATTCGGGTTGGCTGGGTCCAAGTCGGTAGCATCTGAATTTGCAGGAAGGCATCGCATCACGCGGCACTGGCCTGGGGGCACTGTGCGAACCTGCCACATTGAATCGGAAAGCTCGATTGTCTCGCCTATATCCTGAATGCGGTCGGCGGCCACAGCCTCACGAAATCCACTATCAAAGATTTGGCTTGCCCGACGGCCAAGATCGGGGTCAAAATCAGTAAGCGCGCTTGTTATAATTTCCCGCGCCATACCAGCAGGAATGTAAACTTCTTCGGCGCTACCACGAACAGCGGGCAAGCTCCGAAACTCCCTTACGGCATCGACAAGGTTGTCTGGAAAATAGTAATCCCCCCCCCTGCGATTACTATAACTTGGTAAGTACTTTTGAGGTGTGTCTTTCGCCATAAGATAAATTATGACAAAATGCCGACAGATAAGTCAATAAATTTATATTTAACAAATAGTTAATTGCCTTAAACCAACTCGCGCTCAAAAGAGCGCGAGTTGCTTGGATGCGATGGCGGTTTCGCGCCATGCGTGGGTGCGTGACATCTCGTCGATCCACGCTTCAACATAGGCCTCTGGGCCGCCCATGTGATCAACATTGCAGCGATTGATGAAGTGCGAGCGATATCCGGTTTCGGTTATCGGGAGCGGCGCGCGTGCTGGCTTTACGCTTTCGACCTCAAGATGCGCCATTGATTGTCCGTCATCGAATGAGACGTAATCGGCGATCCAGCGAATTTCGATTTCGATGCCGTTCCAGTTTTTGTGAATGATTGCGTAGTCGGTTTTCATGTCTGCCTCCTTTGGCGTTTGGGTTCGTCCGGTGGACGGGGAGGCAAACGGCAGGGTTTGAAGGGACAGCGTCACCGAAGGGAAACGGCCAACACGGGAGCCTGAGTGAAATGAGGGCGAATGGATCGGGCAAGCCGTTGACGATGCACCCGCCCTGCCAACATCACCGTCATCATCACCGGATGATCACAGACGCAGGGCAGACAATGAAAAAGGCCGACAAGCGGCCCCACGTTAGAACGGCATTGAAGTTGAAAGGCGGCCTAAGCCGCCTCTCGATGTTCGATTTGAGCGATGCGCTTGAGGTATTCAGCAGCCTTGTTCGCAGCACTCGCCGCCGTGAAGATTGCTTTGCGGTCGCCTTTGAGAATGCGAAGCCAGTGGCCGATATAATCGGCATGATCGGCACGTGGTTCTGCCGTGATGCCAAGATCACCACAGAGGAACGCAGCGCCAAGTTCGGCAACCATTTCTTCCATCGCGTAGGCATCATCGCCAAAGCGTTCACCGAAGGTGCGCGCGCATCGTGTCTCTGCGCCTGACCAATGGGTCAGCTCGTGCAGCAACGTGGAATACCATCCTTCGGTCGCGGTGCTGGTCTTCGTGCCAACGAAGCGATGACGATCCGGCATCGTGATGCTGTCAGTTGTGCGATTGTAGAAAGCGCGTTCACCGGCAACGGTGATGTTCGCACCTGTGGATGCGATGAATGCTTCGGCGGCAATGCATGGATCGATGCGATCAATGGCAGGTTCGATTGCTGGAAGTTCGAAGCCATCAACCTGTGCGACGTTGAACACGCGCGATGCACGGGCAACGAAGAAACGATTGCCGCGATCATCATCATCGCCGGATGATTGCGTGTCACGCTCGTGCGGCTGGAGGTCACGATAGAAGATGATGATGGACGATTTCTCGCCCTTGCGGACTTGAGCGCCCTTCTCTTGCCACTGACGATATGTGCCCCAAAGGCCATAATCGAATTGCTGGCAATATGCCGATGCCCAGAGGGCGACGGTGTTGACGCCGCGATAGGCGTTCTTGCTTTCAACATTGGTGGGACGTTCGATTGATCCGCCTGCACGATGCCAAGGCATTTGCGGATGCTCGGCTCCGGCTTCAATTGCGGAAATGATTTGATCGGTGATAGCTCCGTAAACGTCGAAGCGTTCTTTTGATGAAGTGGTCATGTCCTGATCTCCTTTCGCTGTATCCTGAGGACGCGAAGGGAACAGGCTGGGGGAAAGTCGGACTGTCAGCCGTCAGGCGAAACGGGCAACACGGGAGCGGAGCGAATGGAGTGGGCCGCCCGTTGATAGGACGACGACCACAGCCACATTCGCGGATGAAACTCAGGGTGCAGTGGAAGGATGTTTGACTTTGATCTACCGAAAGATTGAATGGTTAGAAACGGATCGTATCCGCTCGTTCTAACTCAGCCTTGCAACGATTTGGGCAATTTCGCGCTTCCAATGTGGCGCATCGCGATTTGCAACTGAACGACATTCAATAAGTAGCATACGAAGCTTTTGCGGCATTTCGCTGAGATTTTGTCTCCCGCCGAGTAAAAATGCGCGAAACTCTTTCAGAGTTAAGGGGACAATATCGAGCGATATTTTGGTGTCGTCGGGAAGATACCATGCACCAGCGCTGAATGTGTGTGCAGTGTTGCTATCAATTTGCAGAGCTATAAACAGACCATACACCGGCTTTGGTGAGTTCTCTGCATATGTCGCGACATGGCGTCTAACTGGTTCACCTTCTGCGGCCTCTTGCCGTGATGATGAAGTCAGCGTTACTTCCACTACGACAATCGCGTTTTCAAACTCAAAAACCATATCGGGTCGGCCACCAGGCGCACAATGAACCGGCAAAAAGTCCTGATCTATTTTGAAGTTACGCGCTTCCCAAGATGGCTTCACCAACGAGTCAATTGCGAGAAAAGCCCTCCATATTACCCATTCAAGATACGCGGGGCCTTCACCACGCGGCACCGTCAATCGCGTTCCATCGGCCAAAGTGGCGCTTCCTCGGGTTGCCACTGCGTCCATCCAAGCGGCAATCTCATCTAATTGTCCAGCCTGTGCCGCCGCATATTCCTCTTCGTCCAATTGAAGCAATCGCTCTTCAAATGCATGGCGAATAATCTCAATGTCAGGTAGCGGCGTACCAACAGGTGGTGGATAGGAAGGTACACCTCGCGCAGTGAGTTGTCCCGCAAGATCATTAACAACGACAATCGCTGTTGCTAGATCGTCTGTTGGTAAGTCTGCTCCCTGCCAGAGCGATTGAAAGTATTCGCGATCATCAGCAAAAACAGGCTGATTCTGTCGAATTAGTTCCGCTAGCTGTGCCTTGTTGGGCGATAGCCCGATTCCGCGACCAGCATTGCGAAACAATCCCGTCGCTTTAAGATAACGAAATGACAGGTCTGCATAGTCGTCTAGCGTTGACGCTTGCCTGTCAATCTGCGCTGCAATCGCGGCGTACTGTTCACGATCAAAGGCTCGAACATTACCCCTAGCTGCCTCTCGCGCCGCGCGATACGCCAACACTCGGTCCACGACATTTGCAATGCCATCATCGGGCGACGAAGTTTGCACATGAAGTGCAAACTCTTCGAAGCTCAGCACGAGAACCGCGCCGCGAGCGCCAAGCTCGTGCATAACTTCGAGCACAAATCTTAGCGGCGAAAATGGCGCGCAATCATATCGATCTTCCAATGGCGAAGGGATGCGGTAATTCACCAATGAGCGAAGAAAGCACTCCTGTTGTGCCGCAATGGTATCTGCCTGTCCGAGTCGCGCACCATTAGGTGTAATTTCATACTGCCGACCGGAGAGCTGAGCGATACCGGCGGCATTTGCAGAAACGAGTGGGTCGATAGTTCCGTTATCGATGCCGCGAGTGAGTTGCGGGGTGATGAAACCTAATTGCGAAAGAGCAGCTCGCCACTTGCGGCCCAGCGATGAGTTATCAGCCTCAAGGCGCTGAATCTCGACTATTTCATTGTCATGCAAAAATTGAGCGAATACGATCTCTTGATCGCGATGTGCTAAATTTGCGTTTAGCGGGGACGCAAGCAGGATACGTAAAGCTTCTTGAAGTCTGTATGGCGTCCGTACTGTGGTGTTTCCAATATGCCACAGCATCGTCAATACCCTACAAATAGATATTCTTTGACCTGATTGCGATTATCATCGGCCTTGTGCCCTTGGTTCGCAAAGGAATAGCGATGATCGATATCGACTACCTCAACGTGTCTTTTGTATTTCGCCATCAGATGAACGATTTCGTCCTTAGTTGGAAGAGAGTTCGATGAGTATGAAACCACAATTATGCTATCTTTCAACTTACGAAATAAGCGATCAAAAGCATCGGTGGCACCCACCCTAGAACTGAATGGCGTGGGATAGCTCTTAAACTTCCGCGTCTTCGTATGCCACTGCATCTCAACGCCATCCCAGTCACGAGCCAAGCCTTCGACGAAATGATATCGGCGAACATACTCATTGTCAGACAAAGGACTGAAATATGGAGGGTCTAGATATACAAGATCGGCATTCACCCTCGCTTGCATCGCATCGCCAAAGCGTGCCTTGCACTGAGTGCCATTGTCAAACACTGCCTCGTTGATTGCTTTTGCAGCGTTGCGAATTTGCTCTTCCATGCTCATCAATAGGTCGGCGCGCCCATCATCGTAACGAAGGCCGGTGTACGTAAACACGCCCCTCGCGCGCTTCTTCAAGCAAGCGCGGATCAAAGACGATAGAGCAATAGCTTTTTTGTGCGGGTCAACAATTTTTCGGATGTTGGATCGAACGAGGTCTATGACTGCATTTTCGTCGTCAGAAAAATAAAGCCCTTCAAAAGTGTCTTGAACAAATGTGTCGGCTTTCTTGTTAGGCTTGAAAAGTTTATCGATTTCTCGTTCGGTTAAATGAACAGAACTATTCTCGATCATCGCTTTTGCGTAAGTCGCACTCATGGCCATGTAGTCGTTAGAGAATACCTTTTTCCCCATTGTCTTAAACATATAGCCAACAACGCCCGATCCTGCGAACAGGTCGGCTGCACTTTCAAATTCGAAATTTTCGACGACACTTTTGATATAAGGTAAAAGCTTCTCTTTCGATCCCATATATCTTGTAGGAGGATATGTGCCGACCTTTTCTGGAACTGGGTCAGGAACGGCGCGCAAATAAGCCCGAGGCGCAGCCTTTGCAGTTACTATAACATCTTCCCCGACACGGGTTGATGATCGTGAGGATATGTTACGACGTGTGTTGATTATCTCAATGTCGAATTCCTCATAAAGCTCATGCACTAGTGGATGGTTAGAGTTCGTTAGAACCACATGGCATCCCAGCTTCTGCAACCGCTTAACTTCGGCTGCAAGCTCGCGATGATCTTCCTCATAGAATTGCTCTTTGGTGTAACGTTTGAAATCTGCATATTCAGAGACCGGCAAATAAGGCGGATCCAAAAATACAAAATCCCCTGATTTTGCATACTTTTTTAGTACTGCCTTGTAGTCTCCCAACACAATGGTGGTTTTGGCCAGCGCCTTCGCGGCTGACTTCAACGACTCATGTTGGCAAATTGCGGGATTTTTGTATCGTCCAAATGGGACGTTAAACTGCCCGCTCCGGTTGACGCGATACAGGCCATTATAACAAGTGCGATTGAGGTATATGGTACGGGCAGCAGCATAAGCGGGTTCTAAATCTTCAAACAGAAGAGATCGCATTTTGTAAAAAAACTTCTCGTCATTCTTGAAAGTCACCAGATACTCTTCGACTTCAAGATAGTCCCGCTTGATGCATTTATACAGATTCACAAGCTCAGGATTCAAATCCGCAATTACGGCATCTTCCGGTAGCGTATCGAAAAAAAGTGCGCCTCCACCAAAAAAAGGCTCAATGAATTTATTGAATTTTTTTGGGAAACGAGAGCGCAACTCTTCGAGCAATTGCGATTTGCCACCGGCCCATTTCAAAATGGGTCGTGCCTTAGCAAGCGGCAATGGTTTTTGGTCATGCTTCACGAATCGCTCCACCCTTAATGTTCCACTATTGTTCTCACCCGTCAAGATCATTGCCGACACGGTTGAAACGAGGGCTTCGAACATATTTGGTGGCTACCATCGTCTATAGGCGACGCTTCGTGATCGACCAAGCCTCTATACAAGCTGCATGATGTTTCCTTGAACGATGGCAGTTTTGGGGTTCAGGGCGCGAAAGCCCTGACGGCATCCAACCGGCGGACGGTTGGTCGATGGGTTCCAAGGGAGAGCGAAGTCTCCCTTTGGTCATGGGGTGTTGGGGAGCTGGAACGCTCCCTGACTGGTGATGCAACGGCCATGCGTTGCGCTGACACATTCCACCCCTGCCGCAATCTGCAACGCAGATCTCGCACGGCTTGGGGTGATGCATGTGTCAGCCGCCAGAGGGATGCAACGGGAGAGCGCAGCGTCTCCCTTGCCAAGATGCCGGTAATACACCGGACATCTTGCGGATCACGCTATCGCGTAATCTGGCTATTGCGGAGTCGGTAGAACCGACACGTTACCGTTGATTGTTGGAAAATGCACGCGCCACGAAAATTCGCAGCGCGCACTCTTCATTTTGTATTTCGGATATCGGCTAAACCGAATCCGGGAAATGTTTCATCTGCCCAATATATGTTGCCGCGACGTAAGCGATCCCAAGGGCCTCGCCCCAAAGTCGGCAACTGGTCTGCGGTGTAGCGTTTGAACTCAAACGCCGCTGCATCGGTGCGCACGGCGTAGATCGGCCACGCACTCGATGCGTTTGCAGCGGCGGCAATCATGATGCCGCCCATGCTGTCATATTGCCTCTCGGAATGATCGGCGGTGATGTCATCGAACATCAAAACGAAACTGCCTTTCGCGCGCGTCGTGAGAATTGCGAGCGCGCGATTGTAATGCGGAATGATCTTGCCTGTCGCGAACGTCGCCCGTGGTCTCCCATCTTCGTTGTACCGCGATTCATAAGTGCAGTTGAATTCGCTACGCTCTCCATCGGCCTGTGCGTCCAGCCCGATGACAAGGCGCGAGACTCCAATTTCGCCGTTCGGATTCACATGGGATGGTCGATAGAGCGAATAGGTTCCGGCAAAGGCTCGCGCCTTGTCGAAGTTCAAATCCGACCCATGCGCTAGCAATTCCTTGATCGCTGACACGGCGATCTCGCTCGTCTGCATCCGCTCTTCGTCTTCGATGGGACGATAGACCTCAGCGAAGTCGATGCTCATCCAAAGATAAAGGGCGTTCACAAGCTGACGGTAGGGAATGTAGCCCTGCGACAGACAACGGCTGATCACGTTGTCATCGGCTTCGAACTTGGGGCAATATCGCGCGCAATCATCAATGTGCGATTTCGCGATCACGCGTCCGGCGCGCTCAAGCTCATCCTGACAATCGCGAATTGTCCAGCCTTCAGATTTCCGAACCAACGCAAGTGCACGAACGGCTGCGCGCTGGCGTTCGATTGGAAGCTCTTCACCGGCAAGGCGTGGCTTGCCGCGCTTCTCTTTCGTCGTGGTTATGCTCACGGGATTCCCCTTCCTATGGCTTCCCTTTTGTAACCTATTATTTTTCCTGTCTATCCTTTTATAATTCATATTTCCCCTTTTGAATTTTGGGGGAAACGTCGGCACATCTGTTCATGCAAGGCAATGATGCCGAGCCAAGGAAAGGATGCTGAAATGCTTAACTTCATTCGAAAGACCCACACGAATGCAAACTCTGGAGTTCGGGATGCGGAATTCGCTGCGTTCACCGCGCGCCGCTCTAAGTTTTTGTTTTCATGCAGGGGTTCACCAGGATGTCAAAATGCCTGATCTGCTTCGAGCACTGGAAGGACTGCGAATGCAATTTTGCGAACGATAATCATGACCTCGATAGGGTCGTCATTATCCCGCCTGTTGAGCTAGTCCTCACTCGCAGCTATTTTCACCGCCTCGCGATTGCGACGGCTAATCTCAACCTGTCACGTCGGAAAATTCCTGATTGGATGGCGAGTGCACTTTACCGTGATGACATTATTTTCATCGATCACGGTCGGCGCATCATCATTCAGGATGAAGCCATCGAGACGGCCTTCAACAATGAACTCGGGTTCCGTTGGCTATCCGATTTCAAGGCCTTCGCGATAAGCCCGCCGTTACAAAACCCACAAAATCGATTGGCGGAAAGGCTTCAACTTCTCGCGACATCGTTCTGGGTTCATAGTCCGGCAATAGCGCGACACTTTGCGCGTTAAGTCGGCAAAGATTGGGGCTGCGGGAAACCGCAGCCCTTTTCAATTTCAGCTTTCCCCCACGCCATTTCGCTCGGCGTGAAATTCCGACTTCAATCACTTTGCTGGAGGAATTGTGCGATGGAAAAATCGAAAAATGAAAATGGTGATGGCGCTACGGATGAATGCGCGAATGCACATGCGTGCAGCCATTGGGTTTTCAGCAAAGGCTGGCCACATTGCTCTGGCTGCCCGTTCGATAAGACGCGCAACACGGCGTCTGAGAAAAGCATCCCCCGCCTTTGGTTCGAGATGATGGTCTCGTTTGCTGTTGGTTCAATTGCGGGGGTGATCGCGGTTGATGCCGCTGTCCATACTTCTGTGTTCTGCCCTTCTGCGCAGCGAGATTATGTTGCCCAATCTGAAAGGGAAATCTGGCAGCGGTTATGGCGTGCTGAAATGCAGCGAGCACACATGGATCATATTCTGCGGCAACTTCCCCCCAAATACGATCCCAAAAAATGATTTGAACTCCTTGCCGAAATCTCTCGGCAAGGAGTTCATCTATGTCTGTCCAATATCAAATTGACTATGAGGACGACGGCGCGCGGCAATCGCGGCCGTCTGAAAACCTGCCAGTGCAATCGCGTCCGCGCTACGTCGATGTGATCGACGAAAAGCAAAGCCGGTTTCAGATTCCATCGATCCTGAAAACCGCATCGGTGTTTGTGCTGGGCGCGCTCGCGCTCGCGAGCGCAGAGAAGTACGCTCCTGAAACGTGGCGTCCAAGCACGATCATCGGCACATATGATGCACGCATCACATCTGCTGTGAAAGCCGCAGAGCTAAATCAGCAAGCACGTTTTGAAGCGTGGGCCGCGCAGGTAAAGGTTGCGTCTGATCAAAATGCCGAAGCGTATCGCGCAGCGATGACGGCAACCAATAATAACTACGAAGCTGTGTATGCTCGCGCGCGCATTTATGCGGAAGCCTCAACGCGGATGCAGGGCCAATATGCGCAGATGCGCATGAATCAGGTCAATGCGCAGTCGGGCGCGGAGACGGGGATTATCAATCTTGTCCGCATGATCGGGCATGGCGCAAATGCGCTCGAAGCCGGATCGGGTAATGAGGCACTCACCTATTCCGATGCGATGTCGCGTGATCTCGCAAACCGCATGACGGCGGCGACAATGGAAGGCGCGCGCATCGATGTGACCGGATGGGACACGGGGCTTCCGTCGCCTGAATCTGTTCGCGCTGAAATCGGGCGCGATCTGGGTACTCACTGCCGAAAAGGACGAGGTACGCCGCGGCCCCGTATCGGGGGATATCGATCATCGCGAGCAATCCACCCGGCTTCGCGCCGCGCGTTGCGGGAGCGGAACTCGCGCACCACCCGATCCCGCCCCTCCGCCCAGCTCCGCACCGTGCCGCGTATCTCGACCACCTCGCCCAAGAGGCCCGGCACGTCCGGGTAGGCGATGACATAGGTCCGCTGGCTCCCCTTATCCTGGAAGGTACCCTTGACCTGCGCCACCGGCTGCCGCACGCCCCAATCGCCGGAGGGCGGGTT
>Ga0209023_10008263_pt1 | contig 10481 bp, 10 predicted proteins | sample LakOneMetagenome_FD_187468 | JGI IMG/M metagenome (GOLD analysis project Ga0209023, IMG submission 187468) | Freshwater and sediment microbial communities from Lake Erie, Canada (SPAdes) (version 2) | ecosystem: Environmental > Aquatic > Freshwater > Lentic | place: Lake Erie, Canada...
CACCGCCTACGTAATTATTGTTGCGTTGAGGATAATATACCACCCTTCCTCCTCACAAACAGATCTTATCCCTTTTACAAGCCCGTCACCAGCATCTTCCACCACCTTTTCTATAGCTCCGGCCAAGCTTATCCATATTGACGGAAGCTATAACAATAACAAATTTATTTTGAACTGGATAGTGGGTGAAAATCAAACTGCTGACCAGTTTGAAGTAGAAAAAAGTATGGATGGTAAAAAATTTCTACTGGCAGCGCTTGTTTTTGGAACAGATAAAGATGATACAGACAACTACCAGTTTTATGAAAAAGCTGGCAACCAAACAGTTTTATACCGCATCAAGCTGATTAATAAAACCCGGGAAACCGAATACTCCCGGGTTGTTGAAATTAATCCTAATGTATAAAAATGTCAGCTATGCCTAAGACAATAAAAAAAGTGCTGCAAGAAGAATATAATCGCCTGAAAAAAGTGTTTGATAAATTATTAAGCCCTAAGAAAGAACAGGCCACTCCACCATTCGCCTTACAACCAATTCGTAAAAAAAATATTGAGGGGTACCATCTTCGTTAAATTTTTCATACACTTAGAGTACCAATTGAGAAATAAGCCCCTTGTCTAAGGGGCTTTCTCTTTTTATACTTTGCCAAGATATGATTGCAGGTTACCTACATATTCTTCAAAAGCTTTTATTCCCTGCTTTGTTATTTTACAAACTGTTTGAGGATAATTGTCTTTGAATCGTTTTATCACATCAATATAACTGGCATCTTTTAATTTTTGTATTTGTACACTTAAGTTACCTGCGGTTGAATTTGTTTTTTCTTTTATAAAAGTAAACTCGGCCTCCTTAACACTAATAAGCAGTGACATAACAGCTAACCGGAGCTGCGAGTGTAATATGGGATCAAGATACTTAAACATTGGCGGCTGCTAATCCCTGTTTTGCTTTCCTGTAATCCTTTTCCATAATAATACCTGGAATAAGCCAGGCAAAAATGGCCGACAAGCCAGTTAGGATTAAATCCATTTTTATGGGAGTGTAAAGTGTAACGATACTGCATATCCAGCAAAATAATCCCCCGAATAGCATTGGCTTAAACTTCATGGCCACACCAGAAACAAAAGTTGGCAGCCCGTACAGCAATAAATAAAAAGAAGAGATGTATTCGTAAAAAACAAATGTTGACGGTTGAGCCACATTTGTGGCATTCTGCTTTATCATTTGCTCCAACGAATCTTCAATAAACCCGGTGCTATAACTTACCAGGAACATACAAATACCAAAAGCCACCCATAAATAATCAAAAAAAGCCTCTCCATATACCTTCACTTTTCTCTCTCTTTTTTGTTTAATGGAAAAATAAATCTGTGGTATTACTGCCGCAAGGGTAAGCCAGTAAATATCAAAAGGCAGTTCGTATCTAAACTGAAGCTCTGATAAACGAACAACCGAGCAAACTGTAATAACAATACCCCACATGATTGCAGAAACACCTGTGTCATGACAAGCATCCTTAGCCTTATTAATCATTTGAGCTATAAGATCAAGGCTTTCTTTTTCCGTTAATTGTTTTTCTGGTTGCATCATTACTATCAAATTAAATTCGATTTAAAATACAATCGCGGATTATGTCAGTTGAATTCATCAACTACTACACGCTACTTCATCTGGGAAATAAAATATTGTGCCCGACCCATCCCCCATGTCGGATGAATACTGCTTTCCGGTTTACTCGTTTCGTATTTACTGATAGCTATTTCAAATTTTTTCTTCGCCTCTGCTTTGTCGCCACCAAATTGCTCTGGTGTAAAATATAAATCTTGCCCTTCCAAAAGGTAAACCCTTGGATTCTCTGGGTTTAATTTCTTCGCAGTTTCAAGTGCTGCTGCCGCCCTTGGGCCATATTCCTGATACCGGTTCATCACATCTCCCATCATTTGTAATGAAGTGATTAATTTTTTAACCACCCATATTTCGGAATTATCCTTACTTAATTCTTCTGCTTTATTCAATAACTCCTGTGCCTTATCTGCAAGCGGATCTATATCTGCACTCTTGTCGCCGTAGCCACCATCCATTGCAAATGTGTTACCGGCATTTACGTTTGCCAGCGCAGCATAATAAAATGGCAGCCATTGTGTTTTTTCAGCATTGGCAATACGTTCAAAAGAATTAGCCAAGTTAATTAAATCATCATGGCCTCGGGTAGTATCCATAGACGGAACCAGCGCCTCCATTGCTTTTACATATTTTTCGTTTTGTGCAAATGTGGCAGTTGTTATCATCACCGCAATTACTGAATAAATGATCTTTTTCATTGTTTGTGTTTTGTGTTAATTAAATTTTACTTTTTATAATCCGTTATTAATAACCTCATCGCTCCTGTCGACTCCAAAGCTTATAAAAGCGCCAATAAATACAAATATTCTTGATGTAGGTACAATGGCTTCTTTCCGATATCCGTTATAAGAATAGTTATACCCATACGTCTGTTTTAAATTGAAAATATTACTAACCTGGAATACATAAACCGGATAAGATTTAGGATTCTTTTTACCGATAAATGGCAAGTAGTTTAAAGCGAAACTTACGTTGTGATAATCTGGTATCCTCCCGCGGTCGGTAAATTTATAATCTGTTCCATCATATTGTATATTATAATAAGGGCGGCCGCTGGCATAATTATATGCCAGGTTTATATTCGTTTTTATTTTCTGTACAAATTTTTTCACAACTAATGAGCTGGTATGTTTCGCCGCAAAGTTTGGCGATATAGCAAAAGGGAAATTCAGAAAATCTCTTTTTGTATCCAGGTAAGAATAAGAAATCCAGTAATCCAGATTTTTAATCGTTTTCTTATCCCGCCAGAAAAATTCAATTCCTTTAGCATCGCCAAAGCCATTGTTATTAATGGCAGCTTCCCGGAAGTTGACGGTTCCGGTCTTTACTAAGTTGTCATATTTTTTATAAAAAATTTCGGTACGGAAAGATTGTCCATTTCCTGTTTTCTGATATTGAACTATATAATGAGTAGCCTTCATAAAAGTCAGTGTCATTATAGAAGGCAGGTATTTTCTTTCCGGATCCTGGTAAAAAATACCATAGGCTAAAGATGCCTGGCTGCCTTTGCCCAATTTATAGGCCACAGAAAGCCTTGGAGCAATATTGGCTTCACCCAATAATGAAGAATATTCAAATCTTAAGCCTGCCTTTACCGCAAGAGCACTGGTAGCATAGATATCTGTTTCGGCAAATAATGCATTAATGTGCCCTCTAAGTGTATCAAAATATTGCTGGCCGTTGTAAGCTGTGTACACTGATTTGTCATTACCATAATTATATTCAGTACCAAAACGTACAGCACTAAGTCCTTTCAATTTTTTGTCTAGTACCAGCTTAGCATTGAAATAACCGCCTTTTGTATCAATGGTAAAATTTTTAAACTCCAGGTTCCCAAGAACTACATCTTGCTTTGCCTGATCTTGCATATTGCCATTAATATCATCCTTATTATTAGAGTAGGATATACCTGCATTAAATTTCCAGCCTTTCCCTAGATTTTCTTTCCAGGCCAGGTTATGATAGAAATTTTTATTCCCTATTGCAAATTTGTCTAAGTAGCCTACTGAATCAATACTATTTTTAGTAAATGCCAGTTTACTACTACTGAAATAACCATAATACTTCAGCATTCCGGAGTTGGATGTTTTGATCCGGAAATTTGCATCAAGATTATGATACGTTGGCACTTTAGAAAAGTCTTGCTGTTGTTTGATAATAGCAAATGCAAGGCTGAGGTCTGTATAACCATAACTAAATCCCCAGGAAGATTTTTTATCTTTTGCAAGATGCTGTAAACCGATGTTACCGCTCAGAACAGTAATGCCCACATTAGCAGAAGACCGTTCAGGTAAATCAATTGATTCAAGAATAAGTGCTGAAGAAAGTGCCTGTCCGTATAAAGCAGAATAACCACCGGTACTGAACACTGTTCCTTTAAAAATAAAGGGTGAAAATCTTCCAAACTGTGCAATGTTAGGAACACTGCTATAAAAGAAATTATTTACTAATGTGCCATCAATAAAAGTTTTTGTTTCTGCAGCTGTACCACCACGAACATACAGCCCTTCACTCTCTCCCACTTGTTGCGCACCAGGCAAGGTTTTTAAAGCTCCTGTTATATCACCATTAGCACTGGCAGTAGTTACAATATCAATAGGATCCAAAACAGCAGCAGCTCTTTTTCTATCACTTGCTTCAAATGTGCCGGCAGAAAGTACAACGGCTGTCAATTCACTGATCTCCTCTTTTAGCGTTAAATCAATAGTTAGTGTTCCTGACGCCAGGTTCACCTTTTGCTCAATGGATTTATACCCTATAGAGCTAATTAGAAGTACTTGTTCTCCTTTATCAGTTGTTTTAAAAGAATATTTTCCGGTAGAGTCTGTTGTACCCCCATCATAACTGTCTTTTATTGAAATGCTAACTCCTGCAACTGGTTTTGCTTTATTGTCTTTTATTACCCCTTTTATTGTAACCTGCGCAAGAAGAACCGGCGAGATGCAGATAGCAAGAATCAAGGAGATTGCTATTTTCAAATTTCTCATAATCATTATCAAATTAGGACAACAAACATAAACCAGTTTATAATGTAAACCAAATTTTTAAAATAAAAAAACCGTCCCGCCAATGGCGAGACGGCTGTGTCCGGAATCCTCTATTATGAAATCTGCTTAATTTATTGTTTAACTATCTTCTGCTGAGCGGTTTGGCCTTCGCAACTAACCTTTACAATATATAATCCGCTGTTTAGGCTGCTGATATTAATGGTTGCAGTTTGGCTACTATTTGCAGCTTCAATTTTTTTAGCTACCTGGCCATTAATGCTGTACACTTCATATGTTGTTTTCTTATTTTGCCAGTTAGCAGGGATAGTGATACGAACTTCATTTGTAACTGGGTTAGGATAAGTAAGTATAGTAACATTGTTATCTGATTGCTTCCCTATTCTGATTATGCGAATTTGAGAGTAGGAGGTTTTACCATCAACATCTACAGAACAAAGTCTGTAATAAACTATCCCACCCTGCAGGGCAGAGATATTGTCTGAATAAGCATAATCTGATTTTGTGGTGGTATTACCAAAGGCAAACACCATTCCTGCTTCAGAGAAATTTGTACCATCAGTACTTCTTTCAACAATAAAGTGGCTTACATTTATTTCAGAAGAAGTTTGCCATTTTAAATCCACTTTATTATTGTTCAACATAGCAGAAAAGTAAGTAAGCTTTACAGGTAGTGTAATTGGAGCAGGATTCAGATTAAAAGATCTAAACCACAAAGAACTCATTCTTACTCCAGCTGTTGTTGTACTAGATCCTGTTTGCGCACCTAATCTGAATGAAATTTTCTCCTTTTGTTCAAACACTGATGTCACCATTACCTTTACAGCTGATGTGTCAATTCCTGCGTAATTTAAAGTAGGCCCTGAAAAATTATAATTAAACTCAGGCTTTAGTGAAAAGGGATTAACAGGCAAAGTATTTAATACATTCATTGATAATAATGAAATAAGCGATAAGTTACAAGAAGTCACTTCATTCATCTGTACATACTCAGATAATGATTGTCCATCACCATCAATATCTATTTCAGTCATATTAATTTTTTCGAGTCTGATTTTTGTAGTACTCCCAGCTTCATAAAAACTAATTTCAAAATCAACCCAATAATTTTTATTTGCAGGCACTGTTCCTGTGATGCCCATTTCGGGTTGCAAAGCATTATCAAAGCCAGTAGCGGTATTATCAATTGTTGTTAGTACTACCGAAGCTTCGGAACGGCCAACTATTTTTAAAACTGCATCTACACCAACTGTTACATTCGAAAATTTATATTCAGCACCGTTTTGCAAAGCTGTTCCAGAAATTAAAACCGGGTTTTTGAAAATTGGCTCAGCAGTAGCCTGACTGAATGTAGTTTGAGTTGCTACTAGAAAAGAAATTGAAAGTAAGAGTGTTTTCATCGTTTTCGCTTTAGGGTTTAGGGTATAATCGAAAGCTTTTTTGCTTTACCTAAGTCAACTTTGAAAACCGATTTTTAAGATTGAAACAGACAGGAGCGTAATTCTCCTTTTGGAATGTAGTTTGTTTCAGGGGGTCGGATTCGTTGTTTTCTAAGGGATTGTTCGATTCTGAGACAAACATAATACGCAGTTTTTTTACTTGCAAGTTTTTCGAGGATTTTTTCGCATAAAAAATAGTATTTTATGTAGTATAAATACTATTGATTTTGATTATCAATAATTTACGAAAAATAAATTTTGAAATTTTGGGATAAATACTATAGAAAAACACAGTAAAAAATCTACTTTTTTACTGTGTTTTTTCATTAGTGAATGCTTACGCTTGTTTGTAAACAAAAAAATCCTGCCAAAAGACAGGATTTAAACAGTTTGGTCTATTTGTATTATTCCTATTTGTACTGAGGGATTATCGCATTAGCTAGTTCTACCATTTTCTTAATACCTTCTTCAGGTAAATTACCTTTCTTAAATTCAGCCATTACATCAGGCAACTTGTTATCCATTTCCATTAAGAAATGCTCTTCAAATTCTTTTACTTTTTTAACAGCAACTTGTTTCAACAAGCCGTTTGTACCAAGATAAATAATAGCAACTTGTTTTTCTACTGCAAACGGTGAGTACTGTGCCTGTTTTAATATTTCCACGTTTCTTGCACCTTTATCAATTACATTCTTGGTAGCAGCATCCAAATCACCACCGAATTTAGAAAAGGCTTCTAACTCACGGTAAAGTGCCTGGTCAAGTTTCAATGTACCTGCCACTTTTTTCATCGATTTAATCTGTGCATTACCACCTACACGACTTACAGAAATACCTACGTTAATCGCAGGACGGATACCTGATAAGAAAAGGTTTGTTTCAAGAAATATTTGCCCGTCTGTAATAGAGATTACATTAGTAGGAATATAAGCGGATACGTCACCTGCTTGTGTTTCAATAATTGGCAATGCAGTCAAAGAACCACCACCTTTTACCAGGTGCTTGATGGAATCAGGAAGGTCATTCATGTTCTTAACGATTTCATCGTTATTAATAACCTTCGCAGCTCTTTCTAATAAACGGCTGTGCAGGTAGAATACGTCACCCGGATAAGCCTCACGACCCGGAGGGCGACGTAATAACAATGATACTTCACGATAAGCTACGGCTTGTTTAGAAAGATCATCATAGATTATCAATGCAGGGCGACCGGTATCACGGAAAAATTCACCAATAGCTGCTCCCGCAAATGGTGCGTAGAACTGCAACGGAGCCGGGTCTGATGCAGAAGCTGCAACGATTGTTGTGTATTGCATTGCACCAGCATCTTGTAGTGTTTGCATTACACCGGCAATAGTTGATGCTTTCTGGCCAATTGCCACATATATACAATAAACAGGTTTACCTGCTGCAAAAAATTCTCTTTGGTTAATGATGGTATCAACAGCAATAGCTGTTTTACCAGTTTGCCTGTCGCCGATGATAAGTTCCCTTTGGCCACGGCCAATCGGAATCATCGCATCAATCGCCTTGATACCTGTTTGTAATGGCTCTTTTACAGGCTCACGGAAAATAACACCAGGCGCCTTTCTTTCTAATGGCATTTCATACAACTCACCGCTGATAGGCCCTTTACCATCTATTGGCAGGCCCAGTGTATTTACAACACGGCCCGACATACCTTCTCCTACTTTAATAGAAGCAATCTGGCCAGTACGTTTTACTTTTGCTCCTTCTTTAATCCCTCCGCTTTCGCCCATCAATACCACACCCACATTATCTTCTTCCAGGTTCAAAGCAATTGCTCTTACTCCGTTTTCAAACTCTACCAGTTCACCGTAGCGAACATTTCCTAGTCCATACACCCGGGCAATACCATCACCCACCTGTAACACAGTACCTACTTCTTCAAGATCAGCCGCTGCATTGAAGTTGCTTAGCTGCTGGCGCAGTATCGCTGATATTTCATCTGGTTTAATCTCTGCCATATTATTTTGTTTATCGTTGTTAGTACTACTTTATCTTATAAATAAAATCATTATTCTGGAATTGTTTAGCAATGGCCTTTAAATCATACGCTACACTTGCATCTACCAGTTTGTCCCCTACCTGTAACACAAAACCACCAATCAAATCAGGGTCAATCATTTCTTCAAGTTCTACATTTTCAAATCCTGCAGATTTTTTAACCTGCGCCAACAGCGCATTTTTTACAGCTTCAGAAACAGGTGATATTGTTGTCAGCTTAACTGTATGTATATTTTTCTTTTCCTTATATGCTGCTACAAAAGCAGTAGCGATTTCTGGCAAATTACTTTCCCGGCCTTTAGTAATAAGTAACCGGTTAAATGCGGCTGTCATTTCGCTGATATTTCCGGCAGTTACTGCTTCAAGGATTTTCTTTTTTGTATCGCCCTTAATAACCGGACTGCGAAGCAGGTTTACAAAATCCCTGTTACTCTTGCAGACAGCACCCAGCCATTGCATGTCTGCAAATACTTTTTCCAACTGTCCTTTTTCTATAGCAAGGTCAATCAGTGATTTCGCATATCTCGTTGCTAAACGTGGATTCGGCATATTCTTACGCTTCGGTCGTTATTAATTCAGTTTAACTTCATTTACCAATGACTGGATGTGCTCTTCCTGAACCTGCCTGTTGGCAAATTCACGACGTAACACTTTTTCAGTTGTTTCCAACACCAACTTTCCAACCTGGTTTTTTACTTCTGTCAATGCGGCCATTTTTTGTGCGTTGATAGCTGCCTGTGCTTCCGTAATAATTTTATTAGCCTCTATTTTAGCCTGTTCTTTCGACTCATTGATGATTTTGTCTTTTGTTTCTCTTGCTTCTTTCAGCAACTGAGCTCTTTCTTCACGGGCTTTTGCCAGTAATGCTTCATTCTCACTTTTCATCAGAGACATCTCCGCTTTTACTTTTTCAGCCGTGGCTAATGATTCGGCAATTGTTTCTTCTCTCTTTTTCAACCCGCCAACAATAGCCGGCCAGGCAAATTTTTTAAGAATAAAGAAAACTACCAGGAACGCTACCAGCGTCCAGAGGAGCAAACCCAAAGCAGGTGTAAGTAATTGCATAAAAAAAATTTATTCTTCGCTTAATTTAAAATCAAATTAAAAACTGCATCCTCCGCCCTGTGCTTTGGATGCAGTAGTTTTTTTAAAGCACCATCGCCAGCAAACCAATGATGATAGCAAACAACGCAGCTCCTTCTACCAGGGCGGCAGTAAGAATCATGTTGCTTCTAATGTCATTGATAGCTTCCGGTTGACGGGCAATAGCTTCTACAGCACCTTTACCGATTTGGCCAATACCAATACCGGCACCGATTGCACCAAGGCCTGCGCCAATAGCACCACCTGCATTTGCCATGTCTGCTAAGAGAGTTAAATCCATAATTGTGATTTTATATTTATTAAAAAAAAACTTAAATAATTACTTCGTCTGCATGCCCATCCACATCACCATGGCTTCCTTCCATTGCCTGGCCAATAAATACCGCCGTAAGGAAGGTAAATATATAAGCTTGAAGAAATGCTACCAGTATTTCAATAAAATAAATAAATATGGTAAAGCCAATAGATAAAGGCGAAAATCCAATGCCGATATATTTGTTTAAAGCACTGAAAATAAAAATCAGTGAGATAAGGCAAATAATAAGAATGTGGCCTGCCACCATATTGGCGAACAGCCTTATCATTAGTGCGAACGGCTTGGTAAATACACCTAAAATTTCAACCGGTATCAGGATAAACTTTACACCCAAAGGAACCGGTGGCCAGAAAATATGTCCCCAATAATGCCTGTTGGTGCTGGCAAGTATCACAACAAACGAAATAGCAGCTAGTACCAATGTAAAAGTGATATTACCTGTTACATTAGCCGTTCCCGGTATTAATCCAAAAATATTATTGATGAGAATAAAGAAAAACACAGTAAGCAAATAAGGCAGGTATTTAGGGTACTTATGACCCAGACTCGGTTTTGCCACATCATCCTTAATAAAGTTAATAACTGTCTCCATGGCATTTTGCATACCTGTTGGGGCAGATGTAATGCCTTCACCTCTTTTGTATCTTTTTGCAATAGCCAACAGTATCCATGTCAATAGCGTTAATGCGAGGAGCATCTGTACCACATTCCTGGTAAGAGAAAAATCATACACTTTTACAGCCTCGTCAATTTCGCCATTTTCTTTTACCGCTATAATCTGACCTATATTGAATTTTTTAGGATCTAGCTTCATCTCGGCAATTTTCTCTTCCGTTAGTATAGAATAGCCGTTGTATTCATGCTCACCATGGTGAAACTTTGAAGACATGAAAGTGGTAAAACCCCGCTGAGGTGAATAAAGAATTACCGGAAGCGGGATAGTGACATGTTTATTTGTACCCCCG
>Ga0209023_10008264_pt1 | contig 10480 bp, 7 predicted proteins | sample LakOneMetagenome_FD_187468 | JGI IMG/M metagenome (GOLD analysis project Ga0209023, IMG submission 187468) | Freshwater and sediment microbial communities from Lake Erie, Canada (SPAdes) (version 2) | ecosystem: Environmental > Aquatic > Freshwater > Lentic | place: Lake Erie, Canada | collected...
GCAGGCGGTCAGGCGACGCTGCGCAGCGAGCGGCGCTCGAGTGCCTCGTAAACGGCCCCTGCGGGGCTCAGGCGCGACTGCAGGAGCACGACCGCCGGGGCCGCGAACGACAGCGCAGGAGGCTCCACAAGCGCCGCCGGCCGTGGACGCGCGCCCCGCCGGACGCGGGCCACGGTGACATGCGGGCGCAGCGGCCGCGTCTCGGCGCTCCAGCCGGGCGTCGCAGCCTCGAGCGCGGGCCCCAGACGGCGGTGAAGCGCCTCGAGCGCCCCCGTGGGATCGGCCAGGGCCAGCGTCAGCACGTGCGGGCGCCGCGGCGCGAGCCACAGCGTCCCCGCGTCGGTGAGCGGGATCGCCGTCACCGGCGCACCCGCGACCACGCCGCGGAGCGCATCGATGTCCCCGGCCGGCCGCTCCCCGAGGAAGTGGAGCGTCACGTGCAGCGCCTCCTCCCCCACACCGCGCAGCGCGGGATCGGCGGCACATGCCTCACGGCCCCAGCCGGCGAGGGCGGCCCGCGCGCCGGCGGGAAGCTCGAGCGCGACGAAGAGCCGCGCGGTGCTCACACCTCGAGGTCGCCGAGGCCGAGCAGCACCCGCCGCAGCAGGTGCAGGGCGACGGTCGTCGTGCGGTCGCGGACGTCGGCGCGCGTTCCCGGCAGGTTCACCTTGCGGTCGATCCGCCCGCCTCCGCGCTCCGCGACCGAGATCCAGACGAGGCCGACCGGCTTCTCCTCGCTCCCGCCGTCCGGCCCGGCGATCCCGGTGATCCCGATGCCCACGTCGGCGTCCAGGGTCGCGATCGCGCCGTCGGCGAGCGCGCGCGCGACCTCGACCGACACCGCGCCGTGCATGTCGATGATCGCCTCGTCCACGCCCGCGACCCGGGCCTTGACGTCGTTCGCGTAGACGATGAGCCCGCCGCGGACGTATGCCGAGGAGCCCGGAAGGTCGGTCAGCCGTGCCGCGACGAGCCCGCCCGTGCACGATTCGGCGGTGGCGACCGTGCGCGCCGGGGCCCGCAGCAAGAGCGCGGCGACCTGCTGGTCGACGGAGGTCCCGTCGTCCGAGAAGAGCGTGGCCGCATGGCGCTCACGGACCACCGCGGCGAACGCGTCGTAGACCGGCTGCGCCTCGGGCGGGTAGCGCGTGACGATCTCGACCTCGCCGCGCCGCAGGCACGTCGTCACCTCGAGCGCGCTCAGGTCCACGCCGCCCGCCTCCGCCCGGCGCAGGGTCTCCGCGATCTCCGACTCCGGGATCCCGAACAGCCGCAGCATCTCCTGGCGGATCTCCGTGTGGCCGCCGATCGCCCGGCGCAGCGCGTCCGTCTCGACGGCCGCCGCCCACATCGGCTGGAGCTCGCTGGGCGGCCCCGGCAGGACGACGACCGACGGGCCGCTGCGCCCGTCCGCCGGCGGCACGACGAGGCCCGGAGCCGTGCCCACGGGCTCGAGGATCGTGGAGCCGAGCGGGATCGTGGCCTGCTTGCGGTTGCCCTCCTCGAGCGCGTCGAGGTCGATGGTCGGCCAGCGCTTCACGATGCCCTCGAGAATCGCCGCGATCCGGCCGCGCAGCGGCTCGTCGAGGACGGCCTCACGGCCCTGGAAGCGCCCGACGACGGCCGCCGTGAGGTCGTCGGCGGTCGGGCCGAGACCGCCGCTCGTGACGATCAGGTCCACCCCCTCGCGTGCGAGCCAGGCGAGCGCCGCCTCCATGTCGTCAGGACGGTCGCCGACGATCACGATGGTCTCGAGGTCCACCCCGATGTCGCGCAGGCGCTCGGCCAGCCACGGCCCATTGCGGTCGGTCACCCGCCCGGTGAGGACCTCGGTCCCCGTCACGACGATCCCGGCGCGCGCGCTCATGTGCAGCTCGGGCGCTCGGACCCGGAGAGGCGCGTGAACGAGGTCGGCGTGATCGCGTAGCCGACGCCGCTCTTCACGTCCGGCACCGGGCGGCGCGTGCCGTTGACGTACAGCCGTACGCCGTTGTTCCCGAGTGACAGCCGGAACTTGGTCGAGCGGAACGTCTTCGTCGCGGCGCCGGGCTGCAGGATCACGCCGTCCAGGACGCGGCGGCCCGATGCGTCCCGCAGGCAGACGTAGAGCTGCCCGGTCGGGACGATCTTCACGGTCGCGACCGCCGCCTTCTTCGTCCTGTTCGAGCCGCTGCCCGTCGTGGTCGTCGTGGACCCGGACTTCGGCTTGGTGGCCGTGGTGGTGCCCCCGGAGGAGCTCGAGTCGTTGTTGTTGTCGCCGCGGCCGAGCACGAACAGGCCGATCAGGACGACCGCGACCAGCGCGAGACCGAGCCAGAGCCGGCTGTCGCCCGGCGGCCCGCGGCGTGATGAGCGCTGCTGGCGGCGCCCCTGCTCACGCGGCCGGGGCGGCGCGATCGCCTGCATCTCCGGGCGCTCGTACTTGAGCTTGAACTCCTCGACCAGCGAGCGTCCGTCGAGGCCCAGGTAGTCCGCGTAGGTCCGCAGGAAGCTCTTGACGAACGTCGGGCCGGGCAGCAGCGCCCACTCCTCGTTCTCGAGCGCGCGCAGGTACTTGCCGCGGATCTTCGTGTCCGCCTCAGCCTCGGTGATGTCGATGCGCTGGCGCATTCGCGCCTCGCGCAGGCTCGCGCCGATCCCTGCCATCGAAATCGAAGGCTAGTCGAGGTCGTCCGAGCCGCCGCCCGGCGCGGCGGCCGGCTCCGGCAGCTCGACGTCGACGGGGGTCTCGGCGGCGCCCGCTGCGGAGCCCTCCAGGGATGCGAGGACGCGCGGCAGGTCGGCCTCGGTGACGAGCACCTGGCGCGGCTTGGATCCCTCGTAGCCGGAGATGATCCCGCGGCGCTCGAGCATGTCGATCAGGCGGCCGGCGCGGGTGTAGCCGAGCCGCAGGCGGCGCTGCAGCATCGACGTGGACGCGGTGCCCATCTCGGCGACGAGCTGGATCGCGTCCCCGAGCAGCGGATCCTCGTCCGGGTCGAAGTCGCCGTGGTCGCCGGACTCCGCCGCGGCCTCCGGCTCGACCTCGTCCAGGAGGTCCTCACGCAGCTGCGGCTCACCCTGCGCGGCCCACAGCTCGGTCAGCGAGGCGATCTGCGGCTCGTCGATGTAGGCGCCCTGGATGCGCTGCAGGCGCGAGGAGCCGACCGCCGAGAAGAGCATGTCGCCCTGGCCGAGCAGCGACTCGGCGCCGTTCTGGTCGAGGATGACGCGCGAGTCCGTCTGGCTCGACACCGCGAAGGCGATGCGCGAGGGGACGTTCGCCTTGATCATGCCCGTGATGACGTCGACGCGCGGGCTCTGCGTGGCGAGCACGAGGTGGATCCCGACCGCGCGGGCCTTCTGCGCGAGCCGGATGATCGAGTCCTCGACGTCGGCCGGCGCCACCATCATGAGGTCCGCGAGCTCGTCGATCACGCAGAGGATGTACGGGAGCGGCTCGTCCCCGGCCCCGACGCGGTGCTTGTTGAGCTCGATCAGCGAGCGGGTGCGGGCGACCGACATGACCCCGTAGCGCCATTCCATCTCGCGCACGAGGTTCTGCAGGGCGTTGGCCGCCATCCGCGGGCTCGTGATGACCGGCGTGAGGAGGTGCGGGATCGCCTCGTAGTGGTTGAGCTCGACCTGCTTGGGGTCGACGAGCACGAGGCGCACCTGGTCGGGCGTGGCCCGCAGGAGGATCGAGCTCAGCATCGCGTTGACGCAGCCGGACTTGCCTGCGCCGGTCGTGCCCGCGACGAGCAGGTGCGGCATCTTCGCGAGGTCGGCGTGGACGGGCTTGCCGCTCACGTCCTTGCCGAGGAAGACGGTCAGCGGGCTCGAGCCCTCCGGGACCTCGCTGTACACGTCGCCGAGCGTGACGAGGCGGCGCCGGCGGTTCGGCACCTCGACGCCGACGGCCTGCTTGCCGGGGATCGGAGCGAGGATGCGGATGTCGGTGGCGGCCAGCGCGTAGGCCAGGTCGTCCTTCAGGTTCCCGACCTTGTTCATCTTGATGCCGGGCGCGAGCCGCAGCTCGTAGCGGGTGATGTGCGGGCCGGCGACCGTGCCGACCACCTTGGCCTCGACGCCGAGGTGGCCCAGCGCCTCGACGAGCGCGGTGCGCACGCGGTCCTGGTCGGCCGTGTCGGGCTTGGCGTCGTCGGCGGGCGAGCGCCGCAGGATCGCGGGGTCGGGCAGCTGGAAGTCACCACTCGGGGCCTGGACCGGCTCCGTCTTGCGCGCCCGCTTGCGCGCGGGCTTGGGCGCGGCTTCGACGGGCTCGGCGGCCGCGTCCGCCTCGGGCTCCTGCTCCGGAGCGGGCGGCACGTCGTCCGGCTCGTCCGGGCCGAAGAGGTCGGGGTACCGGGCCGCGCCGTCGAGGCTCGGCGGCCGCTCGCCGGTCGTCACGCGCAGGTCGGCCTCGGCGGGCTCGGGCGGCAGGATCGGGGCGGGCCGGTCGCCGCCCAGGATCGGCGCGGTGGTGCGGCGCAGGACTCGCGTCGTGTCCGCCACGCCGCTCCCGGTTGCGCGGACGACGCCCGCGATGGAAGCGCCGGTGACCAGAAGGACGCCGGCCAGGAAGAGGAAGATCGCGAGGATGTGGCTGCCGAAGCTCCCGGCCACCGTCGAGACGCCGGTGTAGAGCGCCTCACCCAGTGCGCCGCCGCGCGCGTCGAGCGTCGCGGCATGCCAGTCACCGGCACGGACGGGGCCCTGCCCCAGGCCGAACGTCCCGGCGGCGAAGGCGAGGGTCAGCGCGAGCAGCAGGCAGGCCCCGGCCGCGCGGAACGGGCGGACCGCCGGCAGGACCGGCCGCAGGACGAGCACGGCGCCCGCCGCGACGAGGCCGATCGGCACGACGTAGGCGACGCGGCCGAAACCACGCTGGAGCCCGTCGACGAGCAGCGACCCGCCGGCGCCCCCGTCCCAGGCCAGGTAGAGCGGGAACGCGACGAAGACGCCGGCCGCGAACAGGGCGAGCCCGATCAGGTCGTGGTGACGCTGTTCGAGCACGGGCACGTGCCACTGCCATGACGACGCCCGGCGGGCTCGTGCGCGCGTGTTCCTGCGCTGCTTGGACGGCTTGCGTGTGGGAGCGGCGCGTCGTGCGCGCGGGCGAGATGCGGGCATGGTCGTTCGGTTTCGATCCTTCGACGCGCGCGGCCGCAGCCCTGCCTTCAGCTCTCCTTCAGCTGAACGCCTAGGATTCGGCCCTCATGAGCATCTCTCGTGACCCGCGGGTCCTGGTCGTGGAGGACGACGAGGAGATCGCCCAGGTACTCCAGCGCTCGCTGCGCATGGAGGGCTACGACGTGCGGATCGCCGCTGACGGCGAAGCCGCGCTCGACGCCGCGACGACCTTCAATCCGGATCTCGTCGTGCTGGATCTCGGTCTGCCGAAGCTGGACGGCGTCGAGGTCGCGAAGAAGCTGCGCGAGAACGACGACGTCCCGATCCTCATGCTGACCGCCCGCGACGCGCTCGACTCCCGGGTCGAGGGCCTCGACGCCGGCGCCGACGACTACCTCGTGAAGCCGTTCGAGCGGCAGGAGCTGCTCGCCCGGCTGCGCGCGCTGCTGCGCCGGCGGCCCCCGCGTGGCGCGGCGTCCCTCGTCTGCGGCGACCTGTCGCTGAACCCGGACACGCACGAGGTCTCGCGCGGCGAGCGCCCCGTCGAGCTGACCCAGCGCGAGTTCGAGCTGCTCGAGTACCTGCTGCGCAACGAGCGCATCGTCGTCCCGCGCCAGCGCCTGCTGGAGGAGGTCTGGGGCTACGACCCCTTCGCGACGACGAACACGATCGAGGTGTTCGTCTCCAACCTGCGGCGCAAGCTCGAGTCCGGCGGTGAGCCGCGCCTGCTCCACACGATCCGCGGCGCCGGGTACGTGCTCCGCGCCTGACCGGACCGCGCCGTGCTGGGCCGCTTCTCCATCCGCTGGCGCCTCGCGATCATCTCGTCGGCGCTCACGTTCGTGGTCCTCTGCGGCTTCGCGATCGTCGTCGGCCAGCTCACGACCGGGAAGGTCCGCTCGAGCTTCGACAGCGAGACGGCGAACTCCGCGACGGAGCTGAGCGGGCGGCTGCGGCTCCCGAGCCAGCCGACCTCCCCCACGACCTACCGGATCCTCCCCGACATCAACGTCTACGCCGCGTCGAACAACGCGGCGATCCGGCTCTTCGACGCGCTGCGGCGGCCCGTGCAGGCCACGAAGGGCGCCCCGGACTTCGGCCCGCCGTCGAGTGAGGGCTCACGCGAGACCAAGGGCTACCTGGTCGAGACGCGCCGCACCATCGCGCCGATCGGGCCCGACACGTCCAACCCGCAGTCCGTCCGCATCCCGATCTGGATCGAATACGCGCGCCCGCTCGCCGAGGTCAAGAACACGATCCGCGGCGTCCGCTGGTTCCTCGCGATCGGCGTCTTCCTGGGCACCCTGCTCGCCTTCCTCGGTGGCCTGGCGCTCGCCAAGCGCTCGCTGCGGCCGATCACCGATCTGACCGCGACCGCCCGGGACATCGCCCGCACCGGCGATCCCGACCGGCAGGTGCCCGAATCGCCCGCCGAGGACGAGGTCTCCGAGCTGGCGCAGACGCTGAACGAGATGCTCGGGGCGCTCGAGGGCTCGCGGCGGGAGACCGAGGCAGCGCTCGACCGTCAGCGCGCGTTCGTCGCCGACGCCTCGCACGAGCTGCGCACCCCGCTGACCTCGGTGCTCGCGAATCTCGAGCTGCTCGCCGACACGCTCGACGGCGAGGAGCGGCAGGCCGCGGCGTCCGCGTTGCGCAGCTCGCGCCGGATGCGGCGCCTCGTGGCGGACCTGCTGCTGCTCGCGCGCTCGGACTCCGGCCAGGAGCGGCGTCTCGGGCCGGTCGACCTCGGCGGCGTCGCCGTCGACGCCGTCAGCGAGGCCGGCGTGCTGTCCGCCGACCACATCGTCGAGGTCGTCGCCGAGCCCGGCCTCGTCGTCGAGGGCGCGCGCGACGAGCTGCACCGGCTCGTCCTCAACCTCGTCGAGAACGCGATCAACCACACGCCGCCGGGCACGCACATCGAGGTCCGCGTGGCCGCGTCGCAGGACTGCGTTCGGCTCACGGTGCAGGACGACGGCCCCGGCGTGCCGCTCGAGGTGCGCGACCGCATCTTCGAGCGCTTCGTGCGCTCGGCCGGTGACCGCGGCGGGTCGACCGGTCTCGGGCTGGCGATCGTGCGCGCCGTGACGGAGGCGCACGGCGGCGAGGTGACGCTCGAGGACGCGCAGCCGGGCGCGCGCTTCATCGTCTCCCTCCCCCGCATCCACGAGCCCGCGGGTGCGCCCGACGACCTGCACGACGAGGATGCGCGCGATCAGGACGAGCAGACGACGACCTCGCGCCGCAACGCGCTGGCGCGGACGATCGGGCTCAGACGCCGCTGAGATCAGGGGGCCGGTAGCCCGGGACCGCGCCGGCGACCGGCGTGAGCCGCTTCGCCTCGAGCTGCTCGTGCAGCAGTCCGAGCATGTGCTCCTGGAGCGCGCGTGACCGGTCGTCGGCGTTGCTCGGGTGGGCGAGGTTGCGCATCTCGGTCGGGTCGAGCGTGAGGTCGTACAGCTCGAACTCGTCCGCCTCGGGCGCGGTGACGATCAGCGTCCGGCGCCCGCGCAGGCGCTCGTCGCGCTCGGCGGGAACCGTCCAGAACTGCTGGTTGTCGTGGTAGCGCGAGAGCTTGACGAGGTGCTGCTCCCCGTTGACCGGGACCTCAGCGATGACGGTCTCGACGTGATTGGGCTGCTCGATCGTCGAGTACAGCTTCAGGCGCCGCGCGACGCCCGCGATCGGGCTCATCCCCTTCTCGCTGCCCTCGCTGATCTCGTCGTCGGTCATGAAGAGCACCGGCTCCGCCGGGGACTGCGGCTCGGCCGCCCGGATCGCGCCCGAGAGGTCGCGGCCGACGAGCGGGTGGGCGTCCGAGTGATCGGCCTGCAGCCGCGCGAGGGCCGCATCCGGATCCACGCCCGTGAGACCGAGGATGGTCGGAATGAGATCCGCGTGGTTCGTCGGGACGGTCAGCTCCCGCGCACCGCCGGGAAGCAGCGGGCTCGACACGACGAACGGGATCCGCAGCGCCTCCTCGTAGGCGTTGTGCCACTTCTGATGAACGCCCCCGTGGGCGCCCAGCATGTCGCCGTGGTCCGAGCTGAAGATCACGATCGTGTTCTCGTACGCCCCGCTGGCCTGCAGGGCGTCGAGCACCCGCGTCAGCTGCACGTCGACGGCGGCCTGCACCTCGTAGCCGTACTTGAGGTGCGTCTCGGTGAAGGGCTGGGGCGCCGCCATCCGGCTCCACAGGTCCACCATGCTCTGCTGACACCGCGGCTTCGTCGAGAGGTCCTCATGGCGCGTCGGCGACTGCTCGACGTGCGGGACCCGCGACGGGTGGTAGCGCAGCCCCTGCTTCAGGCCGATGAGCCCGAAGTACGCGACGTCGTGCGGGTTGAGGAACGAGCAGACGGTCAGCCACGGCTCGTCGGCGTCGTCGGCGCCGAGGCGCTGCAGCAGGTCGATCGTCTCGTCCGCCGTGAACGGGTCCTTCACCGTGCCCAGGTTGTGCTTCTCGAGGCCGTGCGGCTCGGGGCCGACCCACTCCGAGAACCCGAAGTCGTCCAGCAGGTCGGCGTCGAGGTACCGGCGGATGTTCTCCGGCTGCGGCGTGCCGCGGTCGTCGATCGAGCGCAGCGCCCCCGAGCCGTCGTCAGCGTCGATGTGGGCATGGGAGGCGTGCCACTTGCCCTTGTAGTACGTCCGGTACCCGCCGGCGCGCATCCAGTCGCCGAGCGTCGGGACCGTGTCCGGGGCGAGCCAGAACATGTCGGCGCTGTCGGGCCCCTTCGACAACCCGTCGGTCTGCGTGACTCCGTGGAGCGACGGGTACTGGCCCGTCAGCAGGGACGCGCGGCTCGGCGCGCAGGCCGCGGACATCGGGTAGTGACGGGTGAACGAGACGCCGTTCTCGCGCAGGCGCTCCTGGCCGGGACAGTGCTCGCGCCGCCACGCGGCGAGCTCACCGGACTCATACGGCGGTGGGTATCGAAGCTGGTCGGTGAGGACCAGCAGGACGTTCGGCCGGCTCATGTCCCCGCTGGGTCAGACCTCGACGACGACCGGCAGCACCATCGGGCGCCGCTTGAGGCGGTCGTAGACGAGCGCCGCGAGGTCGTCGTGCAGCATCGTCTGGATGACGTCGCTCTCGCGGACCTTGTCGTTCGCCGCGCGGGCGAGCGAGCGCTCGACCGTGCCGCGGATGTCGTCGAGGAGCTTCTCCGCCTCGTCGCGGAACGGGACGCCGCGGAAGATGACCTCGGGCTCGGCGACCGACGTGCCGTCCTGCTCGGAGATCGTCGCGACGACGACGAAGATGCCGTCGGCGCTGAGCATGCGGCGGTCGCGCAGGGCGACGTCGGCGACGTCGCCGATCTCGACGCCGTCCACGAACACCATCCCGGCGCGCTCGGGCTTGCCGAATCGGGCGCCCTTCGCGTCGAGCTCGAGCGGCAGCCCGTTCTCGCCCTTGAAGACGTTCGCCGCCGGGACGCCGACCGATTCGGCGAGCCGGCCGTGCAGCTCGAGCCGCTTGAAGTCGCCGTGGAACGGCATCACGTACTTCGGCTTGACGAGGTTGAGCATCAGCTTGAGCTCCTCGGCGTAGCCGTGCCCTGACGCGTGGACCGGGGCGTCCCGGGCCGTGATCACGTCGCAGCCGATGTGGTAGAGCCGGTCGATCGTCTCGTTGACCGCCCGCTCGTTGCCGGGGATCGGGGTCGCGGCGAACACGACGGTGTCGCCGCGGCGCAGCTCGACCTGCGGGTGGTCGTTGAACGCCATGCGGCGCAGCGCGCTGAGCGGCTCGCCCTGCGACCCGGTCGAGACGATCACGAGCCGCTCGTCGGGGAAGTCGTCGATCTCGCGCGGCCCGATGAGCATGCCGTCCGGCACCTTGATGTGGCCGAGCGTCTTGCCGATGTTCGTGTTCTTGCGCATCGAGCGCCCCATCAGCGCGACCTTGCGGTTCAGCGTTTGCGCGGCGTCCACCACCTGCTGCACGCGATGGATGTTCGACGCGAAGCACGTGACGATGATGCGGCCCTCGCACCCGAGGAACGCCTGCTGCAGATGCGGCCCGACCTGCGCCTCGCTGGGCGAGAAGCCCGGGCGGTCGGCGTTCGTCGAGTCGCCGCAGAGCAGCAGGATGCCCTCGGAGCCGAGCTGCGCCAGGCGGCTGACGTCGGCGGGCTTGCCGTCGACGGGCGTCTGGTCGAACTTGTAGTCCCCGGTGATCAGCACGGTGCCGACGTCGGTCGTGACGGCGACCGCCATGGCGTCGGGGATCGAGTGGGTCATGTGGATGAGCTCGACGTCGAACGGGCCGAGCTCGAGCGTCTCCCCCGCCTTCACGTCCTCGACCTCGACGTCCTTCAGGCGGTGCTCGTCGAGCTTGGAGCGGGCCATCGCCATCGTCAGC
>Ga0209023_10008265_pt1 | contig 10480 bp, 6 predicted proteins | sample LakOneMetagenome_FD_187468 | JGI IMG/M metagenome (GOLD analysis project Ga0209023, IMG submission 187468) | Freshwater and sediment microbial communities from Lake Erie, Canada (SPAdes) (version 2) | ecosystem: Environmental > Aquatic > Freshwater > Lentic | place: Lake Erie, Canada | collected...
CCAGCTGCACTGGGCAGTCGCGTCGACGCGGTCGTCGCGGGGGAACTCGAAGTGGACCTCGGGCGGCATCGGCGGGTAGCCGATCGACTCGGCGGTGCCGTCGCTCGCCGGGTTGGAGGCGGCGCCCATGAGGTTGCGCATCGTGTAGGCCTGCAGCGGGCTGAGCCGGTCGCAGTGAGGGAGGAGCGCGCGGTACAGGTCGCTGCGGTCGACCATCCGGCTGACGGGGTGGTCGATGAGGTGCTGGAGGTAGCGGGCCATGCGCTCGCCGTGCGCTTCCGGGCTGTTGTGACGGCTCTGGAAGGCGTCGCGCATCGTGGGGTCGAGGTCTGCGGTGTCGATCGACGACGTGCCGAGCAGGTGCGCGGCGTCGCGGGCGATCTGCGCGTCGAGGGGGTCGGCGCTGAGAGGGTTGGCACCGTGGCGGGTCGCATCGGTGCTGGTGGACGGAGACGGGGATGCGGGTGAGGAGGTCATCACTGACCCATCGGCAGCGATGGGTGGCAGATGAAGTGGAGCGATGTGCGTTGCTCCGAGCTCACCGAAGCTGGGTGCTCGCCTCCGGGGCCGTGGTCACGTGATCGGGGTCCCGTCCCACTCGACGTCGAAGAACTGCGCGGCCATCAGCGCCTCCTTGGAGGCCTTGTCCAGGCCAAGCTGCTTGCGGTATTGCCGCACGTGCTGCAGCGACAACACGGTGTAGAGCAGGGGCAGGTGGTCGTGGTCCTGGGTGTACACGTCGGTCGCTCCCTTGGCGGCCTCAGCGTCGTCCTTGGCTCGGCCCAGGTGCAGGAGCATGTCGCGCAGCACGGCGACCTCGATCATCTTCTTTCGGCCCGCCGGGACCAGCACGGGTTGGTCAGGGACCGGGCCGAACAGTGCGGCGTCGAGCTCTTCAGCGGTGGAGATCGTGCACCCTGCGGTCGGGCGGGGGTTGCACTCGACCATGTGGTGCACGCCGTCGTCGGTCACCAGGTAGTCGAAGCTGATCTGGCCGGTCCATCCGAGCTCGCCGACGATGTGTTCCGTGGCGGCGAGCGACTCGGGTGAGTCGACGGACTCGAACACGATCCCGCCACGGTCGTCGATCGCGAGTGGATGCTCGTAGCACGAGTGCAGCAGGACCTTGCCATCCTTGACGACGCTCCAACTGCACCGGTCGACGCCGTTCAGGTACTCCTGCACCAGCCAGGGGTCATCGGGCGTCGGGTGGATTTCGGCGGGGTCGCCTTCGCCGGCGAGCGGACCGGAGTTGGTCAGGATGTCGAGACCGCCACGGCCGAACGCCGCTCGCGCGAACCAGTGGTTCCAGCGGCCGATGGCTGCGGTGAGCTCGTCGTCGGAGGTGGCGGTGATCGACTCGGCGACGGGGAGGTCGAGGTCACGGCAGAGCTGTGCGAAGGAGACCTTGTCGTGGACCCGTGCCAGGGTATTGAAGTCCGGGAAGAACAGCTCAGCCCCTGTGGCTTCGAGCCGGTCGCGGTGTGCTGCGAGGTAGAAGACCTCTTCGAACATCGGCAGCAGCACGGTGATGTCGTACCGCTCGATTGCCGCTGCGACGTCCGCGACGAACGCGTCGGACTCCTGCGTCGGCGCGTGTGTCACCAGATGCCGGGCCGCTCCACGCGAGTGGCTTCCGGGCGCGGCGTTGAACGTGTCGGCGGCGGTGACCTCGTTGCCGGTTTCGCCGAGCTTGTGGATCTCGTCGACCGCGAACGGCATGCGCGACGTGGTGACGAGGACGTTGGCGGGCGGGCTGGCCATCGAGTCACGCTATCGACGCGGCGACCGGTCCGATTCACCCGGCCGAACCGGATCGGGCCGATTCGACCATGTTGAGCCGTTCAGCCGTTTCAGCCGTTCAGCTTGTGGCGTCGACGAAGTCGGCAATCACGCGGGCCAGTTCGGGGCCCCGGTCCTCCTGCAGGAAGTGGCCGCCACCTTCGATCGTGACGTGGGGTTGTCCGTGCGCGCCGGGGATGCGCTCCATGAACGGCTTCGCACCGCCCTTGGTGATCATGTCCTCGTCGCTGAACGCGCACAGGACCGGCTTGGTCCACTGCTCGAAGACCTTCCACGCCTCGGCGTTCGCGATGCCGCCCGGATCGTCGGGCGTCGTCGGCACGAGTGTCGGGAAGATGCGTGCGCCGGCCTTGAACGAGGGGTCGGGGAACGGGGCGTCGTAGGCGGCGATGACGTCGGCAGCCAGATCGGTCGCACAGCCGCCGTTGATGATGAAGCCCACCGGGAAGTCCTCGGTCTCCTGGGAGAAGCGCTGCCAGTTGAGGAACGCTTCGGTGATGCGTCCGGTGCCGTCGGGAAGGCCTGTGTTGCCGACGACGATCCGATCGAATCGTTCCGGGTTCGCAGCGACGACGCGCAGCCCGGTCAGGCCACCCCAGTCCTGGCCGAAGAAGGTCGCGTGCCGCAGGTCGAGCTGGCCGATGAGGAGGTCCCCCATCCAGGCGACGTGGCGGGCGTAGGTGTAGTCGGTGAGGGCTGCCGGCTTGTCGGATCGCCCGAATCCGACCAGGTCGGGGGCGATCACCCGGTGGCCGCGGTCGACGAGCACCGGGATCATCGTGCGGTACAGGAACGACCACGACGGCTCGCCGTGCATCAACACCACGGGCGCAGCATCGGGTGGTCCCTCGTCCAGGTAGGCGACGCGGAGCGTGCCCTGGGGGCTGTCGGGACCGCTGCCTGTCTCGCCGTCGGGCAGCGGCACGTGCGCGTACCGGGGCTCGAAACCGAAGTCGGGGAGGTCGACGAAGCGCTCGTCGGGTGTGCGAAGGATCTCCATGGGAACGCTCTCCTGGAACTCTCCCCGTTCTGTTGCGCAGAACCGCAGAGAACTCTGCGGTTCTGCGCAACAGAACCGGGGTGGGTGCTGGTGGTGGGGTGGGCGTGGGGGTGCGCTGGTGGTGGGGTGGGTGACAGAACCGGGGTGGGTGGGTGGGTTACTGGCGGGACATCTGGTGGGCGGCGTCGGTCTCGTTCAGGCTGGCCTCGTGCAGACCGGACTGATCGAGAGCGCCTCCGTCGGCCCCGTTCAGACCGGCGTATTGGTCCGGGCTGAGTTGGATCACGAGCTGGTGCAACCTGCCGGCGAACGGGAACGAGTCGGGGTAGCGGAGCGACACCGGTGAGCCGTGGTCGTGGCCGATCGACGCGCCGATCGAGCTCATGATGCGCATGAGCAGCGGCAGGTCCGCCGTCGCGCACACCTTGCCGTCGACGAGGAGCGCCGCGGTGCCGGAGGTGCTCGCTCGGTCCTCGGACGTTCGCAGCTGCACACCGAGGATGCTGTCACCGTCGGGGATCTCGACGTCTGAGATCAGGATGGTGTGGTCGTCGAACGCGTTGTAGTCGAGCACCAGGCGATCGTCCTGGACGAAGATGCTCATGCCCGAGTTCTCGGTCCCGGTCGCGTACAGGACGCCGTCCTGCCCGGCTGTTCGGGTCACCCGGGCGGTGAAGTCCACGTCTCGGCCGCCGATCGCCGCGCCGGCCTGCGCCGGCATCTGCCACGGTGACGGGCGATAGACGTAGCGGCGACTCTCGGGGTGCGGCGACAGCGGTCGGAACCTCGTGCCGAACAGCTCCACTAGGCGGTCATCGAGTGGGAGGATCTGGTTCGGCTCGGCCTGCGCCCACCACAGCTCGATGAGCTTGCCGAGCAGCTCGGGGCGCTCGTCTGCCAGGTCGTTGCACTCCGACGGATCCGCCACCAGGTCGTAGAGCTCCCAGGGTTCGGTGTCGTAGTCGGCGCCCTGGGTGTGCTTGCACACGGCCTTGAACGATCGGGCCTCACCACCCGGGCCCCAGGCTCCTTCCGCGATCAGGGCGCGGCTCCCGAACATCTCGAAGTACTGCACGGTGTTCGCTGCGGGTGCAGCCGCGTCATGGAGCACCGGAGCGAAGGACCGGCCGGTGATGGGCCGTTGCTCGACACCTCGGTAGACGTCCGGCGCTGCCACGCCCAGCAGCTCGTACACGGTGGGGGCGACGTCGGAGGCGTGAGCGAACTGATGACGGTGGGTGCCTGCCTGGGTGCCGAGACCCTCGGGCCAGGCCACGATCAGCGGCACGTGCACCCCGCCTTCGTGGGTGTTCTGCTTGTACCAGCGGAACGGCGAGTTGCCGCACTGCGCCCAGCCCCACGGGTAGTTCGTGTGGCTGTGCGGGCCGCCGATGTCGTCGATGCGCTCGATGGCCTGATCCGGCGTCTCCAAGATGCCGTTGAAGAACTTCATCTCGTGCATCACGCCGTACGGACCGCCCTCCTGGCTGGCGCCGTTGTCGGACATGAGCAGTACGACGGTGTTGTCCAGACGGCCGAGGTCGGACAGGCCCTGGAGCAGTCGACCGATCTGGTCGTCGGTGTGGTCGAGGAACGCGGCGAACGCCTCCTGCAGGCGACACGCGAGTCGCTGTTCGACCTCGGGCAGGTCGTCCCACGCCTCCACGCCGGGGTTCCGGGGAGCGAGCTCGGTGTGGCCTGCAACGGTGCCGTTGGCCTTCTGGCGTTCGAACCACTCGCGGCGCACCTCGTCCCAGCCCGCGTCGTAGCGACCCTTGTACTTGGCCATGTACCGAGCCGGCGCCTGGTGCGGCGCATGGGTGGCTCCGGGAGCGAAGTAGGTGAAGATGGGGCGATCGGGCCGGACGTTGACGCTGGCGGTCACCATCTCGAGCGCTCGGTCGACCAGGTCCTCGGTCAGGTGGTAGCCGTCGGACGGCTTCGCCGGCGGGTCGATGTGGTGGTTGTCGACGGTGAGGGCCGGGTGGAACTGGTCGGTCTCGCCGTCGAGGAAGCCGTAGAACCGGTCGAAGCCGCGGGCTAGCGGCCACTCGTCGAACGGCCCGGCGGCGGAGCACTCCTCCATGGGGGTGAGGTGCCACTTGCCGATGGCGAAGGTGGCCCAGCCGGCGTCGGAGAGCACCTCGGCCATGGTGGTGGTCGCGTTCGACAGGTGGCCGCGCATGTGGGGGAAGCCGGTGCGGAAGTTCGACAGGCCGCGCATGCCGACGTCGTGATGGCTGCGGCCGGTCAGCAACGCAGCGCGGGTGGGGGAGCACAGGGGTGTGACGTGGAAGTTCGTGAACTTGATGCCGTCGTTCGCCAACGAGTCGATGTGCGGTGTGTCGATGTCGGAGCCGAAGCAGCCGAGCTGTGAGAAGCCGAGGTCGTCGAGCAGGATCACCAGGACGTCGGGTGCATCGGTGCCAGGGTGGGGCGGGACCTCGTAGTCGGGAGTGGATTCCGCGATCGTGCGGCCGATGGTTCCGTGGAAGTGTTCTGTGCGCATGTGAACCCCGCAGGTGTGCGCCGCCCAACTCGGGAGCTCTCCCGACGGCGACCTTCAGTGTACGAGTGAAATGAGAGAGATGCTCTCAGAACGAGCGAGTAGTGTCGGTGGCGGCGACGACGTCGCGGCTGGACCTGGCGCACCCGATGGCGCCGATTCGGCCGACGGGATCGACCGGGCCGACGGGACCGACGGGATCGATGGCCGATCGGCTCGGCGCGCCCGCGGCCGCGCAGCGACGGTGGCCGCGGTGGTGTCGTTGTTCGACGACGGCGACCTGCGCCCGTCGGCCGAGGCGATCGTGGCGCGGGCCGGGGTGTCGAGCGCGTCGTTGTTCCGGTACTTCCCGACGCTCGATGACCTCTACCGTGCGGCGTTCGAGCAGAAGGTCGCGCTCGCCACCGAGTTGGTCCGCGTCGACGATCCGACCGGGCTGGGCTTCGATGAGCGCGTGGCTGAGTTCATCAGCGGCCGCATCGACGTCTACGAGGTGACGGCAGGAATCGGCCGCATGGCCAGAGCCCGGGCGATGACCCGCAGCGGCGATGCACGCGACGACGACATCGTCCGGTCGCTCGCCGATGCCCGGTACCGGTGGCTGACCCAGGTGGAGAACGTGTTCGCCCCCGAGCTTGCGTCGCTCGATCGGAACGGCGACCGCCTCCGCTCCATCGCTGCGGCGGTCGATGCGGCGGCCTGCTTCGAGGTGTGGGACCTGTTGGCCAACGAGCGCGGCATCGAGCGGTCCGAACTGGAGCACCTCTGGTCGGTCACGGTGACAGCGCTGCTCAACGACTCTTGACGGGTAGCGCGACCGATCAGTGGCTCGGTCGGCGCTCCGGTGTCGGGGGCGGTCCGGTCGTTGCGTCAGACCGGCGGCGGGATGAGGTTGCCGGGGTTCATGATGCCGGCCGGATCGACTGCGTCCTTGAGCGTGCGCAACAGGGCCACGCCGGTGCTGCCCAGGTCGTGGTGCAGGTACGGGACGCGCAGCCGTCCGGCGCCGTGGTGATGGGCAATGCCCCCGCCGTTCGCAGCGGTGGCCTCCATCGTTCGGTGCCAGCACTCGAAGTATCGGGCCTCCATGTCGGCGGCCTCGGCGAGCACAGCGAACGAGAAGTACAGGTTGATGCCCGAGCGATACACATGGGAGCTGTGCGCCGAGGCGTTGACGATGCCGTCGACCTCGTTCAGTGACGCGAGGACGCCCTCGTAGACCTCCACGATCCGCGACCACGGTGCCGAGATCTCGATCGTGTCGACGACCGCTCCCTTGTCGAAGAAGTCCGTCCAGGTCGGGACGTGGTTGCGCCGCTCGAGCCACATCTCGGTGATCGTCGGGTCGGCCGCGACGAGGCCGGCCTGCGCTGCGATAGCGGTGACGTCCGCGACCTCGGCATCGACCCGAGCGGCCGGGCCCTCGTGCACCATCAGCAGCGCTGCGGACTGTCCGTTCGTGTGCTCCGGGAAGTTCCGTGCCACTTCCGTCGCGTCGTAGAGGCGCATCACCGGCGGGCGCCAGTCGGCCTGGACGATCCTGCGTTGCGCGTCGATGCCGACCGCGACCGAGGGCGCGTAGAAGGCGGTCAACCGACGGGCCTCGGGCGTTCGTCGCAGCGAGAACGTGACGGCGGTGACCACGCCCATCGTGCCTTCGGCGCCCATGACGACGTGGCGCAGGTCGGGCCCGGCGGCCGCTCTGGGTGCCTTGCCGAGGTGCACGAGCTCGCCGTCGGGCAGCACTGCTTCGACGGAGTAGACCAAGTCCTCGATGTTGCCGTACGCCGTGGAGAACTGCCCGGAGGCCCGGGTGGAGACCCAGCCGCCAACGCTGCTGACGGCGATCGACTGCGGCCAGTGGCCGATGGTCAGTCCCCGAGCGGCCACCTCTTCTTCCGCTTCGAGGCCGTTCTTGCCGGCGTCGAAGGTCGCGAGGAGGTCGTACTCGTCGATCTCTCTCGTCGCGTTCATGGTCGACATGTCGAGCAGCACCACATCCGCCGTGGGCAGCACCCCGCCGCACACGCCTGAGCCGAGTCCGTAGGGCATGACCGCGACGCCGGTCGCCGAGCACCACCGCAGCAGCTCCTGGACCTGCTCGGTGCCGCGGGGTTGCACCACGCAGCCGGCCTCGGTCATCTCCTGGCCCTGCCACTCCCGGAGCGCGCTCGCCGCCCAGTAGTCCTTGCGTCGAGCTGTCAGCAGCTCGGGATCGGTGCGCACCACCTCGGGGCCGAGCAGATCGCGGAGCGTGTCGATGGTCGTGTCGAGCATGGTGGGTGTTCTTCCGGTCGTCGTCGGGGGACGGTCAGTGCGGCAGCGGTGCTGCAACGGGCTCGGCGCTGTCGAGGTCGTTGAGATCGGCACGGTCGAGGTCGTCGAGGTCGTCGAGGTCGCGGTCGCTGTCGAGGTCGGGATCGTCGAGCTCGCGGCGGAGATCGTCCAATTCCTCTTCGGTGGAGTCGGGGTCGGGCACGGCGGCGAGGTCCAGGTCGGCAAGGCACGCCAGCGATCCGTGGTGGATCTCCCGGCAGCACACCAGCTCGTCAGCGAGTCGACCCGACGACCAGCCGAGCAGCCCGGCCATGACTTCGCCGGCAATGTCGAGGTCGGTGCCGATCGGGTCCAGCGTGAACCACGCCCGCGCGCCTCGCCGGATCCAGTAGTCCTCCAGACGCAGCGCGCCTTCGTGGCACACCGCGTGGCGAACCTCGGCGGGGACCGTGCCGCCGTCGTCGGGGCGGACGTCGGCTGCGATGAGCGAGGCGTCGGACCCCCACAGCTCGACCAGGCGTCGGGCGTCGGCGCCGATCGCAACTTCGAGCGTCGACACCAGATCTTCGACGTCGACGTCACCGCCGACCAGCGCGACGTCCGCGGTCCGGCAGCGGGTGGCGCCGGTGCCGAGCTCTGCGACGAGTCCGTCGACGACACGCTCGGCCATCGTGCGGAACGCGGTCAGCTTCCCGCCTGCGATGGCAACGACGCCCGCAGGGCCGACCCAGGTCTCGTCCTTGCGCGACAGCTCCGACGGGTTGGCTTCGGAGCCTTCCTCGGGGGCGATGAGCGGTCGCACGCCAGCCCACATGCTGACGACGTCGGAAGGGCCGAGCGGCGGGCCGTCGAAGGTGTCGGCCATGGCGTCGAAGAGGTACTGCACATCGGAAGCCTCGATGACCGGCCATTCGTCGGGCTCTGCGTAGAAGGTGTCGGTGGTGCCCAGGTAGGTGACCGCGTCGTGGCCCGCGACGCCGGAGCGAACGGCGAAGACCGGGCGCTTGTCGGCGCCGAGCGTGATCACCGTGTCGGCCACGGGCAGGCGGTCGTGGGGGACCACCACGTGGATGCCCTTGGTGAGTGCCAGTCGACCGGTCGCCTCGGGTGCTTCGAGGGCTCGGACGGCGTCGACCCATGGCCCGGCAGCGTTGACGACCATGCGGGTCCGGGCGATCGCGGACAGTGCTGCGCCGGGGGCCGCCTCGCCGGGGAGCGCGCCGACGACCTCGACGCCGTTGGCGCGTCCGTTGGATCCGACCAGGATGCGGGTGACGGGCGCGTGGGTGAGGACGACGGCGCCGGCCGCGACGGCGGAACGGACGTTCGCGAGCGTGAGCCGGGCGTCGTTGGTGAGGAACTCGGGGTAGCGCACAGCGGCGCCGAAGCGCTCCGGAGCGAGTGTGGGCTCGACCTCGAGCAGCTCGTCGCCGTCGAGGGTGCGGTGACGTTCGGGCTTGGGCACCTTGCCGAGTCGCTCGAACGCGACCAGACCGGCACGGACCTTGGCGATGGTCGCTCGGCTGCCGGGCATCACGAACGGCGACATGCGGGTCAGGTGCGGAGCGATCCGGCGCAGCACCTGGCGTTCGGTCGCCGCTTCACGCACCAGCCCGACGTCGCCCTGGGCGAGGTAGCGCAGACCGCCGTGGATCATCTTGGAGCTGCGGCTCGAGGTCCCCGACGCCACGTCCCGAGCCTCGACGAGGGCGACTCGCAGACCACGAAGTGCGGCGTCGCGGGCGACGCCGGCTCCGGTGATGCCCGCACCGATGACCACCACGTCGAACTCCTGTGCCGCCAACCGTGCGAACGCGGCCGGGCGGTCCCGGAGGTTGAGGGACCCGTCGACCCGCTGCTGGGCTGTCCTGTCCGACTGGCCGCTCGCGTGCGTGACGTCATCCATCAGCCACAACCGTATGCTCATGAAGATGCATGTGGAATTGCAGCTGGCGCATAACTGGTGGACCTGGATCCGGCTGCACCGTGCGGGAGCGGTCGGCGCTCTCGACCTCCAAGGCCGGTGACGAGGTGCAGCTGCGACAGCTGGAGCACTTCGAGGCCGTCTACCGGCTGCGCAGCTTCACCAGAGCTGCCCACGAGCAATACCTGAGCCAGTCGGCGTTGAGCCGCTCGATCGCAGCGCTGGAGGAAGAGCTGGGACAGCTGCTCTTCGACCGCAGCACCCACTCCGTGGAGCCGACCGACGCTGCCGAGGCGCTGGTCGGCCATGCCATCGACGCCGTTGCTGCGGCCCGGGCGCTCAGCGACGGCGCCAAGGTGCTCCGCGACGGGTCCGGCGGATCGGTCACGATCGGCACCGGACCGTATCCGGCCCAGCCGCTGATGACCCGAGTCATCCGTCGGCTCTCGGGCGACCGGCCCGGCATCCAGATCACCGTCGCCGGCGGCGCGACGTCGGACCTGCTGACCTCGCTGGCGCGGCGCGAGCTCGACTTGGTGGTCTGCGACATCAGCAAGGCAAAGGAGTCCGCGGTGGCTGCCGAGGTCGTCACCGAAGCGATCGCCGTCGAGCCGTTGGCGCTCGTCGTCGCCCCGACGCACCCACTCGCCGGTACCGCACCGACTCCGGCCGAGGTCGCAGCGCACCCGTTCGTCCTGCCGCCTCCAGCTCCGATCGGCGCCCGGTTGCTCGCCCGCTCCATCGACGCGTCGAGCCGGCCGCTGCGCGTCCCGTTCTACGAGGTCGACTCGACCACCGCGTGCCTCGACGTGGTGGCCGACGGGCGCAGCGTCACGTTGGTGCCGATGTCGCTCGCTCGACTGGAGTGCCCCGGACGCGGCCTGATGTACCGCGCTGCAGGTCGGGGTCAGAGCACCCACGACGGCGTGCACGTGTTGCGTGGACGCACGCTGAGCACCTCGGCGATCAT
>Ga0209023_10008266_pt1 | contig 10479 bp, 8 predicted proteins | sample LakOneMetagenome_FD_187468 | JGI IMG/M metagenome (GOLD analysis project Ga0209023, IMG submission 187468) | Freshwater and sediment microbial communities from Lake Erie, Canada (SPAdes) (version 2) | ecosystem: Environmental > Aquatic > Freshwater > Lentic | place: Lake Erie, Canada | collected...
CCACCCCGATCGCCGCCGTCAGCGCCAGCACCGACCCGGCGAGCACCAGCGCCGCAGCGATCACGTCGAGCACCATCACGGCTGCCTCCCCGAGTCCAGCGGCTCGTCAGGCACTCGGAATCGAGCCACACTCACCGATCCGATGAAGCCCACCAGAGCCAGCGCCGCGAGGCTGTAGGTCGCGGTGGTGTCCCGGGTGACCGCGGCCCACGTGCCGATTCCACACATCGTCATCGCAGCCAGAGTGTCGAGCGCCACCAGTCGGTCCAGCGTGGACGGCCCGGCCAGTAGCCGGTACATCGTGATGATCGCGGCGACTCCCAACAGCACGCCTGCGCTGCCCCACAGCACGTTCACGAGTTGCCTCCCACCGGTATCCACTCCGAGTCGCGCTCGAAGGCGTCCAGCAACAGTCGCTCGACCTGTGCCACCTGGTGATGGAAGCGCTCGACCGATTGGGCCGACCCGACGTCGATCACGTGGCAGTACAGGATGCGTCGCACCTGGTCGATCTCTAGCACCATCGAACCGGGAATCAGGGTGATGATGCTGGAGGCCAGCACCAGCACCAGATCGGATTTGATGCTCAACTGCACCCGCAGCACACCGGTGAGCGGTGGTGGGCCTGGCCTGACGGCCAGCCACATCAACTGGGCACTGGAGGCCGCCAGATACCAGCCGAACAGCCCGGTCAGCTTCAGCAGCGGAACCAGATGCAACCGGCCCCGCACCGGCACCGGCGGCAACGGCAACAGGACCATGATGGCCACCGCGACAACTGCGCCGTTGAACAAATTGGGGACCGTGAAGCGGCCCCACAGCAGGGTCCAGACGATGGACAGGGCGCACACCCCAAAGATCCGCAGCGCGATCGTTCTCACGGCGCACCTCCGGTCAGCACCGCCGAGATGTATTCGCCGCGATCGAGCACTTCGGCTGCGGCGCGCTCGGTATAGCCGAAGATCGGGCCGGCCAGCACGGTGAACGCCAGCCCTAACGCGATCAGGGCCAGCGTCGGTACCACCATCCCAACCGGCATCCGGCCCACGTCGTCGCGGTCGTCGTAGGCAACCTCGGCGACGTCGTCGAGCAGTACCGGCGGCACGGCGCTCACCAGCGCTCCCTCGGGGGCGTCGCTGCGCAGCCGCCAGAACGACTTGGTCCACACCCGCGCCAGCACAAACAGGGTCAGCAGGCTGGTCACCACCGCACCGCCCACCAGGCACCAGGCCAGCACCGACCCGTCACTGACACCGGCCTGCAGCACGGCCGTCTTTCCGATGAACCCTGAAAAAGGCGGTATACCGCCAAGATTGAACGCCGGGATCAGGAACAGGAACGCCAGCAACGGGTTCGCCACCAGGCCGCCCAAACGCTTCACCGACGACGCGCCGCCTTGACGTTCGATCAGTCCGGCCGCCAGGAACAACGTCGTCATCACGATGATGTGGTGCATCACGTAGAAGATGGCGCCGGACATCCCGAGCTGATTCGACTTGGAAGACAGAGCGATCCCGAACACCATGAATCCGATGTGGCTGACCAAGGTGAATGACAGCACCCGTTTGATGTCGCTCTGTGCGATCGCACCGAAGATGCCGACCAGCATGGTCAGCAGCGCCGCGACCAGCAGCACCGAGTCCAGCCCGCCTTCGGGAAACAGCAGCGAATGCGCTCGGATGATCGCGTACACACCGACTTTGGTCAGAATGCCGGCGAACACCGCGGTGATCGGGGCCGGCGCGGTGGGATAGGAATCGGGCAACCAGGCCGACAGCGGGAAGACCGCGGCCTTGATACCGAACGCCACCAGCAACACCGCGAACACCGCACTGCGGGTGCCGCCGGGCAGGTCGCCGGTCCGGGTGGCCAGCTCCGCCAGGTTCAGTGTGCCCGTGGTGGCATAGACCAGAGCGATGCCGAGCAGGAAGATCAACGACGACGTCATCGAGACCATCACGTAGCCGATCCCGGCGCGGATGCGTTCGGCGCTGGCGCCGATGGTCAGCAGCACGAAGCTCGCCGCCAGCAGCATCTCGAATCCGACGAACAGGTTGAACAGGTCACCGGCCAGGAAGGCCAGGGAGACACCGGTGGCCAGGGTCAGGTAGGTGGGCAGGAAGATCGACACCGGCTGACGGTCATCGCCGTCGCGGACTCCCTGCCCGATGGCGTAGACCATCACCGCCAGCAGCACGACCGCCGACACCACCAGCATCAGCGCCGAGAGCCGGTCGACCACCAGACTGATGCCCAGCGGCCCCATCTCACCCTCGATCGGGCCCCAGCCACCGACGTGCAGCACCAGGGTGCCGTCCCGATCGGTCAGATACAGCAATGCGGCACTGACCAGGACCACCGCGCACAGCACCCCAATGGTGATCGGCCGCTGCAACTTCGGCCGCCGGCCGACGATGAGGGTCAGCGCCGCACCCAAGGTGGGCAGCAGCACCGGAAGCGGGATCAGCACAGCAGCGAGGCTCACCGCAGCACCCCGCTTTCGGTGACGGCGCTTTCCACGACGGCGTCCAATTCGCCGGGCGCCACCGGCTCGCTGTGGTCTTCCTCGGCGGCGATGATCTCCTCGTCGGAGAGTTGGGACAGCCTGGTGGATTCGTGGTCGTCACCGATGTCGTCGGTGGTGGTCAGGTTGTAGGAGCGGTAGGTCAGAGCCAGCACGAACGCGCCGATACCCATAGTGATGACGATGGCGGTCAACACCATCGCCTGTGCCAATGGGTCGGCGTCGGTCTCCATCCCCTCGGTGCTGTTGTAGATCGGCGGGCTGCCGCCCGGCCCGGAGACGTCGATGATCAACAGGTTGATGGCATTGCCGATCATCATCAGGCCCAGCAGCGCCCGGGTGAGGTTGCGCTCCAGCAGCATGTACACCCCGCAGGCGGTGAGCCCGGCGGCCATCAGCAGTGGAACCAGATGAGCGGTCATGACGTCCTCGCTATCGGTCGACGAGCGGGCCGCGATTCCAGTTCCTGGTCCAGTCGGGCACCGAGGCTGCGTAATACATCGAGCACCATCCCGACCACGACGAGGTACACCCCCACATCGAAGAACACCGAGGAGACCACCTTGACCGGGCCCAGCACGGGCAGGGTGAACGCCCATGCCGCCGACGACAGCACCGGCGCACCGAAGAACAGCGACGCCAGCGCCGTCCCCCCGACCAGGCTCAGCCCGACGCCCAGGATCTTGCCCGAGTCCAGCGGCAGGGTCTCACCGAGCTCGTATCGCCCACCGGCCACGTAGCGCAGAGCCAGTGCCAGACCGGCGGCCAGCCCGCCGGCGAAACCTCCACCCGGGTGGTTGTGCCCGGCGAACAGGAAATACAACGAGACCACCATGATCAGCGGAAAGATGATCCGGGTCGCCACCTCCAACACCAGCGACCGCTGATTGGGATCGTGGTAGTCGCTGCCGCGCAGCCAGGTGGTGGACGCGATGGCCGGGCTGTAGGGGGTGGCCACACCCAAATCCCTGCGGTGTTCGCCGGCGTCGGTGATGCGTGGCGCGCGGCCGAACCGCTGGTTGCGGAACACCATCGAAGCCACTCCGGTCGCGGCGACCAGCAACACCGAGATCTCCCCGAGGGTGTCCCAGGCCCGGACGTCGACCAGGATCACGTTGACGGTGTTGGCCCCGTAGGCGCGCTCATAGGCCTCGGCAGGCAGCAGGCCGGCCACCCCGTCGCGGGTGCGCGCCGCCATCGCGAAGGCCCCCAGCACCGCGACGGCGGCGCCGACCGACATGGCCAGCAACGCCCGGGGCAGCCGGTTCATCGCCATCGAGGGACGCTCGGCCTCCGCCGGCAGCGTTCGCAGCACCAGCACGAAGATCACCAGGGTCACGGTCTCGACGAGCAACTGGGTCAACGCCAGGTCCGGAGCCCCGTGGAACGCGAACGCCGCGGCGCAGCCATACCCGGTCACCCCGACCATCAACACCGCGGACAGCCGGTTGCGAGCCACCGTGGCCCCGATCCCGCCGGAAACCACCAACACGGCCAGCGTGAGCTGCAACGGCGTATCCCACAGCCGCAGATCGACCCGGTCACGCGCACCCAACATCAGCACCGTCAGCGGCAGCAGCACCAGCGTCGCGAAGATCACCGCCTGGTTGACCGGCAGGGACCCACGCTGGGTGATCGCGGTCAACCGCACCGCGGCCACATCGAGCACCCGCAGGAAGTCGTCGTACATCTGATCGGCCTTGCCCAGCGGCAGCCGGCGCAGCCGGGCCAGCCGCAGTGGGCCGCGCGCGGCGAACACCCCGAAGCCCACCAGCAGTACCCCCGCCGACAGGAACACCGGCAGTCCCGCACCGTGCCACAGCGCCAGGTGGTAGGTCATCCCGTAGGGCACGGTGTCGGCGTAGCCGTGCAGCGCGGTGTCCAGCACCAACGGCCACAGGCCCAGGGCCAGGCTGGCGGCGGCCAATACGGCCGGCGCCGCCAGGAAAGCCATGGTCGGCCGGTGCATCTCGGCGACGTCGACGCTGGGTTCGGTCTGGCCCTTGCTTGCGAAGCCGCCCCAGATGAACCGCGCGCTGTAGATCACGGTGAACATCGAGGCGACGACCGCCGCACCCAAGACGTACGGGCCGGAGGAACCCAGCGCGGGTGCCTGGGCCTCGGTCCCGTAGATGGCCTCCTTGGCGATGAAGCCGATGAACGGTGGCACCCCGGCCATACTCGCGGCGGCGGCCGCCGCAACCACGAACAGCCCCGGCGCGCGGCGGCCCAGTCCGGCCAGCTCGCGCAGATCGCGGGTGCCGGTGGCATGGTCGATGATCCCCACCACCATGAACAGCGCCGCCTTGGCCGCCGCATGTGCGCACATGGCGGTCAGGCCGGCCAACATCAGATCGCGACCGCCGCCGCCGACCAGCACGATCATCATTCCCAACTGGCTGACCGTGCTGTAGGCCAACACCAGCTTCAGGTCGTATTCGCGGATCGCGCGCCAGCCCGCCAACAGGGCGGTGGCAAGGCCCAGGACCACCACCGTCGGCCGCCATCCCGGCGAGTCGGCGAATCCCGGCGTCAACCGCGCCACCAGATAGATCCCGGCCTTGACCATCGCGGCGGCGTGCAGGTAGGCACTGACCGGTGTCGGTGCCGCCATAGCGCCCGGCAGCCAGAAGTGCAGCGGCACAATCGCCGACTTGCTCAGCGCGCCGACCAGGACCAGCAGCACACCGACGGTGACGACCGTCCCCGACGGCGGATCGGCCACCAGGTCCGACAGCAGGTAGCTGCCGGCGGTCTGGCCCAGCATGATGATGCCGACCAACATGGCCAACCCACCGGCTGTGGTGACCACCAACGCCTGGATGGCGGCGCGCCGGTTGACCGCGCGTTCGGCGTAGTGGCCGATCAGCAGGAACGACAACACCGTGGTCAGTTCCCAGAACACGTAGAGCACCAACATGTTGTCGGCGACCATCAGCCCGAACATGGATCCGGCGAACCCCAGCATTTTCGCGGCGAAGCCGGGCAGTCGCGGGTCGAGTTCGGTGTGCGGGCTGACCGGGCGGAAATACTCGGCGCAGTAGAACAGCACCAGCGCACCGATTCCCAACGCCAGCACGCACATGATTGCGGCCAGCGTGTCGAAGCGCAGCGCGATGTCCATCGACAGTCCGGGCACCCAGCTGATCAGCGCCCGCCGGTCGTCACCCGGTCCGGGCGGCCAATTCCCCACCACCCACACCAGTGACAGCAACGGGATCGCGCCCAAAGGATAGAACGCCGACCGACCCCACCTGCGCACCATAGTCGGTGCCGCAGCCGTGCCAACAGCATGGGCAAGCAGTATCGCGAGCATCACTCTCCACGGACCGGTCTCATCGAGGCATCGGTATCAGGACACGGCAGCATGCGACAGCGCGCCGGACGGCGCCGCAGTCGGACACACGTCAACGACTGCCCACCCGGGCAAAACGACGGTAGACCGCCTCGTGGACCTGCGTACCCACGCCCGGATCGTACCGTCTGCTCAATGCGCACCAAGGATCCTGACTGAACTGTCTCCAGTTTCCGTGGCGAACTGGCGAGGCGCCATGGGATGCAGCCCGCATTCGGCGGGGGGTGCTACCCCCATGAGGCCCCACGGGCTGTTGGCGCTAGGGCTCTATCAGGCCCGTCCTGATCGCATACCGGGTCAATGCCAAGCGATCGCGCAGCCCCAGTTTCTGCAGGGTGTTGGTCCGGTGCCGATCGACCGTCTTGGCACTGATGCCGAGGGTTTTGGCGATTTCACGGGCCGAGAGTCCCTCGGCGATCAACTTCAGGACTTCCTCCTCACGAGGCGTCAGGATGTTGTCCGGCACCGAGTCGCCCTGGCGTGCCCGGTGCAGGTGGTCCCGGATCAGGGCGGTCACCGCGCCGGCGTACAGAAAGGGCTCGCCGCGCATCGTGGCGCGGCAGGCCTCGATCAGGTCGCGGTCGGCGACGGATTTCAGCACGTAACCGGATGCGCCGGCCTTGAGTGCTTCGAACAGGTACTGCTCGTTGTCGTACATGGACAGCATCAGCATCCGCACGTGGGGATGGCTGCGTTCGATCTCCCGCGCAGCCTGCAGCCCGGTCATCCGGGGCATCGCGATGTCCAGGATCGCCAGGTCGATCGGGGTGTCCCGCAGGATGGTCAGTGCCTCGGAGCCGTCGGCCGCCTCGGCCACCACGCGAAGATCCGATTCGGCGTCCAGGATCATCCGCAGGCCACTGCGCACCAGGGCGTGATCATCGACGAGCAGGATGCGCGCCGGCTCGGGTCTCGTCACGCGCCACCGTCGCTGCGAGTCGGTGCCACCAGCTTGATCTCGGTTCCTTTGTCGTTCGGGGAGGTGATCGTGAGCGTGCCCCGCACCAGTAGGGCTCGTTCACCCATTCCGCGGATACCCGCACCGGTGGAGCTGACCCCGCCGTGACCGTCGTCGGCGATCCGCAGCACCAACTCCTCGCGGCCGACATGCAGATCCAACCAGACCTTCTGGGCTCCGGCATGGCGGGCGATGTTGGTCAGGCTCTCCTGCGCGATCCGGTAGCAGGCCAGTTCCAGGTCGGGATTCAATCGGTCGACGTGGACCGGGACGTCCCGGACGACGTCGATGCCGGCCGCTTGGGTGAACTGGTTGGACAGGGCCTGCAGTGCGCTGGGCAGGCCGAGGTCTTCGAGCACGTCGGGGCGCAGGCGGCCGGCGATGCTGCGCACCTCGTCGAGGCTGGACCGCACGATCTCCTGGGCGTCGCGAAGGTCGCCGCGAATCTTCGCCGGCGCGTTGTCGACAGCCCGCTTGAGGGTCAGCAGGGCAGCTGTGAGGGTCTGCCCGATCTCGTCGTGCAACTCCCTGGCGATCCGCTGCCGCTCGCTCTCCTGTACGGCCAGCGCCAACGCGCTCGATGAGGCCCGCTCGGTCTCGAGCCGGTCCAGCATGGTGTTGAAGGATTCGATGAGGTTGTGCAGGTCGCCGCCGCCGCCCGGTTCATAGATTCGGTCGCTGCGCAGCGGTGGATCGACGCGGCGCATCGACGCTGCCAGCCGATCCAGCGGGGCAAGACTCGACCGCAGGAGCAGTGCGTTCGCCCCCACCACAATGGCCAGGCCGACCAGCAGCACCGGAACCTCGGTCAACTGGGTGCGCGCCGACACCGCGGCCGGCGTCACCGCAAGCAACAGGGTGCCGACGGTGAAGACCAGACCATTGATCAGAACGACCCGGTGGAACAGCCCTTGTGCCGGTACCCCGGTCAGTCGCCAGAACTTGTCGATGACCGCCGTCCAACGGTGCATGTCACCCAGCCTCGCCTGCACACCACATATTTGTCCATACGGGTCACGCCTACCTCGGAATGGGTGTCAAACACCATGGCGACGGACTCGGCCCGATCCGGAAAATGGGGGTACGTCCACAAACGCCCGCGCCGGTGCCAAACAACACATATCCCTGCCCGCCTCCGAGATATCATGCGGATTCGGAGAAGCGGCGGACGGCCTGACCCACGGATCGGGCCTGCCCGGACCGAACCAGCAAGAACCGGAGGAGCTGAGCCCCACGATGGATTTCGCGGCATTACCGCCGGAAGTCACCTCCGCCCGGATGTATACCGGTGCCGGCCCGGGGCCGCTGATCACCGCGGCCACCGCCTGGGACGGGGTGGCCACCGAACTGCACCTGGCGGCGACCGCCTATCAGTCCGTGGTCACCGAGTTGACCAGCGGAGCGTGGAGGGGCCCGTCGTCGATAGCGATGGCGGCCTCGGTCGCCCCGTTCGTGACGTGGTTGAACAGCACCTCCGCCCAAGCGGCAACGACCGCGGGCCAGGCCAAGTCGGCAGTGGCCGCCTACGAGGCCGCGTTCGCCATGGTGGTGCCTCCGGCGGTGATCGCGGCCAACCGTGCTCAGTTGATGACCCTGCTGGCCACCAATGTTCTGGGTCAGAACGCCGCGGCGATCGCGGCCACCGAGGCCCTGTACGCCGAGATGTGGGCCCAGGACGCCACCGCGATGTACGGCTACGCCTCGACGTCGGCGACCGCCGCCGAACTGGCACCCTTCCAGCCGCCCCCCAAGACCACCTCAGGGCCGGGCGACCAAGGTGCCTCTCAGGCCGCCCAGGGCAACTCGGTGGCCAACAATGCCCAGGCGCTGCTGTCCAAGACGGCCTCGACGTTGTCGGGGCCCGGATCGTCGGAAGCCTCATCGCCGTTCACCGCCATGCCCGCGGAGGCCGCCATACCGGTCGATCCATTTGAATGGCTTGCAATCCTGGCCGACGAGGTCGGCATCGGTATCGCCCTGCCCCTGTCGATCGTCGGTGTCTACCTGGCCGGCGCGGCCATGTATTTCTCCGAGATGGACTCGCGCGAGATCTTCGACACCCAGGACCTGCTGCGCGGTGGGCAGCGCAGCATCATGGACGCCCTGGGCCAATTGGGAGCGGAGGGGGAACTGCCGTCGACCGACAACCTCCGCGTGCCGCACGCCTCGGTCATTGCGGCCAGGGGCGAGGCGTTCCCACTCGGGTCGCTTTCCACGCCCATCGGGTGGGCCGAGATGGCCCCGGAGATCCGCAACGCCAGCTTCTCGACGCCGCTGGCCGCCGGACCGTCGGCGACCACGCCGAGCGGATTGGGTACCGCGTTCGGCCAGATGGCCCTGGCGGGTATGGGCGGCAGCGCGCTTGCCGGCGCGGTCAACCGCAACCGCGGCGGGGACGGCCAGCCGACTCCCGCGGCGGACGGCACGCCGGCGCAGGAGCCCGGTTCGCCATCGCCGGCAGTACCGCCACCGGTGCGGCCACTGACGGTTCCGCTTGCTGAATTGGCGGCAGGGATCCGGGAACTCGGCGAGCTCCACGACGCCGGATATCTGACCCCGGAGGAATTCGCCGAACAGAAACGCCGGCTGCTGGCTCGTTGAGCAGGGCTCGCGGGGCACCGGTCGGATGAGCGGCGCCCTCAGCCGTACCGTGCCGCTTCACGTGCGATCTCTATCCGCGACTTCACACCCAGTTTCGCGTACACGTGCGTGAGATGCGTCTGGACGGTCCTGATCGACACAAACAGCTTGGTGGCGATCTCGCTGTTGGACAGCCCCCGACTCACCAGTCGGGAAACCTCGCGCTCGGCCGGCGTCAGCGCCGCCCAACCGCTCGAGGGCCGCTTCCGTTCGCCTCGGCCTCGCTGCACGTACGCGATCGATTCCTCGATCGACAGTCCCGCGCCGGCTGCGCGTGCCGATGCCAGTTCGTCCCGTCCGATCGCGTCCCGCAGCTCGGCGACCAGGTTTTGGTAGCCGGCCTGGAAGACCTGAAACCGGGATTCCCCGGTCTGCCTGCGCGCCGACTCGGCGGCACCGATCAGCCGCGCCGCCGCCAGACGATCCCCGAACGCCGCGGCCGACGCGGCGAGGCACTCCATCGCATCGGCCACACACAAGTACGCATGCACCTCGACCGCACCCGCCAGCGCCGCGCGAGCGTCACTCGCTGCTCTGCGGTATTCGCCGCGCGCCAGAGCTACCCGCGCACGCGCAGTGAACGAGACCGACCGGTGCCACCCCATCGCCGAGTTCACGGCTGCATCGGCGAGGTTCTGGGCGGCAGCGGTATCACCGCGCGCCAATGCCACCTGCGCCATGAGGTGGCCGTACATCGCCGCGATGTCCGGCTGAACACGCAGCAGCTGCCATGCCGCCTCGGCTGCCTGCTCGGCCGCAGCGACCTCGCCCGCCGCCAGCGCCGCATACGCCACCGCTGCCTGGCTAAAGCCCTCGTAGCTGCCGCCGAACTCGGCCGCAGCCGTAACGGCCTGGGCAAGGATCTCCCTGGCCGACCTCACATCGCCGCGATAGGCCAAGGCCTGCCCCAAACTCAGCAGTCCGATCGCTCTGGCCGCCAAGTCCGTACCGCGATCCGCTTCGGCAGCCAACGATTGAAACTGTGTGATCGCATCGATGTGA
>Ga0209023_10008267_pt1 | contig 10478 bp, 10 predicted proteins | sample LakOneMetagenome_FD_187468 | JGI IMG/M metagenome (GOLD analysis project Ga0209023, IMG submission 187468) | Freshwater and sediment microbial communities from Lake Erie, Canada (SPAdes) (version 2) | ecosystem: Environmental > Aquatic > Freshwater > Lentic | place: Lake Erie, Canada...
GGTCTTGACCGGCTGCTGACGTTGCAGGTCAAGACCATCGTCCCCGGCCACGGCCCGCATTCGACCCAAGCGCGCGACGACCTGCAACTCACGCGCGACTACCTCGCCTACCTGCGCCGCGCGATGGGCGCCGCGGCGAAGGAGCTGACGCCGTTCGAGGAAGCCTACGCCGCGACCGACTGGTCGCGCTGGGAGGCGCTGCCGTTGTTCAAGGCCGCGAACCGAATGAACGCCTACAACACCTATCTGCTGATGGAGCAGGAGAAGCCGTAGCGGCGGCGCGCGCTCACTGCCACACGACCCGCCGGCGTGACCCCACCCAGCGCTCGAACATCGGCCCGTAGACCTCGTCGATGCGGTTGCGCTTGATCTTCATCGTCGGCGTGATCAGGCCGTTGTCCACGGTCCACGGCTCGTTCACCACCACCAGGCAGTCGAGCTGTTCGTGCGGATCGAGGCGGGCGTTGATCGCATCGAGGTGGGCGGTGAGCGAAACCTCCATCGCGGCGCGGCCATCGCTCGCTTCGGCGCGCTTGGCGGCGTCGGCGTTGAGCATCACCAGGCCGAGCGGCTGGCCGAGGTTGGCGCCGGTGACGACGCAGGCCTCGACCGCGCCGTTCATCACCAGCTGGTCCTCGATCGGTGCGGGCGCGACGTACTTGCCCTTGCTGGTCTTGAACAGATCCTTCACGCGACCGGTGATGCGCAGGTTGCCCTCGGGATCGAGCGAGCCCTTGTCGCCGGTGTGGAGCCAGCCGTCGGCGGTGTAGGTGTCGCGCGTCAGCACGGGCTCCTTGTAGTAGCCGAGCATCAGCCCGGGGCTCTTCATCTGGACTTCGCCGCTGACCGGGTCGATCCGGCTCTCGACGCCGTCGTAGGCCATGCCGACCGTGCCTGGGCGCTCCACCCCCGGCAGCGTGGCATGCGAGACACCGCAGTTCTCGGTCATGCCGTAGACCTCGACGATCGACAGCCCGAGGCTGGCGTACCAGCGCAGCAGCTCGCGCGGCATCGGCGCGGCGCCGCCGGCAGCGAGCTGGCATTGGTCCAGGCCGAGGCCGGCAAGCACCTTCTTCGCGACGATGCCGCGCAGGATCGGAATGCGCAGCAGCCGCGCCAGCTTCTCGGCCGGCATCTTCGAGTGCACGCCCTGCTGGAACTTGACCCACAGCCGCGGCACCGAGAAGAACACCGTCGGCCGCGCGCGCTGCAGGTCGGCGGCGAACGTGTCCAGGCTCTCGGCGAAAAACACGTGCATCGAGGTCGCCAGCAGACCGTGCTCGACCAGCGTGCGTTCGGCGACGTGCGCCAGCGGCAGGTACGAGAGCATGCGCGCGTCGCCGTTCATCGACACCCGGCGCAGCGCGCTCGAGACCGACCAGGCGAACGACGCGAAGCTGTGCATCACCCCTTTGGGCATGCCGGTGGTGCCGGACGTGTACATGATCGTCGCGAGCTCGTCGCCCGCCCGCACCGGCTGACCCGCCAGCGGCGCGGTCGCCTTGATCACGTCGTCCCAGCGGTCGTAGTCGGTCGGCGGCGCGAGCGGCGTCGCGATGCAGGGCAGCCCGACCGGCACGCCGGACTTCATCGCCTCCCACCCGTCGAGCTTGCCGACGAACAGCAGCTTCGCTTCGCTGTGCTCGATGATCTGGCGGATCGTGCCGGCGGCCAGCGTCGGGTACAGCGGCACCGAGACGTGGCCGGCCATCCAGATCGCGAAGTCGCACATCAACCAGTGCGTGCAGTTCTTCGACAGGATGGCGATGCGACTGCCCGGCTCGAACCCCCGGCTGCGCAGGTGCGCGGCCATGCGCCGCACCTCGTCCATCAGCTGCGCCCAGGTGGTGTCGCGCAGCGCGCCGTTGCCGAGCGGCTGGGTCAGGATCACCTTGTTCGGCTGCGTCGCCTCCCAGTGATAAAGCCGTTGCAACGCGAGCGTTTCGGCGGGGACGAGGGCGGCGGCAGGGGTGGTGGGCATGAGGCGATCCGTGGGTTCGACGACAGGCGCGGCGATTTGGCGCCGCGCCGCGGACTGCGTCAATCGGGACTCGACGCAGCGGTGACAATGCGGCTCCATGCAATACGCCGTCGTCCGCCTTTTGGTTGCACTGCTGTTCGTGATTCCCGCGTTCGTCGCCGAGGTCGCGACCGGACGCCTGCTGCGCGCCTACGGCGCGCCGGTGGCGATGAGCGCGGCGGCCGCCGTCGCGGTGGTGCTCGGCTGGGCGACCTACGCCGCCTATGTGCGCGTCGCGGAGAAACGGCCGCTCGCCGAGTTCGGCCGCGCCGGCGCGTGGCGCGAGCTCGGCGCCGGCCTGGTGCTCGGCTTCGCGCTGTTCGCCGCGACGATCGGCATCCTCGCCGCGCTCGGCCTGTACCAGATTCGCGGCGTGCGCGGCGATCCATTGCTGCTGATCGTGCCGCTGGCGATATCGGTCGGTGCCGGCGTGATCGAGGAGGTGCTGTTTCGCGGCGTGATCTTCCGCATCATCGAGAGCTCGCTCGGAACCTGGATCGCGCTGGCGATCTCCGCGCTGCTGTTCGGCGCGGTGCATCTCGGCAACCCGAACGCGACCGTGATCGGCGCGGTCGCGATCATGCTCGAGGCCGGCGTCATGCTCGCCGGCGCGTACCTGTTGACGCGACGCCTGTGGCTGCCGATCGGGATCCACATCGGCTGGAACTTCACGCAGGGCGGGATCTTCAGCGTGCCGGTCTCGGGGCTGGCGTTGAACGGCTTGATCGACGGCACGCTCAGCGGCCCGGAATGGCTCTCGGGCGGCGTCTTCGGTGCCGAGGCATCGATCGTCGCGGTGATCGTCTGCGTCGCGCTGGCTGTCTGGCTGCTGCGCAACGCCGCGCGCCGCGGCCACTTCATCGCGCCGCGGTGGCGGCGCGCAGCGATCACGGCGCGTTGACGGGCGACTTCGGGTCCAGCAGCAACGCCATCAGATCGCGGATCTGCGCGGCGTTCAGCACCCCGGCGTGGCCGAAGCGCGGCATGTTCGAGCACGCGTTCGTCGCCTTCGCGTTCCACAACTTGCCCCAGGTGTACTTCAGCGTCTCCCGGGACGCCGGCGCGGCCGGATCGCTCACGCCGCGCAGCCTGCCGTACTGAAGCAGGCTCGGGCCGATCGTGCCGTAGGAGATCTCGGCCTTCGTGATCTGGTGGCAGTTGTAGCAATTGCCGCCGCTGGGCACGCCGGCCGGATCGGTCCAGGTCATGCCGCGACCGTTCTGCGCGAGCTTTTCGCCTTCGCGCCAGTCGCCGAGGTAGGCGCCGTCGGCCGGCCACTGCACCGTCGCGATCTGCGCCGCTTCAAGGCGCCGGGCGGTCGCCTCGCTCGGCGGCTTGTCACCCGAGCACGCCTGCTGCAGTTCGTCCTGCTGGATGCGATCGAGCTTGGCGATGCCCTGCTCGCGGAACGAGCGCTTCATCATCGCCTGCGCATCCTGCTCGGCCTCGCGCGGGCCGGGCGCGGTCGCGCAACCGGCGACGCACGCGGCGAGCATCAGCGACATGCCCTTGCGGTTGTTCATCGTCATCACCGTTTGATCGAAGGGGCGATCGACACCGCGCCCTTGCCCTGCACGCCCATGAAAGTGGCCAGCGCGATCGTCGCGTCCGAGGCATAGCCGGGAAACGGGAAGCGCTGCTGGCGATAGCAGTCGTTCAGGCGCCGCTGCATGCCCCACAACTCGCCGCTGGAGACGCGGTAGGCCGGCCACGCCGCGAAGCCGACGCCGTCGCCGGGGTTCTTCGTCAGGTCCGGCAGGTCCTGCAGGCGGATGCGCTTGCCGGATTCGCCGTGGCATGACGCGCACGAGAAGTCGTACGGTCCGCCGCGGAAGTAGAAGATGCGCTTGCCGGCCTCGAACATCCGCCGCTCTTCGGGATGGGCCTGCGACAGGTTGAACTTCATCCCCTTGGACTCGGCCGAAACGTAGGCCACGAGCGCCTCGAGGTTGACCTGCTCGCCGCGGCCGAACGGCGTCGCCGCGACTTCGGCGGCATTGAAGCCCTGCGCCTCGAGGCAGCTGAGCAGGCGCGATTCCAGATCCTGCACGCGCTGGGTGTCGGCGAAATAGCGCGGCAGTTCGACGAAGGCGCCCTTCACGACGCCGGTGCCCTTGCCGAGATCGCAGGTGTCGACGAAAGCGACGTTCTTCGCGCCGCGCTTTTGCTTCCACAGCGCCTCGCCCTTGGCCTCCCACAGATCGGCCGGGTTGCCATCGGCCAGCAGCGCGCGGTACTGCGCGATGCCGTCGGCGGCGCTCGGCGGGGAGCTCGTCGTCTGGGCGTGCGCGAACGGCGCCGCGGCGACGAACGCAAGCGTCAGCAGCAGGGTCCGTGTCCTCATGCGACGACGGCCTCGTCGCTGCGCTTGTCGCCCCGGTTGTCGACCCAGCTCACGGTGATCTTGTCGCCCGCCTTCGCGCCCTTGACGACGAATTCGGTGAACGGGTTCTTCGCGATCGCGGTGCCCCACTCGCCGCTCATCACGACCTTGCCGTTCAACGCCGCGGTCATCTCGGTGATGTGCCAGGCCGGAATCGTCTTGCCGGCCGCGTCCTTGCGCTGGCCGGTCTCCATTTCGTGACTCATCAGCACGCGCACGACGGCGCCGCTGCCTTGCGCTTGTGCGCGGATGCGCATCGGATCGGACATCTCTTTGCTCCTGCTGACTTCAACCGCCGCAACCACCCAGCGTGACCTTGACTTCCTTCTGCGCGTACAGGACCTTGCCGTCGCCGGTGATCGCCACCGCGAGCACGTTGGAGGTCTGCTGCATCTTGATGCGCGTCTTGACACTGGTCTCGACCGCATCGGTGAAGTCGAACACGCCGGCCAGCGTCGTCGGGTTCTTCTCGACCAGGAAGGCGATCCGCTTCACGCCCGGCAGCGCGGTCGTGACGCCGATGGGCACCACGGCACCGTTCTCGGCGATGTCGGGCGCGGTGAACACGATGTCCTTGCTCTCGACCGGCTTCGCGATGCCGAGGCCCTTGTAGACGTCGTCGAGCGACTTGCCGTCGAATGCGGCCTTCGGCCAGGTGCCTTGCGCGCGCGCGGGCAGCACGCCCGCGCCGGCCAGCAGCAGCGCAACCGCCGCGCTGCGGGTCATGATCTCTCGTCGGTTGATACGTCGGTGGGGCATCGTCTCGGTCCTGGCCCGCGGCATGCGGGCGAGCCAGAACTGTAGGGCCGAAAGCGGGTCGCGCGCCCTCAGGGGTATTCCCGGGCGCGGGCGCGCGGCGACGTCAGGCGTCGGCGGCCTGCGCGCGCGCCACCGCGGCTTCGATGTCCTGCTGCACCTTGCGGGCGCCGCGGATCGCGAGCGTCACGTCGATGCCGGCCTGCGGCGCGACCAGCAGCGCGACTTCGTCGAGGGTGTCCGGGTCGGTCATCAGCGCATACGCCAGCGCCGACAGCGCGCACACACCGCGCCGCGGCAGTTGCATCGGCAGCTCGCGCGTCGCATTGACGATCACATGGTAGCGCACGCTCGCGACCGCCGCGGGCGACACGCCCCAGCTCTCGCACAGCGCCGCGCCGAGCGCGTCGTGGCTGACGCCGAACTCCTCGTGCTCGAGCAGCAGCAGTTCCTCGTCGTCGGCCGCATCCTTCAGCAGCGCGCGATAGCGTGCCTGCGAGTGACGGAACAGCACCGCCTTGCCGCATTCCTCGAACAACCCGGCCGAATGCGCGGCCCACGGGTCGACGTTCAACGCGGTGCCGATCCGGCTCATCAGCAGACCGCGCACGCTGGCGCGCTCCCACAGCGGCTCGAGCTCGGGCGCAGGCGGAAACACCGCGCGCAGCCCCATCTCGAACGTCACCGCCGCGGTCTCGCGCGTGCCCAGGTGCGTGATCGCCTGCTGCACCGACTGAACTCGGCCGCGCAGCCCGTACAGCGACGAATTGACCGCCTTCAGCACCGCCGCCGCCAGCGCCATGTCGGCCGAGATCAGCGCGCTGACGGCCTGCAGGTTGACCTCCTCGTCGGCCAGCAGCAGCGACAGCTTTACCAGCGATTCCGGCTGGGCCGGGATGTCGATGTTGAGTGAGCGGAGTTGCGGGTCGACGGGCATGCGGCGATCTTAGGCCTCGGCGCCGCCGCGGGGTCGTCCGAACAGCCCGGCGAAAGCGCGGTTAATCACGCGCCGACCCCTGCACAAGGAACAAAGGGCGCCAGGTCCACCTGGCGCCCTTCGGATTTTGCATCGGCCTCATCCAGGCCTGACGATGTCGCCCGACTCCGGCTCCAGCCGCGTCGCGCCTTGTTTGTCTCCTCAGCCCCGTCCTGCGGCACCATGACGGTGCTTGCCGCGAGGGTTGTGACTGTAGGGGGTCGGTCCCTCGGTCGGACTAGGGATTTCCCCCGGCGAAATCCGTTGCCGGTTTGCGCCATCACGGGGCGGCCGCGGGCACCGACAGCACCACTTTCGTTCCCCGCGGACCAACCGGGCTGACCACCGAGACGACCCCGTCGTGCAGCTCCACGATGCGCTTGACGATCGCCAGCCCGAGCCCCTTGCCGCCTTCGCCGGTGGCCGGCGCGACACTCGACCGGCTCTGGTAGAAGCGGTCGAAGAGGTGCGGCAGGTCGTCGGCCGCAATGCCCGGGCCGCTGTCGGTGACGCTGACCTGCACCCGGCCCTCGTCGTGCCGCGCCGCGAGGCGGATGCTCGCGCCCGGCGGGCAGAACTTGAGCGCGTTGTCGACCAGGTTCGCAACCGCCCGCTCGAACAGCTCGATGTCCAGCGCCGCGAACGGTGGCGTCCGCTCGGGCGGATCGTGATCTGCGCTCAGCGTCACCCCCTGCGCGGCGGCGCGCTCGGCAAAGCGCAGGCAGATGTCGTCGAGCAGCTCGCCCGCGTCGACGACCTCCGGGTGCAGCTTGAACTCCGGTTCGTCGAGCTTGGCCAGGTCGCCCAGCGACTGCACCAGCCGCGCCGCGTTGCGGGTGTTGCGCAGCGCCACCTCGACGAGCCGGCGGTCTTCGGCGCGCGCGCTGTCGCCGCTCCAGCGGCCGTCCAGTGTTTCGAGGCAGGCCACCGTCGCGGTCAGCGGGGAGCGCAGATCGTGCGACAGGTTGCTCACCCCTTCGCGTCGAAAATGATCGAGCCGCCGCAGCTCGTTCCACTGGCTGCGGCAGATGTCGATCAGCATCACGAACGCGCCGGTGAGCTGACCGAACTCGTCGCGCGTCGCGGTCGGCAGCGTCACCTGCGGTGCGCCGGCCGGGCCATCGTCGAGGCCGCGTTTGGACAGCGTCGCGACCGCGTCGGTCAGGCGCTGCAACGGTCGCGTGACCGAGACGATGATCAGCACCGCCACCAACGTCGTGAAGGCGACGATCGCCAGGATCAGCCCCAGGGCCGGTCGTCCGAAACTCATGCGCAGCGCGGCCCAGCGGTCGGCCGGGAGCTGGCCGGTGTGCGACACGAGGTAGAGGTAGCCGACGACCGGGTCGCGCGCGGCCATCGTCGCGCGCCGCACCGGGTGGACCGCGACGACCGCATTGGCGTCCATCCGTTCCGGGTCGTCGCCCATCACGTAGGCGGCGTCGGGCTGGCCGATCGCCTTCAGCACCGGCGTCAGCGCCACCTTGAAGTCGGGCGCGAGCCTGGCGTTGCCGCTCGCGGCGAGCACGCGCCCGTCGAGGTCGAGCAGGTAGAGCTGCGTATCGGGCTCGAACAGCACCATGTTGCGCAGCCAGCCGCGGAACTTGTCGGGTTCGCCCTCGTAGGTCTCGAACAGGTAGTCGTTGTTGGCCGCGACGCGCGCCAGGAACGCCGTGCCGCGCCGGTACGCGGTTTCGTGCTCGAAGCGCAGGAACGCATACGCGACCGTCGCGATCACCAGCAGCGCGGTGACGAGGCCCGTCGCGAAGATCGTCAGCGCCAGCTTGACTCGAACGCTCATGACGACGCCGGAACGTCGCGCATGCGGTAGCCCGCGCCGCGTGCGGTCAGGATGATCTCGGGCCGCATCGGATCGGCCTCGAGCTTCGCGCGCAGCCGGTTGATGTGGGTCGTCACGGTGTGCTCGTAGCCGTCGTGGGTGTAGCCCCAGACCGCGTTCAGCAACTGCGAGCGCGAGAAGACGTGACCCGGATGCGACGCGAAGTGCAGCAGCAGGTCGAACTCGAGCGCGGTGAACTCGATCGTCCGGCCGCGGCAGCGCACCAGGCGCTTGGCCGGCAGGATCTCGAGCTCGCCGTTGCGGATGGCCGAGGCCTTGTCGGGCGTCTGCGCGCTGGCCTGTGCCGCCGCGAGCAGGTCGGCGCGGCGCAACAGCGCCTTCACACGCGCCAGCAACTCGGCCAGCGAGAACGGTTTGGTGAGGTAGTCGTCGGCACCGAGCTCGAGCCCGAGCACCCGGTCGAGCTCGGTGGACTTGGCGGTCAGCATCAGGATCGGCGTCGCGCTGCCGCGCGCGCGCAGCGACTTGCAGACCTCCAGCCCGTCCTTGAGCGGCATCATCAAGTCCAGGATCAACAGGTCGCTCGGTCGCTCGGCGTGGCGGCCGAGCGCCTGCTCGCCGTCGCCGACGGCGGTGACCTCGTAGCCCGCGCTCTTCAGGTTCATCACCAGCAGGTCGCGGATGTCGGTCTGGTCTTCGGCGACGAGGATGTGCGCGGCCATGCCCGATTGTCGACTGGTTGCACGAGTTCTTACGTCGATGTGATCTTCCTGTGATCTTCCGTGATGGCGGCGCGAGGTCGCGCGACGACAGTTCACTGCACCGACCCACCCGCACGAACGCCATGAACCTCGCCGCCACCGTGAACCTGAACGAGATGATCGCGCACCGCAACTACCTGGTGCGCTTCGCCCAGCGCAAGCTGCGCGACCCGTTGATGGCCGAGGACGCGGTGCACGACGTGTTCGAGGCCGTGCTCTCCGGACGCGCGGTGTTCGCCGGCCGCGCCGCGTTGCGCTCGTGGCTGACCGCGGTGCTGAAGAACAAGATCGTCGACTCGGTGCGGCGCAACGTCGGGTTCGAGTCGCTCGATGAGGCGTCGGACGGCGACGACATGTCGCCCGCCCAGACGGTGGCCTGCCCGCAACCCCGGCCCGACGAGATCGCCGAGCAGCAGGAACTGCTCGCGCACGCGCTGCGCCGCATCGAGGCGCTGCCGCCGGGCTTGCGCGACGTGATGCAGCTGCGCGTGCTCGAGGAGCGCAGCACCGACGACGTGTGCCGCGAGCTCGGCATCACCGAGGACAACCTGTTCGTGCGCCTGCATCGGGCGCGCAAGCAGCTCGTGAACTGATCGCCGGGCAGGCGCCAGGGTCGGCATACTGCGGCCCCATGCGCTTGCCCGACCTGCTCGCGACCCGCACCGGGCGCCTCGCCACGTTCTTCCTGCTGTACGTCACGGAGGGCATCCCGCTCGGCTTCACCGCGACCGCGATCGCGACCCAGATGCGCCGCCAGGGCCTGGGCCCGGCGGCGATCGGCGCGTTCGTCGGTTCGCTGTACCTGCCGTGGGCGTTCAAGTGGGCGATGGGCCCGTTGGTCGACACGCTGAGCTCGGACCGATTCGGCCGACGTCGCCTGTGGATCCTGATGATGCAGCTCGGCATGGTCGGCACGCTGGTGGCCGCGATGCCGATCGACTTCGTCGGCCAGCTCGGCCTGTTCACCGCGCTGATCTTCCTGCACAACCTGTTCGGCGCGACCCAGGACGTCGCGATCGACGCGCTCGCGGTCAACGTGCTGCCGGAGCACGAACGCGGCACGGCCAACGGCTTCATGTTCGCGGGGGCCTCGATCGGCCAGGCCATCGGTGGCGCGGGGGTGCTGTTCCTGTCGGCGGCGCTGCCCTTCACCACGACCTACCTCGCGGTGGCGGTGGCGATCCTGACGGTCACGGTGTTCGTCGTGCTGCCGCTGAAGGAGCCGCCGCGTCCCGCCCGCCCGGCCGCCGACGGCAGCGCGGCCGCGGCGATCGTGCGCGAGCTGGGCGGCTTCGTGAAGGACTCGTGGCGCGCCTTCACCGGCTCGCGCGCGGCGCTGGTCGGCGTGGTCGTCGCGCTGTTGCCGGCGGGCGCGTACGCGTTGAGCCTCGCGCTTCAGTCGAACCTCGCGGTCGAACTCGGGTTCGACGACAACAAGGTCGCGCAACTCAGCCTCGCGTCGACGGTGATCTTCGCGTTCGCCTGCATCGCCGGCGGCTGGCTGTCGGACCGCTACGGCCGGCGCCGCACGCTCGCGCTGTTCATCTTCCTGACGGTCGTGCCGACGCTCTGGCTGGCGTGGGCGATGTGGCGCGCGCCGTGGATCATGCCGGTCGACGTGACGCAGGCGGGGCGGCCGAAGCCGTCCGATGCATTGGTCAACGTGTTCTGGCTCGCCAGCCTGTCGTACGCGGTGTTCCAGGGCCTGTACTACGGCGTGCGCACCGCGCTCTTCATGGACGTGACGACGAAGGCCGTCGCGGCGACCCAGTTCACCGCGTACA
>Ga0209023_10008268_pt1 | contig 10478 bp, 10 predicted proteins | sample LakOneMetagenome_FD_187468 | JGI IMG/M metagenome (GOLD analysis project Ga0209023, IMG submission 187468) | Freshwater and sediment microbial communities from Lake Erie, Canada (SPAdes) (version 2) | ecosystem: Environmental > Aquatic > Freshwater > Lentic | place: Lake Erie, Canada...
GTGGCCGCGGGATTCGGCATCGGCGCCAGCCTGGCCCTGGTGCTGGGTGCGGCGGTGGCGCTAAACCCGCGCACCGAGCGCCTGCTCGACCCCAGCTTCCAGGCCCTGCGCGCGATTCCTTCGCTGGCCTGGGTGCCGCTGCTGCTGCTCTGGTTCGGCATCGACGAAACGCCGAAGCTGATCCTGATTGCGATTGGCGCTTTCTTCCCGGTGTATATGGGCGTGGTGTCGGGCATCCGCGGCGTCGACCGCAAGCTGCTCGAAGTCGGCCAGCTGTATCGCTTGTCGCCGCTGGCCCTGGCGCGCCGCGTGCTGCTGCCGGCGGCCCTGCCGGCCGTGCTCACCGGCTTGCGCAATGGCCTGAGCCTGGCCTGGATGTTCATGGTGGCGGCCGAGCTGATCGCGGCGAGCCAGGGCCTCGGCTACCTGCTGTCGGACGGACGCGAATCCAGCCGCGCCGACATCATGCTGGCGGCCATCGTGCTGCTGGCCTTGCTGGGTAAAGTCAGCGACACGGCCATGGGTGCGCTGGAAGCGCGCCTGCTGTCCTGGCGCGACAGCTATGCGACCCGGGGTGCGCGATGACCGCCCTGCTGGAACTTGGCGTCGACGAAAAGCGCTACGGCGCGCGTACGGTGCTGCGCGGTTTTCATTTGCGCCTGGAAGCGGGAGAAATCGTGAGCCTGATCGGCGCCAGCGGCTGCGGCAAGAGCAGCCTGCTGTCGATTGCCGCCGGCCTCGATGGCCAGTACCGCGGCAGCGTGCGCCTGCGCGGCGGGGCGATACGCGGCACCCATGCCGAGATCGGCCTGATCTTCCAGGAACCGCGCCTCTTTCCCTGGCTGACGGTGGAACAGAACATCGTGTTCGGCGCGCCGGATGCGCCGGATGGCGGCCGCGTGGCGGCCCTGCTCGAAGAAGTGGGACTCAGCGGTTTTGGCAAGTCGCTGCCGAAGCAGTTGTCCGGCGGCCAGGCCCAGCGCGTGGCGATTGCGCGCGGGCTGTACACCCGGCCGCGCGTGCTGCTGCTGGACGAGCCGTTTTCAGCAGTGGACGCGTTCACCCGCATGCGGCTGCAAGACCTGCTGGCGCGCGTGGCCGAGCAGCACCGCCTGAGCGTGCTGCTGGTGACGCACGACATCGACGAGGCGCTGTACCTGAGCGACCGCATCGTGCTGATGGACGGCGTGCCCGGCCCGGCGCGCGCCGAGTTCGAGGTCGGCCATGCCCGGCCGCGCGACCGCGCCGTGCTGGCCACCTCACCTCTCAAGCCGGCGATCCTGGACAGTTTGCATGCGGTGCATGCGATCTGATACCGGCTGCCTCTGAGAGCATGCACGCTGCACGCGATTGGAAGCCGACTACCTTGAAAGCCTGCACGCCGCTCACGCCACCTGGCCGCAAGCCTCGGCCAGGAGCGGCCAGCGGCAGCATCAGGCGCCGCGCATCTGCGCCTGCGTGACGTTGCTGCCCGGCGCCACGCTTTGCGTGAGCCAGACGTTACCGCCAATGGTCGACCCCGCCCCCACCGTGATGCGCCCGAGGATGGTGGCGCCGGCATAGATCACGACGTCGTCCTCGACGATCGGATGGCGCGGTGCGCCTTTCACCAGCGCCCCGCTGTCGTCGGTCGGGAAGCGGCGTGCGCCCAGGGTAACGGCCTGGTACAGGCGCACGTGGCGGCCAATGATGGCCGTTTCCCCGATCACGACACCGGTGCCGTGGTCGATGAAGAAGCTCGGGCCAATCTGCGCAGCTGGGTGGATATCGATGCCGGTGAGCGTGTGCGCGATGTCGGCGCCCAGGCGCGCCAGGAAAGGCACGCCGAGCCGGTGCAGGCAATGCGCCAGGCGGTGATACAGCACGGCGATGGTGCCCGGGTAGCACAGCATGATCTCGGCCACGGAACTGGCCGCCGGGTCGCCGGCCAGCGCCGCCTGCACGTCGGACACCAGCAAGGCGCGGATCTCCGGCAGGCTGGCGGCAAAGGTGCGGGTGATGGCGCGCGCCTGCTCGGCCAGTTCGGACTCGCCCAGTTCGTCGAATTCGGGACTGAAGCGCAGCGCGCGGCGCACCTGCTCGACCAGGCGGTCCAGCGCCACGTTCAGCGTGTCGCCGACGAAGTAGTCGATGCTCTCGTCGTTCAGGTCCGGGCGGCCGTAATGGGTGGGAAACAGCGCTGCCGAGATGCCCTCGATCACCTGCTTCAGGACCTCGCGCGAAGGGAGTTCGCGCACCCGGCCCTGGTGACGGATGTTATGGATGTTCTCGCGCGAGTTGCGCAGCGCTTCGATGATGGGGCCGAGCTGCCAGTGGTTGGCGCCGGCCGGGGGGAAGTGATTGTCGTTCATGCATCAAGCCTACTCCAACCTGGGTGCTACACGAACGATTTTAATTACACTTCTTTATTCCAGAGCAATGCCCTTATACGCTCTTGAATGTAAGCAATTTCCTTGCTGCAGCGGTTATCATCATGCGTCAAATTGCTGAGCAGTTACGCCGACTGGGCAGCTTACAGATTGAAACCTCTCTTACAGCGAGACTGATAACATCCGACCGTTTTCCTGAGACACTACATCGTACGTACAAAGCAAACCGGCAAACGCTGGCATCGTCCTCATCACTGAATCCTGGAGTAGAAAAATGCGCATACATCAAAACATCCAACGCATCGCCCTCGTATTGGCACTGACCGCCGCATCCTCTTCCGCGTTTGCCCAGAGCGCCGAGTACCGCCGCGGCTACGACGACGGTTATGCCGCCGGCCAGCGCGACGCCCGTGACGGCGGCCGCGGCGGCCAAAACCGTGACCGCCTGACCATCGACGAAGCGACCTACGGCGTGCGCGGCGCCATGTGTGATGCACGTCGTGCAGTACGCCAGGAAGCCGAGCGCAACGGTGGGTTGGTTGTCGCCGGCAACCACCTGTGCGGCGATCCGAAGCGCAATACCAACAAACAGCTGAACATCGTCTACCGCTGCGGCAACGACCGTCCTACCCAGATTTCCGCACGCGAAAACGACACGCTGCGCCTGAGCTGCTGGCGCTAAGCCAGCAAGCGCCTTCAGGGCTTCTTGAAGTGCCGGGGCAATTGCAGCACCGCCTCGGCATTCGACGCAGAAAAGCAGCGGTCGGCCGCTTCCAATAGCGGCAGCCAGGTGTACTGCACATGCTCGCGCGGACTGAGCGTGATGGGAATGTCGCGCGGTACGCAGACCGAGAACACGTGCTCGGTGTTATGCGTCACGCCCGGCGCATAGCGGTGGCGCCAGGTTGGATAGATCTCGTAGATATTTGACAATCCCCAGTCCAGCAAGCGGATTGTATCCCCATCGGAAACAATCCCTGTCTCCTCGAACAGCTCGCGCGCGGCCGTCTGCCGCAGCGGTTCATCGAGCGCATCGAGCGAGCCCGTCACCGATTGCCAGAAGCCGGGCCGGTCGGCGCGTTCGATCAGCAGCACTTCCAGGTCAACGGTATGGATGACGACGAGGACCGACTCGGGAATCTTGTGCACGCTGTGCTTCTCCGTGAAACAAATAAAAAGGCCGGAACCCGTCAAGGACAGGTTCCGGCCTCTATTCTACCCAGCCATACGGCCGGGCGCGATTAACCTACCTTTGGCTCGTTACGCAGGCGGATATGCAGTTCTTTCAACTGCTTCTCGTCCACTTCCGATGGTGCATTGGTCAGCAGATCTTGCGCGCGCTGGGTTTTCGGGAAGGCGATCACGTCGCGGATCGATTCCGAACCGGTCATCAGCGTGACCAGGCGGTCCAGGCCGAAGGCCAGGCCACCGTGCGGCGGCGCGCCGTATTGCAGGGCATCCAACAAGAAACCAAATTTGAGTTGCGCTTCTTCGGCGTCGATCTTCAGGGCGCGGAACACTTTGCTCTGGACTTCTTCGCGGTGGATACGGATCGAACCGCCGCCCATTTCCCAGCCGTTCAGGACCATGTCGTAGGCCTTGGCAATGCAGGCGCCAGGGTTGGTCTCGAGCATGTCTTCGTGGCCATCCTTCGGTGCGGTGAACGGGTGGTGGGTCGCGGTCCAGCGGTTCGCTTCTTCGTCGTGCTCGAACATCGGGAAGTCGATCACCCACAGCGGGGCCCAGACGTCGTCGAAGACGCCGGCTTTCTTGCCGAATTCCGAGTGGCCGATCTTCACGCGCAGCGCGCCGATGGCGTCGTTCACGACCTTGGCCTTGTCGGCGCCGAAGAAGATCAAATCGCCGTCCTGCGCGCCGGTCAGTGCCAGGATCTGTTCCAGCACCTCGTCGGACAGGTTCTTGACGATTGGCGACTGCAGGCCGTCACGGCCTTTTGCCTTCTCGTTGACCTTGATGTAGGCCAGGCCCTTGGCGCCGTAGATCGCGACGAACTGGGTGTAGGCATCGATTTCCGAACGCGGCATCGACGCGCCCTGCGGCACGCGCATGCCGACCACGCGGCCGCCGGTCATGTTGGCGGCGCTGTTGAACACCTTGAACTCGACCGACTTCATCAGCTCGGTCAGTTCGGTGAATTCCAGCTTGACGCGCATGTCCGGCTTGTCCGAACCGTACATGCCCATGGCGGTGGCGAAGTCCATCACCGGGAACGGGTTCGGCAGGTCGATGCCGGCGGCGTTCTTGAAGACGACGCGCATCATGTCTTCGAACAGATCACGGATTTCCTGTTCGGTCAGGAACGAGGTTTCACAGTCGATCTGGGTGAATTCAGGCTGGCGGTCGGCGCGCAGGTCTTCGTCGCGGAAGCACTTGGTGATCTGGTAGTAACGGTCGAAGTTGGCGACCATCAGCAGCTGCTTGAACAGCTGCGGCGACTGCGGCAGCGCGAAGAAGTTGCCTGGATTGACGCGCGACGGCACCAGGTAGTCGCGCGCGCCTTCCGGGGTCGACTTGGTCAGCATCGGGGTTTCGATGTCGATGAAGCCCAGGTTGTCGAGGTACTTGCGCACTTCCATCGACACCTTGTAGCGCAGGCGCAGGTTGTGCTGCATCTGCTGGCGGCGCAAATCGAGCACGCGGTGCGTCAGGCGGGTGGTTTCCGACAGATTGTCGTCGTCCAGCTGGAACGGCACCGGCACCGACGCGTTCAGCACTTCGAGTTGCGTGGTGTTGATTTCGATCTTGCCCGACTTCAGGTTGGCGTTGGCCGTGCCTTCCAGGCGGTTGACCACGGTACCGGTGACGCGCAGGCAGTACTCGTTACGCACATGCTCGGCGGCCTTGAACACATCCGCATTGTCCGGATGGCAGACGACCTGCACCAGGCCTTCGCGGTCGCGCAGGTCGATGAAGATGACGCCACCGTGGTCGCGGCGGCGATGCACCCAGCCGCACAGGCTGACGGTTTGGCCCAGCAGTTCTTCGGTGACGAGGCCGCAGTAGTTGGTACGCATGGAGGACATATTTTTCTCTATTCCAGGTTGGTATATCGGTTGATGCTATAACTTATTCGGGAGCGACGACGCCCATCGAAACGATGTATTTCAGCGCCGCGTCGACCGTCATGTCCAGCTCGACGACCTTGCTGCGTTCCATCATCAGGAAAAAGCCGGAAGTCGGGTTCGGGGTCGTCGGCACATACACGCTCAGGTACTCGCCGACCAGGTGGTTCTTCACGTCGCCGCCGGGCGCGCCGGTGACGAAAGCGATGGTGTAGGAATCCGCGTGCGGATACGGAATCAGCACGGCCTGGCGGAACGCGTTGCCCGAGGACGAGAACAGCGTATCCGACACCTGCTTGACGCTGCCGTACAGCGAGCTGACCACCGGGATGCGTTTCAGCAGGCGCTCGCCCACGCGCACGATGTAGCCGCCGACCAGGTTATTCGTCAGCAGGCCGGTGAGGAAGACGATGGCAATCGTCAGGATCGCGCCGATGCCGGGGATGTCGAAGCCGAACAGCGCGCGCGGCTGCCAGCGCGCCGGCACGAACAGCAGCGACTGGTCGAGGGTACCGATGACCATGCTCAGGACCCAGGCGGTAATGGCCAGGGGAACCAGGATCAGCAAGCCGGTAAGAAAGTATTTGCGCATCGGGTTCTCGTTATTCTTCTTGCCGCGGCCCGGAGGCCACAGTGGTTCAGGTCTTGCTGGTGTCGGTACCGCCTGCCTTGGCGACGGTGCCGGCAGCCGGCGCGGCAGCCGGGGCGCTGTCGCTCGACGATGCGGCCGGGGCGGCGCTGGACTCGGACGGAGCACCCGCAACGGCGCCTGGCGCGGCGCCGGTGGCAGGCACCTTGCCGCCGCGGAAATCGGTCACGTACCAGCCGGTGCCCTTCAATTGGAAGCCGGCCGCGGTCAGCTGCTTCTTGAATGCGGGCTTGCCGCACGAGACGCAATCGGTCAGTACCGGATCGGAAATTTTTTGCAGCACATCTTTGGAAAAACCGCATTCATCGCAGCGGTAAGCGTAAATCGGCATTGGATACTCCGCAAAAATCTTCAAAACCCTGAATTATAAAGCTTTTGCCGCGCATGTTGCCGATTCGCTGTAAAGGCCCCGTGCAGGGGTAGGCAGGTAAGCTGGCATAGCATTGTTGAAACTGAGCAGTGTTGTTTTTAATCAGCATTTAGATAGATTCGTTTGCCGAGAATCAACTAAGGTGATTAAATATCATCTCTCAACGGGATGCGTTACCGGCAGGTCGGAAGAACCTGCCAGGTGAAAGAGTCAAGAAACAGAAGTTTGCGCGACGCGAGTCGCCGCATGGCCGTACAAGAACGATGTATTTTAAAAAGCCCGCGCATGCGGGCATTTTTTTTGGCGCCAGGATCAGCGGCGGCGCCAGACCATCCAGCGTTCCTTGCCGGCGAAGACAGGTAGCGAGTCGGCGACTTCGCTGTCCTCGATGCAGTCGAACGCCGGCAGCAACAGCGCATCGAGCGCGGCACGTTCGATACCGAACGGCGGCCCTTTCGGCGACTCGCCAAAGAAAAAGAATCCCGCGAGCAGCCCGCCAGATGGCAGCAATTCGGCCCAGCGTGCCGCAATCCGCGGCCACATGCTGGGCGGCATCGCGCACAGGAAAGCCTGCTCATAAATCAGGTCGAGCTGACGCGGCGGTGCATACGCAAAGAAATCCGCCTCCACCACCCTGCCCGCCCACTGCCCGACGCCCGCCCTGGCAATCTGCATGGCGGCCGGCGAAAAGTCGATCGCCGTCGCATCCCAGCCGGCATCCATCATGCAGGCCAGCTCGTGGCCGCTGCCGCAGCCGGGAATCAACGCGCTCAGCGGCCCCGGCGTACGGGCCACGAAATTGCGCAAGCCCTGCGCCACCCCGCCCCGCTCCCAGGGCGTAAACGCCTTGTCGAAACGCTCGTCCCAGAAGCCGGGGCTCAGGGGATCGCGGCTGGCGAACGCGGGCACCGGCGCAGCCATGTCAGGCCGTTCCGCCATAGCGCGTCAGCAGGGCCGCGAACAGGATCCCGGATGTGATGCCGCCCGCCAGCCAGGCCAGGAAACCGAGCAGCCGGTTGCTGCGCCGCACTTCCAGCAACACCTGCTGCATCATCTCGTGGTTCGTTGCGCCATGCGGATGCGAATGGTGCTCCAGCGCCTGGTGCATCAGGCGCGGCAGTTGCGGGAAGATGTGGGAGTAGCGCGGCGCCTCGGCCTTGAAGCGCTCGATGAAGCCGCGCCAGCCAACCTGCTCGTTCATCCAGCGTTCCAGGTAAGGCTTCGCCGTCTTCCACAAATCCAGGTCCGGATCGAGCTGGCGCCCCAGACCTTCGATGTTGAGCAGGGTCTTTTGCAGCAGCACCAGCTGCGGCTGGACTTCGACGTTGAAGCGGCGCGAGGTCTGGAACAGGCGCAGCAAGATCTGGCCAAAGGAAATATCTTTCAACGGCCGGTCGAAGATCGGCTCGCAGCAGGCACGCACCGCGGATTCCAGTTCGTCGACGCGGGTATTGCGCGGCGCCCAGCCCGACTCGATGTGGGCCTCGGCCACGCGCTTGTAGTCGCGGCGGAAGAAAGCCAGGAAGTTCTGCGACAAATAATCCTTGTCGAAGTCGTTCAGGGTGCCGACGATGCCGAAGTCCAGCGCAATGTAGCGCCCAAACGTTTCCGGCTCGACCGACACCAGGATGTTCCCCGGGTGCATGTCAGCATGGAAGAATCCGTCGCGGAATACTTGGGTGAAAAAAATTTCTACACCATCGCTGGAGAGTTTTTTCAGGTCCACGCCTTCGGCCGCCAGGCGGTCGATCTGCGACACGGGGATACCGCGCATGCGTTCCATCACGATCACGCTGCTCGAGCAATAGTCCCAGAACATTTCCGGCACCATCAGCAAGGTCGAGTCGGCGAAGTTGCGGCGCAGCTGGCTGGCGTTCGCGGCCTCGCGCATCAGGTCGAGCTCGTCGTGCAGGTATTTGTCGAACTCGGCCACGACTTCGCGCGGCTTCAGTCGGCGGCTTTCGGCCCATACGCGTTCGATCAGGCCGGTCGCGATGTACATCAGGGCGATGTCTTCGTCGATGGTCTTCTTCATGTCCGGGCGCAGCACTTTCACCGCCACTTCGCGCCCGTTCTTCAGCGTGGCAAAGTGCACCTGCGCAATCGAGGCCGAGGCCACCGGCACCGGGTCGAAGCTGGCAAACAATTGGTCAGGCGCAGCGCCCAGGGAACGGGTGATCTGGGCGATCGCCAGGTCAGAGCCGAAAGGCGGCACGCGGTCTTGCAGCAGCGAGAGTTCGTCGGCGATATCCGGCGGCATCAAGTCGCGCCGGGTCGACAGCACCTGGCCGAACTTGATGAAGATCGGGCCGAGTTCCTCGAGCGCCAGGCGCAGGCGGATCGCGCGCGGTGTGGTGATGCTCCGCCAGAAGAAGATGCCGTTGATGACGCGGGCGGTGCGCGGCACCCGCAGGCCAGACATTGCAATTTCATCGAGGCCATACTTAATGACGACCGTGAAGATTTTAAGCAGGCGCAGGAATTTCAATATCATCAGCTATCCAGGGTAGTGTCCCCGCTGGGGCGGGTTGTCGGAATGACGGCGCCGCGCTGCGCCGGAGTCTGCACGATGGCGTTGGCGGGAGCGACAATGACAGCCGTCGCCGTTTTTTGTGCCAGCAGTTGCTCGAGTTTGGCGATGCGTTTTGCGGTGCGTTCGACGTCGTCGCGCAGGCGCACCACGCCGGCGCCGAATTCCTCCACGTCGTTCGGGCGCACCAGCACCGGCCTTTCCTCGACCAGGAACTCGGCCAGGTTTTCCGCCAGGCGGCGTCCGGTAGCGCGGGCGTTCGACACCGCGCTGCGCGCGCCGCCGGCCAGGCGCATGGCGCCGATCGGGCCGAACAGGCGTTCGAGGTCGTGTTCCGGCTCCCAGCGCAAGCCCTTGCTCAGCTGCGAGACCGTGTTGGCGAATTCCGCATCACCCTCGATGCGCACATAGGAAAAGGCGCGCTCGCGGTTCTGGGCGATCAGCGGCAGGTCGGTCAGCTTGACGTGGATGGTGACGCTGGGCGCGGCGTCCGGCTCCCCTGCTTCCAGCAGCCCGTCAGCGGCCACGCGCAGGCGCACTTGCAGGTGGCCGGTGTCGATGCAGGCCAGTTTGCCGTGGTGGCGGCGCAGCGCCGCGCGCGCCCATTCTTCCTCGGCCAGCAGGTGGTTGATCGTGGCGCTGGCCGTCGCGCTCAGGGTGTGCTGCGGGGACAAAAAATGTGAACTCGGAAACATGAATGTGTTCGCTAAAAAACAAAGCCGCCCGGCATAGCGCGGGCGGCTTCGATCTTACCAGTTTGCCGGGATTAAACCCCGGCGCACGGGAAAGTTTGCAAAATATTATGCCAGCTGCTGGATGCCGGCCAGGACCCAGCCGCCATTGCCCGACAGCGGTTTCGACATGTTCCAGACCTCGTTCAAGGGCTCGGTCGGCGCATTCGGCGCAGTGCGGATCAGGCCGCTGAACTGCACGCTGGCCAGGTAGTCGGTCGGCGTGGTTTCGATGCCCAGCAGCTGGGCGCCGATCTCGACCACGTCGGTGTAGTCGGCGTTCGGGCCGCGTTCCTGGATCTGCATCTTCAGTTCGGCAAACACTTCCGGCGTGGTGAATTCGCGCAGGTCGTTGGCGTCGCCCTTGTCCCAGGCCGCCTGCATGCGGATGAAGCTGGCCTTGGCATGGCGCAGGAAGGCCTCGGTGTCGAAGTCGGCCGGCACGCCCCAGGCCTGTGGCGCCGGCGCTGCTTTATCCAGCGACAGGCCGCCGGCAGGCTGTTGGGCCTGGAAAGATTGCGGTTGGCTCAGCGGCTGGGCTTGGCCGAGGCCGGAACCGATGGCCGGGGTGCCGCCGGCCGGCGCCGGCTGCTGGCTGAAACCCTGGAACGATGGATTCGCCGGCGTGTCCTTGCGGCGGAACATGCGCACGATGAACAGCACGGCCAGCGCCAGCAGCGCGAACATGATCAGGCCCGACAGGAAGGACGCCATGGCGCCGCCGATGCCGAGGTGCGAGAACAGGG
>Ga0209023_10008269_pt1 | contig 10475 bp, 10 predicted proteins | sample LakOneMetagenome_FD_187468 | JGI IMG/M metagenome (GOLD analysis project Ga0209023, IMG submission 187468) | Freshwater and sediment microbial communities from Lake Erie, Canada (SPAdes) (version 2) | ecosystem: Environmental > Aquatic > Freshwater > Lentic | place: Lake Erie, Canada...
GGGCTGTCACGGCGTGCTGCGCAAGGGCGCGACCGGAAAGCCGCTGACGCCCGACCTGACAAAGAAGCTCGGATTCGACTATCTCCGCGACTTCATCACCTACGGTTCTCCAGGCGGCATGCCGAACTGGGGCACGTCCGGCGATCTTCAGGCCGCCGACATCGAGTTGATGGCGCGCTATCTGCTCAACGATCCGGCGCAGCCGCCGGAATTCGGCCTCAAGGAGATCAAGGAGAGCTGGAAGGTTCTGGTGCCGGTCGCGCAGCGGCCGACCAAGCAGATGAACAAGCTCGATATCGACAACCTGTTCGCAGTGACCCTGCGCGACGCGGGCGAAGTCGCGCTGATCGACGGCAACACCAAGAAGATCGAACTGATCCTGAAGACGGGATACGCGGTGCACATCTCGCGCATGTCGGCGTCCGGGCGGTATCTGTTCACGGTCGGCCGCGACTCCAAGGTTAACCTGGTCGATCTGTGGATGGATCCTCCGCAGACCGTGGCCGAACTGAAGGTCGGTTCGGAAGCGCGCTCGATCGAGACCTCCAAGTTCAAGGGCTATGAGGACAAGTATGCGATCGCCGGAGCCTACTGGCCGCCGCAATACGTCATCATGGACGGCGTCACGCTGGAGCCGTTCAAGGTCGTCTCCACCCGCGGCATGACCTACGACACGCAGGAGTTCCACCCGGAGCCCCGCGTCGCCTCGATCGTGGCCTCGCACTACAACCCGGAATTCGTCGTCAACATCAAGGAGACCGGACAGATCTTGCTGGTCAACTACAAGGACATCAAGAACCTGAAGGTGACGGCGATCGAGGCCGAACGGTTCCTGCATGACGGCGGTTTCGACAAGTCCGGCCGCTACTTCCTGGTCGCGGCGAACGCACGCCACAAGATCGCGATCGTCGACACCAAGGAGGACAAGCTGGTCAGCGTGATCGAGTCGGGCGGCCAGACCCCGCATCCCGGACGCGGCGCCAACCTGCTGCATCCGAAATACGGTCCGGTCTGGGCAACCAGCCACCTCGGCAGCGAGACGATCTCCTTCATCGGTACCGATCCGGAGAAGCACAAGGATAGTGCCTGGAAGGTGGTGCAGAAGGTCGACGGGCAGGGCGGCGGGTCGCTGTTCATCAAGACCCATCCGAAGTCGGACAACCTCTACATCGACACGCCGCTGAATACCGACGCCGAAATCTCCTCTTCGGTTGCGGTGTTCAAGATCAAGGACCTCGCCAAGGAGAAGCCCGAGTTCAAGGTGCTTCCGATCGGTCAGTGGTCCGGCATCTCGGAAGGCGCACGCCGCGTCGTGCAGGGCGAGTACAACAAGGACGGCAACGAAGTCTGGTTCTCGGTCTGGAACAACAAGGCCCAGGAATCGGCGATCGTCGTCGTCGACGACAAGACCCTGACGTTGAAGACCGTCATCCGCGACAAGCGGCTGGTAACGCCGACCGGCAAGTTCAACGTCCATAACACGCGCAACGACGTCTATTGAGGATCTGACGACAACGGGATGGCGCGGCAAACAAGCTTGCCGCGCCGTCCGGACGCAAGTCCGAGACGCCAAATTCAAGAACCGGGCGGAGTGCGCATGGCGGTTGGAAAAGTCTACCTGGTCGGGGCAGGCCCGGGCGATCCCGAACTGCTCACCTTGAAGGCGGCACGGCTGATCCGGGAAGCTGAAGTCGTCGTCTACGATCGACTGGTGCCCGACAGCATTCTCGCCACGATCGGAGAAGGTGCCGCCCGCATCAATGTCGGCAAGCAGGCATCTTTCCATCCGGTGCCGCAGGAAGAAATCAACGAGATGCTGGTCCGGCTGGGCCGGGCCGGCCGCACCGTGGTGCGGTTGAAGGGCGGCGATCCCTTCATTTTCGGACGCGGTGCCGAGGAGGCAACCGAACTCGCGCGGGCCGGCATTCCCTATGAGGTCATTCCGGGTATCACTGCGGCCCAGGGCTGCGCCGCGTCGCTGCGAATTCCGCTGACCCATCGGGGTCTCGCCACCGGGGTGCGTTACGTCACCGGCCACCGCAAGGCCAACGAGCCGCTGAATCTGGATTGGGCGACGCTGGCCGATCCCGAGACCACGCTGGTGGTCTACATGGGGCTCGCCAATGTCGAGGAGATTGCCGGAAATCTCATTGCCAACGGATTGTCGGCGGACACCCCGGTCCTTGCGGTGTGTCAAGGCACGACCCCGGCGGAGCAGCGATTGTGCACCTCGCTCGCCGCGCTTCCGGCGACAGCCCAGGAGGCAGGTTTTGTCGGTCCGGTTCTCTTCATCATCGGTCGAGTCGCGGGGATCGCCGTGCAGCGCCATGAGTTCGGCGATGAACGCCTGTCCGACGCGATTTCCGTGGTGGCCTGATGCAGCCCTGGTGCTGATCGCGATGATGACGCCGGCGTGGGCCGGAGAAGCCGCGCCCGATCCGGCCAAACTCGCCAATCTGGTTCGGCAGGATTGCGGCTCATGCCACGGGCTGACTTTGAAGGGCGGGCTCGGCAAGCCGTTGACCGCCGAACAACTCGGGCCGTGGGATCGCGACCAGATCGTCAGCATCATCCTCGATGGCATCCCGGGGACGCCGATGCCGCCGTGGCGCCCGCTGCTGTCGGAGGTTGACGCGCGCTGGATTGCCGACCGGCTCAAGCAAGGAACCCTGCCATGATGGTCTTCGCCCGATGGCTGGCTGCACTGTTGTTGCTGGCGATGCCGGCCAGCGGGTTTGCCGAAGAAGCACGCGGCACCGGCAATCTCGGTCTGGTGATCGAGCGTGCGAGCGGCTCGGTGCTGGTCGTCGATACCAGCGCCCGGCGGACGATCGGCCGCGTCGAGGGCGTTGGCGATCTCTCGCATGCCTCCGTCGTGTTCTCGCCGGACCAACGCTACGGCTATGTGTTCGGCCGCGACGGCGGGCTGACCAAGATCGATCTGCTTACCGCCTCGATTGCCGGACGCGTGGTCCAGGCCGGCAATTCGATCGGCGGCGCCATTTCCGACGACGGCGAACTGATCGCGGTCTCGAACTACGAGCCGGGCGGGGTGCGTGTGTTCGATGCAAGGACGCTGACGCTGGTCGCCGACATTCCCGCCACCGGCGCCGACGGCAAGGCGTCGAAAACCGTCGGCCTGGTCGACCTGCCGGGGCGCCGTTTTGCCTTCGCGCTCTACAATGCCGGCGAGATCTGGGTCGCCGATCTCTCCACGGTCGAATCCCCGGCCATCACCCGGCTGACAGGTGTCGGCAAACTACCTTACGACGGCAACGTCACCCCCGACGGCCGGCACTATCTGGCCGGCCTGTTCGGCGAGGATGGCGTGGTCCATGTCGACATGTGGCAGGTGCCGCTGAAAGCCGAACGGATTCTCGATCACTACGGACACGGCGAAGAGCCGTTGCCAGTCTACAAGATGCCGCATCTCGAGGGGTGGGCCGCGGTCGGCGACCGGTTGCTGCTTCCCGCAGTCGGCCGCCATGAACTGATCGCGGTGGATACCCGCAGCTTTGCCGAAGCCGGCCGCGTCGCGACCCACGGTCAACCCGTGTTCGCCGTGGCGCGCCCCGACGGCCGTCATGTCTGGGTCAATTTCGCACATCCGCTCAACGACACGATCGACGTCGTCGACACCATGACGATGAAAGTGGTCCATCGCTTCGCGCCGGGACCCGCGGTGCTGCACATGGAATTCACGCCGCGCGGCAATGAGGTTTGGGTCTCCGTTCGCGACGCCGACCGCGTCGACATTTACGACGCCGCCACCTTCGCGAAGAAGGGCGAAATTTCCGCCCAAAAGCCATCCGGCATCTTCTTCACCGTGCGCGCAACGAGGATTGGACAATGAGCCCGGATCCCGCCGAATTATCCCTGGTCGATCGCTGGCAGCATAATTTCCCGCTGGTCGACAAACCCTTCGAGGTGGTCGGCCGCTCGGCGGCGCTGGGCGAACGCGAGGCGATTGGTATTTTTCGCCGCTTGCACCAGACCGGCGTGATCTCGCGCATCGGCGCCGTGGTGAAGCCGAACACCATCGGCAACAGCACGCTGGCGGCGCTTCAGGTGCCTGCGGACCGGTTGGAAGAGGTGGCAGATATCGTCAGCCGCGAGCCGCTCGTCACGCACAATTACGAGCGAACCCATGCGCTGAACCTGTGGTTCGTGATCGCAGGCGCCGACGCGGATGCGATCGCGGCGACGATCGAGCGCATCCGGCAGCAGACCGGACTGCAGGCGGTCGATCTGCCTATGCTCAGGGCCTATCACCTCGGCCTCGGCTTTCCACTGGGCACGACGCTTCCCGCGATACGAAAGGCGGCAGCACCGTGTGGAGACTACCAGCCAGACCCGCGCGATCGCCGCATCCTCGAGGCCATCCAGGACGGTCTGCCCCTGGTCGAGCAGCCCTATCGCGCGGTCGCCGAACAGCTCGAGCTCGATCAGGCCGAAATCATCGACCGGCTCGACCATCTCGCGGCGGCGGGCGTCGTGACGCGCTTCGGCTGCGTCGTGCGCCACGACAAGCTCGGCTTCAACTCCAATGCGATGGCGGTGTGGGATATCCCGGATGACATGGTCGATTCCATTGCGGCCAGTTTTATCCGCAATCCGCACGTCACCCTGTGCTACCGCCGGCCGCGGCATCTGCCGCTGTGGCCGTACAACGTCTTTTGCATGATCCACGCCCGCGCGCGGCCGGATGCGTACGCGGTCATCGACGAGATCAATCTGCTGGCCGACACCGGCCTCAACCGGCAGGCGGTGCTGTTTTCGACGCGCTGTTTCAAGCAGCGTGGTGCGGTGTTCTCCAATGCCGGGCAGGGACTGAACTGATGCGGGTCATCGATCCCACCGAGAAGGCGATCATCAATGGCCTGCAAGGCGGGTTTCCGCTGACGCCACGGCCGTTCCACGATGCCGGCGCGGCGCTCGGGTTGAGCGAGGGCGAACTGCTGGAAAGCGTCCGCGGACTGGTCGGGACGGGGAAGTTGAGCCGCTTCGGACCGCTGTGGAACGCGGAAATACTCGGCGGCGATGTTTGCCTGGCGGCCATCGCGGTGCCGCCGGAACGGTTCGACGCAGTGGCGGAACAGGTCAACGCCCACCCGGAAGTTTCCCAGAATTACGAGCGCAGTCACGCGCTCAACATGTGGTTCGTCGTGTCGGCCGAAGACCCGCGCCGGATCGTGCAGGTCATTGCCGAAATCGAGGCCGAGACCGGCCTTGGCGTGCATGCGATGCCGAAGATGCACGAATTCTTCGTCGGCTTTCGCGTGGAGGTATAGCCATGCTCGATGCCATCGACCGCAGGATCGTGGCGGCAACGCAGGCCGGCCTGCCTCTGGTGCCCGAACCCTATCGCGTGATCGCCGAAAAACTCGGCCTCGATCAGGCCGAAATCATCGCGCGCCTGCAACGGTTGCTCGAAACGGGGGCGATCCGGCGCATCGGCGCGATCCCTAACCACTATGCGCTCGGCTTTACCGCCAACGGCATGTCTGTGTGGGATGTCGCGGACGAGGCGGTGGCCGCGATCGGCGCCAGGATCGGCGCGCTCGACGAGGTCACCCATTGCTATGAACGCCCGCGCCATCTGCCGCTATGGCCCTACAACCTGTTCGCGATGGTGCACGGCCAGACGCGGGAAGAGGTCAGGGGCAAGGTCGAGCGCATTGCGCGATTGATCGGTCCCGCCGCGCGCGCCCACGACGTGCTGTTTTCCACCCGGATCCTGAAGAAGACGGGATTGCGCATCGCTGCGTGACCCGGCAAGGAGCGCCGAACCATGTTTCGCCTCAGCCACTACCTGCACGAACTGCATGCACCGACACCGCTCGGCCCGGGCCGCCAGCCGCCCGGACCTGTCGTGATCTGGAACCTGATCCGCCGCTGCAACCTGACCTGCAAACACTGCTACTCGATTTCGGGCGACGTCGACTTTCCCGGCGAACTGTCCACGCCGGAAGTGTTCTCGGTGATGGACGACCTCAAGGCATTTCGTGTGCCGGTGCTGATCCTGTCCGGTGGCGAACCGTTGATGCGGCGCGACATCTTCGAAATTTCAGAACGCGCCAAGGCGATGAAGTTCTATGTCGGGCTCTCCAGCAACGGCACCCTGGTCGATGCGGCACTCGCCGACCGAATTCGCGACGTCGGCTACGACTATGTCGGGATCTCGCTCGACGGCATCGGCGATACGCATGATCGCTTCCGCCGCAAGGTCGGCGCCTATGACGAGGCGTTGACCGGGCTGCGGTTGCTGCGCGACCGCGGCATCAAGGTAGGCGTCCGCTTCACCATGACGGAAGACAATGCCGCCGAACTGCCGCGCATGCTCGACCTGGTGGAGCGTGAGGGCTTTCACAAATTCTACCTGTCGCATCTGGTCTATGCCGGCCGCGGCAACAAGAACCGCGGCGACGACGCGGTCTGGCAGACGACGCGCGACACCGTGGACATGGTGATCGATCGCGCCTGGCGCTGGGTGCAAAGCGGCAGCGAGATGGAAATCGTCACCGGCAATAACGACGCCGACGCGGTCTATCTGTTGCAATGGGCGGCGCGCACCATGCCGCATGCCGTGGCGGATTTGCGCAAACGGCTGGTGCAGTGGGGCGGCAATTCTTCCGGGGTCAACGTCGCCAATATCGACAACCTCGGCAACGTGCATCCGGACACGATGTGGTGGCACTACACGCTCGGCAACGTCAGGACGCGGCCGTTCTCGGCGATCTGGAGCGACCTGTCCGATCCGATCATGGCCGGGTTAAAGCAGAAACCGCGGGCGATCGGCGGACGCTGCGGCGCGTGCGCGTATTTCGACGTCTGCAACGGCAATACCAGGGTGCGCGCCATGCGGATCACCGGCGATCCCTGGGCCGAGGATCCCGGCTGCTATCTCAGCGATACCGAAATCGGTCTGACCCGGCCGGTCGAGCGCGTCACGGTCAGTGCCTATCGGGGAGAACGCCATGAAGCGCCGTTGGCTCTCTGACATCGCCGGCGGCGCGCTGGCCATCATCGGATGGTGCAGTCCGGCACTGGCGGAGCCGGACGCCGTCAAATTGTACGCCGACAATTGCGCGACGTGTCACGGCGCCGACCGGCTGGGCGGGCAGGGGCCGGCGCTGCTGCCGGAGAGCCTCGGACGGTTGTTGGGGCCGCGCGCGGCGGCTGTCATCGCCGACGGCCGGACCGCCACGCAGATGCCGGGCTTTGGCGCCAAACTCGACAAGGACGAAATTGCAGCGCTGGCTGCCTTTATCGCCAAGCCGCTGGCGCAGGTACCGCTGTGGGGAACCGCGGAGATTGCCGCTAGCCGCGTCATCCATGCCACGGCGCCCGCGCTCGACCAGCCGCGCTTCGAGGCCGATCCGTTGAACCTGTTCGTCGTGGTCGAGACTGGCGATCACCATGCCACCATCCTCGACGGCGACCGTTTCGAACCGCTGGCGCGGTTTCCGACCCGCTTCGCGCTGCACGGCGGGCCGAAATTCAGCCCCGACGGCCGCTACGTCTTCTTCATGTCGCGCGACGGCTGGGTCAGCAAATACGATCTGTGGACCCTGACCATGCTGTCAGAGGTTCGCGCCGGCATCAATTCCCGCAACATCGCGATTTCCCGCGACGGCAAGCATATCGCGGTCGCGAATTACCTGCCGCACACGCTGGTGATGCTGTCGACCGACGATCTCAGCGTCGAGAAGATATTCGAGGTCAAGGACAAGCAGGGAAATTCGTCGCGGGTATCGGCGGTTTACCAGGCACCGGCCCGCGACAGTTTCGTTGCAGCGTTGAAGGACGTGCCGGAAATCTGGGAGGTTGCGACCGACCCGAATGCGCCGCCGGTCTATCCCGGACTCGTGCATTCTCACGAGAAGGGCATGATCGAGGCGTTGCCGTCGTCGCAAGGATTGTTCGCGCTGCGCCGGATCGAGGTGCCTGAGCCGCTCGACGACTTCTTCTTCGATCCGCCGTATCGCAACCTGATCGGTTCCGCCCGCGAGGGGCAGGCGATCGTGGTCAATCTCACCGTCGGCCGCGATATCAAGCAGCTTTCATTGCCGGGCCTGCCGCATCTGGGCTCCGGGATTTCCTGGAACTGGAACGGACGGTCGGTGATGGCGACGCCGCATCTGAAGGAGGGCAAGATCAGCGTGCTCGACATGCAGGACTGGTCCCTGATCAAGGTGATAGAGACCGCGGGGCCGGGCTTCTTCATGCGCAGCCACGAGAACTCGGTTTATGCCTGGACCGACGCGATGATGGGGGCGAAGAAGGATACGATGTCGATCATCGACAAGCGAACCCTCGAGGTCATCAGAACCGTGACGCCGTCGCCGGGCAAGACCGCCGCGCATGTCGAGTTCGACCGATACGGGCGATACGCGCTGGTCTCGATCTGGGAGAACGACGGCGCCCTGGTGATCTACGATGCCGCCACGTTCGCCGAGGTCAAGCGCATTCCGATGTCGCGGCCATCAGGCAAATACAATGTCTGGAACAAGATCAACTTCTCGGACGGGACCAGTCATTGAAGGCGGCGGATCAGATCGCCCGGGTAGCCCTGTTGATCGCCGCGCATGGCGAACGGACGCCCGGCGCGACAAACGAAGGCGTCAGGCAGATTGCCCGGGAGATATCGGCACTGGGGCAGGTCTCCGAGGTCGCCGTCGGGTTCATCAACGGCAGCCCCACAGTCGGCGAGGCCTTGGCCGCACTGGACGCGCCAGGGGTCATCGTCTATCCGCTGTTCGCTTCCTCAGGCTACTTCACCCGCGACCGGCTGGTGGGATTGCTGGACGAAGCCAATGAGAGGGGGCGCGATGTCGTGGTGCTGCCGCCGCTCGGTCTCGATCCCGGCCTGCCGGATCTTGTCGTGGATCACGCCGCCACCGTGGGGCGTGCGCGAGGCTTCGCACCTGATACATTGACCGTCATCCTGCTTGCCCACGGCTCGCGGCGCAATTCGGCTTCACGCGAGGCCACCGATCAGGTTGCACGCGCCATTGAATGCCGCGCGGTCTTCGGTGGCGTCGGCATTGCGTTGCTGGAGGAGCGGCCGCATCTGGACGAGGCGATGGCGCGCGTGCCGGGTCCCGCCGTGGTGGTTGGCATGTTCTCCGGCGAAGGCCTGCACGGAGCCCGGGACGCGCCGAGGCTGATTGCGGCGTTGAACCGCCTCGACGTCGTCTACGCGGGGGTGATCGGCAACGTTGCTGGAGTCAATCAACTGGTCGCCGCGTCGGTGGCAAAGGCGATGATCGAGCAGCCTTCGTTGGGCGGTTGAGAGGAGGGAAGTTCCGTTGGACGCGATTTATTGAATCCTCGCGGCCAATTCGAATGTGCCAGGATTCACACTGCGTCTGCCGGCACGAAACAGCTGATGATGATGCTGCCGCGGTGATGCACATACCACACCACGGCCTGACCGACCGGATTGCCGCGGTCGCGGATGACGGCTCGTTCGGGTACAGCCATCCACTGGCCTTCAATGGGAACCCAATAGGCGCCCGCACGATAGTCATACTCGGTGCGGTGACCGTCGGAGATGTCGCAGCAGGGCACGCCGTTCGGCGCCATCACCGACTTGAACCAGGCGCGGATGTCCGGCGAGACGTTGTCGTATTGCCCGTTGTCGAAAGCGAGCGCCGTGCCGGTCAGCGTAGAGACGAACGCCAGCAGAGCGATCTGCGCGAACCGTCGCATCCGATCCTCCACCACATTTCTTCCCGCATTCTCGCCCACCTGCCGGCGAGCTCGATTCGAATGTTGGCCCGATTAAGCCTGAGCCCTGCGGTGGTTGCACGCTCAAAAATTGAGCGTTTCGTGGCTTCGGGAATGATGCGGCGCAAAATCGGCGCTTCGCTTTTCAGTTGGGTGAGCGAAAGATGCGCTTCTATGAGTTGCGCCGGTTTGCGTTGACCGCGATCGCCGCTGCCGCGGTTCGGTTCTCGACGCCGAGCTTGGAGTAGATCTGCTCGAGATGCTTGTCGATGGTGCGCGGGCTCAGGCCCAGGATCTGCGCGATGTCGCGGTTGGTCTTGCCCTTCGCCAGCCACGACAGCACTTCGCCCTCGCGCGTCGTCAGCCCGAGTTCGCTGGAGAACTTCGCCGGCGTGTCGGCGCCGGAATCCTTGGCGAGCCGGAGCAGAAATTCGTTCGGACCGAGCTTGCTGATGAATTGCAGGCGGAGTTGTTCACTGCCGGGGAAGGCGACGGTTGCGGCGGACTTCGATCCGGCCTTGGCGAGCTGGACCTGGTCGAGCCATTGCGGGATCGGGTCGGGCAATACGAAGTCGGCGCCGGCATCGGAGGCGAGCGTGTCCGCCAACAGTTTTTGAGCCTGCGGTGTCGCCCACATGATCTTGCCGGCAACGTTCACCGCCAGCAGATAGCGGCCGGACACGTCGAGCGCGGCATGCGCGCTCCGGGTCAGCCGGGCATTGGCGAGATGCACGCGAATTCGC
>Ga0209023_10008270_pt1 | contig 10475 bp, 8 predicted proteins | sample LakOneMetagenome_FD_187468 | JGI IMG/M metagenome (GOLD analysis project Ga0209023, IMG submission 187468) | Freshwater and sediment microbial communities from Lake Erie, Canada (SPAdes) (version 2) | ecosystem: Environmental > Aquatic > Freshwater > Lentic | place: Lake Erie, Canada | collected...
CATGCTGAAAATCGGAGAACTGGCCAAACGCACCGGCCTGACCGTGCGCACGCTGCACCACTACGACGACATCAAGCTGCTTTCTCCTTCGGCGCGTTCCGATGCCGGCTACCGGCTCTACAACGAAACGGACATCGCCCGCCTGCACCGCATCCTGGCGCTGCGCAGGTTCGGCATGGGCCTGGCCGACATCGGCACCTATCTCACCGGACCGGACCTGCCGCTCCTCGATGTCGTCGATCGCCAGATCGCGATGCTGACGGGCCAGATCGACCAGGCCGCTACCTTGCGCAGCCGCTTGCAGGGCCTGCGCGGACGGCTGGCGGGAGGGCAGGAACCGGATTTGGCCGATTGGCTGACCACCCTTGAGCACATGACCATGTACGAGAAATATTTTTCGCAGGAAGAACTGCAGCAACTGCCGCTGTACACCCCATCCGAACAGATCGAAGCCGAGTGGAAGGCGCTGGTGGAAGAGGTGCGGCACTTGATGGATGCCGGCGCCAGTCCGCTTGACGCGCGGGTGCGCGAACTGGCCGCACGCTGGATGACGATGCTGGGCCGCGATACCGGCGCCAACCCGGTCCTGTTCGCCAAGCTGAACACGATGCACGAGCAGGAGCCGGAGGTGCAGCAGCACACCGGCATCACGCTAGAGGTGATGGCCTTCGTGCTGGCTGCGGTGAAGGAAAACCAGCTGGCCGTCTACGAAAAATACCTGGATGCTGATGAGCTGGCCTTCGTGCGCGCCAACCTCGGCAAGCGCGACGCCGAGTGGCCGCCGCTGATTGCCCGCGTGCGCACCGCCATGGACGAAGGTTGCGCACCGGATTCGCCGACGGCCAAGGCGCTGGCGGTGCAGTGGTTCGACCTGTTCCGTTCGTTTGCCGGCGACGATCCGGCAACCCAGCAGAAGATCCGGCTGGCGCTGCAGAACGAGCCCGCCTTGCGGCAAGGCGGCATGGTGGACGACCGCATGCGCGATTTCATCCGTGCGGCGATGCAGTCGTTGAAGGCTCAGCCGGCGCCATAGCCGACGCCGCGCGCCATCATCGCGGCAAAGACCGGGATCAGCGCGAACACGTGGAGTTCGACCAGCAGCCAGCGGCGCAGCCTGGCGATTTCCGGCAGGGGCGGGACGAAGGCGGCATTCGTCTGCAGCGACTTTTGCCAGGCCAGGATGCGCATCGTCGGCTTGATCGAGATGAGCCCGACCACGGCAAAGGCGGCGATCTTGGCCCAGAAGGCGTGGTTGTGCAGGTAAAAGTCGGGACCCTTGGCGCCAAACCAGACGCGCACGAAACCGACCACCAGGATGGCGATCGCCAGCATGCCGTAGAAGAAGTCGAAGCGGCCCAGCAGCTTGACCGTTTGCGGCGACATGCTTGACGAGCGCATCAGCGCCAGTTCGGCGGCCAGCGCGGCGGCGAGGCCGAAGACGATCAGGTGGTGGACGATGGCAAGCAGGAGATCGGTCATGGTAGCGCTCGACAATGGAGGTGTGGTCAATGTCTCTTTCCGTTGGTAGCGTGTCAAGGAAAACCGGTGGGTTGTAGGGTGGACACCCGTGTCCACGCGGTTCAACAGTTGAGTAGACATAACAGTTTTTCGAGACACTGCAGCCGAATCCGCGTGGACACAGGTGTCCACCCTACAAAAGCAAACCGAAAAGCCAATAAAAAAGGCAGAGCCGCAGCTCTGCCTTTTCGTCATTCAAGCTTGACGCTTACTGCTTCAGCAGCGGCTTCAGGTACTTGCCCGTCACACTGGCCGGATTCTCGGCCACGTCTTCCGGCGTACCGGTCGCCACGATCGTGCCGCCGCCCGCGCCGCCTTCCGGCCCCAGGTCGACAATCCAGTCCGCCGTCTTGATCACGTCCAGGTTGTGCTCGATGATGGCGAGCGTGTTGCCCTGGTCGCGCAGGCGGTGGATCACCTTCAGCAGCAGGTCGATGTCGGCAAAGTGCAGACCCGTGGTCGGCTCGTCCAGGATGTACAGGGTACGCCCGGTATCGCGCTTCGACAGTTCCAGCGACAATTTGACGCGCTGCGCTTCGCCACCCGACAGCGTGGTCGCGCTCTGGCCCAGCTTGATGTAGCCCAGGCCCACGTCCAGCAGGGTCTGCAGCTTGCGCGCAATCACCGGCACCGGCTTGAAGAACTCGTGCGCATCCTCGACCGTCATCTCCAGCACTTCGGTGATGTTCTTGCCCTTGTACTGCACTTCCAGCGTTTCGCGGTTGTAGCGCTTGCCGTGGCAGACGTCGCACGGCACGTACACGTCCGGCAGGAAGTGCATCTCGACCTTGATCACGCCATCGCCCTGGCAGGCTTCGCAGCGGCCGCCCTTGACGTTGAACGAGAAGCGGCCGGCCGAGTAACCACGCTCCTTGGCGGTCGGCACCGTCGCGAACAGATCGCGGATCGGGGTGAACACGCCGGTGTAGGTGGCCGGGTTCGAACGTGGGGTGCGGCCGATCGGCGCCTGGTCGACGGAAATGACTTTGTCGAAATGCTCGAGGCCGAAGATCGCATCGTGCGGCGCCGGCTCGGTCTGCGAGCCGTACAGGTGGCGCGACAGGGCCGGGTACAGCGTGTCGTTGATCAGCGTCGATTTACCGGAACCCGAGACACCCGTCACGCAGGTCATCAGCCCGACCGGCAGCGTCAGCGTCTGTTTCTTGAGGTTGTTGCCGGTCGCATTCGTGATGACCAGCTGGCGCTCTTCGTTGGCTGGGGTGCGCTTCTTGGGCACGTGGATCTTGCGGCGGCCGTCCAGGTATTGCGCGGTCACCGAATGCTCGTTGGCCATGATCTCATCCAACGTACCCTCGGCAATCACCACGCCGCCATGCACGCCCGCGCCCGGACCCATGTCGACGATGTAGTCGGCGGTACGGATCGCGTCCTCGTCGTGCTCGACCACCAGCACGCTGTTGCCGATGTCGCGCAAATGCTTCAGCGTGGCGATCAGGCGGTCGTTGTCGCGCTGGTGCAGGCCGATCGACGGTTCATCCAGCACGTACATGACGCCGGTCAGGCCCGAGCCGATCTGCGAGGCCAGGCGGATACGCTGGGCTTCGCCGCCCGACAGGGTATCGGCGCTGCGGTCCAGCGACAGGTAGTCCAGGCCGACGTTGTTCAGGAACTTCAGGCGCGCCGTGATTTCCTTGATGACGCGCTCGGCGATGTCGCGCTTGGCGCCGGTCAGCTCCAGCGATTCGAAGTAGGCCAGGGTCTCGCGCAGCGGACGGTCCGACACTTCATAGATCGCGCGCTGCTGGGCGCCCTGGCCGATCTTCACGAAACGGGCTTCGGTGCGCAGGCGCGCACCTTCGCAGGCCGGGCAGCGCTTTTCGTTGATGAACTTGGCCAGCTCTTCCTTGACCGCCATCGAATCGGTTTCGCGGTAGCGGCGCTGCAGGTTGTTCACCACACCCTCGAAGGTGTGCTCGCGGATCACGGTACGGCCGCGCTCGTTCACATAGGTGAACGGGATCGAGGTCTTGCCGGAGCCGAACAGCACGGCGTCCTGGGCATTCTTCGGAAGCTTTTCGAACGGCGTGTCGAGGTCGAATTCGTAGTAGGCCGCCAGGTTCGACAGCATCTGGAAGTAGAACTGGTTGCGGCGGTCCCAGCCCTTCACGGCGCCGGAGGCCAGCGACAGGTTAGGGAAGGCGACAATGCGCTTCGGATCGAAGAACTCGATGTGGCCCAGGCCATCGCACTCCGAGCAGGCGCCCATCGGATTGTTGAACGAGAACAGGCGCGGCTCGAGTTCCTGCAGCGAGTAGCCGCAGACGTTACAGGCGAATTTGTTCGAGAAGACGGTCTCCTTCTCGGTGTCCATTTCGTAGGCGACAGCGCGGCCATCGGCCAGGCGCAGGGCCGTCTCGAAGCTCTCGGCCACTCGCTGCTTGATGTCCGGGTTCACTTTCACGCGGTCGATGACGACGTCGATCGAGTGCTTCTCGGTTTTCTTCAGCTTCGGCAGCTCGTCGATCTCGTAGATCTTGGCCGGATTGACGCCGCTCTGGACGCGGAAGCGCACGAAACCCTGGGCCTGCATGCTCGCGAACAGATCGCCGTGCTCGCCCTTGCGGCCGGCCACGACCGGCGCCAGGATCATCAGCTTGGTGCCTTCCGGCATGGCCAGCACGGCATCGACCATCTGCGAGACGGTTTGCGCGGCGAGCGGCTCGTGCGGGTGCTGCGGGCAATACGGCGTGCCGACACGTGCGTACAGCAGACGCAGGTAGTCGTGGATTTCGGTCACGGTGCCCACCGTCGAACGCGGATTGTGCGACGTTGCTTTCTGCTCGATGGAAATGGCCGGCGACAGGCCTTCGATCAGGTCGACATCCGGCTTTTCCATCAACTGCAGGAACTGGCGTGCGTAGGCCGACAGCGACTCGACATAGCGGCGCTGGCCTTCGGCATACAGGGTGTCGAAGGCGAGCGAAGACTTGCCCGAGCCCGACAGGCCGGTGATGACGATCAGCTTGTTGCGCGGCAGGTCGAGGTTGATGTTCTTCAGATTGTGCGTGCGGGCACCACGAATACGAATTTCTTCCATTAGTTTTTTGGCAGGCTTTCTATAAGTTTGTGCGGGCCGCGCACGATACTGTCGCGGTGGGCGGGCCAATCGAGGGGAATCTGCTAGTTTAGCGCTTTTTTGCTTCGGCTGTACGTTTATCCAGTGGTGGTGTACCAGCGATGGCAAGCTGGCATATCGCACTGGCAACTGCTTCTCAACGCACGCGGCCGGTTGGGATGCATATGTGCTGTTTCAAGGCCGCTTCAATGGCAAACCGTTCAGAATCCGAAAAAAAATTTTGATAACGCTCGGTGCAAGGCCTACTTCATCGCAAGAAGCGGGGCCTGCGCGCACGCCTCGAATCCGTTTGTCGGACCCCAAAAAATCCTCTTTAACTCAAGCGGCAACAGCCCCATAATAGCGAGCTGCATCACCCAGTTCCCTGGCGCCTAGTCATCAAGCAGAGCCAGGGCTCACACAATCTGAAGGAGTCACACCATGGCATCAGTCAACAAGGTCATCATCGTCGGCAACCTCGGCCGCGATCCGGAAATCCGCTACATGCCGAGCGGCGACGCCATCGCGAACATCGCGGTCGCCACCTCGTTCAAGTCGAAGGACCGCAACACCGGCGAACAGAAAGAGCTGACCGAATGGCACCGCATCTCGTTCTTCGGCCGCCTGGCTGAAATCGTCGGCCAGTACCTGAAAAAGGGTTCGTCGGTCTACGTCGAAGGCCGCCTGCAAACCCGCAAGTACACCGACAAGGACGGCATCGAGCGCTACGCCACCGATATCGTCGCCGAAAACATGCAGATGCTGGGCGGTCGCCAAGGCATGGGCGGCGGCAACGACATGGGCATGGACGACGGCGGCGGCTACGACGCGCCACAGCGCCCAGCACCGCGCCAGGCGCCTCCGGCACCGGCAGCCCGTCCGCAACCACAGCGTCCGGCACCGAACTTCTCGGATATGGACGACGATATTCCGTTCTGATCCGCCCTGTAATTCATGCTCGAAAAAACGCCCTGCAGCTTTGTTGCAGGGCGTTTTCATTTCTATACGCCGTACCATTTTTTTATAATTTTTCGATATAACGTGGTAGTTGACGCCAAAAAGTTATAAATTTTCGATAAAAGTTAAAAGAATCCGAGAATCATGCTTCCAATCGGCTACTCCTACCTGCTTGAAACGCTCAAGCTGAACGTATTGCCCCTGGCGCGCCCTGCTTTTGTCAGCGCGTCGGTGAACCGGCGCATCGACAGCGACACCCGCATCCTGTTCCCGACGGGAGTCGCCATCGACAACACGCTACTTGGTCACCTGGAATTTGCCTTACGCCACGAAGGAGTCAACCTGGAAGTGGTTGATGCCGTGTTCGAGCACTTGGCCCCGGGCGATCTGATTAACAGGCTGGCGGAAACGCCCACAGGCGAGCACATCCGCCGGGCCTGTTTCCTGTACGAGTGGTTGACTGGCAGGCAGTTGAATGCGGGAGTTGCCGTCAAGGGCGGCTATGTCGACCTGTTCTCCGAAGACGAGTATTACACTGCTGCCGAATCAGTCCGGGCCCCGAATTTTCGTGTGCGTAACAATGCGTTGGGCACTGCCGATTTTTGTCCGATCGTGCGCCGCGCGGCACTCCTGCAGGATCCTCCCTTGCCCACGCTCCTGCAGGAAGCACAGCGGACTCTGGACGCGGTGGACGATCCTGAACTATACCGTCGAGCGCTGGCCTATCTGTATCTTTCAGAAACCCGAGGCAGCTATGCCATCGAATCGGAAACGCCTAGCTCCAGCAAGCAGGAACGCTTCGTTCAACTGTTGAGGCATGCCGGCGAGCCTGGCGAGGTGAATGAAGAATGGCTGGTCAAGCTACAAAACGTCATCGTGCGCGACGTGTACAGCCAGGAAGCATCCTATCGTACCAAACAGAACTGGCTGGAAGACAGCGCCGGCCGCATTTCGTTTTTCCCCACACCTATCGAGGACTTACCGCGTGTCATGCGCGGCTGGGAAGCCTTCATCAATGACGAGAAGCGCTGCCCCGATGTCCTGGTCAAGGCGGCTTGTGCCGCTTTCGGCTTCGTGTACTTGCATCCTTTTTTGGACGGCAATGGCCGCCTGCATCGTTTCCTCATCCAGCACGTGCTGGCGCGCTCGGCCTTGATGAAACCGGAAACCGTCATTCCAGTATCTGCCGTCATCGAAAGGGCCATCCCGGCCTACCACGGCGTGCTCACTGCTTTTTCCCGGCCCGTGACAGCGCTATGGGATTACCGGCGCGGCGACATCGAACCTGTGATCCTGCGTGCACCGACCAGCCGCTCGTATCGCTTCTTCGAAGTGGACCGGGAAGTGGCCTTCTTGCATGCCATGATAAAGCAGGCTGTCCAAGAAGAAATTCCCCGTGAGCTTGCTTGGCTGCAGGGCTACGACCTGGCCTTCGCGACCCTGAACAATGAGCTGGACCTGCCTCAGAAGGACTTGTCGGCGCTTATCCGGATGATTCAGTCCAACAAGGGAATGCTGTCGTCCAATCGCAGGAAACAGTTTTCCTATCTTCCAGGGACGGTACTCGACCGGATTGAGGAAGTGGTACGCTGTGCTTTCGAGACGCGCAAAAATGAAGAAATGCCATCAGAAAGTTAAGATTTTTTAATCCAAATTAGGGATTTCGCCAAAAAATGAAAATTTTCTTGAAAAGGTGAAGAAAATTCGAGATTTGGCTCTTCTGTATGGCCTTCCTTGTCCAAGCCCCGCCTTGTCATCGTCATCGACCGCAGGCTCTTGCTGCCACTGAGCAAAAACACAACAGACCAGCTCTTCGGCTGAGCTGGCACAATGCCTCCCGTCCGTGTACCATGCGAGCTTGGGTGCGCTTCTTTCTCTCCGAAAGAACGTTAAACGGGAAGCCGGTGAATCTGCCAAGTAATTGAGCAGCCATTCCGGCGCAGCCCCCGCTGCTGTAAGCCTGACGACTCCGTCATACGCCACTGCGCTTTGCGCGGGAAGGCACGGGGAAGGATGAAGGCGAGCCAGAATACCGGCCCGAAACGCCAGCATCATTCCCCGGGGTGACGGGAAGCCGATGTCGACCGGTTTCGCGTAGCCATTCCCGAGCCTCGTCGCCACTCCGCTATTCCTCCTCCGCATGGTGCATTTATCGACCATTCGACGGGAGGTTTCGAATGCACATCATGGAAGGCTTTTTGCCGCCGGCGCACGCGCTCGGCTGGGCAGCCGCTTCCTTGCCTTTCCTGGCCTTCGGTCTGCACAGCGTCAAGCGCAGCCTGCAGGCGCATCCCGAGCGGCGCATGCTGCTGGGGGTGGCCGCCGCCTTTGCCTTTCTCCTGTCCGCATTGAAGCTGCCGTCGGTGACGGGCAGCTGTTCGCACCCCACCGGCGTCGGTTTCGGCGCCTTATTGTTTGGTCCCGCCGCGATGGTGCCGGTCGGCTTCGTGGTGCTGCTGTTCCAGGCCCTGCTGCTGGCGCACGGCGGCCTGACCACGCTCGGCGCCAACGTGTTCTCGATGGCGGTCGTCGGCCCCTTCGTCGCCTACGGCGTGTTCCGCCTGGCTGCCGGCCTGAATGCGTCGCGCTCGGTGGCCGTGTTCCTGGCCGCCTGCCTGGGCGACCTGGCCACCTACGTCGTCACCTCGATCCAGCTGGCCTGGGCCTTCCCCGATGCGGTGGGCGGCTTTACTGCCTCGTTCGTGAAATTCGCCGGCATCTTCGGCCTGACCCAGGTGCCGATCGCCATCAGCGAAGGCTTGCTGACGGTGCTGGTGGTGAACGCGATGGCGCGCTTCAATGCGCACGAGCTGCGCGCGCTGCCGGTCATGCTGGCGGGGAGGAAGCGCGCATGAAGCCACGTACCTGGATGACCTGGGCAGCCATCGTGCTGCTTACCGTGCTGCCGCTGTGGTTTGCCAGCGCGCCGCCGGCCGAACCGGGCGCCGAGGCGCCTGCCATGTTCGGCGGCGCGGACGAGCGCGCGCAGCAGGCCATCGGCACGGTGGCCCCGGACTACACGCCGTGGTTCGCGCCGGTGTTCGAGCCGGCCAGCGGCGAGATCGCCTCGCTGCTGTTCGCGCTGCAGGCGGCCATTGGCGCCGGCGTGATCGGCTACTGGCTCGGCATGTCGGTGGCGCGCGAGCGTGCGCGCCGTGAAGCCGCGCCATCGGAATCGCATGCTGATTGAGACGGCGGCCTACGCCAGCCGCTGGCGCCAGGTAGCGCCGTCGGCCAAGGCGCTGTTCGCGCTGGCCGGCGTCGGTGCGGCCTGGCTCGCGCACAGCCCGGCCGTGCTGGCTGCATTGGCTGCCGTATTGGCGCTGACCGCGCTGTTCGGCGCGCGCATTGCGTTGCGCAGCTTCCTCGGCCTGGTTGCGGCGCCGCTCGGCTTCCTGCTGCTGTCCTGCCTGGCGATGCTGGCCGGGCTGGATGCGCATGGACACTGGGGCTGGCACGGTGCGCCGTTTGAACTGGTGGCGCGCACGGCCTTGCGTTCGCTGGCCGTGCTGGCAGCGCTGCTCGGCCTGGTCCTCACCACGCCGCTGCCCGATCTGATCGCCCTGCTGCGCCGCCTGCGTACGCCGGAACTCCTGCTCGACTTGATGGTGCTGTGCTACCGCATGCTGTTCGTGCTGCGCCAGGCCTGGGACGATGGCGTCAGCGCCCAGCGCGCACGCCTCGGCTACCACGGGTGGCGCCACGCCTGGCGGTCGATGGGCATGCTGGCCGGGCAGCTGGCGGTGCAGGTGTGGCAGCGCAGCGCGGCCCTGCAGATGGCGGCCGACGCGCGCGGCTATGCGGGCACGCTGCGCTTCCTGCCGGCGGTCTTTCCGCAGGCGCGCCGCCAGAACCTGCGCGCGGCGCTGGCCGGCGCGCTGCTGCTGGCATTGGCCGCAGGAGACCGCCTGTGGTGACGCCTCTGCTCTCGCTGGATGCGGTGGACCACGTGTTCGCCGACGGTAGCCACGGCCTGCGCGGCTGCAGCCTGGGGCTGGAGCGCGGCCTGCGCCACGCGCTGCTCGGCGCGAACGGCGTCGGCAAGACCACGCTGCTGCAGCACCTGAACGGCCTGCTGCGCCCAAGCGCGGGCACGCTGCGCTGGGATGGCCAGCCTTTCGACTACAGTCGCGCGGGCATGGCCGAGCTGCGCCGCCGCGTCGGCCTGGTATTCCAGAACCCCGACCGCCAGCTGTTCTCGGCCCAGGTCGAGGAAGACGTCTCCTTTGGTCCGCTCAACCTCGGCCTGGACGCCGCCACCGTGCGTGCGCGGGTGGCGTCCGCGCTGGAAGCGGTCGGCTTGCAGGGGCAGGGCGGTCGCGCCGTGCACCACCTGAGCTTTGGCCAGAAGAAGCGCGTCTGCATCGCCGGCGTGCTGGCGATGGAACCCGAGGTGCTGCTGCTCGACGAGCCGATGGCCGGCCTCGACGCCGCCATGCAGGTGGAGCTGGAAGCGCTGCTCGACCGCCTGGCCGCGCGCGGCGTCACCGTGCTGCTGTCCACCCACGACGTCGACTTCGCCTACCGCTGGGCCGACCGCATCCACCTGATGGCGCAGGGCAGCTGCATCGCTTCCGGCCCTTCTTATCCGGTGGCGCGCCAGCAGGACGCCCTGCGCGCCGCCGGCCAGCGCACACCACATGCGCTGGCCCTGCACACGCTGCTGGCCGAACGCGGTGTGCTGGCAGGCGACCACCATCCGCGCAGCGTGGAGGCGGTGCTGGACGCACTGCGCTCGCTGCCCACCATTCATTCAGGAGTAGTCAATTCATGACGGCAGCATCGATGGGCACAATCGGCAAGGTCTGGTTCGTGGGCGCCGGCCCGGGCGACCCGGAACTCATCACGGTCAAGGGACAGAAGCTGCTGGCGCAGGCCGGCGCGGTGCTGTTCGCCGGTTCGCTGGTCGACCGCGCCGCCACCA
>Ga0209023_10008271_pt1 | contig 10475 bp, 10 predicted proteins | sample LakOneMetagenome_FD_187468 | JGI IMG/M metagenome (GOLD analysis project Ga0209023, IMG submission 187468) | Freshwater and sediment microbial communities from Lake Erie, Canada (SPAdes) (version 2) | ecosystem: Environmental > Aquatic > Freshwater > Lentic | place: Lake Erie, Canada...
AAGACGCTCAAGCAAGAGGTCAACGTGGCACTAGCTCAAGAAAAGTTCCGTGACTATGACGGTTTCACCGTCAAAACACTGGACGAGCTGGTGACGTTTGCGCTGGAAAAACTGCTCAACGAAAAGCGGTAGGGAATAAATAAAAGAGTTAAAGAGTATTAACTCTAAAACTCTTTAACTCCAATACTATAGAAAATCAGCATTTTTCTTAATAAAGAGACCTTCATCTCGCCTATCAGCATTTCAAGGGATTACACTACCTTGCCGCCATTTCTTACGGCATTCCACTACCAAGAAACAGACCGCGACATTGTGACCGTCGCATAGAGGTATTGCATGGCATTTGCACTTGATGAACTCACCACTGACGAATTAGAAGCACTCATTATCGAAGCGAAGGCTTGGATTGCCCAAAAACAGGAAGAAGAAGTGAAGTCCGTCTATCTCCAGATGGTGCAGTTAGCGTCAGGCTTAGGACTCAGTATTGATGATGTGATTCTTCGCGCCCGTCGAGCTGGTGCGTCAGTACAGGCCAAGAAACCGAAAAAAGCTGTTGCTCCGCGCTATCGTAATCCAAACAATCCCGAAGAAACATGGACGGGGCGGGGGATCTCACCACGTTGGGTGTCGGCATTACAGGCGCAAGGTATAAGTCTAGAAAAATTATTGATTCAGCACTAAGACACAATTGGTAAGCCACTGTCTGACTAATTCGACTCGCCGTGTTTACACCGAAGTCACAAAAAGAGTTTTAGAGTTAAAGAGTATTACCGTTAAAACTCTTTAACTCTAAAACAGCAAAAAGCACTCGTGTAAGAGTGCTTTTTCTTTTGCCGACTGCTAAAAATCAAATCCAATCTGAGGATTAACTTTAACATTTCGACTATGTTTGACGAATTGAGGCATATCGGCAATAGCAGCATGATGCACTATGCTGACAGACTCATCAGACTGGGGGGCAGGGATAGGTTCAACCAAGATGGGAGGGGATGGTGTATTAGTAGCCGATGGCCGTAGCCCTTCCAGCTCACGCAGACTTTCTATCATTTGCCGCATTGCCAACTTTTGCTTCCAGCCGCCAAGATAGTGAGACGGGGTAAACCAGTGTTCACGATACTGAAGCGACAGTGCATCACCAACAATCACTTCGGCGGGAACGTGCCAAAGAGTCAGTTGGATATAACACATAAGCGCACTCACGCGGTCTATATCAATGGCTTGTATCCAGACCACGTTTGCAGGGTTGAACCCTGCTCGCATGAGGACTTTAACCGATGCCAGTAACATACTTCCTGCACCACACGCGGGTTCGCTCATCGTGATAAAGGCTTTTTGAGCCAGTTTCGCCTCCATATTGGTGAGAGTCATCATGGCCATCATTTCAGCGAGTTCGGGCGGGGTGAAAAATTGCCCCTTCCGATCTTCGCTAAAACCTAGCTCCATGAACAATTGGCCAAAATGGTCATACGGTTCACCTTCAGAAATATCTACGAAAATTGCTAAGAGTTTTGGGAACTGCAATTGATCTTCACGTTTATATCCTTGAATACACCGCATATATTCCGCTTCCAGCTTTTCGTCCTTCACAATAGCGTTGTGAAGGGAAATAGCCATCATCGTCACAAAATCAGTAAAAACGGTATAACGGTGCTTGCTCGGTGCAATGCCGTTAAAAACATCCAGAAAATCCTTATGAATTGTTGCCATACATACGCTCCATAGCGTGTAGAGCTGGGGCAACCCAGCGCGTACACGCGGGTTGTCAGTTCATACAGGCGTATCGAAGCGATAGCCCCTCCAGTCCTCCCTGTGACACGTCACAAGGAGGACAAAAAGGCGATAATACGAAAATTATTTATATGGATTTTTTATTACAAGTCAAAAATGACGGTCTATTTATCCTATTGAATATATTGAAAATATTCATACACTTGGCACATACTCTCAAAACCAGATATGAAAGCTCCACAAAAAAAGAATGCGTTCCTTGGATTTACGCTTGTAGAAATTATGATCGTCGTTGCGATGATCGGTATCTTGGCTGCTGCTTTGTTTCCGAACATGACCGAGTACCTCAAGCGCGCACGAGATACTGCCAGAGTGAGTGATTTGCATAATATAGCGACAGGGATTGCTATGTATGAGATAGATAAAGAAACCCTTCCACCACACGTCAATGGATGTTATCCAACACAAAAACTTCTTTCTGGAGGGTATATCAAGGTTAGTTTTATCAGTCCAAAAGGGGCAGGGTATGACGAAGGATGCGGAGTCTCTGGAAAGTATGCCTATGGGGTGAGTACGGGCAATGTCCTTGATCCTCAGTCATCACTGTTGATGGCGGTAATGGAAAATCAGAACGGGGGAAATTATACGGGGTCAACGAGTGGAATGACGGGTGATTTGACCTTACTTGGTCACTTCAATGCGACTTTTGGACTCGCTCGGTGAACGGGAAGTATCTATATTCTCAGACCTTCTGCGGGTTCTGGGGGAACGGCGGGAAGTCCACCACCTGCGGCTATCGCGGGATCTTGTTCTGGTGTTCCATGACTGTGTACGACAGGTGTTCAGAACAACTACAACCCTTGATTTTGTTGAGGTTCAGCGACTTGGAATTGTAATGGTCAATATGGGGGAAGTAATGTGAGTTGTAGCTTGGCAAATGGGGCGTGTGTACCTGTAAATGGTGCTTGTGGCTCTGCGAATGGGGTTGGGACTTTGAATGCTCCATCATCGGGACTGTGTAATGCAGGAACTCCGACTGGTGTTACGACCAATACCCTCGACTACACTTGGAGCTGTAACGGTCAGTATGGAGGAACAAATACGGGATGTACTGCTCAAAGATACTGTACCGTTGCATCTTGTACTACTGCATGACAGATATGTACGGCTGGATCTCTCTATACTTGATGTAATACTCAAGATAAAGTTATCTGTACTGGTCTAGGTGTCGGCGATACTTGGTCAATGTGTAATGTTGGATCAACGGTGGCAGGTATGACAAGTGCGAGTTATGGTTCAATGTTTCAGTGGTGAAGAAATCTTGCATTTCCATCGACTGGAAGTGTTCCTACGGTTACATGACCACTTTCACTTGCTGCTGCGAATGGAACGACCAGTTATATTCTTAGTGATAGTCTATCTACTTGGGAGTGGCTTAATCCTCCAGATGATAACCTTTGGTGATGAGCTGGTACAACACCGACTTCTGGAACTTTTATTTCTCTTGGATCACCAAGTGCAATGAAGTGACCATGTGCAACTGGATACCATGTACCAACTCAGAAAGAATGGTGTGATAGTGTTGGGGCTTTAACGGGAACTGGTTGTATTTTGAACAACTTTATATCTACTAATATTGTTCAAAATACACTTATCCTTCCTTCTGCTGGCATCCGTAGTATTGTTGATTCTTCTTTGATGTCTCAAAATCTATATGGACTTTACAGAACAAGTTGATCTTCTTGAGTATATGGTAGATCCGTATTTTTCGACTCAGCTCGAATTGCTCCAATTTGGGATAATAGTAGGTCTATTGGTGGCTCAGTTCGTTGTATGAAAAATTAAATCTACGGCATTACAGCCGTAAAATATCTTCATAAATAATATCAAGGTCGAATAGGGCGTTTATTAACTCAGGGTAAACGTACAGGTCATAGTGCGAACCGAATGAAGTAATTCCTACCCATACACCAAGTTCTGTATCAAGAACAGGGATGTTTGCGACCTTCAGGCGGCCATAGTCCGCTAGTCAAAAATTATTGAACGCAAGCCATTGGAATACTTCACGACATTCACCTGACGTGCTGTCGTACAGATTGGCTATGTCATCGTAGTCAACAATGCCTTGTGCGAGAAGGCAATCAACGAGCATCGTCTGGTTGATGTGACTGGAAACGTGGTCATAATGAAAGCGTGTCAGTGGTGTCTTGTGGCTCATAGGTGAAAATTAGGAATAGACACGCACTATTCACCGCTTCAAAAACCCGCGAATGCAAGGAGGAATCTGTAAGAGCAAATCCTTGTATTCACGGGTGAAGCGGTAGAGTGTAAGTGGCTATGACGTTTCAGATATGAGCCTGAAACCGTATTACAGGATGAGTAATTTTCGCTACAGCAGTGGCGACTCTTGTCTTCACTGGATGGCATACCAAACACCACGTCCAGCACCCTGTTGAACCAAGTGACCCGCTTCGACTAATTTTTTCAAGTGAGCCTTGACCGTGTTGCGGTTGGCATTGGTTAGGGCGACTGCATCAGCAACGGTCATTCGTCCATGTTCTTTCGTTAGCTCTAAAAGCTGGATAGAAAGCTCTGGTAAAACTGAAAGGACAATTTTCTCCCGTTCAACCTTCGCTTCCAGCCGTTTCACATGGGAAACTAAGGTTTGCAAGAAAAAAGTCACCCACGGTTGCCAGTGGGGTGCATTGGTGCGGATTGTGCCTTGCGTCTGGCGGAGTGCCAAATAGTAGCCCTGTTTATTCTGCTCAATGATGCTTTCTATCGAACTATAGGGGACATAGCTGTAACCCGCTTTGAGTAGGAGTAAAGTCGTGAGAATGCGGGATAAGCGGCCATTCCCGTCTTGAAATGGATGGATCTCTAAAAACACCACAACAAAAACGGCAATCACCAAGAGTGGGTGCAGGTCGTTCTCGGTCATCCTTTCACGATACCAGTCCACCAATTCCGCCATCAGGCGCGGGGTATCAAACGGGCTAGTCGTCTCGAACACAATACCCACTTGCTGACCATTTTCATCAAAAGCGGCGACGCTGTTGGATGTGGTTTTGTAGTTGCCTCGATGCCAATGGTCTTTATCACTATGCGTCAGAAGCATCCCGTGAAGCTGCTTGATGTAGTTTTCAGTGACAGGGATATGCTCCCAAGAGCTGAATACAATCTCCATCACTTCGGCGTAGCCTGCAACTTCTTGTTCATCGCGGGTTTCAAATGACTTAATTTCCAGCTTGGTGAGCAACTGCTCAACCTGACGGTCGGTGAGCTTACTACCCTCAATACGGGTGGACGAGCCAATACTTTCAATCGTGGCGACACGACGAAGAGCCTGTAAGCGTTCAGGGGCGAGAGTCCCAAGCGCACGCCATGCGCCCTTAAACTCATCAATTCGGGTGATAAGCTGGAGGATGGCTTGGGAAATGGAAATGGTTTGAGTGTTGAGCATATCCATTTATATATCCATTTATATCCATTTTGCAAGTCAATATGAAGGCTATAAAGAATTGCCGAATAAAAGAGTTTTAGAGTTAAAGAGTTTTAACTCTAAAACTCTTTTATATTATTCGTTTGATTTATCTCAAAAATTAGTCGTTCAAGTCTGCCATTAAATCTTCAACACTCGAAAAACGCTCATAGCCTTTTTGGTCATCGGGCATAAGCAGAAGTTTTGCTGTTCGTTCGTTTGGTGCGTGTTCAATCGGGAACGGTATCGAGTGAGTTTGGATTACCTGACGCAAAAAAAGACGCATTGCTTGGGCTGGCTTTAGTCCTAAACTCTCAATGACTGCAAAGGCTTCGGCCTTTTCTTTGGGATCAATCCTAAATTGATACATCGTGCTAGTAGTCATTTTCATAGTCCAAAAAGTAGCGGTAGTGTAGTGACAATGTATGGTGTCTTTCTGAGAAAGCAAATTTAAAGCGTCCCACAAACGGTGGTTTATGGGACGTGTTGGTAGTAATAAAAAAATTTTACTATCTGCCATAAAAATTTGCGTCAAAACTCATCCCAAAAACAACGTGCCAAAAATTTTACTTTTTTCGAGTTTTGGGTAAAGTGTTTGAGATCACCCGAAAGGTTCGGGATTTTTTATACACAGTGAACTTTTATGAAAATTGGCTATGCCCGTGTATCCACGGATGACCAGAGTCTTGACCTCCAGCACGATGCCTTGAACGAAGCTGGGTGTGGGCAGGTTTACAGTGAGCATATTTCCTCTGGAAAACAAGAACGACCTGAACTGAAAGCCTGCCTCAAAGCCCTTCGTTCGGAAGATGTGCTGGTGGTCTGGCGACTAGATCGTCTTGGTAGAAGTATGACGGAACTGATTACTCTTGTTTCTGAACTGGAAACAAAGGGCTGTGGCTTTGTTTCACTGAAGGAAAACATAGATACCACCACGGCGACGGGTCGGTTGGTGTTTCATATTTTTGCCTCGCTTGCTCAGTTTGAACGTGAATTGATACAGGAACGCACAAAAGCAGGTCTTCAGGCGGCAAGGGCAAGAGGAAAAAAAGGTGGACGACCTGAAAAACTGTCCGATAAAGATAAGACGATGATTCGTACCTTGATGAAAGATGTGAATACCAATGTTTCTGACTTGGCAACCCGTTTTGAGGTTGGAAGAAGTACGATTTATCGGGTTTGTGATGAATCAAAAGATAATGTTATGTCCTAAAAAATGGTGTCATTTACACAAATACCCGAACAAATTTCCTTCGGGTATTTGTGTAAAATTCTGATTGTTCTTCTTGGTGATTTGAAGTGATGAACTTTTCAAAAAAAGTGATGTAAGCAATTTGTAGATGACTCGTGTTCTAGCCAAAGACTATCTTCATCAAATAATCGTTTTAATAGGTGTCTAGTGGTCAGGATAGCCCAACGTACCACCCACTATCGTAAAACCTCGCTTTCAGCCTAAAAAATGGCTCTGTAAGTATGTTTGGTTATTACGGACTATCTCAAAAAATCTATATTTGTCTTTTTTTGCTAATTTCCTGTTTTTCTTAAACCAAGAAAAAAAACGAACGAACAGACAAAACAATGTTTGTTGTTTTTTATATTTCTTTGTTTATATGTTTATAGACACCCCTGTAAGCCTTGCTACATAAGGCTTACAGCATTTTAACTAGGACAAAATGAGGGTAAAGTAGGACTTTTTGAGGGTAAAGTAGGACAAAATGAGGGTGAACTAGGACAAAATGAGGGTGAACTAGGAGTTTTTGAGGGTTCGAACTAGGACAAAATGAGGGTGAACTAGGGCTGGTAGATTTTTTGTCCTAATTTCAGCTACAAAACCATACTGCATAAGGTTTTTAGTATGAATTACGAGGGCAATATGATGTGAACTAGGACAAAAAGAGGGTTAACTAGGACAAAAAATTGACTTGTCCTAGTTTGTCTATAAAATCGGCTTATTGTTTTACTTTTTAAGCGTTCAGGTTATGTCAGAAATCAGTATATACCAAGCTCCAGAAGGGCAAGAACTGGAGATGATACGGAAAGGCAATCAGCTCATAGAGGCAAGATACAATTTGAGTACCTTTCAACATCTCTTGCTTGTTGAGCTTTTGCCACAAATCAACACCTATGATGAGGACTTTCAAGAATACAGAATTGATATTGCCGAGTTTGCGAAAGAAAACGGAATGGCACAAAACAAAGAAATTTATAAACGTGTCCAAGAGGCATTGGAGAGTTTGGTTACAGAGCCTTTAAAGCTTATCAATGGTGAGGATGTTTTTTCTACCGCGTGGCTATCCAGTGTGAAGTACCGCAGGGGAAGAGGGTATGCGGATGTGAGTTTTCACCCCGACTTAAAACCCTTGTTACTCTTGATGAAAGTCCATTACACAGAGTATCCAAAAGATGCAGTCAGAGGACTAAGATCAAAGTACGGCTTTCGTTTTTATGATTGGTTAGCATCCTATAAGTATAAAGGAAACGGTGGAGTATTTTACCGCACCTTTACCATTGCAGAAATACGGGAAAAAATGGCATTAGGCAAAGATGAATATACGTTTTTTAAAGATTTACGAGTACGGGTAATAGATAACGCACTCAAAGAGATCAACGAGTATACAGATATTGAGATTATTAAACATAATGATGAATGGGCAGAATATATAAGGCATGGGCGAGCAGTACATGAAGTTACTATTCGAGCAAAACCTAAAAAACAAAGACAGTTAGCGATTAATGAAGAGCCAGAACCAGAGCAAATTGAAGAACCGACAGCATCAGAATCAACGCCAGAATATGAAAGAGTTGAATCGCTCGTAATAGACAGACTTATCAAAATAGGAATCTCAGAAAGTACCACGAAAAAATGGCTTGATAAGTTTGGGGAAGATCGTATAAAGCAAAATCTTGCGTATTCATTAGCCAAACAAAAAGAAGGCAAGGTAAAAACAAGCCTCACAGGATACCTTGCAAAATCAATTGAGGAAAATTGGGGACAAGGCTTTGAGGATGTAGCAAAAAAATCAATAGACCCACAAAAAAAAGCAGAATCCGAAGCCTACAAAAAGGAACGGGAAGCGGATGAAAAATCAAAGCGTGAACGTGAGGAAAGAGCGCGCATTTTTGATATTTTCACCTCTCAAAGTGAGTCTATGCAAGACGTGATTTTGGACGCGGTAGAGTCAAAAATAGAGACAAAATCCCTCTTGGAATTCCTACAGAAAGACAGGAAAAAGGGCGACTTCAAAGCCTTTCAAGGCAAGTCGTCTATAAAGTTTAGGGAAGTGATGCAAGAAAACGGATTGATTTGATAGTGTTAGTATACTTTTTGGAGAATCATCAGAATGTGGACTGTCGGTTTTTTTGAAAATTTCTGGGTGATTCTTTATAAGGTTCTGCATGGTGGTAACACCCCGACTTTTTTCATCCTGTGCGTTATCAGTCTGGCCGTTGGTTGGTTCGGTTATCGTCCCATTACTGGGATGCCGATAACGGCAGGCCGCTATGTGTCTTGGTTTTTCTTGCTGTGGTGGGTCTTATTAATGTGGGTAGACCGTACCATCTTTGGACAGGTAAGCCTTATCTTATTGGCACTAGGATTCATCAGTCACTTTGTCTGGGATGTGATTTATCAGGGCGCGTTAGAGCGGTACTAATCATCCGATCACTTGTTCAGAGGGACATATTTTGGATGAGGCAAGTTGTTTTTTTCCCGTTTGAATGGCGTTTGTGACCGCTTCAAAAAATCCCGTTGGTCGTAGTAGGGTGTGACCGTGAGTTTTATCGGGCGTAAGTTTGCATACAGGTAGATAATTTCATTGTTTGCCATCGTGCGGATAGCCGCCGTACTCATCAGCGGTTCTTTATCGCGCCTAAAACCACCATTGGGCAGAAGGGTATCAACGGGTATCTCGCCCAAAGTTTCCCGAAGCATACGCGCCGTGTCTAAGTCCATACCGCTAAAATAAAGCTGGCTGGCACATCCCCCGTGCAGAATCGTATGTGCGCCGTTTTTCCCGTAGCGTTCTTCCAGTTGGGAAATACTTTGCAGTACCAATGAAAGGCTGACTCGCCGTGCGCGGGTGGTGGTGATGATGCTAGAAAAGTGGGGAATCGACAGGTGAGCGAACTCATCCAGTAGGCAATAAACGGGCAAGCTAGATTTTGAATACAGGTCATCGTCCAGCAAAAAATGAAAGAGCTGGGTGTAAAAAAGCGTCAAGAGTGGAGCATAGTAGCCTAAGCGATTTTGTGGAATACAGAGGAACAAGGCGGTTTTTTCGCGCCTGATTGACTCAAAATCAAAAGTGCTTTGGGTGGTGAGTCGGGCAATATCAGGATCTTGTACCCACGATAGGGATGCTTTGGCTTGGGAAATAATTCCCTGCATCGTGCGGTCGGCTTGGCTGATAAATCCCTTGTACACGCGAAAGGTCGTCTCATTCGGGGTGTACTTGGCGATGAACTCGATGAGCGGCGTACCATCGCCAAACTCATTCAACAGGTACAACAGATTGGGCAAGTTGGCGTAGGTGTCCGCTTGCGGGTGGTTCTTCAGACACGCAATAAGTACCCCCAGAATGCTCTCGGCGGATTGTGACCAGAAAGGATCTCCACCTTTGCCTTGTTGGGCATTGTTGACCAGTATATGAGCAATCTCTTGCATCGCTGGGTGGGTGTTGGCTTTCGCCAGCGGGTTGTAGCCGATGGACTCGGCCAGATGCACGGGGTCAAGAATTTTGATGGTATAACCACGTCGCTTCAGATCGGCTGCTGCTTTTTCACTGAGCGCACCACTAGGGTCAGTGGCAACGATGGAGCAATGACTGAGGCTATACAGGTTGGGCAGAATGAAGCTGGTGGTTTTCCCTGCCCCTGTCGTTGCAACAATACAGGTATTCCGAAAGCTCGCGTCAGGAGTCAGGCGGCCTTGTGCGCCGTCGATAGCAAGCCCTTGATGCGCTGCTGACAGAAGCTTGCTGGTTTCTCGGTCAGTTAAAAAACGGCCTTGGTTTTCTGTGCGCTGCGCTCGCTGACGCATCCAGAGGCGGATCGCATTGAATAACAGAAGGTACTTAAACCATTTCATAGTGGTAATTCAGGGGAAAAAGGCTATAAAAACCAGCGGTAGTATAACCAGAATAAAAAAGACGGTAAGCAGAATATGAACTCAAAACATGATTAACTTTTGTGTATAAAGCAATGATTATAATCATTTTTCGTGTTTTTCATATTCAATGTATACTTGACGTTCCTAGGGATGGGGTTA
>Ga0209023_10008272_pt1 | contig 10474 bp, 8 predicted proteins | sample LakOneMetagenome_FD_187468 | JGI IMG/M metagenome (GOLD analysis project Ga0209023, IMG submission 187468) | Freshwater and sediment microbial communities from Lake Erie, Canada (SPAdes) (version 2) | ecosystem: Environmental > Aquatic > Freshwater > Lentic | place: Lake Erie, Canada | collected...
GGAAGGGCAGCACGATGGTCTCGGCCGGGACCGTCGACAACGCGGCGAGGTCCCCCGGATCGGTGACCGCCCACGCGGGGGCGAGCCGATGGCCGGCCCACCGGGCGACGTGCTCCTCGACATGACGGCGGGCCTCGGGACGGCTCGAGCCCGCGGAGACGACGACCACCGGTGTCCCTGTGTCACCGCCCACCGCCGCCACGGCCTCGTCCATGGCCACGTCCAGCCACGGCCCGGCGCCGAGCACGCCGCGGTCGACGACGTCGTCGGGCCCGGCCTGGAGGAGCCGGGGTACGTCGACCCGTGCGTGGTAGCCGGGGGCGAGGAGGAGGCCCAGCACCGTGAGGGGCCCCTCCGCTCCCGTCAACCAGTCCGCGGCGCGGGGCCGGTCGTGCTCCAGGAACGCGGTCGCACAGGGGAGGCCACGTGCGGACACCGCGGCGGCAACGGACCGGACGACCGCCCCGTGTCGGGGGTCGGGTGAGCCATGCGCAACCAGCAGGTTCCGGGTCACGACGTCACGACGTCACGGCGTCTGGGGGTCTCGGGGCCTCGGCGGGGAGGATCTCGGCCAGGTCCACCACGGCGCCCACCACGATCACCGCCGGGTTGGCGACGCCGCGCGCGTGGGCGACCTCGGCGATGCTCTCGAGCGTCGCGACCGTCACCCGTTGGTCGGGCAGCGTCCCACGCTCGACAACCGCGACCGGCTCGTCGGCGGGCCGGCCATGGGCGACCAGCTCGGCGGCGATCTCGCCGAGCCGGGCGACCCCCATGAGGAAGACCAGGGTGCCCTCGAGCGCCGCGAGGGCGGCGAAGTCGAGGGGACCGTCGTGCCCGGAGACCACGCTGAAACGGCTGGTGACGCCTCGCGCGGTGACCGGGATGCCCGCTGCCGCCGGGACGGCCAGCGCGCTGGTCACTCCCGGGACCACCTCGACCCGGACACCGGCGAGACGGCAGGCCTCGGCCTCCTCGCTCCCCCGCCCCAGGACATAGGGGTCACCTCCCTTGAGGCGTACGACGCGCAGCCCCTGGCGAGCCTTCTCCACCAGGACCCGGTTGATCTCCTCCTGCCCCAGGATGTGCTTGCCCGGCGCCTTGCCGGCCTCGATCACCTCGACGTCGGGGTCGAGGTCGTCGAGCAGGGCTCGCGGGGCGAGGCGGTCGACCACGACCACGTCGGCGCGCGCCAGCAGGACGCGGCCCCGTGTGGTGATGAGCCCGGGATCACCGGGCCCACCACCCACGAGTGCGACCTGTCCGTCCCCCGCGCGGACCCGTCGCTGGGGCAGCGCCCCGGTCTGGAGCTGCTCGGCCACCGCGTTGCGCAGCCGGGCGGCCCTCCGGGGGTCGTCCCCGGCGTTGACCGCCACCACCAGGTCGTCGACCCTGGCGACCGCCGGGGTGCGTGCGGTCCCCTCGGCGGCGGACCCCGCGCACGTGCACCACACCCGGCGCGCCTCGGCGGCGGTGGCGACGGCGCGGTCGATCTCGAGGTCGCCGGTGGCTGCGTGCGCCAACCAGGCCTCGTCGAGGTCGGCGGGCACGAACTCGCGCAGATGGACGGTGATCTCCCCACGGGTGGCGAGGTCCCAGACGTCCTCGCAGGCGTAGGGCGCCACGACGTGGACGTCGGCACCGGCCAGTCGCCAGCCCTCCACTCGGCGGGCCGTCACCGGTCCGCCGCCGATGGCCACGACGCGGCGGCCGGCCAGGTCGAGCAGGAGCGGGTGCCCCGGGCTCATGCGTGGATCCCGCACTCGGTCTTGGTGGCACCCGACCAACGTCCGGCGCGCTCGTCCTCGCCGTCCCCGACGGGGCGGGTGCAGGGCGCGCAGCCGATGGAGGCATAGCCGATCTGCTTGAGCGGGTTGACCAGCACGTGGTGACGCGCGGCGTACTCCTCGACGTCCTCGGAGGACCACCGCGCGATCGGGTTGACCTTGACCTTGCGGCGGCGGTCGTCCCAGGCCACGACCGGGGTCTCCGCACGGGTGGCGCTCTCGTCGCGACGCAGGCCGGTGGCCCACGCGCGGTAGGGCTCGAGCAGCCGGGCGAGCGGCTCGACCTTGCGCAGGGCACAGCACCGGTCCGGGTCGCTCTCCCACAAGGCCGGTCCGTGCCGCTGCTCCTGCTCGTCGAGGCTGAGCGCCGGGACCGCGGTGATCACCTGGATCGGCAGCGTCGCGGCGATGGCATCGCGGGTCCCGAGGGTCTCGATGAAGTGCAGTCCGGTGTCGAGGAAGCCCACGTCGACCCCCGGAGCCGCGCGTCCGGCGAGGTTGGCCACCACGCCGTCTGCCATCGACGCTAGCACCACGATCCGGTCACCGAAGGTGAGCCGCGCCCACGCGAGGACGTCCTCGGCGGAGGCCTCGGCGAGGCGTCGGTCGGCGTCCGCCGCGAGCAGCTCCAGCTCGGCGTCACCGAGCAGGTCGGCCTCGGCGACGACCAGGCCATAGGTGTCCCGCAGGGCCGCCGCGTCCTTGATCTCCGGCTGCGGGGCGGCGGCCGGCCGCGACCGTCCCCACGGGCTCGTGCCGGTCATGCGAGGTCCCCCTCGTCGGCGCGGCGGGCCCACGAGGCGAACGACTCGTCGTCGGCCCGCTGGTCCTCGAAGCGGCGGGCGAGCCGCTCGACGTACGCCGGCAGCTGGTCGCCGGTGACCTTGAGGCCGCGCGGCTTGCGGCCCAGGTGGTCCTCGGGTCCGAGCTCGCCGCCCAGGTGGACCTGGAAGCCCTCGACCTGGTTGCCGTCGGCGTCGGTGACCAGCTGTCCCTTCAGACCGATGTCGGCGACCTGGATGCGGGCGCAGGAGTTGGGGCAGCCGTTGACGTGGAGGCTGAGCGGGTGCCGGAAGTCGGGGAGCCGCTCCTCGAGCTCGGCGACGGCCCGCGCGGCGGTGCCCTTGGTCTCCGAGATCGCCAGCTTGCAGTACTCCAGGCCGGTGCAGGCCATCGTCCCCCGGCGGAACTCGCTGGGCTCCGGGTCGAGGCCCAGTGACCGGAGGCCGTCGGTCAGCTGGGCGACGCGGTCGCCCGGGACGTCGAGCACGAGCAGCTTCTGCTGGGCGGTCAGCCGGACGCGGTCGCTGCCCACGGACGCGGCGAGGTCCGCGAGTGCCGTCAGGGTCGAGCCGCTCACCCGGCCGACGAGCGGGGCGGCGCCGACATAGAAGCGGCCGTCGCGCTGGGGGTGGACACCGACGTGGTCGCGCCGCTCGGGCGGTTCGGCCGGGGCGGGCCCGTCCAGCAGCGGCCGGTGGAGGTACTCGGTCTCGAGGACGTCGCGGAACCGCTCAATGCCCCAGTCGGCGACGAGGAACTTGAGCCGGGCCTTGGTGCGCAGCCGCCGATAGCCGTAGTCGCGGAACAGGCGTACGACGGCGTGCCACACCTCGGGCACGTCCTCCAGGGGGACGAAGGCGCCGAGCCGCTCCGCGAAGCGCGGGTTGGTCGAGAGCCCACCGCCGACGAAGACGTCGAACCCGGGACCGAGGTCGGGGTGCACGACACCCACGAACGACAGGTCGTTGACCTCGTGGGCGACGTCCTGGTGCGGGGAGCCGGAGATCGCGGTCTTGAACTTCCGCGGCAGGTTGGACAGCGACGGGTCGCCGACGTAGCGGCCGACGATCTCCTCGATCGCCGGCGTCCCGTCGAGGAGCTCGTCGGCCGCGACTCCGGCGACCGGGGACCCGAGGATGACCCTCGGGGTGTCACCACATGCCTCGGCGGTGGTGAGGCCGACCGACTCGAGCGCCTCCCAGACGGCGGGAACGTCCTCGATGCGGATCCAGTGCAGCTGGATGTTCTGCCGGTCGGTGATGTCGGCGGTGTCGCGGGCATAGGTCGTCGAGACGTGGGCGACCGCGCGCAGCTGCGCGAGGGAGAGGGCGCCACCGTCGCTGCGAACCCGGAGCAGGAAGTACTCGTCGGACAGCTCGTGCGGCTCGAGGCTGGCCGTCCGGCCCCCGGGGATCCCGGGGCGGCGCTGGGTGTAGAGACCCCACCAGCGCAGGCGACCGTTGAGGTCCTCGGGCGTGATCGAGGCGAAGCCCTCACGGGCGTAGACCTCCTCGACCCGGGCACGGACGTTGAGCCCGTCGTCGTCGGCCTTGAGGCGCTCGTTGGCGTTGAGCGGCTCGGTCGACCCGAGGGCCCACTGGCCCTCGTCCCGGGGCGCTCGGCCGGGACGCGGCTGATCAGGCGGTGCGGTGGCGGGGACGGGCGTGGTCACGGACATGGTGGTGGGATCCTCCGAGAGGGGCACCGGCGCGTCGAAGACGCGCGACGCGGCGGCGATGCCTGGTGGGTGGGCTGCCGGGCTGAGTGCGACCGGGTCCGGCGAGACCGTGACTCCTGCCCGACCCGGCGAGGTCAGGCGTGGGAGCGTCGCGATGACGTCAGCGACACATGCAGCAGCCGTAGACACGCATGAGGTCGACGTGGCGACGGCCCACGAGGACGACGGCGGTGGCTGGCATGTCATCCAGGGTGACATCCGGATCAGGCAAGGCATACCTGATCTCAAAAGATGGACGCCCGTCCTGCATGATGAGACGACCGCGGCTACTGGAAGCTCACGAAACGCACCGGCGGCCGGATCGCGTGCACCGCGCGGGCGCTCATCCGATGGCGGTCCTCGTCATAGAAGAGCTTGAACCCCATCGTGAAGCTCCGCGGTCGGGCGACGGCGTGATAGGTCGCGAGCTTCTGGCCCGGAGTCCCGAACCCGTCCACGTGCTGCACCATCGCCAGCTCCGGGTGTGCCCGGATCGAGTCGATGTCGCGGATCATCGAGGTGCGGAACTGGTGCAGCACGAACAGCTTCTGGGGCAGGTGGTGGTCGCGGGTCAGGGCGGCGAGCCAGGTCGCCGTACGGTTCACCTCGGCCGCGCTGACACTGCCGACGACGCGAGCGGGCACCTGGTGCGGCCCCATCCGCCACTCGGGGTCGAGGGCGAGGCCGACCCACGGGTCGCGCAACGCCCAGGCCCAGCGCTGGGCGGCCGACAGGAAGTGGCCACGGCCCGGCTGGATGTCGAGCAGCAGCAGGGCGCCGTGCCGGTGGGCCGCGTCGATGTAGCGCTGCACCGCCTCCCGTGGCAGGTCGTGGCTGAACCTGCCCGAGCGGCCGGGGTAGGCGTCGGCGATCGTCACGATCAGCTCATAGACCGGCTGGACCGGCCGGCCCGGACGTGCGAAGGGGCGTGACGCGCGCAGCAGCCGTCGGTTCGCGGTGTCCGGATCGGTCTCCCCCAGCACGCCCAGGGCGCCCGTGCCGGCGGTGCCGTAGTAGGCGACCAGGAACCGTCCGTCGCCGAACACGCTGGTGCGGCCGCCGGGCAGCCGGGGCTTTAGGTGGAGAGGTGCCGCCGTCGGCAGGAGCGCGGGCTCCCCGTCCGGCGCGCTCGTGCCGCCAGGGGCGCCATTGCCGCCCGGTGAGGTCGCGCCCTCGTCGACGGTGGGGTCACCCGATGGCCGGCCGGCCAGAAGGGTCGTGGCGATGAACCCCACCAGCACCAGCGCGACCAGGATCGCCCACGGTCGATGGAGCCTCGGTCGCCACCCCACGCGTCAGCCGCAGACGGCGCCGTGGGCCGCCGAGCCGACTACCTTGGCGTACTTGCCGAGCACCCCGCGGGTGTACTTGGGCGGGTTCGGGGTCCAGCCCTCCTTGCGTGCCTCGAGGTCGGGCAGGTCGACCTCGAGGGTGCGAGCGGTGACATCGAGGGTGATCGCGTCGCCGTCGCGGATGAAGGCGATCGGGCCGCCGTCGACGGCCTCGGGGGCGATGTGGCCGATGCACAGGCCCGTCGTACCTCCCGAGAAGCGACCGTCGGTGACGAGCAGGACGTCCTTGCCGAGCCCGGCGCCCTTGATGGCGCCGGTGATGGCGAGCATCTCCCGCATACCGGGGCCGCCCTTGGGGCCCTCGTAGCGGATGACGACCACGTCGCCGGCGGTGATCCGACCCGCGGCCAGCGCGTCGAGCGCCGCGCGCTCGCCGTCGAAGACCCGGGCCGTGCCCGTGAACGTGGTGTCGTCGAAGCCCGCCGACTTGACCACGGCGCCCTCGGGGCACAGCGAGCCCGACAGGATCGTGAGCCCGCCGGTCTTGTGGATCGGCTTGTCCAGCGGGCGGATCACCTTGCCGTCGATGTAGGGCGGGTCGAGCTCGGCGATGTTCTCGGCCATGGTCTTGCCGGTGACCGTGAGGACGTCGCCGTGCATGAGCCCGGCCTCGAGCAGCGAGCGCATCACCATCGGGATGCCGCCGACCTTGTCGATGTCGTTCATCACGAACCTGCCGAACGGCTTGAGGTCACCGAGGTGCGGCACCCGGTCGCCGATCCGGTTGAAGTCCTCGAGCTCGAGCTCCACGTCGGCCTCGCGCGCGATCGCGAGCAGGTGCAGCACCGCGTTGGTCGAGCCGCCCAGCGCCATCACGACGGCGATGGCGTTCTCGAACGCCTCGCGGGTCATGATCTGGCGGGCGGTGATGCCCTGGCGGAGCATGTTCACCACGGCCTCGCCGGACTTGTGGGCGAACCCGTCGCGCCGGCGGTCGACCGCCGGCGGGGCGGCGGAACCGGGCAGCGACATGCCCAGCGCCTCGCCGACCGAGGCCATCGTGTTGGCGGTGTACATGCCACCGCAGGCCCCCTCACCGGGGCAGATGGCGCGCTCGATCTTGTCGACCTCCTCGACGCTGATCTTGCCGGCGAGCGCCGCACCGACCGCCTCGAAGGCGTCGATGATCGTGACGTCCTTGCCGTCCACGGAGCCCGGCATGATCGAGCCGGCATAGAGGAACACCGACGCCAGGTCGAGCCGCGCCGCAGCCATCAGCATGCCGGGCAGCGACTTGTCGCAGCCGGCCAGCAGGACCGACCCGTCGAGCCGCTCGGCCATCATCACCGTCTCCACGGAGTCGGCGATCACCTCGCGGGAGACCAGCGAGAAGTGCATGCCCTCGTGGCCCATCGAGATGCCGTCGGACACCGAGATCGTGCCGAACTCGAGTGGGTAGCCACCGGCTGCGTGGACGCCGTTCTTGACCGCTTTGGCGAGCCGGTCCAGCGACAGGTTGCAGGGCGTGATCTCGTTCCAGCTGCTGGCGACGCCGATCTGGGGCTTGACCCAGTCGTCGTCGCCCATGCCGACGGCGCGCAGCATGCCGCGGGCGGCCGCCTTCTCGAGTCCGTCGGTGACGTCGCGGGAACGGGGCTTGATGTCGTGCTGCTCGGGCATGCGGATGAGCGTAGTCGCGGGGCCCTCGTCCTCCTACGGTGGGTTCATGCTCGACTCGACCCTCGGCGCGGCCGTCGCGGCGGCGTACGGACTCGGTGGCCCAGCCACCCTCCTCGGACCGGTGGCGCGCGGCCAGCGCGGGCTCGTGTGGCGACTGGAGACGCCGGCCGGGGCGTTCGCGGTGAAGGACCCGCTCGAGCCGATGTCGGCCGACGAGGCGGAGGCCGACGCCGCCTACCAGGAAGTGGTGCTGGCCGCCGGGGTACCGATGCCGCGCGTCGTTCGCAGCGTCTCCGGAGCCGTCCTCACCGAGGTGGAAGGGCACCAGGTCCGCGTCTATGAGTGGATGGACGTCGCCGGCCCCGACCGCAGTCTCGACCCCGCCGCGGTGGGCCGCGTGGTGGCCGCCGTCCACCGGGTCCACGTCCCGGCCGCGAGCCCGATGGACCCGTGGTACACGACCCCCGTCGGCCTGGACGCGTGGGAGGACCTGTGCGCGAGGCTCGAGGCCAGCGGGGCGCCGTTCGCCCACGAGCTCACCGGACTCGTGCCGAACCTCGGACGACTCGAGGCGCTGATCGGGCCGATGACCGCCGAGCAGTGGTGCCACTGCGACCTGTGGTCCGACAACGTGCTGCCCCGCCTCCCCCGACCCGACGGCGGGGTCGCGGTGCTGGACTGGGAGAACTGCGGGCCGGGCGTCCCCACCCAGGAGGTGTCGCTCGTCCTCTATGACTTCGGCGTCGGCGACCCGGACCGGGAGCGTGCGCTCTATGCGGCCTACGTCGACGCCGGCGGCCCGGGTCGGCTGACCGGGCCCGGTGACTTCGCCGTCCTGGCCGCGCAGCTCGGTCACATCGTCGAGGCGGGCTGCGAGGGTTGGCTCGCCAGCAGCTCCGACGCCGGTCGCGACCACCACGAGGCCTGGGTCCGGGAGTACCTCGACGACCCGCTGACGGAACGGCGCATCGACGACATCCTCACCGCCATCCGGGGGTGAGGCTGTCGTCGAGGCGGTCCGGACCCTCGGTCGTGCTCAGGACTCGGCGAGCTCCTTGAGGCGGGCCAGGCCGCGCTCGAAGTCCTTGCCGACGAGCCGGTCCATCGAGATGACCTTGCCGAACAGGGCACCGAGGCCGGACTGCTCACCGTTCATGCGCCAGGCGACGTCGGACCCGCCGGCCGACGGCACGATCTCGAAGGTGACCTGGTTGGTGGCCTTGAAGGGCTTGAGGAAGCTCAGCTGGATCCCGATCACCTCGGGGGAGGACTCGGTGATCACCATGCTGCCCGACCCCGCCTTGCGGTTGCCCGACCACGAGTACGACGCCCCGACGCCCGCGGCCGGCCCGTCGTACTCACGCGCCAGCTGGGGGTCGAGCCCCTCCCACGGCGACCATCCCTGCCACCGGTGGAGGTCGTTGACCAGGTCGTGCACGCGTCCGGGGTCGGCATCGATGCGCGTCTGACGCACGATCTCGAAGGCTGACATCGGCGCATCGTCTCAGATGACGGCGGCGCGGACCACCATCACGTCGGGCAGGTCCCGGACGATCTCCGTCCAGCTGTCCCCGCCGTCGACCGAGGCGTGCACGACACCGTTGCGGCCCCCGAAGTAGATCCCGGCGGGATCGTGGGTGTCGGCGCACATGGCGTCGCGCATGACGGCCACGAAGTAGTCGTCGGGCAGGGTCCCCTCGCCGAGCTGCTCCCAGCTGTCGCCGGCGTCGCGGGAGCGCCACACCCGGGCCTTGCCGTCGACCGGCCAACGCCCACCCGCATCGGCCAGGGGGAAGGCATAGATCGTGCCGGCGTCGTGGGGGTCGCTGACCATCGGGAACCCGAACTCCGACGGCAGCCCCGGGGCGATGTCCTCCCACGAGCCACCGCCGTCGAGGGAGCGATAGACGCCGCCGTGGTTCTGGAGGAAGAGCCGGTCGGGGTCCCCCGCGCTGCGGCTGACCTTGTGGACGCACTGGCCGAACTCGGGGTAGTTGCGCTCACCCGGGAAGAACTCCGCCTTGATGCCCTGGTTGGCCGGAGCCCAGCTCTTGCCGCCGTCGTCGGTGCGGTAGACGCCCCCGGTCGAGATGGCCGCGACGACCCGGTCGGGGTCGCCGGGATGCGGGAGGATCGTGTGGAACGCCTGGCCGCCGTAGCCCTCGTTCCACTCGGGGCGGTGCGGGTGGTCCCAGAGCCCGCGCTCGAGCTCGAAGGTCTCCCCGCCGTCGTTGGACCGGAAGATGGCGCCCGGCTCGGTGCCGGCCCACACGACGCCGTCCTCGACGCCGGGCTGGAGCTGCCAGACGCGAGCGACGGTGGCGTCGACGTCGTCGGGGAAGCGGACGGCGCCGTTCGGCGTCTCCTGCCAGCTCTCGCCGAGGTCGTCGGAGCGCCACACCTGGGGGCCGAGCCACGGCGACGAGGCCCCGGCCAGGAGGCGTGGCCCCGCGCCGCGGGTGTCGACCATCGCGGAGTAGACCTCCTCCATGCCGAAGTGCGGTCCGGTCCAGCTCCAGTCCCGACGCTGGTCGTCGGAGCTGCCGATCCACAGGCCCTTGCGGGTGCCCACCAGCACCAATGTCGTCATCTCGCCTCCTGAGCAGGTAGCCGCGCAGGCAGTCGCGCGGGGTCGACCCCAAGGACAGACTTACCTTCCTTGCCCGGCGCTTGTCGACCTTTTTGGGGCCGCTCCGCGCGAGCCACGCGGGGCGGCGCCCTAGATTGTCCCGGTGACCCAGCCCGCCCCACGCCTGTCCCCTGTGTGGCTGGTGCTCACCGGGATCCTGTCGGTGCAGTTCGGGGCTGCGGTCGCCAAGCACCTGTTCGACGTGGTCTCGCCGACGGCCATGGTCTGGCTCCGACTGATGTCGAGCGCCGTCGTCCTGGTCGCCATGGCCCGGCCCCGCCTGCGCGGTCGCACCCGCGACGACTGGTGGGTGGCGGTGGCCTTCGGGCTGGCCCTGGTCACGATGAACTGGACCATCTACCAGTCGTTCGCCCGGATCCCGCTCGGGCTGGCCGTCACCATCGAGTTCGTCGGACCGCTCACGCTCGCGGTGCTGGGTTCTCGGCGCGCTCGTGACCTGGTCTGGGTCGCCCTGGCCGCGGCGGGGGTCCTGCTGCTCGGGCTCGAGCCCGGCGCTGTGACCCTGGCCGGGGTCCTCTTCGCACTGGTGGCGGGCGCCTGCTGGGCCGCCTACATCCTGCTGTCC
>Ga0209023_10008274_pt1 | contig 10473 bp, 9 predicted proteins | sample LakOneMetagenome_FD_187468 | JGI IMG/M metagenome (GOLD analysis project Ga0209023, IMG submission 187468) | Freshwater and sediment microbial communities from Lake Erie, Canada (SPAdes) (version 2) | ecosystem: Environmental > Aquatic > Freshwater > Lentic | place: Lake Erie, Canada | collected...
GTCGGGCGTGTGGAGCATCGAGGCGATATCGAGCGGCGGCCCGTCGGCCCACGCCGCGAACGACGGCGATGCGAGCAGCCCGTTGAGCCGCATGGCCAAGGCGGTGCGGTCGTTCGGCGGGAAGAACGCGTCGAGCTCGAACACCCCCAACTTGCGGATCGGCGGGGTCTGCACCTGGCCGACGAGCGCGGGCAGATCGAGGTTCTGTCCGTTCGACCAGGCCGTCTCGATCAGGTTCGACAGCAGGATGTGCTCGCGCGACGCGAGGGGATCGGCCTCGATGCCGACCAGCCCCAGCAGGCCCGAGACGTAGCCCTCGATCTCGTCGCGCATCGTCTCGAGGTCGTTCTTGTCGGGGGGCGCCTGGAGCGACCCGACGATGTTGACCGCCACGCCGGCCTTCGAGCCGGGGGTGTAGATCGTGAACTCGGCCTTCTGGCGCAACGAGGCGATGTCGGCCGGGCCCAGCCCCCAACCGGCCAGCCCGTCGGTCCAGGTCTTGGCCTGCTGGGCCGCGAAGTCGTCGGGAGAGAGGCCGGCCTTCTGGGCGTCGCCGTCGTTCACCCACGGGCGGAAGTCGGCGGGGGCGAGGTTCGGGAACGTGAGGCACACGTTGCCCAGATCACCCTTGGGGTCGATCAGGAGCGTCGGGATGCCGCTGCGGAGGCACTCCTCGATGAGCACGATCCCGAGTCCGGTCTTGCCGGACCCGGTCATGCCCACGATCACGCCGTGGGTCGTCAGTTCACTCGACGGCAGGTTCACCCGGGCACCGGATCGGGCGTGCGTTGCGGCGTCGACGTTCTCTCCGAGGAAGAGGTCAGCCATGGCCGACGACGATACGTCTCCCGTGACGGACGGAGGGGGAGCCCGACGCTACGTTGCTCGCATGATCCACGTCCTCGTCATGTATCCACGCACCGAAGGCACCAAGTTCGACGGTGACTACTGGGTGAACACCCACATGCCGCTCATCACCCAGCACTGGCCCCAGGCCGTCAAGTGGGAGGCGTCGTTGGCCGGCGAGGACCAGCCGTACTACGGCGCGGCCTCGATCTACTTCAACTCGATGGAGGACTTCGGCGCCGCGGCCGGCGGCGCCGGCGGACCGGTCGTCATGGGCGACATCGTCAACTACACCGACACCGCGCCGACCCTCACGATCCTGACGGTCTCGGGCAACTCGTAGTCCGAGTGGCCGAGCGGTTCACGGGCTTTCCGGCCGAGGCCCTCGCGTTCTACGAGGGCCTCGAAGCCGACAACTCCAAGCCCTTCTGGCAGGCGAACAAGCCCGTCTACGACCGAGCCGTGCGGCAGCCGCTCCAGCTGTTGCTCGCCGAGCTCGAGCCGGTCACCGGCCCGTTCCACACGTTCCGCCCCAACAAGGACGTGCGGTTCTCGAAGGACAAGACGCCGTACAAGACCAACACCGGGTCCGTCGCCGAGGGCGAGGGCGGCACGATGTACTACGTCGAGTTCTCGGCCAAGGGGTTGCGGGTCGGCGTCGGCTACTACGCGATGGCGACCGATCAGCTGGAGCGGTTCCGCGCCGCGGTCGACGACGAGCATCGGGGCCGGGAGGTCGAACTGCTCTGCGGCGCTCTCATCCGGCGCGGCTACACGATCGGCGCGATCAGCGAGTTGAAGACCGCGCCCCGGGGCTATGCCAAGGACCACCCGCGGATCGAGTTGCTGCGCCGCAAGGGCCTGATCGCGATGCGGCACTGGGAACCGGCGCCCTGGCTCGCGACCGCGGCGGTCACCAAGAAGGTCCGCGGTGCGTTCGCCGACGGCGCGGCGCTTTCTTCCTGGCTCGACGCCCACGTCGGGCCCAGTCTGCTCCCGCCGGACGAGGCGCACCGTTGGTGACTCCGACTATTGTTGCGTCATGCAAGCGTCCGGGGCTCCGCCGACCACCCTCTCGGCGAGGCAAGTCCGGCTGATCTTCGGGTCCCTCATGACCGCCATGGCGATGGCGGCGCTCGACGGGACCATCGTCAACACCGCGCTGCTCACCATCGTGAGCGACCTGGGCGGCCTGAAGAGCTACGCGTGGGTCGGCACCGCCTATCTGCTCTGCTCGACGATCTCGACGATGCTCATGGGCAAGCTGTCCGACATCTTCGGCCGCCGGCGGCTGTTCCTGATCGCGATGGTGGTGTTCGTGGCCGGCTCGGCGATGTGCGGCCTCGCCCGGTCGATGGTCCAACTCGTGGTGGCCCGCGGTCTCCAGGGCGTCGGCGGGGGCGGCCTGATCTCGATGACCTTCGCCATCACCGGTGACATCGTGTCCCCCCGCGAGCGGGGCAAGTACTCCAGTCTGATGACGTCGGTCTTCGCGGTCGCCGGTGTGGTCGGGCCGCTGCTCGGCGGGATCATCGTGCAGAACGCCTCGTGGCGGCTCATCTTCTGGGTGAACGTCCCGATCGGGACCGTGGCTCTCGTCCTGGCCTGGAAGGTCCTCCACGTCCCGTTCGAGCGTCGCGACCGTCCGATCGACTACGTCGGTGCGGGGCTGCTCACCCTCGGGGTGTCCTCGCTGCTGGTCGGGTTCAGCTGGGCCTCGCAGGAGTACGGCTGGTCGGCGCCCCCGACGCTCGGTCTCATCGTCGGGTCGGGCGTGGTGCTGATCGTGTTCGGATTCTGGGAAGCGCGGGTCGCCGAGCCCCTCATCCCGCTCGCCCTGTTCCGCATCCCGATCGTGCGGGCCACCCTCGTCGCCATCGGCCTCATGAGCTCGGTCCTGTACGCCGCCAACACGTTCCTCCCGCTGTTCCTCCAGGGCGTCACCGGGGTGACGCCGATGCAATCAGGACTGCTGCTCGTGCCGATCGTGTTCGGGATCCTGGTGTCGGCCTCGATCGTGGGCCGGCTGATCTCGCGGACCGGGCACTATCGACGGTGGTCGATCCTCGGGTGCGCGGTGATGGTGCCCGCCACCGCGGCACTGTCGTTCGTCGGCCAGGGCGGTATCCGCATGGCGATCATGCTCGGCGGGATGCTCACCCTGGGGCTCGCCGCCGGTGCCTCGAACCCGGTGGGGACGATCGCCATCCAGAACGCGGTCGACCCGGCCGACATGGGCGTCGCGTCGGCGCTGTCGATGTTCGTCCGGACCCTGATGTCGACGATCGCCCTGTCGCTGTTCGGCACGCTGATGTCGTCGCAGCTCGGTGACTCGGTCGATCCGGAACTGGTCCGATCACCGCGCCTCATCCGCGCCTTGCCGCCGGTCGAGAAGGCCGCGGCGCTCGAGGCGCTCTCCGGCGCGATCGGCGCGGTCTACCGCTGGTGCATCCCGCTGGCGATCATCGCCCTGATCGCGTCGTGGCGGGTCGAGGAGCTCCCGCTGCGAACGACCTCGCGAGTCGGCCGGCACGTCGCCGACGACTCCGACGGCGGCTTCGACCCGTCGGTCGGCGCCGCGATCGCGCATTGAGCGAGCCCCCGGCGGCCGGGCCGCCGCGGAGGCGGGCCGTGCCCGGACGTGACTACCGGCTCGGGCTGATGCGGTAGGCGCAGCGGGCGTCGCCGGCGAGGACGTGCTGGGTGCGTTCCACCGTGACGTCGTCGCCGAGGGCACTGCGGAACAGCTGCAGCTCGTGCCGGCACAGGTCGGTGCACGATCGGGCCGCGTCGCCGACGGGGCAGTGGTGCTCGACGAGGACCGTGGCGTCGCCATCTGCGACCGCCTCGGCGAGGTAGCCCTCGGCGGTGCGGAGCTCGGCGAGGCGCCGGACCCGCACCGGCACCGAGGAATCGGCGGGGAGCTTCGTCCGGTAGGCCGCGAGCTGCTGTGCGCCGCGAGCCGCGAGCACGTGGTCGAGCGCCTCGTCGCCGAGGGTCGACCGGATCGCCCGGATGAAGTCGACCGCGAGCTCGGCGTGGCGGTCGGGGAACAGGTCGGCGGCGGCCGGGGTCAAGCGCCAGTGGACGGGCGGTCGGCCCCGCCCGCTGCTCGGGCCCGGCGTCCGTTCGACGAGCCCGCCGAGCTCGAGCGCGTCGAGGTGTTGACGGACCGCGGTGTCGGTGAGCCCGAACTCCTCGGCGAGCACCGGGGCCGTGGCCGACTCGACGCGCTTGAGCCGTTCCACGATGCGGCGCTTGGCGTCGGTCAACTCGGACATGCGCCCAGCTTAGCGAGTTTCCGAAGCAGCGCCTTGATGAATGCGCATCCGATCCTGATCCCGGCCCCGGGGTCGAGGATCGGTCACCGGCCGCCCCGCGCGAGAACGTGACACGAACGACGCAACGATCGGGGCCGGAGGCGTGGTCCTGCGGCAGTTCTTTGACAAAATGTAAAAGTGACCGTCGAAGCCAGCCCCCTGTCCTCTGCCGCGCTCGTCGACCAGCTCGGCCTGGCCGACACCGTCGTCGATCCCGCCGTGCTCGCCAACAGCGTCGAGCGGTTCCGTCGGCAGGGGATCGTGCTCCCGACGTTCGCCCAGCTCGCCGACCCGTCGGGGATCGATCCGGCCCGTACCGCGGGCGTCGACAAGAACGCCCCCGACGCCCGAAACCTGTTCCGGGTCCACTGGTTCAACGACCTCGCCGGCGACCGGGTCGAGGTGCCCGACCACGTGGTGCTGCCGTCCTCGCTCACCGGGATCGAGGCGCCGGTCATCGTCGTGTTCGGTGACCGGTTCCCGATGATCACCGCCCACAAGGTGCTCGCCGCGTATTCGTGTCTCGCCCCCCGGGTGATCTGCGGCCAGTTCGACCCGACCCGGCACCGGGCGATCTGGCCGTCGACCGGCAACTACGCACGGGGCGGCATCGCCATCAGCCGGATCATGGGCTGCCGCGGCGTCGCCATCCTCCCCGCCGGCATGAGCCAGGAGCGCTTCGACTGGCTCGACCAGTGGTGCGCCAACCCGGCCGAGGACGTCATCAAGACCGTCGGCACCGAGAGCAACGTGAAGGAGATCTACGACGCGTGCAACGAGCTCGCCCTCGATCCCGGCAACTTCGTGCTCAACCAGTTCTCCGAGCTCGGGAACCATCTCGGGCACTTCGAGGTGACCGGTCGGGCGTTGAGCCGAGTGTTCGATCACGTCGCCGCGTCGCACCCCGGCCTGCGACTCGCCGCCTTCACGAGCGCCACCGGATCGGCCGGCACCATTGCCGCCGGCGATCGGCTGAAGGAGGACTACGGCGCCCGCATCGTGGCGGTCGAGGCGCTGGAGTGCCCGACGATGCTCGAGAACGGCTTCGGTGAGCACAACATCCAGGGCATCGGCGACAAGCACATCCCGCTCATCCACAACGTGATGAACACCGACATCGTCGTGGGCATCAGCGACGCCGCGACCGACGAGCTCGACGTGCTCTACAACACGCCGGCGGGCCAGGCCTACCTCGCGGACCGCAAGGGCGTGCCGGCCGACGTGATCGCCGCGCTGGAGCATTTCGGGTTCTCGTCGACCTGCAACGTGCTCGCCGCGATCAAGACCGCGAAACTGCTCGGGCTCGGACCCGACGACGCGATCATCACCGTCGCCACCGACGGCGGCGCCCTCTATCCGAGCGAGCGGGCCAAGACCCTGGCCCGTCGGTTCGACGGGTCGTTCGACGCCGTCGACGCGGCCGAGGTCTACGGCCAGCACCTGGGGTCGGTCGACACCTCCGACATGATCGACTGCACCGAGCGCGACAAGAACCGGATCTTCAACCTCGGCTACTACACCTGGGTCGAGCAACAGGGAACGCCGTTCGACATCTTCGAGGCCCGGCGCTCGCAGTCGTTCTGGCGTTCGCTACGCCGGTATCTCGGCGTGTGGGACGAGATGATCACCGACTTCAACGACCGGGTCGCCCGTGGCTGACCCGGCCCGACCGGCGACCGGCTTCGACGCTCCCGCGGCCTTCGCGGGCGCCGAGCCCGGTCACGCGGCCGGGTGGTCCTGCCGGGTGTGCGGTGCCTTCGTCCCGATCTCGGCCCCGTTCTCGTGGCGATGCCCGGCCGTCACCGCGGCCTCGCCGCATCACGCGCTCCGGCTGGTCCAGGCGCCGGCGCCGCTGCGTGCCCGGGCGGCCGCGAACCCCTTCCGGGCGTTCCAGCGCTACCTGGCGTGGGACGCGTTCGCCGCCGCCAACGGAATGTCGAAAGACCGTCGGGCCCGATTGGTGGAGGAGACCGATGCCGCAGTGGCACGGGTCGCCGGCACCGGGTTCGTCGCCACCCCCTTTGCCCGCGCGGACACCCTTTCCGACCACCTCGGGTTCTCGGAGGCCGGAGGGGTCTGGGTCAAGGACGAGACCGCCAACGTCGGCGGGTCGCACAAGGCCCGCCACCTGTTCACGATCCTGCTGCACCTGCTCGCCGCCGAGGAGATCGGGCTCGCCCCGTGGACCTCCGTCGCCGATCGGCCGCCGCTCGCCATCTCGTCGTGCGGGAACGCGGCGATCGCGGCGTCGACCCTCGCCGCGGCGGTGCAGTGGCCGATCGACGTGTTCGTCCCGGTCTGGGCCAACGAGTCCGTGACCGGCACCCTCGGCGCGCTCGGTGCGCGCGTCGTGCGGTGTCCCCGGGTGGAGGGCGCCCCACCCGGGGACCCGTGTGTGCAACGGTTCCGCGCCGCCGTCGCCCGCGGCGCGGTCCCGTTCAGCGTGCAGGGTCCCGAGAACGCCTGGTGTCTCGACGGCGGGCGGACCATCGGCTGGGAGATGGCCCGGCACTTCGAGATCGACGTGGAGGGCCTGCCCCTCGACCGCCTGTTCGTCCAGGTCGGCGGGGGAGCGTTCGCCGCGTGCGTGGGCGCAGGATTCGCCATGAGCGGCACGTTCCCGAAGCTGCACGCGGTGCAGACCGAGGGGTGCGCGCCGCTGGCCCGGGCGTGGTCGCTCGCCGCCGGTCTCGGCGGACCACGGCGGGCGGCCGAACACTGGTCGGAGTTGATGTGGCCGTGGGAACACGAGCCCCACTCGGCCGCCGACGGCATCCTCGACGACGAGACCTACGACTGGCTCGGCGTGTTCGAGGCCATGGCCGCCGGCGGCGGTTCACCCGTCGTCGCGCCGGAGGCGTTGGTGCTCGAAGCCCATCGGCTCGCCCGGTCGTCGACCACGATCCCGGTGAGCGCCACCGGGAGCGCCGGTCTCGCCGGTCTCCTGGCCGTCCGCGACGACCTCGCACCCGACGAACGCGTCGCCGTCGTCTTCAGCGGGATCGAGCGCTGACCCCGCGGGCGGTCGGCCGTTCGTGCCGCGTGCCGGAACCGACGTCGTCGGCCGGCCGGCCCGTCAGTCGGCGCCGATGTGGCGGGGGTCGGCGGCGACCTCGACGAGGCGGCCGGTCTCGACCTCGTACACGAACCCGCGGATGTAATTCTTGGTCTGCACGAACGGGCTGCGGTGGAGCCGGCTCATGCTCTGGCGGACGTTCTGGAACGGATCGGTGAACGACTCGACCGACCACGCCGGGCGGATACCGGTGTCGGCCTCGACCGCGGCCTTCAGCTCGTCCTCGGTCGTCTTCTGCATCCCACAATCGGTGTGGTGGATGAGGATGATCTCCTCGGTGCCGAGCAGCCGCTGCGACAGCACGAGCGACCGGATCACGTCGTCGGTCACGACCCCGCCGGCGTTGCGGATGATGTGGGCGTCACCGTGGGCCAGGCCGAGCATCTGGAAGATGTCCATGCGGGAGTCCATGCAGGCGACGATGGCGAGACGCCGACGCGGGCGCAGGGCGAGCCCATGATCGGCGAAATGCTCGACGTAGCCGGCGTTGTTGGCGAGCAGATCATCGGCGGAGGGGAACGCGGGCTGATCCATGACCCCATCTTCGGCCGGGGAAGGTCCCGCGGACAATCCACGGCTGCCAACCGGCCCCCAGCCGGAGGTCACGACGTGCCCGACATCCGGCCACGCTCGGCGGTAGCCTCGCCGCATGGCTGATCCCACGGTCCCCTACGCGCTCGACGCCGGCGGTACGAACAACGCCGACATCTTCACCCGGCTGCTGAAGAACCGGGTGGTAATGCTCGGGACCGATGTCAACGACGACATCGCCAACCAGATCTGCGCCCAGCTGCTGTACCTCGAGGGCGAGGACCGCAACGCCGACATCTGGCTGTACATCAACAGCCCCGGTGGGTCGGTCACGGCCGGGATGGCCATCTACGACACCATGCAGTTCGTCGGCTGCGACGTCGCCACGGTCTGCCTCGGGCTGGCCGCCTCGATGGGCCAGTTCCTGCTCACCGCCGGCGCGGCCGGCAAGCGGTTCTCGCTGCCGAACGCCCGCATCATGATGCACCAGCCGCTCGCCGGCCTCCGCGGCCAGGCGGCCGACATCGCCATCCAGGCCGAGCAGCTCGTCTACACCAAGAAGCGCATGGCCGAGCTCATCGCCCACCACTCGGGCCAGCCGGTCGCCCAGATCCAGGCCGACTCCGAGCGCGATCGCTGGTTCACGGCCGAAGGTGCCCGCGACTACGGCCTGGTCGACAAGGTGATCCTGCGCCGCGGCGAGATCGTCTAGTCAGGTACCGGGGGTGGTCGCTGCCGTCGTGGTGGTGACCTCGGGGACCGAGATGACCGTTCCCGGGGTCGGCAGCTGGCCGACCGCCGGCAACGTGATGCCGCACACCCGAGCCGCGTGGTCGACGATCGACTGCGCGGCTCGTGCCGTCGAGTAGGCCTGATCGGTCACCTTGGTGACCGCGGCCTGATCGCCGAGATCGACGTTCGCCGCGGCGTTCAGGAGGTCGATGACCTCTTGCCAGTCGGGTTGGACCTCGAGGGGCGCCTCGTCGTGGAGTTGCTGGTACACGGTGATCCGCGGCGCGATGTCGAGCGGCGTGAGCAGCGCCCCGTCGATGGCCGCGCGCTGTTCGGTCAACGCCTCGCAGTACCGGGCGGCGTCGTTGACCTTTCCCCGGGTGCAGCCGGCGAGTCCGGCCATGGCCACGAGCGCGCCGGCGACAGCGGGGAGAGCTCGGTGCATGCGTCCAGTCTCCCAGGCGGGACCTCCATCGACGGGTCATCCGATGTGGCGTGGATCCGGGTTGCGATCGTCGATCCGGCCGGTAGCTTCCGTCGCACCGCTCGGGGAACCGGTGCTCGTTCCTCCTCCAGATCGTCGGGCCGCCCGTGGGGTGGCCGCGTGAGCGAGGAGCCGCCGTGTTCGCTTCCATTCCCACCGCGGGGTTGGTCGGTGCGTCCGGTCATCAGGTGTTCGTCGAGGTCCACGTGGGGATCGGGGTGCCGTCGTTCACGATCGTCGGCCTGCCCGACGAGGCGTGCCGGGAGTCGCGCGATCGGGTCCGTGCCGCCATCTTGACCTCCGGGATTCCGTGGCCGCAGAAGCGGATCACGGTGAATCTCGCGCCGTCGGGCGTCCGCAAGACGGGCACCGCGCTCGACCTCCCCTTGGCGGTCGGGGTGCTCGTCGCCGCCGAGGTGCTCCCGGCCGAGTCGATCGACGGGCTGGGGTTCCTCGGGGAACTCGGGCTCGACGGCAGCGTGCGCCGATTCTCGGGGACGGTGCCGATGGTGGCTGCGATCACGGGGGTCCGGGTCGTCGTGCCCGCCGCCGCGTTCGCCGAGGCGCGGGTCGGCGCCCGCGAGGGAGTGCGCCCGGTCGGCAGCCTGGCTGAACTGGTGCTGGCGTTGAAGGGCGACGCGCCGTGGCCCGACGAACCCACGTCGACCGGCGTCCCTGATCCGCCCGAGCCCGCCGATCTCGCCGATGTGAAGGGCCAACCCACGGCGCGGCTGGCCCTCGAAGTGGCGGCCGCCGGCGGGCACCACCTGCTGATGGCCGGCCCACCCGGATCCGGCAAGACGATGCTCGCCCAGCGACTGCCCGGACTGCTGCCGAGGTTGGCCCACGACGATGCGGTCGAAGTGACGATGATCCACTCGGCGGCCGGGGTCGCCCTCCCGCCGGCCGGGCTGGTGCGCTTCCCGCCGTTCCGCGCCCCCCATCACACCGCGACCCTGGTGGCCATGGTGGGTGGCGGTACCGCGGCGATGCGCCCGGGAGAGTTGAGCCTCGCCCACCGGGGCGTGCTCTTCCTCGACGAGCTCGGTGAGTTCGCGCCGGCCGTGCTCGACGGCCTGCGCCAACCGCTCGAGGAACGCGTCGTGCGCGTCAGTCGGGCCCGGGCCAGCATCACCCTGCCGGCCGACGTGTTGCTGATCGGCGCCACGAATCCCTGTCCGTGCGGCGGTGGGGGACCCGGGAGCTGCCAGTGCGGCGAAGCGGCCAAGGCCCGCTACCTCCGGCGTCTGTCGGGCCCGGTGCTCGACCGGTTCGACCTCCGGGTGGCCGTCGGGCGCCCACCGGCCGATGCACTGCTCGGCGATCGGCCGGCCGAGCCGACGTCGTCGGTGCTCGTCCGGGTGCTCGCCGCTCGCGACGCGGCGACGCAGCGGTCCGGGGGCCTCAACCGCTCGATCCCCGATGCCCAGTTGGACGAGTTCGCCCCGCTGCAGGCGGGCGCCCGCGCCCGCCTGCGCGCCGTG
>Ga0209023_10008276_pt1 | contig 10471 bp, 12 predicted proteins | sample LakOneMetagenome_FD_187468 | JGI IMG/M metagenome (GOLD analysis project Ga0209023, IMG submission 187468) | Freshwater and sediment microbial communities from Lake Erie, Canada (SPAdes) (version 2) | ecosystem: Environmental > Aquatic > Freshwater > Lentic | place: Lake Erie, Canada...
GGGGGTGTTTTTTTATGTTTAAAATATTCTTATTCATAAGTTGAAAAATACAGTATAAATTACTTATGATTTAAATATGCTTACCTCCTAAATCTCTTGTATTTAAAATATAAAATGGAATTTTCATGAAGCTCACTTGGATATTCGTTGCATTAGTATTTGTGAATTTAGTAGCCTATGCACAGCCTGAGGCTTTGCGAGATACAAGTCTGAAATTATTAGAAGGCAAGGGATCAAAACTAGAGCCGTTAGTAATACCTAAAATGGTTTATCCGAAAAACTTACTTAAAGTAGGAAATGGTGGGAGAGCGAACGTAAAAGTTGTAATTAATAAGCAGGGGGAAGTCGCTAAGGTTGTAGTCTTGGAATCAATTCATCCTGATTTAGAAAGAGTAGTTGTTCAAAATATTTTGGCGACAAAATTTAAGCCTATAAAAGAAGAAGTCGAAATTGAAATACCTTATGACTTTATGATTGAGCGACTAAAAGAGAATAACGGCGACGCTCCATTTAAAATATCACATGCTTCTAATGATTTATCAGAAAAGTTTCAGTTTGATGTTGCTCCACAAATAAAAATTGTAGTACCTGCTGTTTATCCCTTAGATTTATTGAAAAAAAATCAAACTGGAAAAGCGAATATAATGGTCATTGTTGATCCTAACGGTCGCGTAGTGGAATCTAAAATACTGTCGTCAACGCAACCTGAGTTTGGTTTATCAGCTCAAGCTTCATTTAGTTCATGGGTTTTTGATCCAGCAACCAAAGAAGGAGCTCATTTTTTTGTTTTAGTGCTGCGTTTATAATCTATCCGAATTGCAATTTCCCAGATAGAAAAATGCCTCAACAGATAATGTTGAGGCATTTTTATTAATGCACCATCGAAATCTTATCTAAGAAAAATTTCGTTCTTTCATGGCGTTCTTCAGGTTTATTAAAGAAGTCTTCTGTTTTACAGTCTTCAATAATTTTGCCTTGATCCATGAAAATAACACGGCTTGAAACTTTACGTGCAAACCCCATTTCATGAGTAACACACATCATGGTCATGCCTTCTTTTGCAAGTTGGCTCATTACGTCGAGTACTTCTCCAACCATTTCAGGGTCAAGAGCAGAAGTAGGTTCGTCAAACAACATACATACAGGGTCCATGCAGAGCCCGCGAGCAATCGCGACACGTTGCTGTTGACCACCTGATAGTTGTCCTGGAAACTTATCTTTATGTGCAGAAAGACCAACACGATCTAAATATTCAAGTGCTTTTTTCTTGGCTTCTTGTTCAGAGCGTTTAAGTACTTTCATTTGACCAATGGTTAAGTTATCGAAAACAGTCATATGTGGAAAGAGTTCAAAATGTTGGAACACCATTCCTACACGTGAACGGAACTTAGCTAGATCAGTTTTAGAGTCTTTTAACGCTGTTCCATCAACGATAATGTTGCCTTCTTGGAATGGTTCTAAAGCATTCACTGTTTTAATTAATGTTGATTTACCTGAACCAGATGGTCCGCAAACCACCACAACTTCACCCTTTTCAATAGAAGTTGTGCAATCAGTTAGAACCTGAAAATCTCCATACCATTTTGAGATATGTTGTATTTCTATCATTGGCATATCGATTCTCCAATTAACGAATAATTGCTATTTTTTGATGTAAACGCTTCACAAGTCTTGAAAGCGCAAAGGAGATACAGAAGTAAACAACAGCTACGACTAGGTAGAAGGTTGCTTTGGTTTCAGCACCGTAAGTATTTGCTAATGTATTGGCATTACCTAAGAAGTCTGGTGCACTAATTACATAAACCAATGATACATCTTGGAAAAGTACAATCGATTGGGTAAGTAGTACAGGGAGCATATTTCTAAATGCTTGCGGTAATACAACATTGGACATGGTTTGCCCATATGTAAAACCGAGCGCATAGCCAGCATTGACCTGACCTCTAGATACGGATTGAATACCTGAGCGGACAATTTCTGAGAAAAATGCAGCTTCGAAAATTGCAAAAGTTACAACACTAGAGAAAAGCGGACCGTAGTATGTATCTGATTGAAATTCAAAAAATTTAGGCAATAGGAAATAGAAAATAAAGATGACTTGAATCAGAGGTACGCCACGAAAGAAGTCTACATAAAATTTAGCAATACTACTGGCAATTTTATTATCAGAAAGTCGCATCATTGCAAGTGGAGTACCAATTAAGATACCTCCAATTACAGATAATATTGTTACAGTAACTGTAAATTTAAAACCAGCGAGTAAAGTTTGGATAACATCTTCATTGTGTAATATGCTGAAATCCATAATTATTTACCCCCTGATCCGAGTCCAGGAACTGCCATACGTTTTTCAATCCAAGCCATAATGTATTTAATGGTATAGGTAATAATTAAATATACGGGGGTAGAAAGAATAAGAATAACAATATCTTGAGATGTTTCTTCGCGCATTGTTTTGGTGTAAGCAAAGAAATTCAAAACACTTAATGCATATAAAACTGCTGAGTTTTTGAATACGTTCATTGCTTCAGACGTTAGCGTAGGCCAAACAATACGATATGCGACAGGTAATACAACATGGCGATAGCTTTGACTTTGCGTTAAACCAATTGCGAAAGCTGCATTTTTTTGTCCGCGTGAAACTGTATTGATCCCTGCTCGAACTTGTTCTGCGATACGTGCAGCAGTGTATAAGCCAAGTGCAAAAACACCGATTACAGCGGGATTATCATTGAGAATGTTTTGCCACCATCCACCATTTACAATTTCTCCACTACCTGTACTTAAACTTTTTGGGAGTAGTTCTGGAAATACGAAAGCCCAGAAGAAAAGTTGCACAATCAGGGGAATATTTCGGAAGAGTTCAACGTAGCAAGTTCCAATAAATGATAAAGGCTTATTGGGTAATGTTCGTAATATGCCGACGAGAGATCCGATAGCGAATGCTAAAAAGAAAGCCAGAACAGCTGTCCAGACCATCGTCCAAACACCTGAACCTAAGAGTTGTAACCATGTTGGTGCATCGGCAACAGGGGAGTAGCTTTCGCCACCAATTGCCTTACATACAGATTCAGCCCATGCCGCTTTATCTAAACTGTATTCGTTGGAAGGTAGACAATATGCTGTCCAGTTAAGTGAGCCTACTGACATGCGTGCTCCTTGCAATTTTAATTTTTAAAAAATTATAGATCAAAACATGAGACACATTTTGATCTATACACTATTTTCTAATAGGGGTAACTTAGTTGATACCAGCGTCAGTAGGTTTAGCCATAAGTGCTTTATAAGATGAGCTCATTGGCATATTCATGTTGACATTTTTAGGTGGAATTGGAGACAAGAACCATTTTTTGTATAAAGCAGCCATTTGGCCATTTTTCCACATGCCTGTTACAACACGGTCAGCAATTGCTTTATATGCTGCATCACCTTTAGGAAGCATAATGCCGTAAGGTTCAGAAGAAAGTACTGGACCTACGATTTTAAAGTCTTTCGGGTTTGATGATTTTGCAATCAAGCCTGCAAGAATGTTGTCATCCATTACGAATGCAGCAGCACGACCTGAAGCCACCATTGCAAATGAGTCAGAGTGATCTTTTCCGTAAACGTTATTCACATTTACTTTCTCACCTTTTTCACCCATTTTGATGTATTTGTCAGAAGTTGTACCTTGCGTGGTTACAACAGCTTTACCATTGAGATCTGCAATTGATTTGATTGGTGAGTTTGCTTTTACAGCCATACGCACTTCAGTTGCATAATAGTTTGTAGAGAAGCTAACTTGCTGTTGGCGTTGTACAGAGTTTGTGGTTGTACCACATTCCATATCAATATTTCCTGCTAAAATTTCAGGAATACGAGTAGAAGAAGTAACAGCCTTATATTCAACTTTGAGATTTGGCATTTTTAAGGTTTTTTTGAGCTCATTTGCAAAGTTATTACAAATGTCTACTGCATAACCCATTGGTTTTCCGCCAACGACATAAGAAATCGGATCTGAAGATTCACGATAACCAATAATCACTTTCCCTGATTGCTTAATTTTTGCAAGAGTATCTGCTGCTTGAACTTGTGAAAAAGCGCCACTCGCCATAAGTACGCCAAGTGTTGTAGTTAGTACCTTTGTCGATAATTTCTTCATTTTTGAAGTCTCCATTTGCTTTTATCTTTTAAGCAATCTAGCTTTAGGTTCGAATTGTTACATTTTGGGTGTTATGTATTTTTTACGATACATGATCCGTCAAACACCGCATCTCTATTTATTTTTATACCTACCCTTTGAATAAGTAAAGGATAAAACATAATAAATAGTAAATATTGATCAAAATATAATGTGATATCCATCACGATAGGTTTGGTATTGTATTTAAAAAAAATGAAATAAATAGGGGGTAAGGTATTTATTTTAGCTTATGCATTTTTAAACAGTATTTATTGATTTGATGATTAAATTGACAATATAGAGTTTCAATATGCTGAAATTATTTTTAATAAAATCAATACACAGGCTCGGATTAATTTTAGTTGATCAATAATAAATATTTTTTTGCTAATTCATTCTTTTTTATCACTAGGCGCATATCGTGCAGTATGCTATAAAATGCAAATAGGCATGAATTTTGCTTACTTGTGTTTGGTACGTGTTAAAACAGTGTGGGGCGCATTTCTATGAAGTTATCGGTTGGATTAAAGGTTGCAAACTCGTTGTCGCTTACGCCGCAATTGCAACAGGCCATTCGATTGCTCCAATTATCGAGTTTAGAGCTTGAACAAGAAATTCAAATACAACTGGATAGTAATCCATTACTTGAAAAAGTAGAGGATGAAAGCCATGATAATATTGAAAGTTTAGAAGAAATTAAAAAAGAACAACAAGAATATGAGCTTTCAGAATCCTTAAATGCAGATCATTTACCTGATGAATTACCTGTAGATACAGATTGGGATGATATTTATACACATCAATCGACTGCGATGGAACGTCCTGAATTTGATGATCGTGAAGATAATCGTCATGCAGATGCTTCACTGAAAGAACATATGTTAGGACAAGTTAACCTATTGCATTTTTCGCCAGTCGATAAATTAATTGCGTATTGTATTGTTGATGCTTTAGATGAAAAAGGTTTTCTAGACGCAGATGTTGAGGAGATTGTTAGTTCAGTTCAGCATTTATTACAACAAATGGATTATGAAATAGACGTTGAAACTGATGAGGTTTTGGTTGTTTTAAAACATATTCAACGACTTGAACCGATTGGAATTGGATCTCGGAATTTAGCAGAATGTTTGTTTATACAAATTGATGCTTTGCCTAATCTCACCTTATTTAAAAAAGAAGCTTTAATATTATTAAAACATTATGAGTTATTGGTCAGTAATGATTTAAATAAACTTATTAAACAAACAGGTTTAAATGCAGATCAGTTGAAGTCTGCTGTTGATTTACTTAAAACTTTAAAGCCTTATCCTGGTGCAGAATTCGAACAAAAAGAATCAGATTATCAAATCCCAGATGTGGTTGTTTCTAAGAAAAGTGAACATTGGCATGTGCAACTGAATCCAGATATTTTGCCTAAATTAAGAATTAATTCTTTTTATTCTGGAATGATTAAACGTGCAGATCAAAGTGACGATAATCAATATTTGCGCAATCAAATGTTGGAAGCCAAAAACTTTATTAAAAGTGTGGATGAACGACATAAAACTTTATTAAAAGTCGCCAGTTGTATTGTGCAACATCAACGAGAGTTTTTAGAAATTGGTGCTGAAGGAATGAAGCCTTTGGTGTTACGTGATGTTGCAGAGGAAGTAGAATTACATGAATCCACTGTTTCTCGTGTGACGACCAATAAATTTTTACTTACGCCACGTGGTTTGTTTGAATTGAAATATTTCTTTTCAAGTCATGTGGGAACAACAGCGGGCGGTGAGGCATCTTCAACTGCAATTCGGGCTAAAATTAAAAAGCTGATATCAGATGAAAATCCACGTAAGCCATTGTCAGATAACGTTATTGCAAATTTATTGAAAGATGATGGTATTGAGGTTGCTCGACGAACGGTGGCGAAATATCGTGAATCGTTACATATTCCTTCATCATCAGACCGAAAAGTCTTGATCTAATTTTTAAAGTGTGGCAATTCTAAATGTTCATTATGACAAAATAATGAATCGCTTGTTAGTTTTTTGGAGTAGTTAAAATGATTGCATTGTAAGGTACAGTATTTCCCTAGGTGAATTCTGGCATGAGATCATTTTGACTATGACGTTCATATCTTCATTACGAAGGAGAGGGATCGAACTATGCAAATTACAATTCGTGGACATCATTTAAGTATTACACCTGCAATAGAAGAAAGTATTCGAGATAAATTTACGCAGATGACAAAGCATATAGATCAGGTCAATAGTATGCAGGTGAAGCTGAGTAAAGATCATCAATTAGATAAAAGATCAAAAAAGGGGAGCGCAAACCATATCGCAGAGGCGATTGTTCGATTACCGGGGGTCGAGCTGTTTGCTCAAGCATCTGCAGATGATATGTATAACGCAATTACAAAACTGACTGATAAGTTAAAAAGGCAATTAGAGCGACATCGTAAAATGCAGTTAAATTATCAACCGTTGTTGGTATCTGTGTAGAATAGAAAAATTTAATTTAAAAAGAGGTTGAAAATACCTCTTTTTTTTATTGATAATTTTGTACGAGATAATGAATTATTTTGGCGAGTTATAGTAAAATACTCGGTTTTTACACTGTCAGTCCTATAAAAGAGGTCGATGCAATGAATAGTGAACAGCTCACTGAAATCTTAAAAGCAGCTTTTCCTGATGCTGAAGTTGCTGTCAGTGGACAAGCAGGTAAATTTGACCTCCGTATTGTAGACGATCAATTTGAAGGGAAGCGTCCCGTTGCTCGTCAGCAAACAGTGTATCAACCGCTTAATTCCTATATCGCAAGTGGCGCAGTTCATGCTGTGACTATTCGTGCAATGACTAAAGAAGAATGGCGCAAAGCCAGTATGTTTGGAGCTTAAGCGTTAATGGATAAATTCTTAATTCAAGGTGGCGTAAAATTAGAAGGTGAAGTTCGTATCTCAGGTGCGAAGAATGCTGCTTTACCTTTATTGGCTGCCATGATTCTTGCAGATACACCGATTACCTTAACCAATGTTCCAAATCTTAAAGATGTGAATACTTTGGTTAAATTGATTGGTGGTTTAGGGGTAACGATAAGTTATCAAGGGGATACAGTTGTTGCTGATACCTCGACGCTAGATAATCAATTTGCACCGTATGAATTGGTTAAAACCATGCGTGCATCAATTTTGGTGCTCGGTCCTTTATTGGCGCGCTATGGTAGTGCTAAAGTTTCACTACCTGGTGGATGTGCAATTGGTTCTCGCCCTGTAGATCAACATTTAAAAGCACTTGAAGCTTTAGGTGCGCAAATTGAAGTTGAAGCAGGTTATGTGCATGCAAAAGTAGATGGTCGCTTAAAAGGTGGCGAAGTCATTTTTGACATGGTCACTGTAGGTGGAACAGAAAATATTTTAACTGCTGCTGTTTTGGCGGATGGTGTTACTACAATTCGTAATGCTGCACGTGAACCCGAAATCACAGATCTTGCGCAAATGCTGATTAAAATGGGCGCAAAAATTGAAGGTTTAGATACAGATACATTAGTTGTGACTGGTGTTGAAAGCTTACATGGTTGTGAATATGCAGTTGTTGCAGACCGTATTGAAACAGGTTCGTATTTAGCTGCTGCTGCAATTACTGGTGGACGAGTTAAAACTACGCATACCGATCCAAACTTATTAGAATCAGTACTCGATAAGTTTGAAGAAATGGGTGCAGAAGTGACCCGTGGTGACGACTGGATCGAACTGGATATGATGGGTAAACGTCCAAAAGCAGTAAGTTTCCAAACTTTACCACACCCAGATTTTCCAACAGATATGCAAGCACAGATCATGGCAGTCAATGCAATTGGTCGTGGTTTCGCTACAATTTCTGAAACGATTTTTGAAAATCGCTTTATGCATGTACCTGAGTTGGCACGTATGGGTGCAAATATTCAGGTTGAAGGTAATGATGCCGTTGTAACAGGCGTAGAAAAACTTTCTGCTGCACCTGTGATGGCGACAGATTTACGTGCTTCATTCTCCTTAGTATTGGCTGCTTTAGCTGCAGAAGGCGAAACGATCGTTGATCGTATTTATCATATTGATCGTGGTTATGAAGATATTGAGGCGAAATTACAAAGTATTGGCGCCCAAATTAAGCGAGTGAGCGAGACAAGTTAATGAGCGATATGAGAAACGATGATCCAAACTTTGACGTAATGGGCAATTTTGATCATGGTTTAACTTTAGCATTGAGTAAAGGACGTATCTTAAAAGAAACTTTACCTTTACTTGAAACTGCTGGAATTAACTTATTGGAAGATCCAGACAAATCTCGTAAGTTGATTTTCCCAACAACACATAAACAAGTACGTATTCTAATTTTACGTGCTTCTGATGTACCAACCTACGTGGAAAACGGTGCAGCGGATATCGGTGTTGCTGGTAAAGATGTACTTATGGAACATGGCGCACAAAATGTCTATGAACCATTGGATTTGAAAATTGCCAACTGTAAATTAATGACAGCGGGCAAAGTCGGCATGGTACGTCCAAAAGGGCGTTTAAAAATTGCAACCAAGTATGTAAATTTAACACGTCAATATTATGCAAGCCTTGGCGAGCAGGTTGATGTAATTAAACTTTATGGATCAATGGAGCTTGCACCATTGGTTGGTTTGGGTGATTACATTGTCGATGTAGTGGATACAGGAAATACTTTACGTGCCAATGGTTTAGAGCCATTAGAAGAAATTTGTAAAGTATCTTCACGTTTGATTGTGAATAAAGCCAGTTTTAAGCGCAAGCAAGCACTATTAAATCCAATCCTTGAACAGCTTGAAAAAGCAGTTGCAGAACGTCAAAACTAAATTCATGTATTGAATCTATTTTTGTGAATAAATGACCGTCCATGTTTGGGCGGTTTTTTTATTCTGGATTTAAAATATTTAACGCGTTATGCAATAGGATTCGATTAGAATGAGCTTGTTTGAATGATCAAAAGTATAAAGATCACATGCTTGAATTATTGTATTGTTATTCGCATGATAAAATTCAGCAGACCCTTGAATAATCACTGTATTTAAAGATTGATGTTGTGCATGAATCGTGAACTGATGTGGTGTTGCATTGAAATGAGATTGTATTAAATTACATTGGGTTATTACATTTTCTTTTCCCTTTATATGTTGCTCTCCAATAATATGCCATTCAATCTCTTCAGCGAAATATTGAAAAACAGAACTAAATTGACCTAATGAGAATGTCTGAGCTATTTCTTTTATTTGCATCTTAAATTCGATAATCGTTTTTAATTTTAAATAGATATATAACATTATTTTCGTAATGGCATTCAGTGAGTTTGCCATCTAGAACATCGGGTGACGAAAGTATTTTCCTATAAAACTAAATAGAATTGACGATGTTATCTTACCCACAAGACAGGCAAAACAAGGTAAACTAAATCTTTCCTAAACAACCTTGTGGGTAAATTGATGCGACGTTTATCGACTCAAGAGCAGAACTTTAAGCAAGTCTTTGCTGACTTGTTAGCTTTTGAAACAGTGAGTGATCCTGAACTTTTAAAAACAGTAGACCAAATTATTGCAGATGTACGCCAACATGGTGATGCACATGTACTTAAGCTCACTCAACAGTTCGATCGACATCCAGCGCATCAATTTTCAGATTTAGAACTGTCACAAGAGCAACTTAAAGTAGCATTTGAAGGTTTAACGACAGAAGTGCGTGAAGCTTTAGAAATGGCTGCAAAGCGTATTCGTACTTTTCACCAAGCTCAAAAACAAGAGGGCTGGACGTATATAGATGAGTTGGGAAATACACTTGGGCAGAAAGTAACACCATTAGATCGTGTGGGGATCTACGTTCCGGGTGGCTTGGCGTCTTATCCATCTTCTGTGTTAATGAATGCTGTCCCTGCACATGTTGCAGGTGTACAAGAAATTATTATGGTTGTACCTGCACCGAATGGTGAGTTAAATCCATTGGTATTGGCGGCTGCATATTTGGCAGGTGTCCATCGTGTGTTCACCATTGGTGGTGCGCAAGCCGTTGCAGCATTGGCTTATGGTACAGCAACCATTCCCCAAGTTGATAAAATTACTGGACCGGGGAATCGTTTTGTCGCAGCTGCAAAACGTGCAGTATTCGGTCAAGTTGGTATTGATATGATTGCAGGGCCTTCTGAAATTTTAGTCTATGCAGAAGGTCAAAATAATGCGCAATGGTTAGCAATGGATGTATTGTCCCAAGCTGAACATGACACTGTTGCACAAGCTATTTTTATTACACCTGATGAACAGCTTTTAAATGAGGTTGAG